>Ga0207684_10003200_pt1 | contig 16082 bp, 19 predicted proteins | sample KBSK5501metaG_FD_184342 | JGI IMG/M metagenome (GOLD analysis project Ga0207684, IMG submission 184342) | Corn, switchgrass and miscanthus rhizosphere microbial communities from Kellogg Biological Station, Michigan, USA - KBS K5-50-1 metaG... | ecosystem: Host-associated > Plants > Roots >...
TGACAACTTCGCCAGCGATCTCCGCACGCTCAGTTCGGACGCGTAACAGGGCGGCCCTGATCTGGCCACCACGAAAAGCGACGCAGCTCTCGGAAACGACTGCTACAACGTGTCAACGGTCAAGCTTGACGCCTCCACCGTCAAAGAAGACGCCACCATCGTCAGCCTCGATCTGGACTCGCTGACCGCTGACATCGGTACGGCAACGCAGGACATCGCGACCATGAAGAACGACCTGGCCAGTCTCAGTACCAGCGGGCTAGCGGCAACACCGGGAGCCCCGGCGGCCATCGCCGCCGCGGGCAAGGCCATCAGGCAGGCAGCCGCTAAGCCCAACGGCGAAATCGATCAGGTGAACGCGGACGTGACCCAGGCCTATTCGGTGGCTAACGGCATGGCGACCGGCTCATGCTCCCGCGATGGGCCAGGCCATCCGCCCGCGCCGATCCGCCACATAGCCAGCAAGTAATCACCAGCACGCTGCCGCCGAGAACCTGGTGCTTCGCCACGATGCAGCCGAGGCTGCGTGGCCTGGTGCGCGTCATCGCCGGCATTGCAGGCCAATCAGCGTCGAGCATCGACCGTCGGTGTTGACACGTCGTCCACATCCGGGCCTGCCTCCGGCCCGAGGACAGCTCCGCCAGGAGCGCCACGTCATCCGCTCGTGCATGTGAGGCCGACTCCACGCAGGCCCGGCAGCCTGCGCTCACGATCAAATCATGGAGCGACATAACGATCCATCAATACGGACTCAGTAAGCACCGCTGCGGCCCGCGGAAGGATGCACAACGGCGGCAGTGTGCGCCCCGCCCGAGGCGAGGGCCGATTACGCAGTGTAGAGAGAAGCGTGCCACCTGCGGCATCCCGATCGCCGGCTTGGTAGGTCTCTGGGATACCAGCCTCTTCGACCTGGCCAAGATCATCGTGGGTTCCATGGTCAGGGCTGGTGCAGACGGTCACGCCTGCGGCCGGGGTGGCTGGCAGGCGGGGCGCTGGTGGCTGGGGGGCGAGGCGGGGGGGGTGGTCAGGGGCGGTGCCGCCAGGCACCGGCGGGCGCGGCGGGGTCAACCTGGGCAAACGGGGCGATGATGGAGTCATAGCGAACTGCACCCATGCCTCTGGCGGCACGCCGTGCGCAAGTGCAGTGGAGGCGCGGCATGAGCATCGGCGAGGCCCTGGCGGAAGCGCGCCGCCAGGCCGGTCTCAGTATTAACCAGGTCAGCCAGCGGACACGGATCAGGGAAGCGATCATCCGCGGCATCGAGCAAGACGATTACTCCGCCTGCGGCGGCGATTTCTACGCCCGCGGCCACATCCGCAGCATCGCCCGCACCGTGGGGCCGACCCTGGGCCATTGATCCGGGAGTATGACGCGACGATACGGTCGCGCCAGCCGGTCACGGTCGCGGAGCTCTTCCAGCCGGTCAAGGTGCACGAGCCGGGCCGGAGCCATTGGGCCGCAGCGCTGGGGCTGGCGCTCGCTATCGTCCTCGGCTTTGCCGTTTATCACTTCATCTCAGGCACGCATCACGCGCCGCCCGCCCCCCCGTGGCTGCGGTCGGGGCTGGCTCCGCGACTCACCACCGCGCCGGGCACGCCACGCGGCACCCCGGTGAGGCACCGTCTGAAGCACGCGCGGCGAGTGGCGCCGCCAGCACGGCGCCCCGCATGGCTAGACGGGGCGCCGTGCCTGGTGCGGTGGCCAGTCAGTGTCCTGGGCCGCGGCCGCGCTGGGCGTCGAGCAGCCGCGCTTCGAGATCGGGCAGCGTCGCCGCCCAGACATCCGGATTGCCGGGCCGGTGCGCGGTCCACCCACGGCCCTCTTAGACGGGCGGATGCTCCACAAGGGGAACATGCGCTTGATCCTGGCCAGATGCTCGGACGGCTGCTCGCTGCTCATGGCCCGGCCTGCTCGGCGGTCTCCAGCTTAGCGGCCAGCTCCCCGGCGGTCCGGGAGACGATCGCCCGGACATGCCGCCCATCCTGGCCACGGGTGACCTGGCGGTGCTGCGTGACCAGCCCGAGCTGTTCGGGAATGCCGCCTCCCCGGCCACGGCGTGGCGGGTGCTGGACCAGATCGATGATGCGGCGCTGTCCCGGCTGCGCGCGGCCCGCGCGGGATCCTTGCTTTCCTGGACAACACGAACGAGGCCCTGGCCGGGATCCTGCGCCCAGGACGGGCCGGGTCGAACACCGCCGCTGACCACGTCGCCGTACTGGACCGGGCGCTGGCCCAGATCCCGACGACCGGCGGCACGGGGTCCCGATCCTGGTCCGTACCGACACCGCCGGCTGCACCAAGGCGAAGCTGCGCTACCGGCTGCTGCACACCGCAGCCAAGATCACCCGTGGTGGGAGAAGGACCTGGCTGCGGATCGCCGAACACTGGCCCTGGGCCAGGGACCTCGCCGCCGCCTTCACCCGCCTGGCCGCGCTGCCCCGCCCGCAGACCTGCTGACCGGCCGTCGCGCCCCACTCGACCACGACCCAAGGAACCCTGGAGCACCCGCGGGAAGTGGCACGCCGGGAACCGGCTGTCCCACTTCCCGCCCGCGGGTCAACGGATCATGTCGGGCCGCCGCCCGTGCTCTCCGATGCCAGGCCGAGTTGGGTGAGCAGTTCGGCCTGATCGAAGTACAGGTGGAAGCTGATGATCTTGCCCTCGTTGAACTCGTAGACGCCGCAGAAGCGCGCGTCCAGGGTCCGGCCGGTGGCGGCGACCTCACCAGCTGGGCCGCGGAGGGTTCCGGTGTGCGTGCCGAGGAAGCGACCTTCGTGCACCCCGCCCCGGTCGTCGGCGTGGATGGCGATGATTTCCAGCCGGTTGTCTGGGAACGCCTCGTTCCACGTGGTCCACATCGCCTCGGCGGCGTCCTGCCCGGACAGCCGCAAGCCGCCCGGCGCCTGCAACTCCATCCGATGCAGGTCGGCCCCGGCGAGCCAGCCCTCGCGGTCCCGGGCGTTCCACAGCTCGATGTCGCGTTCGATGAGGCTTCTGGTGTCGCCCTCGCGCACGGAGGAGAACACCAGGTTGTACTCCTCCACCGAGCGGACCTGGAGGTGCGAAACCGCGGCCTGGTCGGCGCGCAACGTCGCCACCCTGGACCGGCTAGCGGCCAGGGCCTCCATGTCCTCCCACGCCGTCACCACAATGCAGCGGCCGGTGGCCCGGTCGGCCATCCACTGGGTGCTGCACATGCCTGCCATGTCGCTGAGCGCGGGTACGGCGGTGTTCCGGAATTCGTCGATGGCTGCATCCAGGCTGGCGGGGTTGCACTCAATCCGGGTCAGCCTTGCGGCGGCCCCTGCCTGGGGGCGGCTACGACGAACGAAGACGGGTACCTCGTAGTGCTCGACCGTCACGGTGCCCCTGGTCAGTTCGGTCATTTCCTTGCGGGAGACCTGCACCTCCTGCTCGCTGGCGGTCATCGCGTCGAGCGAGTCCCAGTACGACGCCACCACGCAGACACCCAGGTCGGCCTTGGCAATGAAGGCCATGCCCCGGTTGCCAGGCTGGCCTTCCACATGCGGGCGTACCGTTCCTTCCAGATAGCGGGCGGCCTCATCTAGCCGGGCCGGATCTCCGGCCAGCATGTTCATCCGCACATACATGATCTTCTCCTTGTCCGCCTTTTCAGCGGTCAGGCAAGCGCGCCCGCCGGCGATCCGACCGCGGCTACAATTCACGCGCGCCGACAACCCAAACCGCGGCTGCGCGATCGGTGCGGTCGTCCGCAGCGCGGCACTGGTGGGCGTACTACCCGGCCAGCAGGAACGACAACTCGTCGTCCGGCCGTTAATTTGAACCTGTATCACTCAACGACACGGCGGGGCACCGCCTGTCGTTATCCCCTCTCCTTCGGGCCACGGTCTGCGCCCAGTAAACTGAGTCAAGCACCATCGCCGCAGGCAGACAAGGCCATCGGGCGATGGATTAAGCGCATGCCCAGGTTCACGGAACGCGACTCCTTGGGTGCCCACAGATGCAATTTCGGGCACTCAATCCGCGTGCTCGTTCACTTGAGTTTCGCAGTTATTGGGGTGTCAACGGCCTGCTGCCAAGCTGCAGGGCTCGATTACTCGATCTTGTGCCGCTCGAATACTCGATTGGGCAGGGCTGACCTCCGGTTGTTGCCCACAGGGTTAACGCGGTAATTGTTGGCTGGCCGGGTGCTGCTCAAGATCGTCTATCTGCTGATGCGCTGGGTACTCGGCCTGGCTGACGTGATGTTTCGCGGGGACCGGGCGAAGGATGCTGAGCTACTGGTGTTCCGGCACGAGAACGCGGTGCTGCGCCGGCACGCCGGCCGGGCTGTCGGCCCCGAGCTCCATCACCGCGACACCGGCCGTCGCGTGCGGGACGAACACGTGCAGCAGCCCGTCGCCCCGCCGGACGCCTCGCGAGCGAACTCGGCGCACTGCGCGGTGATGTCGTGCACCGTCTCGCGGCGGACTGTGGAATGTCACGGTTTTCACGGTTTTATGCGTCCGCCTGCGCGACATCAGCTGTTCGGCACTCGCGGCGCGATGCGGCCGCGGCAACGGTCAGCCCTGTTGCTCGCGCAGCTGACGCTTGATCCGGGCCAGCATCGCCGCCATGCCGCGCAGCCGCAGCGGGCTCACCAGGTCCTGCAACCTGAGCTGGCTGGAGAACTCGCCTGGCGTGGCCAGGATCTCATCCGCGCTCAGCCCGTCGAGTCCGGCGTGCAGGATGCCGGCGAAGCCGCGGGTGGTCGGCGCCTCCGGCGGCGCGTCGAAGAATAGGTGAACGGTGCCGTCGTCGTCGACCTCAACGGCGAGGAAGAGCGGCGTCTGGCACTCTGGCACCTGCTCCAGCAGGTCGCGATGCTCGGCGTACCGGGCGGGCAAGGGTGGCAGCTCCTCGGAGAACTCCAGCAGCAGCTGCAGCCGCTCCGTGTCCGGGACGGCACCGAAGTCCTCGGCGATCTCCTGCAGGCGGGGATTGAACGTGCCGGCCGTCACGGACTCTCACCTCGGGTGATGGGAACCCGGACGGTGTTCCCCCACTCGGTCCAGGACCCGTCGTAGTTGCGCACCTGCGGATAGCCCAGCAGGTGATGGAGCACGAACCATGTGTGGCTGGACCGCTCGCCGATCCGGCAGTAGACCACGACGTCGTCGTCGGGACGCAGTCCGGCCTCGGCCTGGTAGATCGCCTCGAGCTCGCCGCGGGTCCGGAAGGTGGCGTCGGCGGCGGCAGCGCGTGACCAGGGGACGCTCTTGGCGCCTGGGATGTGTCCGCCGCGCAGAGCACCTTCCTGCGGGTAGTCGGGCATGTGCAGCAGTTCGCCGGTGTATTCACCGGGCGAGCGCACGTCGATCAACGGCTGGCCCAGGTGGGCCACGACCTGGTCCCTGAACGCCCGGATCCTCGTGTCATCGCGTTCGATGACCGGATAGTCCGCCTGGGGGCGGACGGGCACGTCGGTGGTGACCGGGCGGCCCTCGGCGATCCATTTCGTCCGCCCACCGTCGATGAGGCGAAGGTCCGGGTGCCCGAACAGCGCGCAGACCCACAAGGCGTACGCCGCCCACCAGTTGTTCTTGTCGCCGTACAGCACCAGCGTGGTGTCTCGCGTGATGCCCTTCTGCGACATCAGCCGCGCGAAGCCCGCACCGTCGACGTAGTCGCGGGTGACCGGGTCGTTGAGTTCGGTGTGCCAGTCAAGCTTGACCGCGCCGGGGATGTGACCGGTTTCGTACAGCAGTACGTCCTCGTCGGACTCGGCCACGACAAGGCCAGGGTCCTCAAGGTGCCCGGCCAGCCACTCGGTCGTGACGAGCATCTCCGGGCGGGCGTAGTCCTGGAATTTCGGTGCGGAGTCATACGGCAGTACCACGGTCACCCTCACCTCCGCTCGCAATCCGCCTCTACGGTCGCACACCACGCCGCGGGATGCGAAAACCACCCCTTGCGAGGCGACGCGGCGGCTGCGCTCAGCCTTCTCCGCGTGCCCAGCCGTCGTGTACAGCGAGCACTACGTCGGTCGTGGCCGCATCCTCGGCTCGCGCCAGGGCCACGATGTGCACGCTTCGCGGCTGCGAGCGGACACTGCGCTCGGCGTGGATGCTGTTAGCTGGGCGTTGCCGGGGCCCTTTGACGTCGCACGCTTACGGGGCGGGTTTCGAGGCCATGCTCTTCGACTGGATCCTCGGGGCGGCCGGGCTGGCGATGATCATCCCTGCGTTCGTGCCGTCCAGATGGCGGGCTCGTGACTACGTCGCCGAATCAGAGGTGACCGGGGTCAGCGAGTTCATCTCCAGCCTGGCCGGGACCACGGAATCGCAGGCAGCGGCGAAACCGGCTGACTACCCGTGAGCGGGTAGATCCCCCATGAACTGCTGGCTCTCCGCCGAGCCTCATGCACCATGGTCCGCCACTGTCCAGCAGGCGGCTGCCAACTACGTACTGAATTGGGCGGGACCCTCCGCGTCCGCGAGCAGTCGCGGCATGCTGGTAATTACCATGCCTGCGCCAGCCCGCGTGAACGCCTCTGCTTTGCCGCTCTTGTTCGCGGACCCAATCCACTGGATACCGGCGCTATGCGCAGCGACGATATCCGACACGGGGACACCAGCTAGCGCACATCTTTCTGCTCTGCGTTCGCGCCTGTGCATTCGATGATAGTTCCGATGCCGGGCGGCGACCTTGCCATATGGACGCCCGGGGGCCGCAAGCAGCCGTCGCGAGCGACCCCGCTCTCTGCCCGCTCACCGGCGAGACACCCGACATGCGGGAAGAGCGGATGCGTGGAGGGTATGCGCGGGTCGCTTGGCGCCGTGCATGCTTGGGGCCTTGGACGCCGGACGCTTCGTTGGAGAGTGAGACTTTGTGGCGAACCTGCTGATTGACGACGATGCTGTCACCGTCTCCCTGTCCGTGATCGAAAAGGCCGAGGCGCTCCACGGCGACGTCCGAGTGCCGCGGACAGCCGTAGTGCGCGTGCGAGCGGTGCCGGACGGCATGGCAGAGGTTCACGGCTTGCGGATGCCCGGTACGGGATTCCCCGGCGTGATCATGGTCGGGACCTGGCGGGACAGTGAAGGTGTGACCTTCGCGGTGTGCCATGGCCGTCGGCCGGCTGTCGTCCTCGATCTGGCCGGCCAGGCGTATGACCGGCTAGTCGTCACCGTCGACAACCCCGAAGAAGCGGTCGCCAGCCTGCCCTGAGGCGGTGCGCGAGAGATCAGCGCACGCAACGCACTCACCTTGCACGCTGGCTAGCAGGGCTCGCGGCATAGACAGGACGTCTTGGATCGCGCCGCGAACGCACGCCCGGCCGCGGTGGCGTGCGGTTCCAAGGGAAGGCCAAACTTAGATAGACCTGTGGCCGATGAAGACGATCTACGCCGGGCAGCGCTCTCACTGCCGTGGGGCGTGATGATCGGCCGCGTCCCTTCGCCTGCCCTACCTGATCTTCGTCCGGCTCTGCTGGCTTGTCCTGCTCGGCCGCTCGCCGACGTCAAAGGACGCGGAACTGCTGGTGCTGCGGCACGAGGTCGCCGTGCTGCGCCGCACCAAGCCCCGGCCTCGGCTGGACTGGGCCGACCGAGCGGTGCTGGCGCGCTGATCCGGCATCTGCCCCGAACGCTGCGGGCGCACCGGCTGGTCACGCCCGGCACCGTCCTGTGATGGCACCGCCGCCTAGTCATCAGGAAGTGGACCTACCCGAGCCGGACGGGGCGGCCAAGGGTCAGCACCGAGATCGCCGCGCTGATCGAGCGGCTCGCCACCGAGAACCACGGCTGGGGATACCAGCGGATCCAGGGTGAGCTGCTCAAGCTCGGCCACCAGGTCAGCGCGGCAGGCCCGCCGAGACGCGGCCCAGGTCGTGCTATCCGCGCGGCCGGTAACCGGGCGCCGGGTCCCATATCCCTCCCGGAGGCTGGCACCATGCGCCCGGTCAGCTGCAGTCTCGCGCGGCGCCCGTGAGGAGGGCGAGGACTTCGCCGATGGCGGGTTCCTGGCTGGTGGGTTCGGGCAGCGGGAGGTGTGCCTGGATCTGGTAACGGTTGCGGCGGCCGTCTTTCTGCTTCACCACGTAGCCGGCTGCAGTCAGGTCGGTGACGATGCCGTAGGCGCTGCGTTCGGTGATGCCCAGGCTGGCCCCGATGTCGCGGAGCCGCACCCCCGGGTCGTGGGCAATGCACAGCAGCACCCGGGCGTGGTTAGTCAGGAACCTCCAGCTCGTCACCCTTAAGAAACTACCACAGTTTCTAGAAATCTATTGCTAGTTTCTAACTGCGCATGTAGTCTGAGGGCCGACACCGGGATCAGCCGCCAGTGGCGGCGGCCAAGGTGCCCCGGGGTCACCGGAGGGAGCCGCCCATGGTCCCCATCAGCCTGGTCATCACCATCGACGTGCTCACGGCCCGCGCGGTGCCGCTTATCCGGCGGGCGCTGTAGCTGCCGGTGGTGAGCAGGCCCCTGGGCCAGATCCCTGGCCCGGGGCCTGCTGGACCGGGAGCGCGACACGATGAACCCCCTCACCTGCGACGGCCCGCGGTCGCGGACCTGCTCCCAGCCAGCACGTGCGTGGCAGGCAAGCCGGAATGGGAGCGGCCAGAGACCTGCCCTGTCGTCTGAGAGGACCGCGTCGGCCGAGGCTGTCCATGGTTCCCGGGCACACACCACACCAACGAGGAGGCAGCGATGTCAGTACTCAGGTTCGAGCCTTTCCGGGACCCTTTCCGGGAGCTCGACCGGCTCATCGCCACGGCCGCGAGCGGGACACGTGCCCCGCTCGGCATGCCTATGGACGTCTACCGCGGCGAGGACGGCAGTTACCACGTCGAGGCCGACCTGCCCGGCGCCGGCCCTGACAGCGTCGAGGTGACCGTCGAGCACGGCGTCTTGACAATCCAGGCCGAGCGCACCCCTCACTATGGCGACAGCGAGCAGATCATTGCCGCCGAGCGGCCACAGGGGTCGTTCGCCCGGCAGCTCTCCCTCGGCGAGGGCGTGGACTCCGAGCACCTCACCGCCGGCTACGCCGACGGGGTCCTGCACGTGACCATCCCCGCCTCACCGAAGACCCAGGTCCGCCGGGTTGAGATCACCCATGCGGCCGGCAGCAGCCGCGTCGTGCCGGGGAGCACCGTCGAGCCCGGTGAGCCGCCCGCCGGCAGCACGGGCGGCGCAGGCTGAACGTCCCTGTGCCCTGCCACCGAAAGCTGTACCGCCTCTTTCTCGCCTCGGCAAGTGGCCCGAACCCACGCTGGTGCACATCTAGCAGCGGGGTCTCAGCAGGAAGGTCATGATGCTGAACGAGGAAGATCCGGTCCACACCGCAGCCGCGGGCCGAACCACGCTGCTGGCCGGTGAGGCGACCGCGCCAGGGCTGGAGCTGGCCGCCCGCTAAGGCCTGCCCATGGACGCCTACCGGGACGCTGCACCGTTCCCCGCTCGCGAAAGGCAACAGCATCGTGCCCGAACCAGCGGCGTCCCACCCGAGCACAACGAGCACCCGGCCGCGGACATCCCCCAATGGCTCCGCCCGCGCCTGCCGTCCCAGCCCGCCCCGGCATCGGCCCCGGGCCAGCCAGGGCCCAGCCGGATCGGCAGACTCCGCACCGGGCTGATTACCGGGCCGGGAAGAACCCGGATCACATCGTTGCCAGGGCCGGGCCTGGAGGGCAGGCGTGGCGGGCGCTGCGATACCGCCTGCAGGACGAGTCGCCGCGGCAGGCCATCGAGGCGCTCCGGCCGCGGCAAGCAAGAACCGCCAGCATGCTCAGTCAGGCTGCTTGATGTCGCCCTGAGGATGCTGCACAGCGAGTCAACGGCCGCCAGGAATGCCGGGGACGCGGCCAGCGTCACGGCGCAGCGATGACGAATCCCGCCGTGGGAGGCGCACGGGCCGGCCAGGGGTCCGCTTGAGGAGGTGACGGGTGCCCGGAGTGAAGGACAGGCTGACCGACGCCGGGTACGGTGCCTGCCAGCGGCGGGACGCAAAGGTTCGCCATCCTGGCGCAGCGGCTGCGGGCCGGCAAAACTGTCGGCCTGATCTGTGACCGTGATGTCACCGGCGGCGGCATCGAGGTGGAGTTCTTCGGCGAGAAGGCCCGGATGATGGGCGGCCCGGCCGCGCTCGCCGTGCAGACCGGCGCGGCGCTGATGCCTGCGATCTTGTGGTTCGAGGGCGATGGCTGGGGCGTGCATATCCATGAGGAGATCCCGGTGCCCGCCGAAGGGGACAAGAAGCAGAAGACGGCGGCGATGATGCAGGAAGTCGCGCGCCTCTTCGAGGCAGGTATCAGGCACATCCGCAGGACTGGCACATGCTGCATAAGGTGTTCGCCGCGGATCTCGACCCCGCCCGGCTGGCCACCGCCGAGGGCGCCGCCGGTGCCGGGCGCAGCGAGGGCGGGTCATGAAGGCCGGCCTGGTCGCCCATTACAGCTGGGACGTGCCCGGCGGAGTCCAGGAGCACATCAGGGACCTCGCCGCGGCAAGCGCGAACGCGTCCCGCAACGCGGACGCCATGCCGGTCGGCGAGTCCCCGGCTAGCCGGGGACTCGAACACTTCCACGAACGGCCAGCCGAGCCGGGAGGCAACGCCCTTGGCGAACGCGGGTTATTCAGCGTGCTCCTAGGTGATCGTCCAGGTGAACGAGGCCTGTTTCGACGCGCCGGTGGTGGTGTCGGTGGCCGTGATGGTGACGCTGGAGGTACCCGCCGTCGTTGGGGTACCGGAAATCAGGCCGGATGAGGAGCTTATCGACAGCCCGGCCGGAAGCCCGGCCGCGGTGTAGGTGAGCGTTTGGCCGGATGCCGAGTCGCTCGCTTGGATCTGGAGGGTGACCGCGGTGCCCACGGTGCCGGTTTGGTTACCCGGGTTGGTCACCGTGACATGGGTGCGCGTGGCGGGCTGGACGTAAATGGTGACCGTTTTTCCTTCTGCCAGCAGCGTGCCCGCCTGCGGGTTCTGTGCATACACCGTGCCCACCGCTACGCTTGACCGCCCGCGCTGATCGACCTCTTTCACCGTGAAGCCCTGGCCCTCCAGGATGCTCGTTGCCGTGCCGGCCGGATCGCCGGTGACGTCTTGCACCTTGGTGCCCCCGGCCGAGACGTAGATGGCGACGTCGCTGTTGGCGTTTACCTTTGTGCCCCCGGCCGGATTCTGCGTCACCACAGTGTTCGCGGGCGCCGTGGATGTGGCGTCGCCCCGGACGACTGGATTCAGGCCGGCGTCCGCCAGCTTGGCCTGCGCCGCAGCGACGTCCTCGCCAACCACGTCAGGCACACTTACCTGCGGCGGGCCAGCGGACACAAAAACCTTGACCACGCTGTGAGCCGCAACCAGGATGCCCCCTTGCGGACTGGTGCCGATGACGCGGCCCTGCTGCATCGACCCGGATGGCTGGTCGATGCGCTGCGGCTGTAAATGGCCTGCGACGAGCTGCTGTGACGCCTGTCCGTACGTTAGGCCCGTGACCTGCGGTACCGCATATTTCTTGGCACCGCCTCCACCGGCGAGCACCAGGTATCCGGCAACGATGACCGCGGCCAGCACCACCACGCCTAACGGCACCCACAACAGCGCCCGGCGCCGCGCATCAGTCGGCGGCTCCTTCCCACCGCTGTGCTCACGGCCCGGGACCGGGCCGGTCGGTGGAGCCACCATGGTGGTGCCACCGAGGCGCTGGGTGTGCTGAAACAATTCGGCCGGCGGAGGCAAGAGGGGGCTGCCGGACATGGCGTGCTGGATATCGGCGCGCATCTGCGCTGCGTTCTGATAGCGGTCAGCCGGGTTCTTGGCCATCGCCTTGAGCACGATCGCGTCGGCCCAGCGCGGGAGCTCCGGATCGATCTGCGACGGCGGCACCGGATTCTCGCGGACATGCTGATAGGCGATCGCCACCGCTGAGTCACCGCTGAACGGCGGCCGTCCGGTCAGCAGCTCATACAGCAAGCAGCCGGTGGAGTACAGATCGCTGCGGGCGTCCACCCGCTCACCGCGGGCCTGCTCTGGCGACAGGTACTGCGCGGTGCCGATCACCTGAGCTGTCTGGGTTAACGTGGCCTGGCTGCCGGTCAGCGAACGGGCAATGCCGAAATCCATCACCTTGACATCACCCGAGCGGGTCAGCATGACATTCGCCGGCTTGATATCGCGGTGCACGATCCCATTGCGGTGGCTGTAGTCAAGGGCACACAGGACACCGTCGGCGATCCCCAGGGCGCGCTCCGGCAGCAACCGGCGGTCGCCCCGCAGCAGGTCGCCAAGCGTGCGGCCATCGGCATACTCCATCACGATGTAGGGCACGGCCGCAGGGCCTGAGGTGTCCTCACCGGTGTCGTAGACCGCGATGATCGACGGGTGGCTGAGAGACGCGGCCGACTGGGCCTCACGGCGGAAACGCTCCCGGAACGCCGGGTCGCGCGCCAGGTCTGCACGGAGCGTCTTGACAGCAACGATCCGGTTCAGGCGAACGTCACGCCCGCGGTAAACCTCGGCCATGCCGCCGCGCCCGACGACCCCGTCGAGCTCGTAACGGCCCCCCAGGAGCCGAAGCTGCGCCATATCTCACACCATTTTCTACCGCCCTGGTCCTGTTCACCAAAGCAGCCCGGGCCAGCCGAACAGCCACGGCTGGAATCTTCCCCAAAGCGAGACTACGCACTCGCCGAAAATCTTCATCACAACGTCATGTGCTGAACCAGGCGACCCGTACCAGCTCAACGGCTAACGTCTACGTCATTCAGATGCACTCACATCGGCGGATGCGTAACGACTCGCGTCGGCCACCTTCCCATAGGCGTTATTGTTCAGCGTCGGGCCGTGGATAAATGGCAAGATGAGGTCTGCGGTCTGGCGTATTCTGCGTTGCCGGTTACCCGCAGGCTGACCGTCAGCGGCTGCGCATCCCGTTCAGCGCGGAAGGTGCGCCGCGGCTGCCGTCACAGGCACTTGCAATTCTGTTTCGGGGCCCGGGTCATCGCGGTGGCGGTCAGGTCGCCACCGAGGCCGCCCTGCATCCCTGCTGCCTCGAGCCACAGCGGGATTGAGGTCAGGTCATGGTGGTACTCGCCGGGCGGGGTGATCTCGAGATAGGCCGCCCACGGCGTCGGGCGCCAGCCGAGCGCAATGTTGGCTTGCGCGGATTGCCGCGGAGCGAGCACGATCAGCGACGGGCCAGGGTCGCGGGCGAAGTAGGTCGGCCCCCAGTGCGTTTGGGTGGGCGGCAGCGCGTGGTGGCTGCTGTCCACCAGGCCCAGGCCGGGGTACCCGTAGACGGAGCAGGGTGCCTTGCCGAAGTTGGTCATGGTGACCAGGATCGGGTACTGGTAATGCCCGTATTGATCCTTATGCGGGCCCGGCTGGACACCCGTCAGACCGACGTCCAGATTCTTGCAGCGCGGTACCGCAGAACCCGGCCCCGAGGTCCCGCTGCTTCCAGCCGGTCCCGGGTTGGTCGATGGGCTGGTAGTGTCCGGCGGCGCAGCCGTGGCGGTCCGCGGTGGCGCGCTTTTGGCAGCTGCGACGCGTGCCGATGGAGCTGGGCTGGCGCAGGCGGAGGCCAGAGCGACGGAGCAGACGGCCACGGCGAGCGCGGCGAAGCCGCTCCGTGCCGGGTGCCGCAGTGCCGGGTGCCGCAGTGCCAGGTGCCTCGCCCGCTGGTTTTGCTGGTTCATGTCTGAAGCGTTCATTTCGATTTCCCCCTGTTGTTGTGCGCGGTATTTGCGCGCCATGGTCACAGCGTGCGCAGTGAAAGGGCCGGAAGAAAGGGGAGGGCTCCCCATATGGGGAGCCCTCCCCACGCGCGGCAGAATGTCGTTGGCGAGGCCATGCCGCTCAAGGAGTATGCGTCCGGCTACACCGACCTGACCGCGGCGGGCTGCGAAGCGACCGAGTCCTGGCCCCGCCTGTCGACCGCCGCGAAGACCGCGAACCTGCACCAGGCGGCGGCATAGCGGAGGTTCGGAAGCCAAGGGCGCCTTTTGAGCGCGGCGGGCGTGCCGACTTCATCGGGCGATTAGTCGCGGGTGAGGTTGGCGAGCTCAGCGTCAATGTTGCGCCATGTGTATGCCGCGTTCGCGGCCTCGACGAGTTCGCCGGGCACCGCGCGTGCTTCGCGGAAGGCATCGGCGAGCGCAGCCAGGAGCTGGTCGTCATCCGTCCACCACTGGCTGGCCATGTGTCTCACCTCCCGCGCTCCTGCCTTCGGCGCGGACCCGGGCAGCGGTTGCCCGATAGCGGCGCCGTTTCTCCCGCCAGCGGCCGCAGTTCGGCCCGATGGGTCCCGGCCGGGATACCCGGCCCGGCGCTGATCTCAACGTGCGGCGCCCGATGCCGGGCCGAGGTGATCATCGGGTCCCCCAAGAGTCGCGCGGCATCTGCCGCGTCCTGCGCCCAGGGTGTGCCGGGACCGCCTGATAAACAAGGGGAGGTCTCCCCCTGTGGGGAGATCTCCCTTACTTTCCGGTCGCCGCCCAGCGCACGCTCTGTCACGCCGTTACCCGGCGCAAGGTGAGAAGCTCGCCGCTGAGGCGCCGGGGGCTGCTGTTCTTCTAGCCACCGCTCATGATCTCGCTCCAGCAGAAGTAGCCCGAGCACGGTCGTGTGCCCGGGCAGTTAGGCGATGCCGCCCTCCGATCCGCAAGCCCCGCTGCCTTGGTCACGCGACGCGGGCGCGGTCGTGTTGGCGGTGTGAGCGATACCCCGAATGCCGGTTCTGTGCGCCCAAACAGTCGGCCGCCGCGCGCAGCTCTACGCACCGATCGGCGGCGATGCGCGCGCTCTCGCTCGGCCTGTCAGCCACGCTGTGTCGTGTTCGTCTCGCCGGACTGCTGTGATAGGGCGCGCCGGCGGGCTGGCGGGCACGTCACCGGTGCTGACGAACTCGAGTGCATCGATATCCTCAATCCCCGGTGGATCGCTCTGCCGGCGGCACATGGCCGCCCGGGCGCGGAAGGCCGACCGCGGCTTGTGCCGGGCGGCTCGTTTTATGGCAGGTCGGCGACGATGACCATCCGCTCGTGATCGGCGGTCAGTGGCTGTCCGTCCTCGCCGTAGCCGGTCACGGCAGTGAATCCTGCGGCGCGTAGCCAGTCGCGCAGTTCGGGGAAGCCGAACAGCCGCTTGACGAAGTTCACCCGGCGGGCCTGGCCGCTGCGGATGACAGTCCGTTCGGCCTCGAACCGGCCGGTCAGCGCGTCCAGGTGGTAGCGGTCGACGAGCATGTCGCCATTGTCCCGTGCTGCCACGACGCGTGAGGGGCAGTAGGAGGCCAGAAACGCGGTCAGGTTGTCTAGGTCCATGGCCAGCCGACCACCCGGTCGCAGGGCGCGGACGATCCCATCCAGGACGGCCCGATTGGCGGCGTCGTCGAAGTACCCGAACGCGGTGGACCAGTTGACAACCCGGTCGAAACGGCCTGTCCACGGTAGCTGGCGCATGTCTCCGGCGACGTACTCGGCGCTGACCCCGGCGGCGGCCGCGCCGGCGCGGGCCCGATCCAGGAAGACGGCCGAGGAGTCAAGGCCAGTGACCCGGCAGCCGCGAGCAGCCAGCCGGCTGGCCAGCTCCCCGTGCCCGCAGGCCAGATCCAGCACGCTCATGCCCGGCCGCAGGTCCAGCAACCGCCACGCCAGCTCCGCGGCAGCCTCACCCGGGAATCCGGCGCCAGGCACGACCGGCCCGTGCACGGCAAACTCGCTGAGGCCGTCAGGCGCGGCAAAGAAGTACAGATAATCCTCGTCGTACATCGCTGCGGCGTCGAACAGGTCACCCATGCCAGCGAATAATAGAGATGATCACTATTGGCAGCAACGGCATTACGGGGTGAGACAATAACTCGCGCCGTCGCCACTCCGGCCATCCGGTGTCCGGCATGAGTGCGCCCTGGCGGCTGACTGCGGGCGGCGCCCCGATCGCCCAGTTCTGCACGCACCTGGAAGGGCTCCGCCGCGCACCCGCAATCGCACCGAACGGCGGCTCGGCGTGCTGGCCTCGTCTGTGGCGCCGCCGCGCTCGGTGATCAGTTTGCTGGACGGCCCCTCATCGCGGAGATTGGATTGAACGGCGTGATGCCAGCACGTCCTAGAGATCGGA
>Ga0207684_10003201_pt1 | contig 16077 bp, 13 predicted proteins | sample KBSK5501metaG_FD_184342 | JGI IMG/M metagenome (GOLD analysis project Ga0207684, IMG submission 184342) | Corn, switchgrass and miscanthus rhizosphere microbial communities from Kellogg Biological Station, Michigan, USA - KBS K5-50-1 metaG... | ecosystem: Host-associated > Plants > Roots >...
TGGACCGAACTCGCCCGCGACGAAGCCGACAACCTCCAGGCCGGCACCGGAACCACACCCCGCAGAGACACCGATTTCACATCGAAGCTCGGTGCCAGGCACGTGGGCGAGCGGGCATAGGGCTGACACCGTCGAGTAGCTGATGACCGACACCGGCATGGCATCGAACGCGCCGCGGTCGAGCCGCACTACCCTGAGCCCCGTGCCCAGCTCTGCGGCCAGCCGAGGATCGGTCACGTCGCACCGGGCCGCCGTGCGGTCAGCCCAGCTCGCGCTTGAGGATCTTGCCGGTCGACGTCATGGGCAACGTGTCGCGGAACTCCACGACGCGCGGGTACCTGTCGGCCGGTAAGGCCGCCGCACACCAAGCCACGAGCTCCTGCTCGCGGATTGCCGACCCTCGGGCACGGATGACGTAGGCCTTGATTTCCTGGCCGTGCTCGTCATGGGGCACTCCCGTCACGCTGGCCAGGCTTACCTGCGGGTGAGTCATGAGAACCTCTTCGATCTCGCTCGGGTAAATGGTCACGCCGTCGCGGGTGATCACGTCCCTCGAACGGTCAATGATGTGGTAGTCACCTTCGTCGCCGCGGCGGCCGATGTCCCCGGTGCGCAACCAGCCGTCGCGCATGACCTCAGCGGTCTCGGCAGGCCTGTTGTAGTAGCCCTTCATCACGTTGTGGCCGCGGATCGCGACCTCGCCGGGGCCCGCACCGTCGATGTCGTTCCAGTTCGGATCGACGAGCTTCATCTCAACGCCCCAGATGGGCTGGCCGGTCGAGCCCGGCTTTATCGGCCGGTCGGGCCTGCTGAACGACGTGGCATACGACGTCTCCGACAGGCCGTACCCTTCGAGCACCTCAACGCCGAACCGTTGCGCGAACCGGCTGCGCACCGCCGCCGGGAGCGCCGCACCACCGCAGAGCGCGACGTTGAGGTCGGCGGCGATCTGCTCAATGTTGACGTGCTCGGCGCCCTCGGTGGTAAGCAGGGACCAGTACATCGTGGGTCCTCCGGCCATGAACGTGACGTGTTCCCGCTGCATAACGGCCAAGGCGGCCCGCGGTTCAAAATCCGGCAGCATCACCAGCGTGGCCCGGCGATAGAGGCTCATGTTCATGCAGACGGCCTGGCCGAAGGAGTGGAAGAGCGGCAGAGCCGCCAGAACCTTGTCGTGGGCCGTCCGCGGGAACAGCGAGTCCATGATAATCGCGTTCAGGAGCATGCTCATGTGGCTCAACTCGACGCCCAAGGCGAGCCGGTGGGGAGTGCTGCTCCCGTAGAGGATCACTGCGGTATCCCCTGGATCGGTCGCCGCCGAGCCGAAACCCGCGGAATGGCCGACTACCACCTGCCGTAGCACCTCGGCCCCGGCGACCAGCGAGGCCTTGGAGGCCCAGTCGGCCGGGATCACTATGAAGTGCTCACAGGATGCGGCCCGCTGGAAGCCGGTGAATCCCCGCTCACCGATCGGCAGGTCAGCTGTCCCCTCGAAGCAGAAAAAGATCTTCGCATCGGAGTCGTCAAGATGGTGGGCGAACTCCCACGAGTCAAGCAGGGTGTTGAGCGGCACGGCCACCGCGCCCGCCTTGAGGATCGCGAAGTAGATCACCGGAAATTGCGGCAGGTTGGGGCAGCACAGGGCAACCTTGTCACCGGGACCGATCCCGCGCGACCGCAGCAGGTTCGCCACCTGGTTCGCCGCCGAGTTCAGCATGGCGTACGAAAGCCGGGCACCGCCCCACACGAGTGCGTGGCGCCGCGGCACCGCGCGCGCGGAGTCCTCCAGGATCGCGGAGAGGTTAAGCATCGCGGAACCCCCGGCAGTGTTATCGCGGACATACCTACACATATACTGTCAAATCTGCGTCCGGTTCCGTACACACGTAACACGTCGCGGCCGCGTCACCCGTTCAGCGGGCCTCCGCGGCCAGGCCTGGATCACGCGGGCACGCCGGTGTTCACGGCCACGGGAGTGGTGTATGAGGTGCCTGGTCAGTTCTGACCGTTTCATCCGTGACGGGCGTGTCGCCGTACGCCACCCGCCTGGACGCGGCCACGCTGGTGTCCCGGTTCAGGCGGAGGTTCGCGGCCGGAGGCGCCTGATAGATGGCGGCGGGCCGCTGACCCACCCCCGCGCTTGGTTGCCGTTGCGGATGCGAGCTCACGCACTCCCGCCCGACGCCCTCGGCCGGACACGGTCCTGCCTAGTCACTATGAGCTTTGCCGCGACCGCTTTGTTGACCGCGTCGATCCGAGAGACCGCGCCGAGCTTGACGAAGATGTTTCGCAGGTGACGTTTCACTGTGGCCTCGCTAAGGCCGAGATGGGAAGCGATCTGCATGTTGCTCAGCGCCTGCGCGGTCAGCCCAAGAACCTCCAGTTCACGTTCGGACAAAACCCCTGAGTGGGGCTCCTGAACGTTAGCGAGACTCTCACGGGAGACCTGGAGGATGATCCTGCCGTCGTCGGTGCGGGCGCTGCGTACTGCCGCCACCAACTCCTGACGATGAACACTCTTGACCAGGTAGCCACGGATCCCGGCCGCGACCAGGCTGCGCAGTAGTTGCGGCCCGTCATACATGCTCAAGATGATCACTTGGGAGTTGGGCGAGGCTCGATGAATGCGGGTGACCGTCACTGTGGCATCGTCACCGGGGATTTCTACGTCCAGCAGGACGACACGTGGACGCGTTCTGGTGGCGAGCGCAACGGCACCGGCGCTGTCACCGGCCTCTCCGACGACAATCATGTCGCTCTGCGCCTCGAGAATCCCACGCACCCCCTCGCGGAACAGGGCATGGTCGTCGACGATCGCGACACTGATGCGGTCAGGTCGTTCCGTCATCACGCCTGCCTGCGAGCGATACAACCAGCTCGACTTGGGTTCCCCAGCCGGGCTTGGACATTATGCTGATGCTCGCGCCCATCAGGTCGGAGCGTTCCCGCATGGAGAGCAGGCCCCCACGCGCGGAATCTTGTGCGGTGATATCGAACCCGGAGCCGTCATCCTCGACCCATGCCCTCAGCTCGTGCGGTGCGATGTCTACGCGTATGAGGACGATCGTCGGGTCCCCGTGGGCCAGGGCGTTCCGAATGGCCTCTCTGATGATGAGAAATGACTCGTCCCGGATGGCGGGCGACGCCCAGGTCTCATCGCCGTTAACCTGCAGGCGGAAGGCCACCGTGACGCCGGCCGCCGAGTCAAGATAGCCGGCTAGCGCCTTCTCCAGGCTCTTCAGCGGCTCCTGCAGCCCCAGCTCGGAAGTGACGGCCCGTAGGTTCTCCAAGGCCTCCCGGATGGCCTCCTCGGCGGCTTGAACCCGGTTCGCACCCGTGAGCGGATCCTTATGGTGGATCTGATAAAGATCGAGCTGCCGGTGCGCGGTGGTCAGCGAATGCCCGATGCGGTCATGAAGCTCCCGGGCGATACGCCGACGCTCGCTGATATGGGCCTCGTTGATCTCGTTGAGCAGGTGCCCGGAGTACCCGCTCGTCGCGTCCCGGATTCGCATGCTGATGATCTCGTTCAAGGTGAGCGCCATGAGCAGCAATGAACCGTCCGTCCCCAGTGCGCGGGCACCTGCCTTGAGGACGATCTCGAAGAAGGCCGCCGCGGCCCGTAGCGACTCACGGGGATGAACCCCGCTGGCCGCACGGGTCTTGCCGATGTCCGAGGCCAGCAGCCGGTCTCCCTCCACCAAGACGGCACCGGTCTGGAGGCTGTGCACGACGTCAGAGAGGATCTGCCCACCATGCGCCAGGACCTGTTCCCGAGCCCCCGGATCGCGCATAAGCGAGCTACCGATCTCCGTCAGGACGTGCTCATAGGTGGCCAGAATCTCTGCCCGGCCGGCCTCCAGGCGCGATGCCAGGCACCCGTCCCCGCCGGAGCCGAAGATCTCGGGCACAGGGTTCTCCTCGTTGACCGACGGATCCACTACCATCCTCGTGGAGCGCCTTCAGATACGCAACGGGACCTGGGCGGCAGCTGCCAGGAGCACGGCAAGATTGATCATGTATTGAGTCACCATAAAAGTACGGTACGGCCTTCGCCGCCGTTTCTTGCTGCCCCGCGACACGTTGCTAAGACTCAGGACCGCCACCGCGATCGCGCCAGCTAGCTGCATCATCGCGAGCCACCACAGCACCGGAGTGATCAGCAGGGCCACGATCAAGAACGTGCCACCGATCGCCAGGGCGAGGATCGAGACAAGGAGCCGGAGTAACGGCTCATTGACTACGACGGCCAGGGTTCGGCGACCGGCTTCGGTGTCACCTGGGACGTCCGGGAGGTCTTTGGTCAGCGCTCCCACCACGCCGATCCACAGTGACATCGCCAACGCGAACACGGCCAACACGAGGCTCAGATCCGCGCCGCCGTGACCGGTGTATGCAGCCTTTCCGCCGTAGTACGCGAGGAGCCCGGAGGATATCCCGGCGATCGCTGTTCCGAAGGACTGGCGTTTTAGATACCACGGCGGACCCGAGTAGAGGTATCCGATCGCGAGGACGGCGGTCACGGCCACGGCGATCCCCGGCCCGAGCGCCACCGCCCCGGCCAGGGAGAGGGCGGCCGCGCCACCGGCCACGCGGAGCGCGACCGAGGGGGGCAGCGCGCCGCGGGCAAGCGGCCGCCGCGAGCCGTTGATCCGGTCCTCGTGCAGGTCCATGACGCCGTTCAGCAGGTAGCAGGAGAAGATTGCGAGCTCGATGGTGACCGCGCCCCCGGCCATCGCCACTGGGTGCCCGTGCCCGGACGCGGCGCCCAGGACGGCCCCGGCGAGGAATCGCAGCAAAGTGATGAGGAGAACGCTGGGCCGGGCCTCGGCCAGACAGAGCCCCGCGATCAAGATCGGCGAACGCCTGGATTCGCGCGCGGCCGAAGTGCTGGCCGATTCGCGCGCGGCCGAAGTGCTGGCCGATTCGCGCGCGACCGAAGTGCTGCTCATGGGCCGAAGTTATGACTGGTTCGGCCTATCTTCGACTGAATTGGATTAGAGGTTGTACCGCATCTACAACTTTCGATATCGCCAATGACTCTCACGGTTCGGTAAGAGTCCACGTTCGTTAGCTTTCCTTGTCAACCTGGCAGAATCCGCCTAGCTTGGACCTTGGCTACAGTGACTATCGGCCGAACCGAGATGCTATGACGACGGAATTCAAGGTTCTCGGACCGCTGGAGGTAATCAACGGCAATCGTGACTGCACTCCGTCTCCGGCCAAATTGCGCATGGTTCTTGCATTCTTGCTGCTTAACGCTAACTATGCAGTCAGTGTCAATTGCCTGATCGACGAGCTATGGGATCACGATCCGCCGAAGACCGCGGTGACCACGGCCCAGACCTACATCTACCAACTCCGCCGGATGGTCGCCCGCGAGAAGCTGGCCGGGCCGGACTCGGAACTCATTGTGACCAGGTCGGCGGGTTATGTCCTGCGGATCGAGCCGGGGCAGCTGGACGCGAACGTCTTCAACCAGCTGGTTCAGCAGGGCCGTGCCGACCTCGGCGGCGGCCGCCCGGGTGCGGCCGCCGCCGTCCTCAGGAACGCGCTGGGCATGTGGACAGGTCCGGTGCTGGCCGACGTCGCCAGGGGACGCCTCATGGAAGGTCGGGCCGTCGCCCTGGGTGAGCAGCGTCAGTATGCCCTCGAATTGCGCATTGAGGCTGATCTCAGGCTGGGCCAGCATCGTGAGATGATCGGCGAACTGCGGGGTCTGGTGGCGATCAATCCATTCAATGAGTGGTTCCACGGCCGGCTTATCGCTGCGCTCAGCCGAGCCGGAAGGCGCAGCGAGGCACTTCAGGCCTACCAGGCGCTCCGGATCCTGCTGAAGACCGAGCTTGGCTTGGAGCCCACGCCCGATCTTCTGCGTCTCCAGCAGGAGGTGCTGGGGGCCGGCCCTCCGGGACCGGAAATGCTGGCCCGCTCATGCTCATAGCTGTCTGGTGACTGAAGTGGACTGCAAGAGAGGGGGCAAGGACTATGAATGGCAGCAGTGGATCGTGGCGGAAGTACGCTCCTCTACGTCCCATCGTGCTCGCCGACCGTACCTGGCCGGACAATGCGATCCAGACCGCGCCTAGGTGGTTGTCCACCGACTTGCGCGACGGCAACCAGGCGCTGGCCACGCCGATGAGCCCGGTGCGCAAGCTGACGATGTTCGAGTTGCTGACAGGTCTCGGATACAAGGAGATCGAGGTCGGCTTTCCCTGCGCAAGCCAGGATGACTTCGATTTCGTCCGTTTGCTGATCGAACAGGACCGGATCCCGGACGACGTGCGGATATCGGTACTCGTGCCATCGCGTGCGGAACTTATACGGCGCACAATGGAGTGTCTCGTCGGCGCAGCGCGGGTCACCGTTCATGTCTACAATGCGACCGCGCCGCTGTTCCGCCGCGTGGTGTTCGGTATCGACCGGCGCCAGTGCCGGGAACTCGCGGTCCGGGGTGCGCAGACGGTGGTCGAACAGGCCGAGCGGCTGCTCGGTGACTGCGATGTCGGCCTTGAGTACTCCCCGGAGATCTTCAACGAGACCGAGCCAGATTTCGCTGTAGAGGTCTGCGAGGCGGTCATGGACGTCTGGCTGCCGGGACCGGGTCGCGAGACAATCCTCAACTACCCGTCGACAGTGGAGCGGTCGCTGCCGAACGTGTTCGCCGACCAGATTGAGTGGCTGGACCGCCAGCTGTCCAGGCGGGAGCATGTGTGCCTGTCGGTCCACCCTCACAACGATCGCGGCAGCGCCGTGGCCGCGGCGGAACTCGCCCAACTGGCGGGCGCGCAGCGCGTCGAGGGCTGTCTGCTCAGCAACGGCGAGCGAACGGGAAACGCCTGCCTCGTCACGCTCGGCATGAACCTGTTCTCGAACGGGGTGGATCCGCGAATCGATTTCTCCGATATCGACTCGATCCGGCGCACCGTCGAATACTGCTACCGTCTGCCGGTGCCGCCGCGGCACCCCTACGCCGGCGATCTTGTCTACACCGCCTTCTCCGGGTCGCACCAAGACGCGATCAACAAGGGCTTCGAGGCGCTCGAACGCGAGGCCGTGGCGGCCAACCGTCGCGTGAGCGAGCTGCCGTGGGAGGTGCCCTACCTGCCCATTGACCCCAAGGACGTCGGCCGCAGCTACGACGCCGTGATCCGGGTGACCAGCCAGTCCGGGAAGGGCGGCGCCGCCTACGTCATGAAAGCCTGGCACGCGCTCAACCTTCCGCTCGGCCTGCGGATCGACTTCGCGAAGGTGGTCCAGGCGCGAGCGGACGCCACCGGATCGGAGCTGACGCCGGCGCAGATGTGGCGACTCTTCAGCGAGGAATACATCGTCGATGCTGGGCCACCGTCGGGTACCGATTCCGGTCAGCATCCCCCGCCCGACCCGGGCGGAATGGTCGCCGTGCTGTATCTCGATGGCCGCACCCGCGGGCTCGACGACGGATATGCCCAGCTGGATCACGCTCTCGCGGCGGCGCTCGGCGCGCAGGACATCGAATTGCGGGCGGTGCACGTGGTGGATGTCCCCCTGCCGTGGGCCGCGAACGCGCATCCCGAGATCGCTGTCTACGCGGAATGTGCTGCTGACGGCCGGACGACCTGGGGGGCGGGCATCGGCCTCGGCGTGCTGACCGCGGCAGGCTCAGCGATCCAGTCGGCGATCCTCCGTGCGAGCATCGGGCGACTGGTCGAGGCGAGCCAGTGACTCCGGCAAAATGACCTGGTCACCGTGCGCGGCTAACCGAGGCTGGCGGGAAGAGCGCCGTCAGCCGGTCATGTTCAGTGGCGCTGAGTTGCACGGTGACCGCGGATGCGTTCATCTCGAGGTGCAGGAGGTTACGTGTGGACGGAACCGGCACCACGTCGTGGCGCCCAGACAATGTCCAGGCGAGGGCGAGCCGGGCGAGGCCGATGTCCAGGTCGGCAGCGACCTGCTCCATGGCCCGAATCCGCTGTCGGCTGCGCGAGAAAGCATCTGGCCCGAACCGCGGGTCGCTGCGCCGGTAGTCGGCCGGCCCGAAGGCGTCCAGCTTGGTGATCTTGCCGGTCAGGAACCCGCGGCCGAGTGGCCGGCATGCCACTACGCCGACGCCCAGCTCGCGGGCGACGTGCAGAACGCCGACCGCCGACCGCTGGTCCCACAGGGAATACTCGGCGGCGACCGCGCTGACGGGATGCACTGCGTGCGAACGGCGCAACTGATCCGGCGAGACTCCGGATAGCCCGATGTAACGAATTTTCCCGGCCTGGACCAGCCCCGCCAGCTGCCCCGCGCTTTCCTCGACGGGCACCTGCGGGTCCACCCCAGCGAGGTAATAGAGGTCGATGTGGTTAACGCCGAGCCGGCGCAACGACGCGTCACACGCCTGGGCCAGGTACGCCGGGCTGGCGTCCAGCTCAGTGGGCCGGCCGTCACTGTCGAAACGCATCCCGCCGCGGGTGGCGATCACAACACCATCGCGCCGCCTCACTATGGCCTGGCCAACCAGACGCTCGACATCGCCGGCTGCGTAGAAGTCGGCGATGTCGATCATCGTGATCCCGATGCCGAGCGCGTGACGCACCGTCCGGACGCTCTCTGCCTTGCTGACCGGCCCGTAACCGCCGGTGAAGGCGAGACAGCCCAGCCCGATCGGCGTCGAGACGAGGCCGGCCTCGCCGATCTTCCTGGCCTGCATCGTCGTTATCCGCCCTTGAATCTCTGGCCGCTGTTCAATTGTTCCGGGAGGTCCCTCAAGGATGGCTAGGAGACCGTTAGAGCGCTGGATCCCGCTCCGGACCGGAGCGGCTTGGCGTCGCCATCAGCATTGAGTATCAGCATGAGGCGTTGAGTATCAGCATGAGGCTTGGTAATAAAGTAGCAGGAGCGCTACTACTTTCGGATTAGCCATGATTTCTTTCGGGTAGTTCGCTTCTCTACCCTCATGGATTTCGCCTAGTTTGCGAGTGATGGGGATCGCGGGTCCGCGAATTGAGGAGTGCAGGCCGTGCAACTGCTGGCCAATGTCGCAGGCCGGGACCGGGTCCTGGCCGCCGCACCAGAGGCTTCAGGGTGCATCTCTACGGCATGCGACAAGCTGCCGCTGGCGCAGCGCATCGCCAGGGCCCGGCTGAACACCCGTCCGGGGGTCGCCGTGACCATGCTCGCCGAGGGGCTCGAAGACGAGCGAGGCCGCGTTGAGGAACTGGCGTTCGGTGACATGTCCATGCATCCCCGGTTGTGGCCGAGCTACCGAGCACTCGATCCAGTGGCCTGCAGCGCCTTCCGCACGCTCGGATCCAGCGGTGCGTCGCTATTCACCGATGCCACGGCCGAACAACTGCCCGGCCTGCGGAGGACGGCTATTGACCCGGTTATGGAGGACCTCGTACGCCACAATCTGTTGACGTCGGTCGCTGCACCGGTGCTGCACCGGTGCCCAGCACTGCGTGCTGGTCAAGAACAGCTTGAGGTATCGTATGCCTTTTTCCGGGGTTAAGGGGAGTTGCTTCAGGATGTTAAATTTGTCTATTGTCCTGGAGGACTCCGCGCGGGGGGTGCCCGACCGCGACGCGCTTGTGCTCGGGGATACCCGGCTGCCATATGCCGCGGTGAACGCGATAGCGAACCAGGTCGCGAACCTGCTTCGGTCACGTGGCATCCGCCGTGGCGACAGAGTGGCGCTGTGCTGCCCGAACCTGCCCTGGTTTCCGATGGTCTACTTCGGCATCCTCAAGGCGGGCGCGGTCGCCGTACCGCTGAACGACCTGCTCGAGCCGTGGGAGTTCGCCTACCATCTCGACGACTCAGACGCGCGGATGTTCTTCTGCTTCCAGGGCCGCGCTGACCTGCCCGGCGAGCGCGGGCTCGCCGACTTCCAGGGCCGCGCTGAGCTGCCCGTTGGCGAGCGCGGGCTGGCCGGCTTCCAGCATGCCGCTTCCTGCGAACACTTCATCGTGCTCCCGGACGACATCTTGCTCCCGGGCGACCCGGCCTCCACATGTTCGCCGATCGCCGACGTCGAGGAGCTGTGGGCCACGATAAAAGACCTTCCGGTGACGTTCGAAACGGTGGCGACCGATCCGGCGGATACCGCGGTGATCCTTTATGGGAGCGGCACGAGCGGCCGACCGGCCATCGGCGCCGAGTTGACCCATATGAACCTGCTGCTGAACGCCATGATGACCGATTCCATGTTCACGCGGGCGCCCCACGATACCTATCTCGTGGCTCTGCCGCTGTTCCACTCCTTCGGCCAGAGCGTGTGCATGAACATGGGCTTCCTCCGGCGGGCCACCCTGGTGCTGCTCCCCCGGTTCGAGCCCGGGAAGGCGCTGGCGCTGATGGAGCGGTACACGGTGACGTTCCTGGCCGCTGTGCCGACGATGTACTGGGCTCTGCTCAACGTTGAGGGCGCGGAGTGCTACGACCTCAAGAAGATCGCGGCCAACCTGACTGTCGCGGTCGCGGGCGGCGCGGCACTGCCGGATGTGGTGAGCAAGGGGTTCACCGAGCGGTTCGGCATCGAGATCCTCGAGGGGTATGGCCTCTCAGAAACCTCCCCGGTCGCCGCGTTCAGCCGGTCCGATCGGCTCATCAAGCCCGGCTCGATCGGCAGCCCCATCTGGGGTGTGGAACTGAAGCTCGTCGACCCGAACTGGAACGACGTCGAGGGTCCGGGGCCCGGTGAGATCGCGATCCGCGGTCACAACGTCATGAAGGGCTACCACAACCGGCCCACGAGACCGCACAGGTCATGCCGCGACGGCTGGCTTCGTACGGGAGACATCGGCCGCCGCGATGACGACGGCTACTACTACATCATCGACCGCTCCCGGGATCTGATCATCCGCGATGGCGTCACCGTCTACCCACGGGAGATCGAAGAGCTTCTCATGAAACATCCGGAGGTAAACCTCGCCGCCGTGGTGGGCGTGCCGCATGAACTGTACGGCGAGGAGATCAAGGCGTACGTCGTCCCCGCCTCCGGGTCGTTAATCTCCGCGAACGAGCTGCAGAAATGGTGTGCGGCCGCCTTGCCGGCCGACGGGTATCCACGCCTCGTGGAGTTCCGCGACAGGTTGCCGATGACAGCCACGGGCAAGATCCTCAAGCGCGAGCTGGCCTGAACCGGGAGGGGACATGCATCCCGGCGAATCGTTCGGCTTCGGCCACTTCCCTCCGATCGCCGACTACGCGTTCTTGTCCGACTGCGAGACAACCGCGCTGGTGGCGCCGGGTGGGGAGGTCGAGTGGATGTGCCTGCCGCGGATGGATTCGCCCAGCGTCTTCGGCGCCCTGATCGACCGCGATGCCGGGCTGTTCAGGCTCGGCCCCGCGGACACGTGGGTCCCGGCGGCGCGCCGTTACATCCCGGGCACCATGGTCCTGGAGACAAGCTGGTGGACGGGACGGGGCTGGCTCGTCGTCCTCGACGCCCTCCTGGCCGGCCCCTGGCATCACAAGACCGAACGCACCGCCCAGCGCAGCAGGGCACCGACCGACGACGAGGCGGAGCACATCTTCCTGCGGACCGCGCGATGTGTCAGCGGGCGGGTCCAGCTGCGCCTCGACTGCAACCCGATGTTCGACTACGGCCGGGCGCCGGGCACCTGGGAGTTTTCCGGATCCGACTATCACCAGGCGGTGGCCCGCGGCCAAGGCACCGACCTGGAGCTACGGCTCAGTACTGACCTCATGGTGGGTTTCGAGGGACCCGCTTCAGCGCGCGCACGCACGCTCCTGAGGGAAGGCGACGGTCGTTTCGTCGCGCTGTCCTGGAGCGGCCATGCGGCGCCGACGACCTACGAGGACGCCCAGGCGCGGATGCTGTGGACCATCCACCACTGGCAGCACTGGATGGAAAGCGGGCGCTTCCCTGATCACCCGTGGTCCAGTTTCCTGCAGCGCAGCGCGCTCACGCTGAAGGGGCTCACCTACGCGCCGACCGGTGCCATCGTCGCGGCACCGACCACATCGCTCCCCGAGACCCCACAGGGCGAACGGAACTGGGACTACAGATACACGTGGATCCGGGACGCCACGATGACGCTGTGGGCCATGTACACGCTCGGCTTCGATTGGGAGGCCCACGAGTTCCTCTCCTTCCTCGCCGATGTCGTACCGGCGGCGGGTACCGACGATCTTCAGATCATGTACGGGATCGACGGGCGGGCTGACCTTACTGAGTCCACCCTCGACCACCTGTCCGGTTACGACGGCGCACGGCCCGTCCGGATCGGCAACGGCGCATTCGACCAGGAACAGCACGACGTGTGGGGTGCCGTCGTCAGCTCCATCTACCTTCACGTCGGGCTGCGCCACAGGCTGGACGAGCGTCAGTGGTCGATCGTCGTGACCCAGGTGGGGAAGGCACTTGAGCACTGGCGCGAGCCCGACTGTGGCATATGGGAGGTCCGGGGCGCACCGAAGCACTTCGTCTCCTCCAAGATCTACTGCTGGCTGGCCGCCGACCGGGGCGCCAAGCTCGCCGCGATGCGGGGCGACCACGACCACGCAACGAGCTGGCGCGAGGAGGCCGACAAGATCCGCGACGACGTCCTGGCGCACGGCACGGACGAGCGCGGTGTCTTCGTCCAGCACTACGACACGAAGGCTCTCGACGCGTCCGCGCTGCTCATTCCGATCCTCGGGTTCCTGTCCTGCGATGACCCGAGGACACGGGACACAGTGCTGGCCATCGCCGACGAGCTGACCGAAGACGATCTTGTGCTGAGGTACCGCACCGACGAAACAGATGACGCCCTGCACGGTGAGGAGGGCACCTTCACGATCTGCTCGTTCTGGATGGTCTCGGCGCTGATCGCGATCGGTGAGGTGGACAGGGGGCGCCGCCTGTGCGAGAAGCTCCTGTCGTTCGCGAGTTCACTACAGCTCTACGGCGAGGAGATTGATCCTCACACCGGCCGCCATCTGGGCAACTTCCCCCAGGCATTCACGCACCTCGCCCTCATCGCCGCCGTCATGCAGGTCATCAGGGCCGACCACGGCCTCCCGACCAACCTGCTCGATGTCTTTCCTCCTGACGCTGCTGCTGACGCTCGGCCGTGATGCCGTCCCGTGATGCCCGTCCATTGACACGACTGGCCTCATACCGTACGTTAAGGATCGTTCTTATCGAACGGTTCAGGCGGTATCGTGGCGCGGGCTTCTCCGGAGGAAACATGGTAGATAACCAGCGCATACTCATCATTGGCGGTGGGATCGGCGGCACCTCCGCGGCCATCGCGCTGCGAAAAGCTGGCCTTGAGGCCGTCGTGTACGAGGCCCGCACCCGACGGGGCACTCAGTACGGGGGCTGCTATGTCTTGTGGTACGCGGGCGCCTTGTCGTTGGCCCGGCTGGGAGTGGCGGAGAGAGCGTACGCCTGCGGACACCAGCTTGAGCGGCTCGAGATGTGTGATGCGCAGGGCCACGTACTCAACCACCTCGACATGGGGAAGCGTGGGCGGACGCTGGGCGCGATGCCAGTCGCGATCCGCCGCGCAGACCTGCTCAACCTCCTCTATGAAGAACTCGGGCCGGATGACTTTCACCTGAACTCAACCTTCCGGGGAATGTCCCAGGACGACCAGGGCGTGACGGCAACGTTCACCGACGGTCGATCCGAGCGCGGCGCCATCCTCGTCGGCGCCGACGGGCTTCAGTCGAGGGTCCGGGCTCACCTGCACGGGCTTGAGGCCGCGAGACATCCCGGCTACGCGCATTGGTCGGGCATCGCGGAGAGCGACGCTGGCGCACCCCCTCGCGTGTTCCGGATCATGCACGGAAAGAGCGCCCGTTTCGCCTTCTTCCACCTGGGCGACGGCCGGGTCTGCTGGTGGTGCGTACGCAACGCGCCCGAAGGTCCTGATGGCGACGTTCTTGGCGGGTACGAGGCCCTGACCGCATTCTTCCATGACTGGGAACCCACGGCGCGCGCACTACTGGCGGCCACACCGCCGGCCGCGATTCACCGCCGCGACACCTTTGACCGGCCACCACTGCGCCACTGGGGACAGGATCGGGTCACCCTGCTCGGCGATGCGGCGCACGCCATGACATTCGATCTCGGTCAGGGCGCAGGAACGTCATTGACCGACGGCGTTACGCTGGGTGACTGCTTGTCCAGAAACGGAGTCAGCATTAGCTCGTTGCGTGCTTTCGAGCACGCCCGCAGGTCGGTCACCCTGCCGTTGGTGAAGGCGTCCCGCCAAATTGGGGCGGCCACGGCCTGGGGCGGGCCACTGGGCCCCAGGGCGAATGCCACTATTCTGCGGACTGTAGCAAGGAAGATAACTCCGCGGCTCCTGGAACGCGACGCGCGGAGCCACGCGGCCCTGTCTCCAATGGACGAGACGAGCGCTCCTCGTAGCGTCGTCCCGTCATAGCACACACGACCCGTCTGTAGATTTGGAGACGAGAATGACTCCCACTGAAAACAAAGAGATCGTCGGGCGCTACGTCCAAAAAGCCTGGGGTGAAGGAGACTGGAGCGCCGCCGAGGAGATAGTGGATGAGAACGTCGTCTTCCACGACCAAGTGAGAGAAGGCGACCTACCGCCCGGTCGTGAAGGTCTGCGTGCCGCGATGGAGCGGATCACCACCGGCATGCCGGACTTTGTCATGGATGTTCATGAAATGGTGGCTGAAGGCGACATCGTAGTCATCAGATGGAGTTCGACGGGTACTCATGCTGGAAACTTCAACGGATTCCCGGCGACGGGTCGTGTGGCGACGCTCTATGCGATCAGCATGGTGCGCCTGAAGGACGGACGTATCGTCGAAGGCTGGCAGGAGACAGACCGGCTCGGGATGGCCCAGCAACTGGGCATGATGCCGAGATCCGCCATGCCGCGCCCTATGGCGAAGGCGATTGTCTCCATGATCCGCCTGAAGGACCGCTGGTCACGAAGGCGGAACGGGAAGGCGTCAGCGAGTAATTGATCTTCGGGGCTCTGCCATCGGGTTCGGCGCTGCCGGGTCGGCGGGGCCACCGTCGCGGGGGCGCAGTTTAGTCGATGGCGAACCCGACGCAGATGAACACGAATCCGATCACCATGAGCCAGGAGCGAACGCCCTGGAACACCTCCCACCGGTTCCGGGTGGACTTCCAGTTTTCTGGAGGCGCTTTCGGATCAATCTTGCCGGTCGCGATGTTGATCGGCACGTTCACGATAATGGTGGAGACCAGCGCGGCGATCCAGGATGCCGCCCCTAGCCACCGCCAGACGGCCGGGCCGCCGTTATCTCCGCCAGCGCTGGCGTGGGCAATGGCCAGTATCATGGATCCGGTCATGAGCACCGGCATGACCCGCCCGAAGGTACGCAGGAGGCCCTTTTCCACGGTGAGGTGGTATTCGGTCGGCAGGCGGCGGATAACAGGATGGACAAAGGCGTAGGAGCCGAACTCCGCACAGCCGGTGAACCCCACGATAACGAGGGTGAAGAAGCTAAGAACGTTCATCGTTGTCCCATCACTTCTGCTCGCACTTCTGCTGGGAAGTCTTACTAGGATAACGCATGGTCATCGTAGCTCATATAGGCCGCGATCGACCGCCAGCCGACTGCCCGGTGGCGTCGTTGTTGCCATATCCGGTAGTCAGGGCTGTTCGCTGCAGTTTGCTGGGCAGACAACGTCGGCGCCGGTGCCCGGCAACACCACCGGCATCCGGAACGCTGCAAGCCCCGCCAGCACCGGCAACCCCCAGCCCAGGCCTGGTGAATGTGCCATTGCGTAGCTCAGAACCCGTGCCCAGCCACATCCATCGGCGCGCGCCGGGCGCGGCCGGCGTCGCCGACTACCGCAGGCTTCGACGTCAGGGCTCCTTGAGGCGGTCGGCCAGTTCCGCCGCCGCTGCGGGATCCTGGCGTACCGCGGCGGCGATGCGTTGCGCGGCCTCCGCCCGGTACTCCTCACCGTAGACCGAGCCTGGCCGGCGCGGCGCCTCCATGATCGACACCTGGTTCCAGCCTCCGACATCGACCGGCACGAACCCGACGTTGTGGATCAGCCCGCTGACCACCTGCTTGGCCTTCTCGTCCTCGCCGGCCAGGAACATTGCCACGCGGCTGGCCGCTGGGCGGCCGGCCGCG
>Ga0207684_10003202_pt1 | contig 16071 bp, 10 predicted proteins | sample KBSK5501metaG_FD_184342 | JGI IMG/M metagenome (GOLD analysis project Ga0207684, IMG submission 184342) | Corn, switchgrass and miscanthus rhizosphere microbial communities from Kellogg Biological Station, Michigan, USA - KBS K5-50-1 metaG... | ecosystem: Host-associated > Plants > Roots >...
CTGGGCATCTGACGAACCCGTAGTGTCGTCGCCGATAGAGATTGTCTTCGTGAAACCCTCTGGCTTCTGATCTCTGACTTCCGACTTCTGCCTTCTGAGCTAAGGAAGCGAGGTCAGAGTTTGTTTCCGCGCGATGAATACGTCAGCCGAATCGATGTCACCGCTAACGTTAATATCCTCTCGGAAGTTGGAGGTAGTAACAGCGTGAAGAGTCTGCTGTCTCACCAGAAACACATCGGCGGAATCAACGTCACCGCTCGCGTTGACGTCGCCAAGGAGTACACCCATTGTCACCGGAATTGCAGCACTGGCGTTACCAAGGCTGTCGTGCACACTATTTAAGGTCGCCGTCGCGTACTGTGCATTGGGGACTCCGCTCAGATTCACGATGTATTGATGCGGGTCGGGACCGATTGCGCCGCTGCTTGATATCGGTTGCGGCCCACTCGGGCTGGTCGCACTTGCGCTCACACTGCCAACGCTCGTAAGGGGATTTACAAACGTAAATACCATTGTGTGCGCATTGTTCGCGCCCCCGCTCCGACATTCGATGCCGTGACCATTTGTAAGATCGACATCGAATGTGCCGGCAGTGCCATGGACTTTTCTGGAGACGACACCGGTTAGTGGCACCGTAACGGTCGTGTTTCGCAAAACGCCGGCGGCCGCTTCAAAAAGATGCGTGACAACAATGTCGGGCTTGCCGTCACCGTTCAGATCGCCTGCGGCCATAAAAGCTGGATATCCCCAGGTGGACCAGCCAAAGGGTCGCGCGATGTCGTCTGTATATCTATTGGCGACAGGGATGAACGTGCCGTCGCCGTTGCCGAGCAGCAGCGCCACGGTGTTGTCGTTAAGACCATTGACGGCGAGGTCCATCTTCCCATCGCCATTGAAATCCATCGCCGCAATGCCTTCCGGTCCGGCACCCACCTTGTAGATGTCCCCCGGCGCGAATGTGGCGTCCCCATGACCGTGCACGATCATGATCTCGCCTGTGGAGAAGTTGGCGACGGCAAGATCCACCTGGCCAGTCCCAAAATCTCCTGCCGCGATCGCATCTCCTCCAGTGCCATTGAACCCGCCCCACAGCACTTGAGTCGTTGCCGGCTGAAAAGTGCCGTCGCCGTTGCCCTTCAGAATCGAGAGGCTCGTGTTCTTGTCCGAACTAAAGTAATTACCGGAGTTGACCACCGCGAGGTCGAGTACGCCATCGTGATTAAAGTCTCGGGCGACAATTCCTGCTGGATAGGTGCCAACTGCGTAGGTCACGGGAGTCTTGAAGCTAATGTTTCCTGGAGTGCCCTGGTTGATCAGCACCGAAACGTTGTTATCCACAAGGTCCGTTACCGCGATGTCTGGTTTGCCGTCACCATTGAAATCCCCAATGACCAGCGCGGTGGGATTAGTCCCAACAGAAATTGTAATCGCCGGCTGAAACGTGTGATTGCCATTGCCTTTGAGGATCGAGAGCGTGTTATCGAATGCGTTCACTACCACGATGTCTTTCTTCCCATCCTGCGTTAAATCACCCACTGCTACCGCAATCGGGCGCCCACCGACGAAGTATTGCTGTTCAGTTTGGAAGGTGCCGTCGCCGTTGCCCGCCAGGACCGAGATGCTGCCGTGCGTGTCGACTTGCTGAGTGCTAAAATTGATCGTCGGAAGCGGAGGTAACTGGCCGTTAGCGAGCGGCTCGATCGGCAAATCCCAATCAGTAACAACGAGATCCAGCTTGCCGTTTCCGGTAAGGTCGGCCAGCGTCACACCCACCGCATTGGTTGCCGTTCCTTGATTAGCCGGCGATTTGACTGAGAACAGCGGAGGCGGCACACCGAAATTGCCGTTCCCCTTGTTGAGCAGCACGGTGATGTAATTTATGTTGGCATTCAAGTTTCCTTCCGAAGTACCGATGACGATATCGGGTTGCCCGTCGCTGTTAACGTCTGCCACGACCAACGCCGCGTCGTCGGCCTCGGGGAGAGGATACGTGACCGGCGCCTGGAAAGTGCCGTCACCGTTTCCCCGAAGAATGGCAAGCGTCGCGCCATAGCCAGTTGTGACTACCAGATCGAGTTTGCCACCATTCGTCAGCTTGGCCGTGGTGATTTGCCCACCGCCAAAGCCTGTCTCATGAGTATTGATAAGGTAGGTCGGCGTCGGGGCAGGAATAAAAGTACCCTTGCCCGTACCCAGCAGCACATCCAGCCGAGCGCCGTCAATGTCGACAGCAATGTCGAGGTTCCCGTCGCCGTTAAAATCCGCCACCACAAACGAGTATGGCCCATTTAAAATAGGGCCGGGCGGGTTCACTGAAATCAAGGTAGTCGGCTCCTCCAAAATGACGTAGCCAGGTAGAAAGGTACCGTCGCCATTCCCGAGCGATAGGTAAAGGCCCTCGGGATTCATCAACACGACGTCAAGTTTGCCGTCATTATTGAAATCCCCGACAGCGATCGCGTACGGATTATTGATCGACTTATAAAACGCCGGCGGTTGGAAGGTGCCATTGCCGTTGCCGAGTAGGATAGCGACGGTATCGAGAATGCCTTGCTGTGTGCCCGAGCCGCCGTAAGCCGCCACGGCCAGATCGGGTTTGCCATCGCCGTTGAAATCTCCGACAGCTACCGCGGTGATGCCGCCCACAAACGATGCCGCCGTGATTGGCGATTGAAATGTCCCATCGCCGTTGCCCAACAGCACGCTAACGTTGTTGCCAACGCCGCCGTCAACGACGATCAAATCCTCGGGCGCATTGTTACCCCGCACCCGACCGACAACAACTTCATACGGGCACGGTCCGCCGGGATAATAAACCGGCGGTTTGAATGTGCCGTCACCCTTGCCTAAATAAACCGCAATTGAGTTTGCAGGAAGGCCGCTCCCATTCGCGCAGGCAAATCCAGCGACGGCGATGTCCGGGATGCCGTCGCCATTGAAATCTCCCTTCGCCAGCGAGAACATGCCGGTTAAACCCACTTCGGTGCCCCCGACGGAGTAGAGCGGCGGAGCGGCGAAACTTGGTTGCACCGGCTGCGCTGCTGCTATTGCCACCTGCGATCCGCAGGTCAGCGCTAACACCAACATAAACGGCCAATGAATAAAACAGCGTCGCGGCTGTTTTACCGTTGTCATAGCGGAAACTGATTCGGTCAAAACCAGCTTTTCGGTCGTATCGAGCCCGAGATGTTTTAGGCTGACAGTCTATTATTTTTTCGCGCGCCGCGGTGCGCCCGGTCGCCTCCGCATTAACGGCCATTTGTTGATACTGGACAGGCGAATTCGTACGATTTGGTCTGACGAAATTGGGCCGTCCTCATTTCACCCGTGCAACAGAACAAAGATCAAATGCTCAAAGTCCTGCAGGACGTCGGACTGGTGACGCCCAAAGAGATTGACGGCGCGCTCTCGCGTTTGAACGGCGCGAGTTGTCGGAGCTAAGGAAGCGACGTCAGTGTTTGTTTCCGCGCGATGAAAACGTCGGCCGAATCGATGTCACCGCTGGCATTAATATCCTCTCGGAAGTTGGAGCTCGTGACGGTGTGGAGAGTTTGCTGTCTCACCAGAAACACATCGGCCGAATCAACGTCAGCGCTCCCGTTAACGTCGCCAAGGAGCACGCCCATTGGGATAGAGACGTTGCCGACGTTCGTGCCATCGGTTACCCCCATCAAATTGATGGCGATTGTTTGCGCGTTAGGTACGCCTGTGCAGTTCACCGTCACCTTATTACCGTTGATGCTGGTCGTGGCAGGGTTTCCGGCGCAAGTGGCGGAGCCGACCGCGGTGATTGGAGCGAGGAAGCTAACCACGATGGTGTGGTTACCAGTTGGGCTGCCGCCTACGCGGCATTCAATCCCTACAGGGCCGGAGAGTGGTAAATCAATATCGAAGGTGCCGGCAGTTCCGTGGGTCTTTCGAGAGACAGCGCCCGTTGGTGCCACCCGACTCACCGTGGTGATTGCGGTGGCAGTGTTGTTGCTGAGGTTTGGATCGCTGGTCGCTGCCACGACACTAGCAGTGTTTGTGATCGTGCCCGATGCGTTAGGCGCAAGTACGACGATATCGACGGTCGCGGTTGCTCCGCTCGGAAAAATGCCCAGACTGCACGTTACCGTACTCGTGCCAGAACAGCTTCCCGAGCTCGGTGTTGCTGAGACTAACGTAACTCCAGCCGGCAAAACGTCGGTAAGAGTGACGCCGCTAGTCGTTGCCGGCATGGCGGGCGTCCCGTTATTTGTCACCGTCAAGTGGTACGTTAACGTTCCGCCTGGCGCGACAGGGTCGGGGGAGTCAGTCTTGGTAATCGACATGTCGGTGGGCCCGTAGCAGCCGTTGAGGATGGCGCTCCCACCGGCGAATGGTTCCGGGGCATTGGCACCATCGAAGACGCTCCGGCCGGAGTTTTGGCAGGCGAACTCGACGCGCCTGCTCGAAGGATTGGCATTGGCTGTCCAGTCGCCGTTCGCCCCTCCCGCTGGATCGATGGCAATATTGTTTGAATCGAGCAGGCTCCGGTCCAGGGCAACGCTGGGACTGACCATATTGATGATATCGCAGAAGAGGCCGTAGGTGCAGATTCCCCCATTGTGGATCGACTGCGGGTTGAGGAGGGTTTCCGTGGCGACTTGCGGACCCGCCCCCACGTAGCAGGCCGGCGCCGGCGGGACTGGAACGGGGCCTTGGGCCGGACACCCGCCTACCCCCGGCGGGTTGGCGACAGCGTCAGTGATCTGAGAGAACTTGGCAAACCACTGGCTGGTTTTGTCGTTAGGCTTATTAGTGGTGGAGAAGTAATAGATCGCGTCGATCATTCCTTTCGCCCCGGCGTAGATCCACGGATAGAAGTACGAGTGGGGGTTGGTGGCCGGGTTATTATCGGTATCGTGAACGAGGTTGATATCGCGGGGGGCCGTCCAGTGCACGCCACCGTCCGGGGAGGTCACTAATACCAAGTCCGTGTCCGCTAGGTTGTCGACACAAAGCGCTGCGGATTGTTCGCAATTGAGCACGTATTGGAGCGGCTGATCCTTCTTGCGGGCGGTCAGGAGGACATGAACTTGACCGGCGTAGTCCACAGCAACGGATCCAAACAGCTTGTTCGCGTTGTCTCCCGTGTCAGTGGTGGCGTCGAAGAACCCTGTCCACGCAGGGCCTGTACTTGGGATCATCCAGGTGAGGCCGTCATTCGTGGATTTGGTGACCCAAGCTTTGTTGAACGGGCCGATCTGGGTGATGTTGCATCCCGTCGCCGTGTTCTGGGCGACGTCGTCACCGGAGAGCCACAGCGCGTAGACTGTGCCATTGCGCTGGTCGACGGCTATGCCGCTGGGTACCGTGTTGCAGCTCGAGTCTGGGATGGCCGAGTTCGTCCCCACGGCTGCCAGGAAGGGCGGCCCGAAGCTCGCGCCGCCGTTGGTGGAGGTGTTCAGGTACGTCTGGCCATCAGTGAAGGTGTGGTATTCGAGGTAGACCCTTGTTTGATTGGTGTTTGTGATCGTGGCGGTGGGGGCGAGCTTCGGGTAAACATCCACCCAGGGCCGGTCGATCGGGTTGGGCGCCACGTTGGCGATGGTTGTGGTCGTCCAAGTTGTTCCTCCATCGGTGCTCTTGTGCAGGCAGGCCTGGAGCTCTCCCTGTGTCGCGGTGCAGAACTCCATGATATAGTACGCGCCGAAGGCGTCGACCGCGCTGCTCACGTCGCCGCCGCCGGCGGTGCCGGGGACCTGGCCGGTCGCGAAGTTCCAGTTTACGCCATCCGGCGAGATATTGAACCTGGTCGCGCCCTGCCAGGCTTGGAGACGGTTCCCGGTACGCGGTCCCAGGAACCCGATGCCCACGTAGGACTCGCTTCCCCCGCTGCTGCCGGGGACCTGTATCTGGGCGTGGAATCCGGGCACAACGGTCACGGGCGCGTTGACATCCGAGTTTATCATCCCAGCGAAACTGAGCATTGCCAGCAAGGCACCAACTGAACAAAGGCCGAAAGCCAGGAAGATGCGTGGATTAAAGATGCCGGATTGGGAAGAGGGATTTGTTCGCATGGTTTTGTTCTGATTCGTTTGCGACCCGCCGTGTGAGCTTACGCCTGGCAAATTTTTTCCAGAGAATGGCTGCTCAAAACAATTCAGCGCAAATCCCGGAAAGATCCCTTGCCTTCCCGATCAAAGGGTGATCTTCCCTTTATCAGCTTCAAATCGCCCTCAACGCTTTCAGGTCGGCAACCTTAATTTCTCAGGATTGGGTGAAAAAATTGACGCGTTACGGCAGCGAAAAATAGTCAGGTCGCTGATAATTGCCGTCGACTGTTTTCACGATTTGCATCAGCACATCGTTTAGCAGCGTTCCTACGCCTCCCATAGGCCACAAGGGTAGGTCACTTGGGGTCGTGGGCGTTATTTTAGATCTTGTATTATCTGATGGAGATTATGGAGATGAAGGCAGCGATGTCAGAGTCTGTTTTCGCGCAATGAAAACGTCGGCCGAATCGATGTCACCGCTGGCATTAATATCCTCTCGGAAGTTGGAGAGAGTGACATTGTGCAGAGTCTGCTGTCTCACCAAGAAGACATCGGCAGAGTCAACGTCACCGCTTGCGTTCACGTCGCCCAGAAGGACTGCCATCGGCACTGACACGTCCGCTGTATGCGTGCCATCGTTCACGCCAAGCAATGTGAGCGTGATTTTCTGGGCGTTGGTTACCCCCGTGAGGTTCACAAAGACTTGATTGCCGCTGGCAAGAGCGGTCGTAACTGATCCGGTCCCAGAAACCGAGGCGGAAGTGAAGGTGATTGGTACGGCAAAAGTGACGACCACTTGGAAATCACCGTTCGCGCCGCCACTGCGACATTCAATCCCCGAAGCCGGTGGCAGCAAATCGATGTCGAATGTACCGGCGCTACCATGGGTTTTACGTGAAACCGCACCGACGAGAATTGGATCGAACGTGTATCCTTGCGCCACGTCGATGAGGTTGAAGAACACGCCGCCAATGCCGACGAAGGGATCTGGCGGATCGGTGTTGGCTGGCACCTGAAGCGTCATGGTGCTGGCGGTGACTTCATGCAGGCGATTATCAATTGGACCGGCTTCGCTGACACTCGAGAGCGGAACGTAGATAGTGATGTTGCCGTTCGGGCCGAGAGTCGATTGGCAATTGGCCGCCGCCAATTGCGTCTTGCCGGGATAAGTCAATACGCCGCCGCCGCCGACAAGCTGCACGGCGTTTTCGCCGACAAAACATTGTAGCGCGCTGCCGTTCAACGACTCAGCATAGACATGAAAATTTTTGCCGCCGTTGCTGTCGCTGGTCGAAGGCACAAACCATTGCGTTTGCCAGACAAGATCGGGATCGGGATCATCCCCCGGATTCATGACCGGTGTCGGTGCGAGACTGAGGTTGTTCAGTTGCATCACAATTTTGTAACAAGGCGCGGCGGCCGAACATGGCGCGCTCGTTACTTTGGTGATGCTCGAGCTGAGGATATCGAGCTGCGGCATGTTCCCGCTGCTCAGCCCGCTGACTTCGTATTTGCCGTCGCCGCTCGGATCGGACACGCCATTGAATGGCGTGATTCCCGGCACACTCACCAGTGATGGCGTCGTGAACAATCCCGTCCCGCCATTTTGATGCACGTACATGGCGTGCCCAGCCAACAGACCGATGACGTTGTCTGAATCGGCATAACTAATATGTGCTTCGCCTTGAGCGCCGGTGCGCAATTGCAGATAGTCACCGAGCGCGCGACTGGCGTTGGCGCATTGGCCGCCGACCAATGTCTGAACGGCGCCGCGGTGAACGTGGTGCGCGCTGGCGCGAATTGGCGGAGTAAAGACAGGGCCGCCGGGATCGTGCGCGTTGAGCGATTGAACCATCCAAACACTCCAGAGACCATTGACAGAATCGGGGCCATTGATGTTTTTGCCTTGTGACGGAGGGATGAGCGCATTTTGCCCGCAGTTTTGATCGTCTGGATTGCTCAGCGCGGGTGTGCCATACCAAACGATATTGACGCGGCCGTCATCGCCCCCGTTAATCCAGGCAAAAACGTTATTGTGCAGGATGCCGTCGGCCGAGCCGGACGTATCAATCTGGATCGGCACGCTCCACGTGTTGCCCTGGTCGGTCGAATACGAATACTTCAGAACCGTATCGCCGGTGATGTTGCCGCTGGCGTCGATCGGCGCCTGTTCCCACACGGCGTAAAGATTGCCGGCTTTATCAATCGCCATGGTTGGAAAATTGGCGCCGGTCTTTTGATTCGCGCCCAGATCCGCCACGACGATGTCGGTGCAAAGCAAGCCGCTTGGATCGCTGGGCGTGTCCAGCGGATTGAACGAGACCGGGAAACAGCGACCGATCAGGATTTTGTTCAAAAACGCGTTGTCGTGGATAACGAAAATGTGCTTCACCGCGGCGGACAAAGTCGTATATCCGCCAAGGCCATTCGGCTGGCCTAACGTCGTCGCAACTGGACTGATTTCGTTATTGCCCATGATCGCTTCGTTGCACGTATTAAGCCCCGATACATGATTGGCCGGACCGAACTGGATCCCAGCCGTCGATCCGGGAAGCGGGCTAGCCGGGGATCGGTACATCTCGAGCACGTTGTTGCCGGCGCTGCTGCCGCACATCGGTGCACCGGGCCCGATCACATCGTTCACTAGGTAAAGGCTGCCCCCGTTTGTTGGATCGCCGTCAATCGCGTACCACTGACGGTCCACCAGGACATCCGGCACACTGGTATTGTTGCAGGTGAAGGTCACGCCGAAATCGTCGGAGCGCGCGGCGCTGAAATTGGCGAGCGTTAGATCGTTGAAATAAAGGTGACCGGCCGAATCCACCGCAATCTCACTGTCGCCTCCACCATGGCACGTTGTAACCTTGCCCTCGAGCGGCGCGGCGCCCACGACCCACTTAAAAGTGCGGCCACCATCAAGCGAATGCCAAATCCAGCTCGTGTCGGCGGAAAGGGATCCGGGGGCGCTCGTATAAATGCGATTTGGATTTGTTGGGTCGATGCGGATCGATTCTTCGAAACCGGTCCCGCCGACCCCACTAATGATCGGATGGCCAAAGGTGGGTTTGTTCGGCACCGGCGCTAAAGTGTGAATGGAATGACCTAACGAACGCGTGCGCGGTGATGTCGGCTGCGCAAAACTCAACACTCCTAGTGCGCTCCCGAATACAGAAAGAGACAAAGCCAGCAAAACGCGTCCAGTGAAGAATCCGGATTTGGAAGAAGGACTTTTTCTCATGAGTTTTTGTTAGTTCCGACAAAGTTTAGATGGACGCTGATCTGAGGCGCGATGGCGAAGCGAGACTAAGTTTAACAAAGGAAAGGATTTTAGGAAAGCGAGGTTAGAATCTGTTTTCGCGGCGCGGTCGTTCGTTCGCAAAACAGAGCGGGCTGGCCGATTTTCGGCCAGCCCGCGATGAAACTCGACCTATCGCCGGAGTGACTCAGGCTCTGCGTCTCGCGCGCAGGAATTTTAATCCGAGCGAACCAAGTCCGCCCAGAGCCAGCAGCGACCAAGTGGCCGGCTCAGGAATGATGGTGGGGGCGATGGTGATGCTAAAGGTTCCGTAAGTATCAGCATTGAAACTGGTCACGCCTCCCGCAGAGCTTTCTTCGAAACCGCTGATCCTGGAACGTCTTCCAGTGGAGGTTGTATCCGTCATCGCGAAAGTGTACGTGCCTGCAGGAGTGCTGGGATTAATGGAAAACGAGTATGTCGCCAGGTTAAGGCCAGCGAACGGCGTAGCTACCGCTTGCGCGTCGTTGCTTGCTGTGAATCCCAAGTCATCAAGATTCTGGACGAAACCTGAGTGATTGGAATTCGCTGCGTTCAAGTTTTCCGGGAAGGTAGGTGCACCAGCTTGCTGCCACCCTGAGATGTTTGAAGTTTCGTTGGTTACGGCAAATAAGTTGTCAAGGTTGGCGCCGTTCTGGGGAGTGGCTGCCTCCCAGATCAGATCAAAGCCCGACAAGTGGGCAGGCAGTGACAACTGGCTGACGCTCAGGTTAAGTTGCACATCAAAAGTGCCCCCTGCGGTGACATTTTGTGAGGATGGAGTGGCCGTGAAGGTGATGGTTGCCCAGGCGGACTGCGCAAGGAAACCAGCCAAGTTCAATATGACTACGAGCGCTACTTTTTTCATAGTTATGTTTTTTGCCGCTTTTGGCGGGCGATTACTTTCGAGTGTTGCGCTTTTAGGCCTTATTATTCAAGCTTTTTTTTCTATTTGTTTACTATTTGGGATAAAATTCACAAAACAAGGGCTTTCGGAAGCGTATTTTCAACGTTTCGACCTAAGGAAACGACGCCGAGACCTATTTTCTCGTGTGAAGAAGGTCCGCGCAAATCGATCTCACCACTGATCTTAGCCGGAACAGCCGATGCAGTGAGAAGTTTGTCGCGCTCCAGTTGCGAAGGCATCTAAGGCTACTCAGCCTGCAAGTAGCTCATGGCAACCGGGTGATCGCTCTGTCGAAAAAAAAGAAAGCGGGCTGGCCGGAAATCGGCCAGCCCGCGTTGAAACTCGACCTATCGCCGAGTTGACTCAGGCTCTGCGTCGCGCGCGCAGGAAGTTCAATCCAAGCGAAGCAAGTCCGCCCAAGCCCATGAGCGACCAGGTCGCCGGCTCAGGAATGGGTGCCACAGTGATTTGGAAGGTCGCGGCATTATCAACGAAATAGTGACCGTTTGTTCCGGTGGTGGGATTAGGCGTGCTGCTGTTCACATGAGAGCCCCTAGGGCTGCCAGATGTTGCAAACTCGGTACTACCGAAGGTGTAAGTCCCAGCTGGCGTACTTGGATCGATGGCCAACGTCAGAGTACTGAGCGTTGCCGGACCATACGGCACACTCAGAGGGTTGTTCGGAGCGCCACCTAAATCAATATTATTCTGCGCGAAACCGGTGTGGCTCGATCCGGTTGTTGTAATTGGGTCTCCCCCACCTGGTAGCACACCAGCAGGAGTGGGAAAGTCGGTGCCCGTCGAGACATTGGTTATTTTAAAAAATCCATCGTTAGCTGCTACTGTTTCTAGCAGATAGTCGGCTCCAATTATATCAGGTGGAGGCGAACCTGTGACTTGCAAGCTCACGGCGACATTGAACGTGCCGCCGGCTGTCGCATTCTGAGACAATGGACTGGCGGTTAGCGTAATTGTGGCAAGGGCAGACTGCGCGAGCAGGCAGGCCAAAGCACTTACGGTAAGCGTAAGGAGTAGTGTTTTTTTCATGTTATGTTTCTTTCGGTTTAGGTTCGAGTTTCAGTTTAGTTGTTCGATTTAATCGCTTTTCATTCAGCGGTTTTCTTTGGTTCGGATTGGCCTTACAAAATGGCCGCCTCTGGTTGCATTTTTTTTATTTTTTTATCTTTTCAGTTACGGAAGGAAGGTCAGGGTGTGTTGGCGGGCGATGAACACGTCGGCCGAATCGATATCGCCGCTGGCGTTAAGATCCCGCCGGAAGTTATTGCTATCGGCGTTGTGAAGAGTCTGTTGTCGCACCAGGAACACATCGGCCGAGTCAACGTCACCGCTTGCATTCACGTCGCCGATGAGGACGCCCATGGTGGCTGAGGCGTCGCCCACATGACTGGCCGCGTCGTGCACGTTACCTAAGGTGACGGTGACGTACTGCGCATTCGGAACTGCAGAAAGATTAACGATGTATTTATGCGGGTCGGTACCATCGATTGACCCGCTGCTCGGTACCGTCCCCCCATTCGCGGTCGCGCTCAGACTACCGACGCTGGCAAGTACGTTCGGGAAGGTAAAGACCAATTTGTAATCAACACCAGCAGTGCCGGTCTGGCCGGGGGCGCGGCACTCAACGCCGCGCGTACCGGTCAAAGGTAAGTTGATGTCGAAGTTTCCAGCGCTGCCGTGGGTCTTGCGCGATACCACACTGCTCAGCGCTACGTCAAAGGCGGCGAAGAGTCTACGCCCATTGGACTGACGCACTATGGCTGCTTTGTTGGCGCGGCCGATATAGTTAGGCGCGGTGCAGGTTCCTATAGGAGGCGCAACGCAGCCGTCAGCATAAGCGCCGAGGGACCGCCCTTGGCTGTCCACGGTGATGTCGTTGAAGTCCAAGAGATTGCGGTTGGCCGAGCTGCAAAGGATTCCGGCCAGGCAGATGGCTCCCTTTTGTACTGGATCGCCTTGGGTCGCGTTGACGGTTACCCAGTGCGCGCCCCGGTCGTAAGTCGTTGCAACGTAAAAGTCCCAGATGCCAAAGAATGTGTTCAGATCCTGGTAATTTCCGCCGGTGGTGCTGCCGAGGAAGCCAAATGCGGCACGGTCGCCATCCCCGGCAACGACGGCTGGAAAGACCGTGCTCTTGATCCGGCAGGGGGCATATTGGTCACCGGGAGGGCAACCCACTGGCATGCCGACTTCCCAATCGTTGGTCCAGGTCGCGCCATGATTCGTGGAAACGGCAATATGCGGGCGACCATCTCCATTTACGTAACCGAGGTAAACCGTATTATCGCTGCCAATCCCGACTGAGGGATCGCCGCTGCCGGTACTACCGGGAACGGTCATATCAACCCAGGTCAGACCGTTATCTCGCGAAACGGCCACGCCCTGACCTCCAGTCCCGGCGCTGCATGAGGAGTTTGGAACATAGACTGTCCCATCAGGCCCGACTTTCACGTGACCGTGAATTCCGCCATAGCACTCTACTGGATTAAAGATGTCCATGCCTGGGCCAAAGGTCACGCCCCCGTTATCGCTGCGCGAGCATTCCGCTCCGCCGGCGATGTTCTGCGAACAATAGTAGACAGCGTTTTGATACAGCGGGTGCGGAGGTGGAGGGGGAAGGGCGGACTCATTGTAAGGACCGCCGCCGAAAGTCTCATGATCCGGGCCGGCCGGAACGCCTCCCGCCACAAATTGCATCCAAGTCATGCCATCGTTGTCTGAGAACGCTGCGTTGCTATCGCCGGCCGCAAGCTCGAGTCCAAAGACGCGACCGGTCTGGTGGTCGACGAAGCCGATCGGATCGAGACCGGGTTCAACTGGCGCGGCGGTGTTTTCCCAAAGCGCCCCTGGGGGATTTGTGGCATCGTCAAAACTGACGCGGAGCTGTTGCGTGCCCGAAGTGAACATAGTTACCCCGCCTGTATTAACTGTCCCATGCTTGAGCGCGGGCACTCGCGGAGCCCAGTCAACACCAATCGACGGCTCGCCTGCGCTGTTGCCGAAGCCGGGCGGCGAGATATGATTCGAATAGCTCGGGGGAGTTCCCGAACCGACTGGCGCCACTGGAGGAAACGGCACCAGACTGATCGTCCCGGTGATGCTCAGGCCCTGGGGATTGAATGGGACGACGCGGACCGTATAGGTTCCGTTTATGGCCGGGATCAGAACGACGTCAGGATCGACATATGTCATGTTGCCGATTGACGACGCGATCAGGTTGCCGCTCGATGAGGAACCGGAAAAGACGTAGAGGTCGAACTGCGCCTCGCCGAGTTCCATCCAGGCGACCTGGATCCGGATGTACTTACTCGCAGTTGTGGCAGCGCTCAGACCGGAGACCGTGAGAGTGTACTCGTCGCAGACGAGGACGGCATTGCACGTGGGGGTCCCCGTTGCCTGCGAGGAAGGATTGGCCACAAGATACGGCCCACCGGTGAAGGTGAGCGGCCCGCTCGAATCGGTTAGCGTACCGCTTGGCGGCGTCGTCGCCGCGAAACTGAACATCGCCAGGAGGACGCCAACTGAGCAAAGGGTGAAAGCAGATAAGGTGCGTGGATTAAAGATGCCGGATTGGGAAGCGGGATTTTTTCGCATGGTATTGTTGGTTGATTCGGGATTGGAGAAGGGAAAACTGATGGGGGTTCGCTCTGATTCGTTTGCGACCCGCCGTGTGAGCTTACGCCTGACAGATTTTTTCGAGAAAACGGCTGCTCAACACAATTCAGTGGAAATTCCGGAGAGATTCCTTGCTTTCCCGATCGAAGGCTCTTCGCCTTATACCCTTCAATTGCCTGAAGGCTTTCAGGTCAGTAACCTTACTTTCTCGGGATCGGGTGAGAAAATTGACGCGTTACGGCAGCGAAAAGTAATCCGACCCCTGATAATTTCCGTCGACCGTCTTAACGATCTGCATTAGCACATCGTTGACGAGCGTACTGGCGCCGAATCGGAAAAGATCCGGCGTTAACCAATCATCACCCAGGGTTTCCTTGACCATCACGAGATAAGCGAGAGCCTGTTTGGCGGTGCGGATTCCACCGGCCGGCTTCATGCCAATGCGAATGCCGGTTTCGTAAAAATAATCGCGAATTGCTTCCAGCATGACCAGAGTAACCGGCATGGTCGCGGCCGGTGAAACTTTGCCGGTCGATGTCTTGATGAAATCGGCACCGGCGCGCATTGCGATTTCACTCGCGAGTCGAACGTTATCGTAAGTTTGCAGCTCACCCGTTTCGAGAATCACTTTTAGGTGCGCCGCGCCGCATGCTTCCTTCGTCGAGACAATTTCGTCGAAAACGCGACCGTAATCGCCTGCCAAAAAAACCCCGCGATCAATCACCATGTCAATCTCATCTGCGCCGTCGCGCGATGCGCTGCGCACTTCTTCGAGTTTTAGTTTTAGCGGCATCAATCCGGTCGGAAACGCTGTGGCCACCGATGCAACTTTCACCCCGGAGTTGCCCAGAAACTTTTTCGCCACGCGGACGAGATTGGGATACACACACACCGCGGCACATGGCGGTACTCCGTAGCGCGGGTCGGCCGGTTGCATGGCTTTTCGGCAGAGGAAGGCGATTTTCCCCGGCGTGTCTTTTCCTTCCAGCGTCGTTAAATCCATCATCGAGACCGCGAGCTTGAGTCCGGCCAGCTTGGCCGAGGTTTTGATGCTGCGCTTGGCAAACGCTCCAGCCCGTTCCTCGATCATGATTTGATCGACGGAAGGGACCGGCCACTCTGTCCGTGTAGTCTTGACGGAAGAGTCAAGTGAGCGAGCGAGCGTTTTCACGAAGGCCTCAGCGAATTTGATCCGAGCAGGCGACCGGGAAGCCGAATCTCCACGATTCCATTATCAAAGACCTAAACTGAAATCAACTCATGCGCAGTCTGCTTTCCATCCTGCTTGCCCCTGCCGGACTGAGCACGGCTTCGGCCGCGCTTCCGTTAGTGGGCAACTTCGACAGCCTCCACCAAGCCACCGCGGTTCCTGAGCCTGCCACCAATGTACTGCTGATCTTTGGCTTAGTTACTGTCACCGGTCTTGCGATTTTTCTCGGCAAGAAGATCGGGTAACGCCGAACTCAATCAGAGGCATTTGTCGAGCCGCGCCATTCAGCGTGGGCGCGATTAACCAGAGGCGTGAGCGTTTTGAAAAATCGCAGCACGTAGAGCAGGTAAATTGCTGAAGCCAGAAGCTGGGCGATGGCCAGCCAAACATGGCCATTTCGGACAAGAAAAAATCCGGGATAAACACAAATCAAGGCCGCGCAACTTGCGTTCAAAAGAATCAGACCCGGCACGAGGGCAATAATGTTGAGCCACTGATCGCGCGTGATTAAAGCGTACAATTGATTACTGGCTTCTCCCGCACTATCGCGTTCGCGCGCGAACAACAGGCGCAGGTCATAGATGAAAAGCAGCCAGGCGATAACGGCATAAAAAGCGCCGAGGGCAAACCAGGCCCGCGGGTTGCTTAATCGCGAAAACAGCAGCGACTCGCCCAGAGCGCAACCGATATAAAAAAAGTTGTGACCAAACTCAAGCGGCCATCGAATTAGCGTTAAGGTGTGTACGACCGATCTCGACCAAAAAATCAAGATCGTGAGCAGACCGGAAATAATGTAGGGCCAGAAGGCGCGTTGTTGCAGAGAGAGCACGCTCCGCGCGTTATCAATTAGAAAATAAAGTGCGACTCCTTGAACGATACTGGTCAGAGTCAGCTCGATTTGGACCACTATCGAATCGAGCTCCGAGCGCGCAGCAGAAAATTTCACGAAAATAGGTTGGCTAGATTGCAGGAAACATTACGTGCCTGGAGGGATTCGAACCCCCAACCTTCTGATCCGAAGTCAGAA
>Ga0207684_10003203_pt1 | contig 16071 bp, 13 predicted proteins | sample KBSK5501metaG_FD_184342 | JGI IMG/M metagenome (GOLD analysis project Ga0207684, IMG submission 184342) | Corn, switchgrass and miscanthus rhizosphere microbial communities from Kellogg Biological Station, Michigan, USA - KBS K5-50-1 metaG... | ecosystem: Host-associated > Plants > Roots >...
CCGCACGAGGATGGCGAGCGCGAGCACGGGAAAGACGCTCGCGGGCCACGGCTGGCCGCGCCGTTCCGCCTCCACCACCCAGAGGGTCGCGGCCAGCACCGGCAGCGCGACCGCGGGCACGTCGGCGCCCTGGAGGCTCCAGATCGGGAATGGCGCATAGAGCGCGGTCGCCAGGCTCGCCGCGACACCCACGGCCCGCTCGCGAACGAGCGCGACGGCCAGGCGATACACGAGGGGGATGCAGGCGGTGGCCATGGCCAGGCTCAGCAGCTGGTACACGAGCGACGTGTGCCCCAGGCTCACCGGCAGCCGATGGATGAGCGCCATGACGAGGGTCGGTCCCAGGTCGGTGATTCCCTGCACCCTCTCTCCGTCCGGGTTCCACGTGAGGCCGTGGCCCTCGGCCAGGTTGCGCGCGTAACGCATGGAGATCATCCCGTCGTCCCAGAGGAGGAACATCCGGCTTCCCGCCACCACCGCGCTCGTGCGGTAGATGTAGCAGAGGCCCCACAGCGCGAACAGGAGCGCGATCGTGAGCAGGGCGACGCGGGCCGTGCGGTCGGTCATGCGATAATACCGGCTCCATGGAAATCGCCGCCTCGACCCGAAGCTTCGCCGACCTCAATCTCACCGCCGAGACGCTGGCCAGCCTGGACGCCATGGGCTACCGCGCTCCCACGGAGGTGCAGGCGGAGACGTTGCCCCGCGCCCTCGCGGGCAAGGACCTGGTGGTGCAGTCCCGCACCGGCACCGGCAAGACGGCCGCCTTCGGCATTCCGATCGTGGAGAAGGCCGATCCCGCGGCCGACCACGTGCAGGCGGTGGCGCTCGCCCCCACCCGCGAGCTGGCGATGCAGGTCGCGCGTGAGGTCTCCGAGATCGGACGCGGGCGCGGCGTGAAGGTGGAGACGATCTACGGCGGGGACTCCATGGACCGGCAGCTCGAGGGCATCCGCGCCGGCGCCCACGTCATCGTGGGGACGCCCGGACGGGTGCTCGATCACCTCCGCCGCAAGACGCTCCGTTTCGACGGCGTGAAGACGCTGGTTCTCGACGAGGCGGACCGCATGCTCGACATGGGGTTCGCGGTGGAGATGGGCCAGATCATGGAGTACATGCCCGCGGAGCGGCAGACGCTGCTCTTCTCGGCCACGGTTCCCCTCGGGATCCGCGGCCTCATCTACCACTACCTCTCCGACCCCGAGTGGGTGCTTCTCTCCGAGGACCAGATCTACGTCAAGGAGGTCGAGCACCTCTATTGCCTGACGCCGAAGCTCCACAAGGAGGCGACCCTCTACAAGCTGCTCGAGTACGAGAACCCCGCCTCCTCGATGATCTTCTGCAACACGCGGGAGGAGACGCGGCAGGTGCACGCGTTCCTCGCCGGCAAGGGCATGCCGGCCTCGATGCTCTCCTCCGACCTGCCCCAGAAGAAGCGCGAGCGGGTCATGGCCCGCTTCCGCTCCGGGGACATCCGCCACCTGGTCACGACCGACGTGGCCTCCCGCGGCATCGACATCGAGGATCTCTCGCACGTGTTCATCTTCTCCACTCCCGACTCGCCCGAGCAATACATCCACCGGGCCGGCCGCACGGGCCGCGTGGGCAAGAGCGGCCGCGCCATCAGCCTCGTCTCGGCCCACGACCTGATGAACTTCAACCGGCTCGTCAAGCGCTACCACGTCGACGTGGGCGAGCTGTCGGTGCCTTCCGACGAGGAGGTGACGGCGCGCAAGGTGGAGCGCATCGTCACCCGCCTGGCCGCCGAGGGACAGAACCTGCCGCTCGACGACTTCGCGGAGTTCGCTCCCATCGCCCGGCGGATCGCGGAGCACGAGCACCGCGACCGGATCCTGGCCCTCCTCCTGCGCGGCCACTTCCAGGCCCCCGTGGCCGAGGACGTCGAGCCGGAGCCGCCTGCCCCGCTGCCGCCTCCGCGCCGACGGGAGGGCGGACGCCGTCGCCGCCGGCACTAACGTAGGTACTCCACCGCCCACCAGTCTTCGAAGGGATGGATCGCCCGCGGCGGGCCCAGCACCGCGGCCATCGCTTCGGTCTGGAGCTTGTCGAGCCGCCGCGTGACGACGAGCACCCCGCGGCCCCGGGCGTCGGCCGCCGCGCGCGCATAGCCCAGCATTCCGGCATCGTCAGGGAACCTCCGGCTGAAGAGGACCGCCTGTTCGCGGGCGCCGAACAGATGGGCGATGTAGTACGTCCCCCACGACACGTGGAGCTGGATGGAGCGACGGTCGAGGCCGCTCGAGCGGACGAAGGCCAGCAGGCGGTCCTTGCCGAGACCGTCCCGGGGGTCGACCGTGGCCGCGGGCCACCGCCCGACCAGGCTCAGCCAGTAGGCGGCGACGACGACCGCCACGCCGCGCGCGAAAGAGGGCCGCTCGGCTCCGAGCCGGCGCAGGCTGGCGGCGAGAGCCAGCACGACGAACACGAGGCCGAGGACGAAGTGGTGGGCGGCCCACGCGCGGGCGCTCGGGAGCATGACGAGGAAAGTGACGAAGGCGGCGGCCAGCCACAAAGCCTCGGGCCCGCCGCGCTCGCGCCACAGGGCCCGCATCAGAAGCACCGAAGCGAGAACGCAAGGGACGAGGTCGATCGCCTGTCCGGGCAACGAAAGCACGCGCGGGACGGCCGCCGATCCATCGGCGAGATAACCGGCCAGCGTGCCGGCCTGAGTGGCGATCGCTTCCGGGTCGGCCGACACGCCGCCCAGCCGAACCACGTCGTAATAGCGCGCGCCGTCGGGCGTGCGCGCGAGCATCAGCCACGTCGTGGGGATGAGGAAGGCCGCCACGAAGGCGGCGGCGGCGACGGCCGTCGGACGCAGGTTCGCGGGCCACCGGTCTGCGCGGCGCAGACGATAGGCCCAGAAGAGCAGGGTCGCGGGCACCATCCACACGAAGTTCAACTTCACCCAGACGCCCAGGAACGAGACCGCGCCCGCCGCCGCCGCGCGCGGCCACGCGCGGCTCGCGGTGTCTGCCGCCGCCGTCGCGCGCACGAGGAGCAGCGCGCTGGCCAGGAGCACCAGCGAGATGCCGACGGGCCCCGTATCCACGAGGAAGGCGCCGGGAAAGATCGGGAAGACGAGGGCGGCCAGGAGCGTCGTCGACCAGGGCGTGCCCGCGAGCCAGGAGAAGAGGTGGACGGCGACGAGGAGGAACGCGGCCCCCTGCACGCGAGCGGCGACCGGGCTGCGGAACAGGCGCCAGAACGGGTAGAAGGGCACGGCCGGCAGGCTGCCGATGTAGAGGTAGGACCGGAGGGGCAGCGGGCGCGCGACGAGCGGCAGGATGAGCTCGTCGCCCGAGCACGGTTCCCGGTAGATGTTGAGCTGCCGGCTCAGCGGATAGGCCGCGCAGCCGAGCGCGTGGTACGCCGCGAACTCGTCCATGTCGAAGGGCACCACGCGCGGCGAGAGTCCGGCGAGGACGAGGATGGCGGCGGCGCCGAGGAGCGGCCCCGGCCGGAGCTTCAGGCCAGCTTCCCCTTGGCGATGGCGGCCTGGACCGTGTGCAGGGTCTTCTCCATCAGCCCGCGCAGCGCTTCGTCCTGCTCCAGCCTGGGAAGCTTCTGGGCGACGAGGTCCGCGTAGCTCATCCGCTTGTGCCAGAGCACGGTGCCTCCGTCGTAGACCCGCACCTCGAAGGCGGCTTGCTCCGGGCCCAGGTCCTCGGCCTGCAGGTGATAGTCCTTGCCGTCGTGCTGGTGGACCCGGTTGATGCCGGGAAGCATTAGACCGTCCGGGCGGCGTCGGGGCGGCCGGCGGCGAAGACCCGGCGCAGCCAGCGTTCGAAGAACCAGTTGCCGACGCGGAAGCCGCCGTCCTCCGCCGCCAGGTAGCCCATCATGCGCAGGCCGAAGAGCAGCGGCTCCAGCCTCTCCTCGCCTCCGCCCACCACCTGGGCCAGATCCTTGCGGCTCCGGCGGCCCTCCCGCGCCACGTCCTCCAGGATCGTGCGCTCGTCGTTGTCCAGGGTCTGGAAGTCCACGGAGAAGAAATTCGCCACCATCTCGTCGGCCGCCACCTGGTCGAGGGTGCTCGTGACGTCGCGGCTCTCGAAGAGCCGGCTCGCGATGAGCTGGAGGAGGAAGGGATGGTTGGCCGTGCGCTCCATGACCACACCGGTCTCCTCGCGCGAGAAGCGGCCCCGCGCGAGCAGGGCCTGCGCCTCGTCGGTGGCGAGCGGCGTGAGGTACACGGGGGGAATGAAGCCCTGGAGGAACGGTGAGGTCGCGAAGTCGGTGCGCTCGTCGATGCGCGCCAGGCGCTTGGTGGACGTGAGCACGGTGCGGACCTCCGGCCCCTTGTTGAAGATGCGCCGCAGCCGCGGGAGCACCGCCGCGTCGGCGCGGGCGACGGTCAGGAACTCCTCGGCCTCGTCCACGAGCAGGAGCAGGCGCCAGCCGCTCTTCACCGTGCGCCGCACGAGTGTCGTCAGCATGTCGGCGGCGGCCAGCCCTTCCAGGTCCTCGACCGCGATGTCGGTCGCGCGGCGGAAGCCCTCGCTGTCCTCGACGCTTCCGAGGAGGCCGTCGGCCAGGCCGCGGACGTCGCCGCTGCCCTGCAGGTCCCAGTACAGCGGCACGAAGGGCGTCTGCGCGCTCTGCTGGACCTGGTACTCCAGCTCCTTGAGGAGGCTCGTCTTTCCGAGCCGCCGCGCGCCCACCACCCACAGCGAGTCGCGCTCGCCGTCGAGGATCTCGCGGAGGAGGGCGCCGCGGCCGAAGAAGTTGTCGGCCCGCACCCAGCTGCCGGCGATGAAGGGGTTACGCACGGGCCTCGCTAGTCTGCCACATCAGGCCGACGCCCGGGCGGCGAGGGCGGGGTCCTCGTGGGTCCGCCCTTCGAACTGCACCGCATCCCGTACCGCGTCGACGTCCCCGGCGGTGACGGTCGTGCGGCCCTGCTCGAGCATGCGGCTCACGGCATGGATGCAGAACTTCTGGATGACGTACGGCTTGAGCTGGCTGCCGGCCAGGATCGCCTCCACCGCTTCCGACTCGAAACGGAAGACGCCCTCCACCGGCTCCTTGATGAGGGCCTCCGCCTCCTCGCGCACGAAGGCGGTCAGCTCGATCTCGTCGAAGAAGTTGTACCAGGGGCTCCCTTCGCTCGTCCACACGCGCTTGATCCCGACGCCGCTCATGATCGCGACGAGGTGCTCGGAGAAGGTCTTCATGAAGATGCTGCGCAGGCGCTGGTTGATCCGCTCGGAGTAGTCGTTGAGGACGTCCACCTCGTCGATGAGGAGGGCCAGCTTCACCCGCCGGGGCGTGCGCGCCTTCAGGTCTTCGATGACCCGCTGCAGGTCGTGGCTGAAGTCGCGACCGTCGTAGCCCTCGTCGTCGATCCGGAAGCGCAGCGCGCCCACCGTGGCCGTGGACAGCCCGAGGGAGTCGACCACGTCGGACATCACCGCGTGGAAGAAGGCCTGCTCCGGCACTCCCTGCAGGTCCGTGAACACGGGGAAGAACTGGTACTCGGTGCCCTCGTCGCCCTCCAGCGCCTTCTTCAGGTGGTAGAGGAACGTCGTCTTCCCGATCCGCCGCTCCCCCGTGATCATCAGGCTGTTGTGGTGGAGGACGTTCAGGATGCGGTTGAGGAGCTTGCGGCGGCCGAAGAACATGTTGTCGGCCATGACGGGCGCGCCGGCGATGTAGGGGTTGAATCTACGGTGCAGCGCCCGCCGCCGCCGCGCGTGCTGGACGACGAGGCCGGCTCCGAGCAGGCCCAGCGCGGCCGCGGCCGCCGACGGCAGGAAGGCCTTCGTCTCGTAGAAGCGCAGCTGCCGCGTGATGTCGAAGGTGGCGACCGTCGGCGCGTCGGAGGTGTCGACGGCGGTCACGCTGATCTGGTTCCGGCCCGCCTGCAGGGGGAATTCCTCGTCGAACCTCTGGTTCCGCGGAAAGGCGGGGAGCGTCTGCTGGCGAAGGAGCCGTCCGTCCAGCCGATACTCCAGCCGGACCAGGCCGCGGTCGTCGGTGGCGACTCCGTGCAGGGCCAGCGTGGGATCCTCCACCACCGGACCCGGCGTCTCCCAGAACGTCAGGATGGGTCTCTCGTTGGGGAAGATGTTCTCGTAGATGGCTTCCCCCGTCATGCGCTCCGCGTAGGTCGACCTCTCCTTGGCCTTCTCGTTGCTGGGGTCGAGGGCGAGCACGCTGCCGAGCTTCGCCCATGCCTCGGAGAACCGCCGCGCGACCAGCAGTCCCTCCGCCTGCGCGAGCAGCGCGTCGGTCCGGGCGTGCGTCTCCTTCGCCTTGCGCAGGCCTTCCAGGATGCGCGTAGCGTCCGCGAGCAGCCGGCGAGCCTCCGCGTTGTCGATGTCGGCGCCGGCCTCGGACAGCGGGCCGCGCGCCTCGTCGTACCGGCCCGCTTCGAAGAGCGCCTTGCCGTGCTCGAAGGCCGCTTGCCGGGTCTGGCGCGTGGTCGAGGCCAGGATCTGCTCCTCGGCCTTCGCCTGGCCCTCGGCCGCGCGGGCGTTGTGCGGGTCGAGGCCGAGGACATCCGCGAACTTGAGCTTGGCCTCGGCGCCCTTGCCGGCCTGCAGGAGCTGCTGGCCTTCGGCGAGATCCCTGTCGATTCGCTGCGCGCGCGCCTCCGCTTCCTGCCGGTCGTTCATCTCGGTTCGGATCTTCTTGATGAATTCCATGATGTCGCGCTGGGTGGCCGCGTCGGCGAGCCCCTCCGCGACCTTCTGGGCCCCGCCCAGGGGGGCGAGCGCCTCCTCGAGCTTGCCCTGGCGATAGAGCTCGTCGCCCTCGTGCCGCAAGCGCTGGAGCTCCTGCAGGAGCGCGCGCGCCTTCTTCTCGGCCTCGGCCGCCCGCTCCGCCGCCGCCGCGTCGTCCAGCGCCTTCTTCGCCTCCCCGCGCAGCCGGCCGAGGCTCGCGTAGAGCTCGCGCTTCTTCTGGATGACTCCCTGCTTCTCTTCGGCGTCGAACGCCGCGAGCGCCGCCTTGAAGTCGCCCGTCTTCACGTAGCACACGCCTTCGTAGTAGTGGGGGACGTAGTCGATGAAGTCGAGGCCGTAGGTCCGCAGCCCGAGCTCGGAGCTGGGCTTGAGGCGCCGCGCCTGGGCGAGGCTGGCCAGGGCCTCCTTGCACCGGCCCCGGTCGGCCAGCTGCTTGCCGTCCTCGTAGAAGTCGTACCAGTCCTTCACCGCCCACGCGGGGCCGGCGACGAGGACCAGGACCAGGGCAAGGAGTGCCCCTCGCAAGGGCATGGGCCAGTCTAGCACCGTGAGAGGGACGCGGGCCGCCCGGCGGTCGGAGCTACTTCTCGTACATCGCGGCGATGAGGGCGCCCCGAGCCGTCGCCGTGAGCGGGTCGCCGGCGAGCCGGACGCCCGAGATCTCGACGGGCAGGCTGTGGCCCTTCAGCGCGCGCTCGAACAGCTCCTTGAAGCCCCGGGGCTTGGCGCTGCCGCCCGCGATCACGATGGGCAGGGGCCGGTCGGTCTTGGGCATCTTCTCCGCCCGTGAGATGGCGCGGCGCAGCGACTCCACGAGGCTCTCGACGAGGTCCTCGTAGTAGATGTGGAGCGCCTTCTCGACCTTGTCCTTCGGGGAGCGGCCGAGGTCGATGCCTTCTTCCTTGATCACCTTCACGCGCGTGGCGCTCTCGCCCACCACCGATCCCACGGCGTGGTCGATGTAGTCCCCGCCCTTGGCGATGCTGAACATGATCGACGGGATCGACAGGAAGGCGAGGGTGCCGTTGCACATCCCGCCGCCGCAAGAGAGGCCGATGCCGGTGAAGTTGTTGTCCTCGAGCTCCGAGAACACGACGGCCAGGCCCTCGTTGATCGCCACCGCCTTGTAGCCCATCCCTTCGAAGTGGCGGCGCAGCGTGGCCTCGTGGTAGGTCAGCTCCGCTTCCTTGCCGGCCGGGGCGGCGGGCACGGAGAAGGCCAGGATCTCGCCCTGGGTCTTCGCCTTGGGGAGAAGGCTGCCGATGATCGCCTCCAGCACTGCGAGGGCCATCTTCTCCCGCGGGTTGATGAGCCCGTCGGCCATCGGACGGCGCACCTCGGCATTGAACATGTTGGCGAACTTCTCGGTCGCGGTGGCGAACACCACGAGCTCGTCACCCTCGCGGAAATAGGAGATGTCGTTCTGGCCGAGGATCGTCTCCGTGAAGCGCGAGTAGGGGATGGGGATGAAGGCGTTGAGCTGCGAGGCCGTCTCGATCCCCTTCGCCCGCTTGCGCGCGGCCACCACCTTGCTGGTGCCCACGTCGATCCCCGCGGGGGCGGCCCCCGCCTTCTCCATCTCGTCGAGCCGGTCTTCGACCTCCTGGGCGACCTTCCACAGATGGTCCTTGCGCTCCTCCATGCTCCTATCCTCCTGCCGGCGCCGCCGGGGCCGGCTCCGGCCGGCCGGAGGCGGTCGCCTCGTCGGCCTGGCTCTGCTCGCTCAGCCAGCGGTCGTAGAGCTGCTGGCGCTCGCGGCGGAGATCCTCGACGCTGCGGCCCGCCTTCGCCGCTTCCTCGGCCAGCGCGCGCTCCGCCTCGCGCACGCCCGCCCACGGCTCGCCCATCACCTTCAGGAACTCCTCGTCATAGCCGAAGCCGAACAGCGCCACCGCGGGCGCGGGGCGCGAGTACTGGTCGGGCAGTCCGAACGCCTCGAAGGGGAACCCGCGGGCCCAGTCCACGTGATGGCCGATCAGATGCTTCTTCGGGTTCACGCTGGTGAGGCCATGGGCCACGCACATGTCGGCCGCGATGTTCCACCGTGCGCGCAGGTAGTCCGACAGGTTGCGCCCGGCCAGGAACTGGGCCTGGGTGATGGGCAGCGCGCGCCCTCCCTCCCACCGCGTCTCGAACGAGACGCCGAGGAAGGCCGCGTTCAGGCTCAGGTACACGTCGTCGCCGCGCGTCCACACCGAGTGGCCGGCGTGGTTGGCCTTCGTCTCCTCCTCCACCACCCGGTAGACGCGGCCGAAGCGGTCGACCATGTAGTTGTACAGGCGGTTCCGCTGCACGTAGCGGAGCAGCCGCTGGGTGCTGTCGCGCAGCGTCTCGTTGTAGGAAGCCTCGAGGGGCCACACGTCGCTCTCCGAGGTGTGGAACAGGATCCCGACGGGGCGCGTCTGCGTGTCGCCGCGCAGCCCCGTCGTGCGGTTGACCACCCGGAACTGGCGCGGCTCGCCCGCCACCTCGTAGGCGTTCTCGATGCGGAGGCCGTTGCTGTACTGCTCGTAGCCGGCGCCCATCTCCACCAGCCAGACGGAGGCGGGCGCGACGCCCGCGCGCGGCGGCACGGCCGGCGCGTGCGCCGCCGCACCGGGGACGGAGGCCATCACGGGCGCCGCGCTGGGCCGCGCGTGGCGATACGCCGCGGAGCCGACCGCGAACACCACGACGAGCGCCGCCAGGCCCATCAGGAGGCGCCCGGCGGCGAGGAGCAGCGTGAGGGCCGCGGCCGCCCGGGTGACGAGGGCCTTGCGCGGCACGGCCGGGGCGAAGGCCGTGATCGGTCCTTTGGCCGTCAGCGCGCGCAGGTGCTCGAAGCTCGCCCAGCGGTAGAGGACCCGGCGCGCGTGTCCGGATGGAACCTCCTCGACCTGCGACACCCGCGGGTAGTCGCGCAAGGAGGTACGGAGGAAGCGCAGCTTGGCCACGGGATCCTGGATCTCCCGGCTGACCTCCTCCACCGCCTCGACGTACTCCTTCGGGCGGCTGGAGGCGGCTCTCGGCGCGTCCTTCTTTCTTCCTCCCAAGGCTTTCAAACCGCGGCGATTATAGGCTTCCGCCGGGGCCAGGACAAGTGACCTGGCTCGCTGGCTAGCGCCCGATGAGGGGTCGGGGGAACAGGGCGGAGGCCCGGGAGGAGCGGAGGTAGGGGAACAGCAGCGCGCAAGAGGGCACTTCGTAGAGGCTCTCCCAGACGATGGAGTCGGGGAAGCGGACGGGGGCATGGGCGAAGGCGAGGCCGAGAACGACGGCGTCGGTCGTGAGCACCGCCAGGCAATACACCATGGCGATCGACCGGCAGAGCGCGATGCGCCGCCAGAGCCCCCAGGCGAGCAGCATGTTCAAGAGGGCGCGCCCGACCGCGCCCCACACCGCCCACAACGCCAGTGGCCGCGGCAGATCGTGGAGCGTGACCCCGAGGTGCAGCACGCCGCCGGCCGCGAAGAACCCGGCCGTGATCCACACGCCGGCTGGCACCGCTCGCCGCTCCTCCATGGCCGTCGGCGGGATTATAGGGCCTTGAGAGGGCTCGTCCCCGGGGCCTAGACTAGAATGGAAACCCGGGACCCGGGAAGTGGGAGCGTTCACGAGGCCGATGGAGAAGGCGCGCGAGGGCGGGGGGCGCCGGGCGCCGCGGCTGGCCGTCCAGCTGCCGGGCGCCCTCGTGAGCCGCCGCTCGCGGGCGGTGACGGTGATCGACCTGAGCCTCACCGGCTGTCTCGTCCGCTGCGATGCCGCGCTCGACGCCGATCAGGTCCTCGACCTGCGGACGGAGCTGGGCTCCGCTCCCTTCACCGCGAAGGTGCGGGTCACGGAGTCCTACCTGGACGGGTCCACCGGATCCGGAGCTCCCCCGCGCTACCTGGCCGGGTTGGCCTTTCTCGGTCTCCAGGCGCAGGAGGCGGCGCGGCTGCGCCGATTCCTGGACGAAGAGAGGAGACGGAGGCGCGGTGCGGACACGTCCTCTCGCTGAGCTGTTGGCCCGCGACCTGAAGCCGCTCCTGGCCGAAGAGTCCGAGCACTGGGGCGGCGAGCTCCTCTGGGATTACGCCGACGTCTCCGCGGCCGTGGCCAGCGGCCTCGAGCGCGGCGCCCTGAGCGGGCTCGTGATGCAGGACGGGCCGCGCTGCGTCGCGTACTGCTACTACATGCTCGACGGGGGTCGGGCCATCGTGGGCTCGGTCTTCGCGTGCGAAAGCTTCCGCGGACGGCGCTTCGAGGAAGGGCTCCTGCGCGAGGTCCTGTCGGAAGCGCAGGGCCACGAGGGCCACGAGCGCGTCGAGTGCCAGACGCTGTTCTCCACCGCCGCCGCCGCGGACGACCTCTTCGCCCGGGCGGGGTTCCAGAGCCGCTCCCGCCACTACCTCGTCCGGTCGCTCGCCGAGCGCGTCGAGGCGGCGCCGCATCCCTGGCGGCTGCGACCGGTGCGGCGCGAGGACCTCGGCACCGCGGCCCAGATCATCCACCGCAGCCATCAGGGAAGCCTCGACGCCGCGCTCAACCTCACCTACGCCACGCCGGCGTTCTGCCGGGGGTTCGTCGAGACGCTGGTGCTGCGCGCGGGCTGCGGCCGCTTCGACCAGGACGCCTCGTTCATCGCGGAGGGCCCGGAGGGTCCGGTGGGAGTATTGCTGGCCAGCCATCTCTCCCGCACGAACGGGCACGTCTGCCAGGTTTCGGTCTCGCCCGCCGGCCAGGGGCGTGGCGTGGGCGCGGCCCTGATGACCGCGGCCCTCACCGCCTTCCGGCGGCAGGGGCTCGAGACCTCGAGCCTGTCCGTCACGCTCGACAACCATCGGGCGTATCGGCTCTACCAGCGCCTGGGCTTCCGCCTGCGCAAGCGTTTCGCCGCCCACGCCTGGGTCCGTCCCCCCGCCCGCATCGACCTCCCCGCATGAGGGGACGGCGTCCCCTGGCGGCATGACCGTCGCGCCTTTGCTGGTGCTGCTCGCGGCGCCGCCCGCGCCCGCGACGCTGGTGCTGCCCTTCGATCCGGTGGAAGCAGATCCGGAGTACGCGTGGGTCGGATCCGCGGCCTCCGAGCTGCTGGCCCGCGGCCTGTCCATCGCCGGCGTGCCCGTGGCCAACCGCGAACAGCGCCTGCGGGCCCAGGCGGCGCTCGAGCTGCCGCAGGTGAGCCTCACCCGCGCGACCTCTCTGCGCATCGCGGAGGCGCTCGGCGCCAACCGTCTCGTCACCGGGACGTGTGCCGTCCGGGGCGGCCAGCTCACGCTCTCGCTGCGGCTGCTCGACGCGGAGCGGGCGAGCCTGAGCAGCCCCATCGTCGCCTCCGGCCCTCTCGAGACGCTCGCCGATCTCGCCCACGGCGTCGCGTGGGACGTGGCCCTGGCCAGCACGACGCCGCCCGGGATGTCGCGCGAGGCGTTCTTCTCGCGGCGCCCGTCCGTTTCCTTCGACGCGGTGAAGGCCTACGGACGGAGCCTCGCCGCCCACCGCGCCGCGGCCCGGCTGCGCCTCGTGCGCGAGGCGCTGAACCTCGCTCCGCGGTTCCACGAGGCGCGTCTCACCCTCGGCCAGCTCCTCCGCGACGCGGGGGAGTTCTCGGCCGCGTACGAGACGCTGAACGGCATCCCCGCCGACGCGCCCGAGTCGCGAGCGGCCCGGTTCCTCCAGGGCGTGGCCCTGCTCGAGGTGGGCCGCTACCGAGACGCATCCAGGCTCTACCGGTCGCTGGCCGAGGCCGAAGTCACGCCCGCCGTCCTCAACAACGAGGCCCTGGCGGTGCTCCGCAGCCCCGAGGACGACGCGCGCGCTTCCGATCTTCTTCGCCGCGCGGTCGACATGAGTCCCGCCCACGCCGACCTGCTCTTCAACCTCGGCTGGGCGCTCCTCGTGGAGGGCGATGCCGAAGGCGCGGAGTTCGCGATGCGGGAAGCCGTCCGGCGCGCGCCGCTCGACCCGCAGGCGCGGGTCGTGCTCGCCTGGGCGCTCCGCCCCAAAGGCGGGGGGGAGATGGAGTCCGCATGGAGCGGCGTCGTGGCCCTTGCCCCCAGCTACCAGACCTTGACCAGGCCCGACCTGACCCGGCACTTCGAGCGGATCGTGCCCGCCGAGCGCCTGCTCGACCTCGACCGCGGCGGGCGCAGCGAGGCGGAGGTGGCCGCGGGCCTGGTCGGCAAGGCGCAGCGTCTCATCCGGACGGGAGACCTGCCGGGGGCCTTGGCCGAGCTGACACGCGCCGCGTACCTCGACCCGTACGCGAGCGGCGTGCACACTCAGCTCGCCCAAGTCCATCGCGCCCGGGGCGACCGGGAGCTGGCCCTGAACGAGCTGCGCATGGCGCTGTGGTCCCGCGAGGACCCCGCGTTGCGGGCGGAGCTGGCGGCAGTGCTGAAGGAGGCGGGGCGGACGACAGAAGCACGCGTCGAGGCGGAGAAGGTCCTGAAGGCGGATCCGAGCAACGAGACCGCCCGCAAGGTCCTCCAGTCGCCGTGAGCCGCGCGGCGGGCGGGTATAATCGGTCGATGCGCGCGTCTTCTCTTCTCGCACTTCTGGTCCTGGCTCCCGTGGTCTCCGCTGAACAGGCCGCCCGCCCGGTGCCGCGGCCGGGGTTGTCCTGGGCGGAGGCGGAGTCACTCGACCGGAAGCTGGCGGCGATCGAAAAGCAGCGCGACGCCCCACCGCGGAAGATCCGCCCCGAGACGGTCACCGTCACCGAATCGGAGCTGAACTCCTACCTGAACCTGACGATGGCCGAGAAGCTGCCCAAGGAAGTCAAGGAGCTCGAGGTCCACCTGCTGGAGCACGAGCGCCTGCAGGCCAACGGGCTCGTGGACCTCGACAAGGTGAAGGCCAAGGTCGCCGCCACGTCCTCGTCGTGGAATCCCCTGCTGCTCATGGGCGGGCTCGTGCCCGTGGAGCTCCGCGGCCGGCTCGTGAACCGTGACGGGTTCGGCTCGATCATCTGGGAGGACGTGCGGGTCAACGCGTGGTCGCTGCCCATCAGCCTGCTCGAGCAGATGGTGGCCAGCGCGACCAAGAAGCCCGACAACCCCGAGGGATTCGACATCAGCGCCCCGTTCCGCCTGCCGTACTCGGTGCGGCGCGTCCGCCTCGAGCCCGGGCGGGCTTTCCTCGAGTTCTAGCCACCTCGGCGCCCGGCCGGTCCTCGGTCTCACCGCGCTCGTGGGATGATCGCCGTGCCCATGTTCGACCTGAAGGGGCCGGTCCAGTTCGTCAAGGGCGTGGGGCCACAACGGGCGGAGGCCCTGGCCAAGGCGGGCGTGCGCACGATGGAGGACCTTCTCCATCACCTCCCGCTGCGCTACGAAGACCGCCGCCAGTTCGCCCGCATCGCGGACCTCCGGCCGGGGATGAAGATCGCCGTCGCGGGCACGATCGCGGTCGCGGGGCTTCGCCGCGCCCGCCGCATGGCGCTTTACGAGATCCGTCTCGACGACGGCGCGGGGCGCCTGAAGGCGCTGTGGTTCAACCAGCCCTTCCTGAAGGACACGTTGCCGAAGGGCCGGCGCGTCGTGCTGTTCGGCGCCGTGGAGCGCGACTCGTACGGTGGCGCGGGCCTGATGATGGCCTCGCCCCAGTGGGAGCTGGTGGAGGATGAGGACGCGCCCGGCGTGCACACCGGCCGGATCGTCCCCGTGTACGAGCGGCTGGGGCCGCTCTCCGGCAAGGCGCTGCGGCGCGTGCTCACGCTGCTCGCCAGGGACGTTCCCGGCGACCTCGACGATCCCATGCCCGCGGATCTGCGGGCGCGTCTCCGGGTGGTCGGGCGGGGGGAAGCCCTGCGGCGCCTCCACCTGCCCGGTCCCGACGAGGACGTCGCCCTCCTCAACGCCGCCCGCGGTGCGGCCCACCGCCGCCTGATCCTGGAGGAGCTGTTCCTCTTCCAGCTCGGGCTGGCGCTGCGCCGGCGCGGCGTGCGCCAGCGGCGCAAGGGGATCGCCTTCGAGGTGACGGACCGCGCGCGGGACGCCGTCAAGCGCATCCTGCCCTTCCACCTCACGGCCGCGCAGAAGCGCGTGCTGCGGCAGATCGCGGAGGACATGAAGTCGCCCCATCCCATGAACCGGCTCGTCCAGGGAGACGTCGGCTCCGGCAAGACGATGGTGGCCCTCCTGTCCATGGTCATCGCGGTGGAGAACGGCCACCAGGCCGCCTTCATGGCTCCGACCGAGATCCTGGCCGAGCAGCACTTCCTCACGTTCCGCCGGCTCTTGTCCCGCTGCCCCTACCGCGTGGAGCTGCTGAGCGCGGCGCTGAAGGGATCGGAGAGAGCGGCCGCCCTCGCCCGCGTGGCCTCGGGCGAAGCGCAGATCGTGGTGGGCACCCACGCCCTCATCCAGGAGGGCGTGCGCTTTCTCCGGCTGGGCCTGGCGGTCGTGGACGAGCAACATCGCTTCGGCGTCCTGCAGCGGGAGGACCTCATCCGGAAGGGTTACGACGCCGACGTGCTGGTGATGACCGCCACGCCGATCCCGCGCACCCTCGCCCTCACCGCCTACGGCGATCTCGACGTGTCGGTGGTGGACGAGCGTCCGCCGGGCCGCCGGCCGGTGACCACCCTGCAGCGCCGGGCGTCGGAGCGGCGCGCCGTCCTCGACCTCGTGCGAGCGGAGGCGGCCGCGGGCCGCCAGGCCTACGTCGTCTATCCGCTGGTGGCGGAGTCGGAGAAGCTGGAGGACGTGCGCGCGGCCACCGAAATGGCCGAGGAGTGGCGCGCCGCGCTGCCCGGGGCCCGCGTGGCGCTGCTCCACGGGCGCATGAAGAGCGCCGAGAAGGAGAAGGTGATGGCCGACTTCTCCTCCGGACAGGTCCAGGTCCTGGTCGCCACCACCGTGATCGAGGTCGGGGTGGACGTGGCGAACGCCACCGTGATGGTCGTCGAGCACGCGGAGCGCTTCGGCCTCGCCCAGCTCCATCAGCTCCGGGGGCGCGTCGGCCGCGGCGCCCATCCCTCCACCTGCGTCCTTCTCTGCCACGGCCGTCTCTCGGACGATGCGCGGGCCCGCGTCGACGTGATGGTCTCGACCGAGGACGGCTTCGCCATCGCAGAGCGCGACCTCGAGATCCGCGGCCCGGGCGATTTCTTCGGGACACGCCAGTGGGGACTGCCCGGCCTGCGGGCGAGCAACCTCGTGCGCGACCGCGACCTGCTCGAGCAGGCGCGGGGGGAAGCCTTCCGCTGCGTGGAGGAGATGGAGAGCGGCGCGGCGGCGCCGCTCAAGGCGTTCCTCGCCGAAGGAGGATGGGAACGACGATTCGGCCTCGCCGAGGTCGGCTAGTGCCGTTCCAACTTTTCTCACCAAGGATGCTTTAAGCGATGTACTACACCTATGTGCTACTCAGCGAAGCCGATCGACGGCTCTATATCGGC
>Ga0207684_10003205_pt1 | contig 16064 bp, 12 predicted proteins | sample KBSK5501metaG_FD_184342 | JGI IMG/M metagenome (GOLD analysis project Ga0207684, IMG submission 184342) | Corn, switchgrass and miscanthus rhizosphere microbial communities from Kellogg Biological Station, Michigan, USA - KBS K5-50-1 metaG... | ecosystem: Host-associated > Plants > Roots >...
TGGCTTCATGGTGGTCTTCGGGACCAACGGGATGCTGATCGACGACGCGCTGGCCAAGGAGTTGGTCAAGATCGGCGTGGCGGGCATGGGCATCAGCATCGACTCGACCGACCCGGCCAAGCACGACGCCTTCCGCGGACTGCCCGGCGCGTGGGCGCGCACGATGGCGGGCATCGAAGCCTGCAAGCGCAACGGGCTTCAGTTCCAGGTCCACTTCAGCGTGTCGCCGATGAACTACCGCGAAGTGCCCGAGATGGTCGTCTTCACCCACCAGTTGGGTGCGCGGGTGTTGAATTTATTCTTCCTGGTCTGCACCGGCCGCGGCGAGGAGATGACGGACATCACGCCCCAACAGTACGAAGAGGTGCTGACCTATCTCGTCGACACGCAGAAGCAGTACCCGGACATGCTGGTACGGGCGCGCTGCGCGCCGCACTTCAAGCGCATCGCATACGAGCGGGACCCTAATTCGCCGATCACCAAGGCCACCGGCTACATGGGCGGCGGCTGCCTCGCCGGCACGAACTACGCCCGCGTGACGCCGGAGGGGAACCTCACCCCCTGCCCCTACATGCCGTTGAGCGCGGGCAACGTGCGGGAGATCAGCTTCGTGGACCTCTGGGAGCGCTCGGAGGTGTTCGATTCCTTCCGCGAGCCGAAGCTCAAGGGCAAGTGCGCCGACTGCGAGTACTCCGACATCTGCGGCGGCTGCCGCGCCCGTCCCTACGCCGATCACGGGGACTGGCTGGACGCGGACGAGTGGTGCCTGTACACCCCGAAGGGCGGCTCCAAGATCAAGGTGCATGAGATCGGCGTGGACGCGGCTCCCGGAACTTTCGAGATCCGCTGGGACGACGAAGCGACCACTCGGTTCAAGCGCATTCCTTACTTCATGCAGGCCATGGTCAAGAAGAGCGTGGAGGCCAAGGCCCGCGAGCGCGGCCTGACCACAATCACACCCGAGTTCATGGAAGAGCTCCGCAAGGCCCGCTTCGGCAACGACAAACCGGTGTTCAAGTTCTGATGGACAAGCTCCTCGACGCTTTCGTCAACCAGTGGATTCCGATCGTGAACCACTGGCTTCACCTGATGTCGGCCATCCTGTGGATCGGCGGGCTGGGCCTGCTGATGATGGCTGTCGTGCCGGCCTTGCGCAAATCGGTCCCCGGCGAGCTCGTCAAGCCCCTCGCCAACGCCATCTACAAAAAATACCAACGGATCATCGGCGTCCTCATGTTGATCATTCTGGTCACGGGGGGGATCAACATCGCCTACGTCAACAAGCTGATGAAGTTGAACAACGGTGAGGGCTTCACTAATCCCTACATCATCGCGCTCGGCATCAAACTGTTCTTTGTCATGTGCCTCATGACCCTGTTTCTCTATAATATCCTTTTCCCGCCGGAGCCGGCCGAAAAGGGGCAAGCCGGGGAGGAAGAGGCGGACCCGGAGGGCATTCCCTTTCTGCGCGCGGCCTTCTGGTTCGGCATCTTCATCGTCCTCATGGCCTCCACCCTCAAACACCTGCATCACTAAGAGAAACGTTATTTGAGGGCGGGTCCTGTCCCTGACCACCCCCGCCGGCTTCCGTATGTCCAGGCGACGGGGGGCCCCCCGCTCAGGGCCACCCGCCTGAAAAAACTCAAGGTGGTTTCTCGCCGCGAGGGGACTAGTACGGCCCCAAGTGGTAGGGCACGTCGGTGACAATGACGCGGAATTTGAACAGCAGGGCCGCCTTGATCAGCAAGGCCCGCTGGTTGTGTAAGAGATTTTCCCACCAACGCGACGGGAGGACCTCCGCCAGGGCCACCGTGACCCATCCGCCGGGACTCTCCTGCCGGACTTGTTCAATATAGTCCAGCAACGGCTCCAGAAACGAGCGATACGGGGACGACACGATCACCAGCGGGATCCCCGCGCCCCACTTTTCCCAGTCCTCCTTGACCTTGGCCGTCTCCTCGGGATCCACATCCACATGGACGGCACGGATGTCCTGCGCCCGCTGCCTGAGATAATCCACGGCCATGACGACCGGTCGGTTCACGCTCCCGATCGGCACCACCACGATGTTCGGCGGCGGACCCTTGGGCCGCTCGTACATGGTCAGCGAAAGCTGCCATTCGGCCATATTATAGTGCCAGCGGATCTTCCGAAACATGCCGATGAGGAGCGGGATCAGGAAGAGCACCACCCAGGCGCCATGCGTGAACTTCGTGATAGCCAAGACCACGGTGGCCATCCCGGTCGCGATGGCTCCGGTCAGATTGATCGCGAACTTCTTTCTCCAGCCGCGGCCTTTCAAGTCCCGCCAATGCTGGACCATGCCCGCCTGCGAAAGGGTGAAGGACAAGAAGACCCCGATGGCATACAAAGGAATCAACGCGTGCGTGTCGCCGCGAAAGATGATCAACAGCAGCCCGGCGCTCAGCCCCAGGATGAAAATCCCGTTCGAGAAGGCCAGCCGGTCACCGACACTGCGCATCTGGTGCGGCAGAAAGCTGTCCTGTGCCAGCATCGAGGCCAGTCGCGGGAAACCGTTGTAGCTCGTGTTCGCCGCAAGGATCAAAATCAGCATGGTCGCGACCTGCATGAAATAGTACAAAACGCCCCCGCCCAGCGAAATTCTGGCGATCTGGGAAATCAGGGTTTCTTCTTCGCGCGGCACGAGCCCATAGAGATGGGCGAGGATGGTGATCCCGAGAAACAGGCCGGCCAACATCGAGGCCATCCAGACCATGGTGATCGCGGCATTCTTGGACGCCGGATCGCGAAAGGCCGGCACGCCGTTCGAGATCGCCTCAATGCCGGTCAAAGCGGTGCAGCCGGAGGAGAATGCGCGCAACAGCAGAAACAGGGTGAGTCCTTCCACCGCCGGAACGGGGGGAAGCGGGTGATCCTCCGCGACGCCGAAGAGCGCCCGCCCCAAGCCAACGACGATCACCAAACCCAGGCCGCCGACGAACAAGTAGGTCGGCAAGGCGAAGATTTTGCCTGACTCCCGGACTCCTCGAAGGTTACCCCACGTCAAAATGGCGATCGCCAGCAGGCCCAAACCCACTCGATGCTCATGCAGCTCCGGCACGGCTGAGGTGATCGCGGCGATTCCCGCCGCGACGCTCACAGCCACGGTGAGTACGTAATCGATCAAGAGGGCCGCGCCGGCGACGAGGCCCGGGAACTCGCCAAGGTTGCACTTGGCCACGACATACGCCCCGCCGCCAGATGGATAGGCGTAGATGGTCTGCCGGTAAGAAGCGGTGAGAATGGCTACTAACCCGACGATTACGATGCTGATGCCGATGGAGTAATGAAACACCGCCGTTCCCGCCAGGACGAGGACGAGGAGGATTTCCTCTGTGGCATAGGCGACTGAGGAAAGCGGATCTGAGGAGAAGACCGCTAACGCGACGGGATTAGACAACCGCTCGTGGGACGCCTGGGCAGTCTTGAGCGGGCTGCCGAGCAACCAGCGTTTAAACCACATCGATGGTTCTTCTCACTTGGGCCCAAGCAGCATCATCCATTATGCCACAGGTCCGGAAGGCGCGGACGGTTCAACGGACGCCCTGAGTTCCCGGTCCTGGCCATTCGGCTTACTAAACATGCGGTAGAGGACTGGCAGCACGACCAGGATCAGGACGGCTGCCGTCATCATCCCACCGACAACGACGCGAGCGAGCGGCTGTTGGGCCTGCGCGCCGATACCGGTTGATACCGCGGCGGGAAGAAGACCGATCGCGGCACCCAGCGTGGCCATAAGGATCGGACGCATCTGGGATTCTGCCGCCCGCATGATCGCCTCATCGGCTGATATGCCCTCCCGCAATAACTCGTCGATACGGGAGATCAGCAGGACCCCGCCCAGGATGGTCACTCCCAGGAGGGAGATGATACCCACCGCGGCGGAGATGCTGAAGTGGGTGCCGGTCAGGACCAGCGAGAGAATGCCGCCCACCAGCGCAAACGGCACCGTGGCCAACACCAGACAGGCGTCCTTGAAGGAGTTGAACGTAACATACAACAGAAAGAAGATGATGAGCAGGCTTACCGGCACAATGACGGCCAGGCGCCGCTGCTCGTCCCGGAGTTGATCGTACTGGCCGGCTACTTCGTAGCGCAGTCCCGGCGGCATGGGAACTTTCTCGTTGATGCGCGCCAGCGCCTCGCGGACCGTTCCTGCCAAATCTCGATTGCGCACGCTGAACTTTATGGGAATGTAGCGCTCGTTGTTCTCGCGGTAGATGATGAACGCTCCCGTCTGCGTCGAGATTTCGGCGAGCTGCTTCAAGGGGATACGGAGACCGTCGGGCGTGCTGACCTGGATCGCGCTGATCGCTTCGACATCCTGTCGGTACTCCGGCAGGAATCGGACGACGAGATCAAACCGGCGCTCGCCCTCCAGGACCTGCGTCACCGCCTGACCGCCGATGGCCGCCTGCACGACGGTGTTCACATCCGCCACCAATACGCCATAGCGGGCGCAGGCGTTTCGGTCCACTGCAATCAAGAGGTTGGGCTGGCCCAGGAGACGAAAGACACCGAGGTCCCGCACACCGGCGATGGGCTTCATCACTTTTTCAATTTGCAGAGCCGTGGATTCGAGCTGCGCGAGGTCCGGGCCGAAAAGCTTGATGGAGTTCTCGCCCTTCACCCCGGACATGGCCTCTTCGACGTTGTCCTGAATGACTTGCGAGAAATTGAAGGTGATGCCGGGGAAGACCTTCAGCTTCTCTTCGATCTGACGGATGATCCCTTCCTTGTCAAGTCCAGACGGCCATTCGTGTCGTGATTTCAGATTCACGAAAAACTCCGCATTGAAAAAGCTCGTCGGATCGGTCCCGTCGTCGGGCCGGCCGAGTTGGGACACCACGGACTTGACGGCCGGATGCGAACGGAAGATGCCGCGAATCTCGGTGGCAATCCGGGACGCCTCATTGAACGAGATATCCACCGGCATCGTGGCACGGACCCAGAGATTGCCTTCCTCCAGAGCCGGCATAAACTCGCCGCCCATGAGCGGGAGCGCGACCAACGCCACGGCCACCAATCCCGCCGCGAACGAGACCGTCAGCCCTCTGTTCACCATCGCCCAGCGGAGTACGTCCAGGTACCGCCGCTTGAGGCTAGCGACGAAACGCGTGTCCTCCTCGCGGAGCGGCGGCTTGAGGAGGTACAGGCACAGGACAGGAGACAGCGTGAAGGCAATCAGGAGGGCGCCGAAGAGCGCGAACCCGTAAGTCACCGACATCGGGGCGAAGATCTTCCCCGGGACGCCCGTCATCGTGAACAGCGGAATAAAGGCGACCAAGATAATGAGGGTCGTAAAGAAGATCGGCCGGCCGACGTGACGCGCCGCCCGTACGATAGTCACCTGGGGCGCACGCAAATGCGCCGTGTGGTGGCTGAGCTGCAGGAAGATGGCCTCGACCATGATCAGCGCCGCATCGACGATGATGCCAAAGTCGATGGCGCCGAGCGAGATGAGATTGGCGGACTCCCCCACCGTCGCCATCATCGAAAACGTGAACAAGAGGGCCAGGGGTACTGTCAGTGCCACGATCAAGGCAGCACGCATGTGGCCGAGGAAAACAAAGAGGATGAGAAACACCAGGATCATGCCGGCGAGCAGAATCTCCAGGACGGTCCTGACCGTGATATTGATCAGGTCCGTCCGGTCATAAAAGGCTTTGATCTGGACGCCCGGAGGGAGGCGCCCGTGGTTCAGTTGCTCGATCTTCTTTCGTACCAGTTCCAGCGTCGGAATGGACTTGGCGTGACGTTGGAGCAGCACCACACCCTCCAGCACATCATCGCGGTCGTCGATCCCGACCTTGCCCAGCCGCACACGTTGGCCGATCGAGACCTTGGCGATGTTCTTGATGTAGATCGGCGTGCCGGCCTTCTCGGCTACCACGACGTCCTGGATGTCATTGCGATCACGGATCAGCCCGACTCCGCGGACGTTGAAACTCTGGGGCCCGATCGTCAGGTAGTTGCCTCCGGCATTCGCGTTGCTGTTGCTCAGCGCGTTCAGAACCTGACCCAGCGTCACGTTGTATTGGAGCAGGCTCCGCGGGTCCACATCCACGTGGTACTCCTTCGTCGTCCCGCCATACGCCGTGACGTCGATGATGCCGCGGACCTGCTTGAATTGACGCTGGAGCTGCCAGTCCTGGATGGCCTTGAGATCGCTGAGGGACAGTTCAGGAGGACCCACCAGTTCGTACCGGTAGATCTCGGCGATGGCGGACCAGGGGGAGAGTTGCGGCTGGACCGCAATCGGCAAATTGACCAGTTGGAGACGATTGAGGACTTCCTGGCGGTCGAAGTAGTAGTCCGTCTTGAAGTCGAAATACACCTTGATATCGCTCAGACCGAAGATAGACAGCGAACGGATATCGGTCAGCCCCGGCATGCCGTTCAAGGCCGTCTCGAGGGGGATCGTGATCTGCCGCTCGATCTCTTCGGCCGACCACCCGGGATATTGGGTGATCACCTCGACCATCGGCGGCGAGGGGTCCGGGTAGGCGACGACGTCGAGGACGTGAAAGGCATAGAGCCCGCCGAAAAGGAGCACTACCCCCAGCGTCAAAACGAATACCCGCTGGCTGAGGGAGAACTCGACGATCCGGCTGACCATCTATCCTTTCTCTTGCTCCCCCTTGATCAGGAGAGCCCCCTTGACGACTACCCTTTCCCCGGCCTGCAAGCCTTCTCGAATTTGAATGGTGTCGCCTGAAGTCAGCCCGGTCACCACCGGCCGGCGCACGTACTTGCCGTCAGCGCCCTGCACGAACACGAACTCCTGGCCTCCCACCTCCATCACCGCTTCTTTAGGAAGGACCAGTACGGGCGTCTCTGGCCCCATCCTGAGATTCACGCGCGCGAACATCTCCGGCTTCAGCTTGAGACCCCGATTCACAACGCTGCAGCGGATCTTGATGGTCCGCGTGGTCGGGTCCACCACATCGCCGACGTAAACGATCGTCCCGGCAAACGTTTCGTCGGGATAGGCCTCGACCGTGACCGACACGCGCGCTCCTCGGGCCACGCGACTCAAGTCCCGCTCATACACCTCGGCGACGATCTGGAGAACCGACAAGTCCGCGATCGTGTAGAGCATCTGCGCCGGGTCGGCGCCAACCATCTGCCCCACCGTCACGCTCCGTTCGACCACGGTGCCGTCCAGCGGGGATTTGAGATCAAACCGCGACGTGATCCGCTGTTCCGACCGCGGCTTGTCCAACTCCGAAGCCGGAATCCTGAGCGCAAGCAACCGCTCGCGCGCCCGCCGGTTTTCGGCTTGGGCCTTAAAATAGTCGTTCTCCGCCTGAACCACGTCTTTCTTGGACAGAGCCTTGGCCTCGAAGAGATCCTTGGCGAGTTCGTAGTTGCGCGTGGCAAGTCCCAAATCCGATTCCGCTTTGACGTAATCGGAATAGGCCGCGCCGATGTCGGCGCTATCAATGCTCAGCAGGACCTGCCCGGCAACCACTCTCTCACCGAGCTTCGTCCGCACGTCCGTGACCCGCCCGACGAGCGGCGAGGAGACTTTGACGAACCGGTCCTCGCTGTATTGGACCTTGCCGGACAGAGAAAGGTCCCCGGCAATCGGCTTAAGCTGAACCGTCTCGACGACGATCTGCTGATGGGACTCAGCGGACAGGCCGTTTGCTCCGACCCCTTTGGGTTTGTCCGCCGGCTGTACCGCCTCCGTCTTCCCTCCGTCGCCGCAGCCCCAGACCGGGAGAGCGAGAGCAAACGTCAGCAGCAGCACCGCCCGTGTGTTCACCTCGTCACCTCGTGGCCCACAGCGGATTCGATCGCCAGCAGGCTACGCTGGTAGGTATAGAGTGCATCGATGTAACCCTGCATTGTCGTGTTGAACGTCCGAAAGGAGTCGAGCAGATCGAGAATGGTCGTGCCGCCACGCTGATATGCCTTCGTGGCGATGTCCTTCACATCCTTGGCATCATTCGCCACTCCTCCGCGGTAGGCTCGGACCAGCAGCCCGCTCTGCGTAAAATCACGATAGGCGTTTTCGATGTCGATTTCCACCTGTAGGCGGGTCTTCTCAAAATCCGACTGTGCCGTCCTCAGATCGGCCTCGGCCTGGAGGATGCCTCCCTGGTTGCGATTAAAGAGCGGTAATGGCACGCTCAGTCCGAAACCGTATTGGTTCGGTGAGTTCGGTCCCTGGGGCCCCTGGGCCGTCCCGTCTACCCCGATGGTCACATCGGGGACCCGGAACGCGCGCGCCAACTTCAGGTTGGCGTCCTTCTGAGACACATTTCGCGTTTTGGCCAAGATATCCGGACGCGACACCAGAGCATCGGCCTTCAGCTTTTCAAGGTCCAGCGAGATGGGAACATAGTCCAATTCCCCCTTGAGCACTAATTCGACTATGGGGCGGACGCGCAGCAGGCCCTTGAGGGTGTTCTGGGCACTCAGAAAGTCCTGCGTGGCCGTGATTACCTGGTTCTGGAAGTCCACCAATTGAACCCGTAGCTTGATCAATTCGACCTCGGCGATTACGCCTTTCTTGAACCGGATGTCGTTGATCTTGACCACTTCGGCGAAGTTTTCGCTGTTCTGCTTCGCAAGGTCGAGTTTTTGTCTGGCTTGCAGGACATGGAAGAAGGCGTCCTTGACAGCAAAACCCAAGGTGCGGACTGCATCAGTAAAAGCTGCCTCGGCCGACATGACCCCGTACCGGGCACTTTCCTGCCGATAGCCCCGCTTGCCGGCCAATTCGAACAACTGGTCTACGCGCACGGTCAATGCACCGGTATCATGGAACGACTTGGTGGCAGAGCCCGTCACGTCGGCACTGAGATTGGGATTGGGAAATAGCTTCGAAGTCACCTCCAGACCCTTGGCCGAATCAATCCCGTATTGGGCCATCAGAAGATCCAAGTTCTGCTTGAGAAAGAGCCCCATTGCCTCGTCCACGGTCAGGCTGAGGGTTGCGGAGGCGGGTGGCGGCTGGAGGGCGGGTTCCGCGCCGAAGGCTGCGCCGCACAGTAGCCCCGTTGCAATCACCGCGCAGCTCAGCCCAGCCCAGAGTCCCGTATTCCAAAAGTTTGAGAAACCGATCATACGACTCCTCTAAAACGATAGCCGTAACAGCAGAATAGTCAGTCGCGAGTGGCTGTAAGTAATGATCAGATACGGTAAACGGCGTGAAGCTGATAGAGCGGGGTCTCGCCACGAGTGAATGGCATTGAGAAGAAAGGTGAGACATCACTCTCACGTATCAGCAACAGCGGATGAAAGTCGCCTCTATCGAGAAAGACGTTAAGGACGAAGGCGTGAGGTTTCCGCTCGTCTGCAGACGTGGGAGCGAGAACTGGCTGCTCGAGCGCTGTTGGCAACACAATGTCGTCTGACAAATCAAAGGTGTCGGCCACACCGAGCCCGGTAAATAGGATCCACGCAATGAGTAGAATCCAGATCCGGTCCTTGGCATTCAGTCTTGAAAACATACCGCGAGTATAACCATATGAAAATTAAGTGTCAAATAGCCTTCGGTTAACTTGTTTACTGAGTATTACTTTGAAAAATCCTGGGGAGGGACCGGCGGTGCGTCATCGACTTTGCGGACGCGGCCGAATTGATCGTACTCAATCCGGACGCCATGGCGGCTCAGGACTCCGAAGCGGTAATAAAACGTCTCGTAGAAATAGTGCCCGTACTGCTTTTCTTCCACGCTGGCATAATGCGCCATGATCTTATGGACCTCGTCCCGCGTCATGCCGTAGTGCACCACTTTCTTATAGTGCTCATAGGGGAAGGTCCCCCGTCGTTCGATCTTGGTCCACTCCATGCCGAGCGCGTTCGCCAGAGCCTTCATTTCCTGCACGTACCGGATGCGGTCGACGACGACCAAGAGGACGACCGTCCCCATGATGAGCGCGATCCATTTCGCGGTCCAAGGCATGGTCGGTCCCTTCAATACGGGAACATCATGGGGGGGCCAGCGTCGGAGCGCGGATGACTTCCACATCCTGGGGTGCGGTGAAGGCGAACGCCTCTTCTTTGAGACCGGTGTTCGGCTTGAACGAACTAAAGACAAACGTGGACACATTCCCGTTGACGTCGTGCAGTTCGACTCGCCGAAGGAAGTAGGTCGCCGCGTCGATTTCGACGACGATGCGCGGGTGGTCTGGCCCGCCGTCCCGGAGGGCCAGGTGCAGAATCGGGAGCCCGCCGTTGCCCCTGGCACCATCCGGCGCGCGCGAGACCGCGTAGTAGGCGTCCAGCCGTCCGATGCCCTGGAGGAGTTGCAGCGGGGCCTGGGAGTTGGTCATCTTGGAAAGTTGTCCCGTCAGCACCTGTTTGTGCTCGGGGATGTAAAACTGCACCTCGTCACTATCGACGAAGATCTGCTCGAGAGTGGGCTCTAGGTAATCCCAGCGGAGCTTGCCGGGACGCTTCAGATAGACTCGGCCCGCCGACTTGATGGCCGACGCGAACCCCCTGACAGAAGTGGTCTGCGTGAAATCGGCGGTGAAATCATTGAGTTTCCGGTAGCGGGTTTCAACCTTCTTCACCAAATCCTGGACGGGATCTCCCGCTTGCGCAGTCGCGGGAAGGCACAGGCCCGCGGACACGAACGTGGCCGCGGCAACGATCCGGACGAGAACGTGTCCGCTCACGGGCCTTCATCCACACCAACACGCTTGACGAGCACTTCCCGCCGGCCGTCCCGCGCCATCCCGCCGACGATGCCGTCCTGTTCCATCATTTCGATCATGCGGGCCGCGCGGGGATACCCGATGCGCATCCGACGCTGGAGGAAGGAGGCCGACGCCTGGCCGGTGCCGATCACGATTTCCTTGGCCTGCTCGTACATCTCGTCCCGCTCGCCGGAGTCGCCGGGTCCTTCCGTTTCCGCCGTGACCGCTTCCTCGACATAGGCAGGACCGCCCTGAGCCTTGACGAAATCCACCACCTTCTTGAGATCGCTGTCAGGCACATAGGCCCCGTGCACGCGGGTCAGCTTGCCGGTGCCGGTCGCCAGATAGAGCATGTCCCCGCGGCCCAACAGCTGTTCGGCCCCGTTCTGGTCGAGCACGGTACGGGAGTCGGTTTTCGACGCTACCTGGAAGGCGATGCGCGCTGGGAAATTCGCTTTGATGAGACCGGTCAGCACATCCACGGAGGGCCGTTGCGTGGCCATGATGAGGTGGATGCCGGCGGCACGAGCCATCTGGGCTAACCGGGCGATGGAGTCCTCCACCTCCTTAGAGGCCACCATCATCAGATCCGCCAGCTCGTCGATGACGATCACCAGATACGGCAACGGCAGCGGCGGGGTTTTGAGGTCCGGGTGGGGGGCGGTCGTTTCGCCGGCCGACAGCCGGTCTTCTTCCGACAGGTACTCCGGCTTCGTTCCTGCCAGAACGTCAGCCTCCGTCGGAATGTCGACGGGTTGAGGCGGCGCCACACCCGGGGTATCCGCCACGACACGGTTGTATGCATCAATGTTGCGGGCGCCATACTCCGCCATCAGCTTGTACCGGCGATCCATTTCCTTGACGGCCAGCATGAGCCCGCGCGCGGCGGCTTTGGGCTCCGTGATAACCGGCCGCCACAGATGGGCGATCCCCTCGTACTCCGTGAGCTCGAGCATCTTGGGGTCGATCATCAGGAACTTCACCTCGTCCGGCTTGGCCGCGAAGAGCATGCTGAGCACCATCGTGTTAAGCCCGACACTCTTGCCCGATCCCGTCGCGCCGGCGACGAGCAGGTGCGGCATCCCGCGCAGATCGGCCACAATGGGCGTCCCGAAGATATCTTTCCCCAGCGCAAGCTTCAGGGGTGAGCGCGACGCCTTGTAGGCTTCGCTCAGGACGATCTCCTTGAGGGTTACGTCTTCGCGCCGCGGGTTCGGCACTTCGATCCCGACCACCGATTTGCCGGGGATGGGCGCGACGATGCGGATGCTGACCGCCTTAAGCGCCAGCGCCAGATCGTCGGCAAGATTCACGATGCGGGCCACCTTCACACCAGGCGCCGGCTCGAACTCGTACATGGTCACGACAGGGCCGACGTGGGTTTGGATCACCTGGCCGTTGATCCCGAAGTTGGCCAGCGCCTGGGTGAGCACCTGGGCCTGCACGCGAATCTCCTCATCGCTGAACCGTTCGACCGAAACTGTCGGGTCTCCGAGCAGCGCCGCCGGATCCGGCAGGAGATACCCGGCGTTCCCCATGATCTCGGGAAGCAGGATTTGCTCAGGCATTCCTTCACGCGGCTGGCTTTTTCGCCGGCGTCGGCGCTCCGGCTTCGGCTCGGCAAGAACAGGCACGTCCCCCTCCTGAAGCGCTTCAAGCGGAGCCGTCTCACCGAAGGTCACCACAGTCTCAGCCGGCGCGATCGGCTCGGCTCGGATAATCTTGACCGTCTTCTCTTTGGGCTTGCGGGGCTTGGTCGCCGACCGGGCACGGAACTGGGCCCACCGCTCCTGCGCCCATTCGCGCAGCGTGGCCAGGCTCTCCACCGCTCGCTGTCCGAGCTCGACGAGGGACACCGGCGTCGCGACGAGAAGCGACAGTACCAGTCCCGCGCCAATGACAATGTGTGCGCCTACCGGCGCGAAGTAGGCCACAAGCAATTCGCTGAGAACGCCGCCCATATAGCCGCCTGCCAGGCCAAGCTGTACCCAGCCGCTGGCCAACGTTGGGATACCGTCCAGACGCAGTGCCAGCAGCATGGACAGAAACAACAGCAGCGCGGCAAAGCCTCCCGCGCTGCGGAGCGCGACGCCAATCCCGCCGCGAAGAAAGCACCGCCCTCCGAGCGTGCCCAGCGCGATCGGCAAGAGGTAGGCCGCGCCGCCGACAGCGGCGAAGGCGCCGGCGGCAAGCGTCATCCCAACCTGGCCGATCCAGTTCTCCGGCGGTCCCGGGTGCAACGACTCCTCGAAGAGGATCGGATCACGAGGCGAGTAGGAAAGAAGCGAGAGACCGAGTAGGAGCGCCAGAGTGAGGAGAACCACCCCTACTATCTCATGCCGGTTCTCCGCCGCTCCGCTTTTAGCAGTACCAGCAGCGGCCATGTCCGGGAGGCTACCATATCCGGTAGCAGGAGATCAATGATTCCACTGTTTGTAGTGGAGCGTTGAAATGAAACGGACCGCCCTCCTCGTAGTGGGCGGCCCGTCATGGCGCTTAGGGCGCCGTCAAGTCATATATGGTCTCGCCTTATTGTGTGGAACCCGCCTCTGGCGGAGAGTGGCACGCTTCCGTCGGTGATACGAACCGAGCGCCTCTACCCCTTGCCGGGGTTCCCGCTTGCCCAACCTCATCCGTTTATGATCGCCACAACGATCTCGTGCCCAGAGGCACCGGATTGAAGGCTTACGCGAGGCGGCTCGGCACCAAGCAGAAGGCCCACCGTGGCGAGAAATGCGCCGCCGTCGGCGGGCGAACATTGTCCGGGGGAGTAAGGTCTTCCATAAGAACACCTCCTCCTTTCGGAACAATGTTATACCCGCCCCATCACGCTGTCAATCTGGTGGAAACTGCTAGAGAGATGAACGGACAACCAGCGGGAAATCGTCTATCAGGAGTGCGCTACGCCGCTGACCTCGGGCACATGCATGGGCTGAATACAATGCTCCGCCTCTTCTCGCCGGCCGCAGTTAGCGCAGGCGTAAAAATGGGCTACCAATCCATCCAGCATGTCGAGTACGCGTTCCGGAAACATCGAACCCTGGCACTTTTTGCACTTACGCATCGGTCCTCCTTCTCAATACGAACTTCATCTTATAAGGCCCCGATCCGGTTTTTCCAGCGTGCCAAGCAAGTTTTTTGTCGTTTCAAGGCGGGAAAAAGGTCCAGAAGCCTGACATAGTGTAGGTCTTTCAGGCCGCCCGCAAGATATGGGGGTATCTCTGAAGGAGGGTGTGCTACCGTCGCTTACACGCCGGTGGTACCTTGAAGCCACCGCACGTATTGTGCGACGCCTTTTTCCAGCGGCGTGAACGCCGCGTGGTATCCGGCTTTTCTCGCTTTACTCATGTCGGCCTGGGTAAAGTATTGATAGCCGTTCCGAAATCTCTTCGGCGTCGGCACCCATGTAATGTTGGGTTCTAAATCCAATGCGGTAAACAAGGCGTGGGCCAGATCGAGAAAACTCCGCGCTTCGCCCGTCCCGCAATTATAAATACCGGAGGTCGGCTTCTGCTCCAGGCAGAACAAGCAGAGCTTCACGGCGTCATCGACGAACACAAAGTCGCGCTTCTGCTGGCCGTCTGGAATGTCGTCCCGATGGGACTTGAACAGCGTCATCTTGCCCGTTTTCAGGATTTCGTGAAACCCGTGGTACACCGCGGAGGCCATCCGATTTTTATGATTTTCGCCGGGGCCGTATACATTGAAAAATTTGAGCCCGTGCCACACGGGAGGAGTTCCGGGCTCTTTCAGAGCCCACAGATCAAAGTCGTGTTTGCTTCGGCCGTACAGATTCAGCGGTTGGAGCCTGGAAATCAGCGCGTGGTCGTCGGAGTATCCCCGCTCCCCGCGGCCGTAGGTAGCAGCGCTTGAGGCGTAGACCAGCGGGATTTTTTTCTCCGTGCACCATTGCCACAACTTTTTGGTGTAGCCGGTATTCCACTTTTCCATATACGATTCATCGGTCTGTCCCGTATCCGTGCAGGCGCCTATGTGTAAGACCGAATCCACGCCTCTGAGATCCGGCAGTTTGTCGAAGAGCTCAGCCCGGTCGATGAAAGGAAGGTTCTCCAGCCCTTTCGCGCAATCCCGCGTCTTCAGATAGGCCCGCGCATCGACCAGAATGAGTTCTTGCTTTCCCTGCTGAAGGAAGGCTCGGACAATCTGGTTTCCGATAAAACCACAGGCGCCCGTTACAAGAAGGCTCATAGGGCGGTATAGTACCGCATATTGCTCCGATTTTTCTCAAGGAATTTCAGGGGAGCGCATCGGCCAGCGAAGCGAATTCCGCGAGGCTTAAGGTTTCCGCACGCCGGCGAGGATCGATGCCGGCCTTCTTAAGAGCGGCGGCCGTCGGGGCCGCCTCGAAACCTTCATCACGCAACGAATTCAGCAGGGCCTTACGCCGGTGGGCGAATCCGCCGCGCACCACCTTGAAGAACATCTTCTCATCGCGGACGGCGACCTTCGGCTGCGCCAACGGCATGAGCGCCACGACAGCCGATCCGACTTTCGGCTTGGGACGAAAGCAGGACGCCGGGACCTTGAACGACACGCGCACGTCGCACCACAGCTGCGCGGCAATCGACAACGCGCCGTATTCCTTGCCTCCGGGAGCCGCCGCGAGACGCACGGCCACTTCCTCCTGGAGCATCAGCACCAGACGATCGATGCGTCGCCGCTGCTCCAAGAGACGGAACAGGAGCGGCGTGGAGACATAATACGGCAGATTGGCGACCACCAGAAACGGGCTGGACACCTGCGCGTAATCAAACGCGAGCGCGTCGCCTTCGATCAATTGAAAGTTGGGGCGAGCTCCGATGGTCTCGCGGAGATGGGCGCACAGGGCGGCATCCAACTCAATCGCAACCACCAGCCCGGATGCCTCCAGGAGAGCTTCAGTGAGGATGCCCCGCCCCGGTCCGATTTCCAGGACGGTCTCTCCCGGCTGCAATTGCGCCAGCCGGACGATCTTGCGGACGATGTTTTTGTCGATCAGAAAATGCTGTCCGAAGGCCGCTCGTGCCATTATTGCGATCTGCGTCGAGCGAACAGCGCGGCGAGCCGGATCGCTTCGACCAGGCTCCCGTCATCCGCACGGCCCTGGCCGACGATGTCGTAGGCGGTGCCGTGGTCCACGGACGTGCGGATAATCGGCAGCCCCACCGTGATGTTGACCGATTTACCGAAGGCGGTGAGCTTCAACGGGATCAGCCCCTGGTCGTGGTACATGGCCACGACGGCATCGTACTTGCCGCGGGCAGCCTGCCCGATCAGCGTATCTGCGGGCAGGGGCCCGACCGCGGAAAATCCCTGCGCGCGGGCCCTCGCGACGCCGGGCCCGATGGCAGTCCGCTCCTCGGTCCCGAACAGTCCGCCCTCGCC
>Ga0207684_10003208_pt1 | contig 16056 bp, 13 predicted proteins | sample KBSK5501metaG_FD_184342 | JGI IMG/M metagenome (GOLD analysis project Ga0207684, IMG submission 184342) | Corn, switchgrass and miscanthus rhizosphere microbial communities from Kellogg Biological Station, Michigan, USA - KBS K5-50-1 metaG... | ecosystem: Host-associated > Plants > Roots >...
GTTGAGCGTCGCCGCGGGCAATCAGCGCGCCGACCGGAACTCCGGGCGGCGGCTGCACGATGCGGGCGCGGATTTCCTCGTCGATGCCCCAGCGCGCGAAGAGCTGCCGCAGCGCGATGCCGCTCGGGCCGCTGGAGTAGCTCACGGTCCGTGCCGCAAGCACAGCACTGCGCAGCGCTGCCTCCGTGTCGACGACCGGCCTCTTGCTCCCCTGCCGCACCGCGATGGCGACGTTCGATCGCGCAAGCTCGAGCGCGCTGTCAGCCACGAGGCGGCCCGCGCCTTCAAGCTTGTCGATCGCGTCGGCGGCCAGCACGACAACGTCGAAGGCCTCCCCCTCGCCCACTCGCCTGGCGGCATCGATGCCCCCCACGGACTCGAAGCACACTTCGGCGCCGTCGCGCTCGCGCCATGCGTCGGCCACATCGGTCAGGACCTGGCGTGTGGCCATCGAGGCGATACCGGTGAGGCGCGTGCTCATCAGTCCAGGCTGATCTTCGCCATCTTGATCACGTCCGCGAAACGCGCCGACTCGCTGGCGACGTAGGCGTTCAGCTGGTCCTTCGTCGCCGAGAACGGCTCGTAGCCGAACGTCGCGTATCGCTGTGCGATGTCGGGCTCGGCAAGCACCTTCTCGACGTCGCGCCGGATCTTCTCGGCCACCGCAGGATTGAGGCCTTTCGGCGCCGCCAGAGTCGTCCACCCTATGACGTTGAAATCCGCCGGCCCACCGGACTCGCCGACCGTCGGCACATCGGGGTAGGCCGCAAGCCGCTTCGGACCTGCCACCGCGAGATAGCGCAGCCGACCGGCACGCAACAGCGCGCCGGACGTGCCGTAGCTCCCGAGCGCGAACGCGAGCTCGCCGTTCGCAACGCCGGTGTAGAGCTGCGACGTCTCCTTGTAGACGACATGCTCCATCTGCGTTCCGGTCATCACTTCGAAGAGTTCCGAACCGAGGTGGACCGGGTTGCCCACCGACCACGATCCGTAGTTCAGCTTGCCGGGCTTCGCCTTCGCATCGGCGATCAGGTCGCCGACGGTCTTGTACGGGCTGCTGGTCGGCACCGCGAAGAAGAAGGCCGCCTTGAACAGCGGCACGAGCGGCTCGAAGTCGGCCTTCGGGTCGTACGGCAGCTTCTTGAACAGGTGCGGATAGGCCGACAGGTGCACGTTGTCGAGCTGGATCAGGTCGTAGCCGTCCTTGTCGCCTTGCTTGAAGGCGCCAATGGCGATGAAGCCGTTGCCGCCCGGGCGGTTCTCCACGATCACGGGCTTGCCCCACAGCTTGCCGAGCTTCTCGGCCACCATGCGCATCACCGCTTCCGGACCGGCGCCGGCCGGAAACGGCGTGATGATGCGAACCGGCTTGGCGGGCCAGTCTGCGGCCGCTTGCGCCGTGGCGCGCAAGGGCAGCGCGCAGAGAGTCAGCGCAACGAGGCCGGCGGTTGCCAGCCCGAGAAATGGACGGCGCGTCATCAGCGTGTCTCCTGGTTGTCGGTCGCTGAGCAACCGGAAAGTTTGGCCGGCAGCGTTGCGCGCCGGGTTGAGTTCGGTTGTGACTGCACTCGAACTTTGTTATCGCCTCAGAAGTTGCGACATGCCCAGCACGAAGCCGTTCCCGCGATCCAGGGAGCTGACCTTGTCCGACACGATGACGGCGTACAGGTCGGTGCGCTTGGACAGGAAGTAGTCGTGACCGATTGAGATCGTGCCGCGCTTGACGTCGGCGACTGCCGTCTGCCCCTTCGTCGTACGGGCGATGCTGGCAAGCAGCTTGCCGAGGCCGATCGGCACGGACGCGCCGATCGGGCTGGTGGCGAGCTTGACTTCCAGCCGCGTGTTCTCGAGCTTCGTCTGCTGGTACTGGCCGAAGAGCTTCACGACCTGGAAGTCGTAGGCCACGCCGACCTGTGCCGTCCGATCGGTCGTTCGGGATGCCGCTCGTCAACGTCTTGGTCCGGGTCTCGCCGCTGAGCTGATTGGAGTAGGCGCCGACGTCGAGGCCGCCGTAGACGTTGACGCTGTCCTGCGCGGCGAGCGCCAGGGATGGGTGGTGCTTCATTGGTGGTTGTCTCCAGTTTGAAATTCAGGGCAAAGCAAGTCCATCGCGAACGGCCTGGCGCTCGCGCTGTCAGCGACGCTGCAAGGGGACTAGGAGGGCGGATTGGGCGGCGCCCCATCAGGGGCCCAGGTATCCGCGAATCGGTCGGCACCGGCAACCGAGTACAGCGCGCCCGGCGCGTTGCGGGTCTGCTGGAACTCGGCCAAGGTCTGGCCCCGCATCGCCGCGTAGACGTGCAGGTTCGACACGCCAACCACCGCCGCGAGCTTCTCGAGCAGGAAGAAGATCACGCCGTAGTGCATCAGTGCGCGCCAGTCGCGCTGCCCGATGAGCCTGCATTCCTCGTCCGTCAGCCCGGCCGCGCGCATGCAGGCCACCTCGTCGGCGCGAAAGCGCTCGCGCTGCGCCGGGACGATCAACTCGTGCAGGAACTTGTTGATGCGGTAGGCGCGCACGCTGCGTTCCAGGTCGAACGGATAGCTGCCCTCGAGCTTCTCGATCCCGCGCATCTGCGCGCCGACGTGCGCGCGGTGGCGCGCCAGCTCGTCCGGCGCGGGCGCCGCCGCGTGGTTCTCGAGCACCAGCGTCGCGATTCCCGTCATCGACGGGAGGTAGTACGACTGGTGCAGCTTGGTCACCCGGGCCGACAACGCGCCGCGCATCACGAGCCACATCACGACCTCGGCACTCTCATAGCCGCCGAGCGTCGCGAGCTCGGCGAGCGTCATGCCGGCCAGGCGCTCCGGATCCTGCTCGAACAGCTCGAGGAAGCGTGCGTCCCACTCGGGGTTGTTGAAGCCGGCACGCTCCCCGTGCACCTGGTGCGACAAGCCGCCGGTCGCAACGATCACGACGCGCAGGTCCTCCGGATAACTCTCGATCGCGCGGCGCAAGGCCTGCCCGAGCCGATGACAGCGCCGCGGGCTCGGGCTCGGCGCCTGCAGCACCCCGATCTGCAGCGGCACGATGGGGAACGGCCAGCCGGGCTCGTGCTCGCACAGCACCGAGAGCGGCGAGAAGCAGCCGTGGTCGAGCGGCTTGTCCTGGAAGAAGGACATGTCGAACTCGTCGGCCACGAGCGAGGCACCGATGTGCGCCGCAAGCTTCGGATGGCTCGCGACGGCCGGCAGCTTGCGCGGGCCGCCGCCTTCGTCCGCCACCGCAAAGCGCTCGCCGACGCCAAGCGCGAACGCCGAGTAGTGGTCGAAGAAAAACGAGGTGACGTGGTCGTTGTAGATGAACAGCGCGACGTCGGGCTTCTTCTCGGTGAGCCAGTCGCGCAGCGGCGCGAACGCCGCGAAGATCGGCGCCCACACCGGATCGGACGCCTTGTTCTGGTCGACCGCGAAGCCGATGGTCGGCGTGTGCGATGCGGCGAGGCCGCCGATGATCGTAGCCATGACCGCCATGATGCCGGCATGTCCCGAATCGTGCGTTGAGTTCGAGTTGCCCTGCCGTCAGTGTTTATTATCGAAAGGGTTAACCCTGGGTCGACGACAAGCGTTCGTCGCAGGACAGTCAAGCTCATGAAGACCAGACACGCGCCACAGAAAGTTATGTCGAACGGATCGGCCTCGGCGCTTGCCATCAACCTGCGGCATCTGCGCGCGCTGGCCACGGTGGCCGAGGCCGGCAGCATCTCGAAGGCCGCCGAGGAGCTGTTTCGCGTGTCCTCGGCCGTCACCCGATCGATCTCGGAACTCGAGGCGGCGTTGGAGAAGCCGCTGTTCGAACGGCGTGCGCGCGGCATGGTGTTGAACCGCTACGGCATGGTCGTGCTCGCACGCGCACAGCGCATCGACCGCGAGTTCAAGGAGGCCCGCGCACAGCTGGTCGCGCGTGGCGGAATCAATGCGGCTGCCGATCCGCACGCGCTCTTCGCGTCGATCCTGAACGGCCGGCGCCTCGCCGTCTTCGCGAGCCTCGTCGAGAAGCGCAACATGCCCGCCGTCGCCCACGAGTTCGGCATCACGCAGCCGGCGATCAGCATTGCGCTGAAGGACCTCGAGGCGGGCCTCGGCGTGACGCTGCTCGAACGCTCAGCACGCGGGCTCGTGCCCACGCCGGCCGGAGAGATCGTCGCCTTCTACTTCAAGCGCGTGCTCGCCGAGCTGCGCCACATCATCCCGGACATCGCGGCGAGCGAAGGCACGCTGCAGGGCAGCATCCACGTCGGCGCGCTGCCGCTCGGCAGGACGCAGATCGTGCCGATGGCCATCGCGTCACTGCTCGCGCAGCACCCGCAGCTGCACGTCGCGACCGTCGAGAGTCCTTACGATGCCCTCGCGCTCGCCTTGCGCAACGGCGACATCGACTTCATCTTCGGCGCGCTGCGCACGGGGTCCGAGGCCAAGGACCTGGAGCAGGAGGCCCTGTTCGAAGACCGCCTGTCGGTGATCGCGCGTGCAGGGCACCCGCTGGCACGCCTGCGCCGCATCGACTTCGACATCTTGCGCAAGGCAACCTGGGTGCTCTCGAGACGCGGCTCGCCGTCGCGCGAGCTGCTCGAGAAGTCGTTCTCGGAGGCCCGCGAGGCGCCGCCTGTTCCCGCCGTCGAGACGGGCGACCTCGCGCTGCTGCGAGGGCTGCTGCTCGAGAGCGACATGCTGACGGCGATCTCGGCACACCAGCTGCGCTACGAGATCCGCGACTCGAGCCTCGTGGTGCTGAAATTTCCGCTCGAGAGAACCCGGCGCGAGATCGGCATCACGCAGCGGCGAGGCGCGTTTCCGTCACCCGGCGCGAGGGCCCTGATGGAAGAGCTGCGCGCCGTGGTCAAGGGATCGGACCATTTTCAGAAATGACGCCGGCCCCGGATCGACTTCCCAAAGCTGACAATGCCGAAGGACTGCGGATGGCCGGCAGCGTGATTACGCACCCTTGCCATGAAGCTGACGTTCGCCGCTTCGGGCCGGCGGCCCGGTTGACCGGAAGCAGGGCCGCGAGATCGAGAGGGCGCATCTTCGTGGGCCCTCAACTCGATGGGAGATGGTATGGACGCCTCCCACCCGATTGCCACCGGCTGTGAATGCTCGACGCGTGGTTGACCACCCATCCCCCCGCCCTTCCCGCCAGCGGGAAGGGGCCCCCAACGCCGCATTTGGGGACGCGCCGGTACGCGCGAATCCTTGAGGGCTGGGTCGTGGAGCTTGGCCTTGACCCGACAGAATAAGGTACGCACTCGATGCGGCGAACCAAGGCGACGCTGATCTACCGGCGTACGAAGAACCTGCGCGCCGTGCAACTTCTGCTGCGCCGCGCCTGCGCCACGTCCTCACGGCCGACAGGCTCTTCGCTGACGGGCAGCTTTCTTGCACGGCCGCGTACTCACGCTGCCGGCCAGGAGCGGTCCTTTCCGGCATCACTGTGAAGCGGTCGCTCGAAGCGTGGGGGAGCCGGGAAGCCGGGAAGCCGGGGAGCCGAGTGGTCAGGGAAAGAACGTGCCCGTTCTAATCGCGGCGACCCGGCTACGGGTTTTCCATTCCTCGGTTTGTTGGGTAGCCAAACGGTCAAAGATCCGTCGCGATGATTGCAAAAAACCTGCCGTCCAGCACAGAATGCGGCGGCCGGAATCGGGAGCCTCTTCAGGCAGCCGCATTCAGCAGTCAGATTTCCAGACAAATCCGCAGGGAGGAGAGTGATGCGTATCCCCAGTTTGTTCATTCTGATCGGCATTGGCGGTGCCGGGGCGGTGGCGGCGACGCCAGCGCTGGCCCAGTCTTCGCCTCTGCTGGAGGTGAGCGCCGCGGTCCAGCACGACGTTTCCCCCGCACTGCGCGAGTTGCCGGACCGCCCCGGCCTCGAGCGCAAACGCGACCGCCCCCTTAGGACCTTGTTTGTGCCTCCAGGTCAGGAACAGCCAGACCCCGTGGTGCAGTTGCAGTCGGGGCCGCTTGTCGGAACCACGGCCGGCCTGGGCTTTGCGGGCGTTGGCAACGGCGACTGGGGATTCGCGCCGAACGCTGCGCCACCGGACACCAACTTGGCCGTAGGTCTGACCCAGGTGGTGCAATGGGTCAACGAATCGTTCGCAGTCTTCAGCAAGACAGGTGCGCTGATCAAGGGGCCGACGACCGGCAACACGCTGTGGACCGGGTTCGGTGGCGGTTGCGAGACCAACAACGACGGCGACCCGATCGTTCAGTACGACAGGGCGAACGACCGCTGGATCATGACCCAGTTCTCGGTGTCGACGACGCCGTACCTTCAATGCGTGGCAGTCTCCACCACGGGGGACGCAACCGGCACGTACAACCGCTACGCGTTCGCTTACGCCAATCAATTCCCAGATTATCCGAAGATGGGCGTCTGGCCAGACGGCTACTACATCACCTACAACATCTTCAACAACGGACAGACCTTTGCTGGGTCGAAGCTCTGTGCATTCGATAGCGCAGCGATGCGCGCGGGCACGGCCGCCACGCAGCAGTGCTTCCAACTCTCGAGCAGCTTCGGCGGCGTGCTGCCCGCCGACCTGGACGGTTCGACCGCACCTCCTGCAGGGGCGCCGATGCCCTTCATCAACTACGGTAGCAACTCGCTCAACCTGTGGAGGATGCACGTCGACTTCGCGAACTCGGCAAACACCAAGTTGACCGGGCCGACGACCGTTGCGGTCGCCGCGTTCACCCCCGCATGCGGCGGCGGCACCTGCATTCCGCAGCCATCCACCCGACAGCAGCTTGACTCACTTGCCGACCGCCTGATGTATCGGTTCGCCTATCGCAACTTCGGCACCTATGAGAGCGCAGTTGTCAACCATTCTGTCAAGGCGAGCGGCAACAAGAGAAGCGAGGTCGACGGGGTGCGTTGGTACGAGTTGCGCAGCCTGACCAGCGGCACGCCGACGATATTCCAGCAGGGTACCTTTGCTCCCGACAGCACGTCGCGCTGGATGGGCAGCATCGCGATGGACAAGGTCGGCGACATGGCCCTCGGCTATAGCGCGTCGAGCGGCAGCATCTTTCCCAGCATTCGCTACACCGGTCGGCTTCCGACTGACGCGGCTGGGACCATGCAGGCCGAGAATTTCCTAAAAGCAGGCGGCGGCTCCCAACTCTCCAACCTCAGTCGCTGGGGCGACTACAGCGCGATGAGAATCGATCCGAGCGACGATTGCACGTTCTGGTATACGACCGAGTACCTGAAGAGCAGCGGCACTTTCAACTGGAGCACCTGGATTGCGTCGTTCAAGTTCCCGGGCTGCTTGTAAGTCGGCCCGCCGCACGGCCGCCACGTGACTACTTTTGTGTAGCGTGGCGAGCCGTCATTGCCACTAGACGAATCAAGCACCCAGGCCTCGGCCTCGGTTCTATTTTGTGGTTGGCCGGCTCCATCCGAGAAGCTTCCCGCTCCTGAAGTCACCGCGTCTCGCACTTGACGATCGAGTTCCCGTTGTCGCTCCTTCGCTCTCATCGGGGAGCCGATCTGGGCACGAACCCGGATGTCTGCTCCCGAGACGCGCGAACGGCAGGCTTGGGTCGGCCTCGACCGGTCGTCGATGCGCCAGCAGTGGCTGGCCCGAGCAAAGAGCTGACCTTGTTCATCGGACGACTGCTGTGAAACGCCTTGCTGTCTCTCGTTCACTGCCACTCTGCGGCGGTGGACGGCCATGAGCCGTCGCTGGCCACTGACAGCTCCAGAAATCCCACTCGGTCAGCGCCGCGGCGCGTGGGCTCAAGTCGTAGGCCGCTTCAGCACGGCGGCGCCCCTGGCGGCCTCGAGCACGGGACCGCCCATGCGCTCGTACGTGGCGCGGGCCGACCGGGTGCGGTCCGGGCCGCGGCGTAGCGCCGCCGGCAGCAGCGACGCACGGCGAAGCTCGGCGTCGAACCCTGCCCAGACCGCGTCACAAGCCCGGCCCCAGGCATGTACGGTGGGCCACCAGCGCCCCAGCGGCATGGCCTTGGCGCCCCCGGCCACGTCCACCGTTCGCAGCGCAAAGCCGACGTCGTAGGCCAGGCTGTCGAAGCGCAGCGCCTCGGCCACGCAGAACACCACCAGGCTGCGCAGGCCGAACGCCTCGTCGCTATGCACGGTGCCACCAGCCAGGCTGCGCACCGCATGCTCGAACTTCGGGGCGCTGACCGACAGCTCGCCGGTGAGGCTGCCGTAACGCCCCATCTCGCTGGCCAAGCCCACCTGTGTGATGTACAGGTCGCACGGGCGCAGCTGCAGCAGCAGCGCCACGCTCCTGTCGGGCGTGGCCACGCGCAGCGCCACTGGCGGCCCGTTGCGGCAGCAGCGGTAGAAATTGTTGCCCCAGCGGATGATGTTGGTTTCCTCGGTCAGACGCTCGCGCAGCTGGCCGATCTGCTGAGCCCAGTCGGGGCGAATGACAAGTTCATGCACGGCGCGCTCTCGGCAGTGTGGGAACCGGACCCTAGTCTGCTAGGCCCGCGGCGCAATCCCCAACACGCGGCCGGGCAATCCTTCGTCCCTGCGCGGCCCCGTCGCGCGGCACTCGCCCGTCCGCCAGCTACACCATCCGGTCGCAACGCGCGGGCAGCCGATCAACAATGCGCAGCCTTGGTCGAATGGCCCGCTCACACAGGAATCGCCATGATGCTGGCCGTTGTTGCTCACGACCACGGCATCGGAGCCAGGGCCGCCATGGCTTTGGACGAGTGCGATGCCCCGCAGCGTTCCGAACGTTCAGGTCTCGCACCGCCCACTGTGGAGAAGCCAGCCCGCGGCACTTTGATGTGCGCGACCTGCTGCCAAGCCGCAGCCAGATCTTGCCGCTTGCTGACGCGCTCAGGTGCTTGGCACCGGGTTGGGCGCGTATTTGTCGCCCACCCTCTCGCGCAGGGGATGCGTGTCGTAAACGATGTGCATGCTGTGGATGCGGTTGCTGCTCGGTCGGAAGCCGAACACGTCTACGCAGGTGAAGTCGACGAGCCTGCCGTCACTGAGCGTCCAGTCGTAGCGGAAATAGGCCGCCACGCGAACGATGTCGTCTTGCGACTGCACGGACGCGAACAAGTCGATCAGTGTGATCACGCTCTGGCTTGAGGCCTGCTTCAGCTTTGGAAAGAAGTCGCGCGCCTTCATCGTGCCGAGGAACGGGGAGTGCACAACGCCGTCGTCTTCGAAGGTGGAAATCAGCCCCACCGCATCGCTCGCGTGCAGATATGCCAGGTAGGCGCGCACCGTATCCAGTTGAAGTTGACGCATCTCAAGGTTCCTCGTCAGTCCACGGGCCGAATCGTTGCAGACGCCGTGCCCGCCGCCAAGACGGGATGGTTGACAATGCATCAAAGTTGTTTATGAATCTGCGCTACCTGCAATACCTCAGGCTGGTGATCGAGCACGGCAGCTTCGCGGCGGCGGCGCTGGCGGGCGGTGTGTCGCAGCCGGCGATCAGCCATGGCATGAGACAACTCCAGCGAAAGTTCGACACACCGCTGTTCGTCCGCAGGGGTCGCAGGCTGCTGCCCACCGAGGCAGCGTTGCAGGCGGGGTTGAAGAGCATGGATCTCTCCGAGCGGATGGACGCACTTGCCGCAACCGGAGCCAACTCAGCCAATCGCGAAACCCTGCGTGTCGGGGTGACGCCGTCCGCCGCCCTGGTTTGCGGACCGGCATTGCACCTCGGTTGGTGCCAAGGCCGACCTCGCCGTCGCCTCGACATGACGAGTGCTGACGAAGGGCGCCTGCTTGCCAGGTTGCAAGGCGGCGAACTTGACCTGGTGATCTCACCGCGGCCTCGTGGCTATCACGCCAGCGGCGTTGTCTGTCAGTCGCTTTACCAACTTACGCCGCTGGCATACGCCCGCCGCGCTCACCCGTTGGTCAAAGCGCAATCACTGGTGGAACTGCAGACAGCGTCTTGGGCCATTGTTGGCCCCAGCGTGAGCGGGCCCGTCGACGTCTTGCACGAAGCCTTTGCCGTCCGTCGGATGAGGCCGCCACGCGTAGTCGCGTCGTGTCCCGACTATGCAAGCCTTCTTCATCTGATGACCCAAAGCGACTTGCTTGGCGTTCTCCCGCATCCTGCCCTCCTGGACAGTGCGCCGGCGGGCCAAGTCGTACCACTGCATCTGCGCGAGGCCCTCCCGCTGTACGAGATGCACCTGTTCACACCGATACGGCCGCGCCGGGTCTTGAGGCCTGTTGTCGCCATGTTGCAGCAACAGGTGGGCCTTGATCACCGCCGAACGACAGGTTCAGGCTGATCCAACATCGGCAACGAGGTTCTGCATTGGGTCGCTATGGATAGCTTTGCATAGCGACCTCTATGTATAGGACTGGCAATGCTCTCGAGGGGGCGACCTAGCGCGATCCGAGCGGCACCATCGGAGGCTTCTCCCTAATTTGAATGAAGAAGTTCGACCAATTGATCTTGTGGCGCCACGGCCAAGGCAGTACAAACGCTCGCCGGGCCCGATTTGGGGGAGGTTCGTGACCATGAGACTCGTTGTCGCCATCCTTGTCGCGGCATGCGCAACGCTCTGCGGGCCGTCGGCCTACGCGCGCAGCAAGCACAGGAATGCACCGGCGCCTGTCGCAGGACAATTTGACTACTACCTGCTGACACTCTCTTGGTCGCCGACCTACTGCAAGGGGCACCAGGAGGACAAACAGCAGTGCGGGATGCAGAAGCACTTCGGATTCGTCCTGCACGGTCTGTGGCCGCAATACCAGGCGGGCAAGTACCCGCAGACGTGTTCAACGGACAACCGCCTTACCGACGAAGCACGCTCGGTCGGCGAAGATGTCTTCCCCAGCGAGAAGCTGATCGCTCACGAGTGGGACAAGCACGGTACATGCAGCGGGCTCACTGCGGTTGACTACTTCAGTGCCGCTGACGAGGCGCGCCGCTCGGTCGCGATACCAGACAGATTCCAGCCGGGCAATCGCGTCGCCAACCTCACCGCGAATCAGATCTCCGCGGCCTTTCATCAAGCCAACCCCGCCATCACGAGCCGGTCGATCGCGGTAGTTTGTGGTGGCCCCGAGCTCTCGGAAGTTCGCGTGTGCCTGTCGCGGGACCTCCAGCCGACCTCGTGCGGTGTCGGCGTGCGCGATGCCTGCGGGAACAAGCCCGTTCGCGTGCGCGGCGTGAACTAGGTCCAGCCTACCTGGCCGATCACCAGACAAGACAAGGTGCGCCATGCCCGCGTCCAAGATCATGTTGATGCGGCACGCGGAAAAGCCCTCCGACGATGGAACGGTGCTCGGCGTCACGCAGACGGGTGTCGCCGATCAGGACGAACTCAGCGTGCGAGGTTGGCAGCGCGCCGGTGGCCTGGCACATCTGTTCTCGGTTCTCGGCGGGGCCGGCCCCATCGGCGAACTGGCCAAACCGCGGGCTCTCTTTGCGCCAGCCATCGCCGGCCCCGTCAAGAGCAAGCGGTCGCGGCATACCATCCTCCCGCTCGCGAAGCGTTTGGGGCTGGTCACGGATACGCAATATACGAAGGACGACCTCGCCGGTTTGAGCCAGGCGCTTCTGCAGGCCGAGGGTGTCGTGCTGGCTTGCTGGGAACACAAGGTCATTCCGCAGATCGCGAACGAGATCTTGGGCAACAGCACAGACGTTCCTCAGCTCTGGCCAGACGGCCGCTTCGACGTCATCTGGGTGCTGGATGCGACGAGTTCGGGATGGTCGTTCAATCAGTTGCCGCAGTTGGTGCTGGGCGGAGACGAAGAGGCCGCAATCTAGGTTCGCAGCGCGGCGACGATGGGTCGAGGGTCGTCTTCTGGCGGTCACACGGCACATGTATAGATTCACTGCGCGCCGATTGGCTCGGTGTGGGTGCGGGCGCCACGACGGTGCCAGCGAAGGTCATCAATGGGGGTACCTATGGACCGAATTCGACAAACCAGAGGCGCGACCGTCGTGGTCGGCTATCGGGGTGACGCCAAGACGTTGCTGGCTTTCGACCTATTGACCGAGGCCTCGCGAGAGCATCTCGCGGGGTTCAGCATTGAAGTGGCGCCTCCCGGCGTCGATCCGTACTATCTGCTGAACAACCTCCGTTTCGAGCATCCCGGTGAGCACGCACAGGATCCAAAGGAGCCGGCGTTCTCGACGATCAATGCGCCGCTGCACAAGTTCCGCTGGGTGCACGTCCCGGGAACCGTGCACCAAGGGCTGACACCGGTGTACGGCCTGTACACCTACCGGGTCACGCCGAGGTATTTCGATCAGCGCGGTTCGCTCAAGCCGCTGGACGCCGGTCTCACCGTCGAACTCAAGATCGAGGTCGGCCGGTATGTCTCCGGCCACGTCGCGGTCGGCTTCACCCGCGGGTTCACGCAGTCACAGGCGTTTGTCCGACACTTCGGACTGCAGGCATCGATCAAGCCGAAGGATGCGCCGCTGCAGTTCGACACGTCCGTGGTGTCGGGCAGCAATGCCAAGGGTGATCAGTACACCTATCAACAGCAATACGAATGGCTGGGATTCACCGCGCGCGAGCGGATCTTCGAGTTGCTGCAGGAGGTCTTCGACGACGGATCGCTCACGGTAGACGTCTTCGCGTATGACTTGAACGAGCCGGATTTGATCGCGCTGCTGCTCGGTCTGGCCAACGTCAAGCGGGCGCGCATCATTCTGGACGACGCCGCCCTGCATCACAGTGCAGACGGTACCAAGCCCGAGGATCAGTTCGCCGAGCTGTTCGAAAAGGCCACCGGAGTCAGGTCTGCGGAGTACATCAAACGCGGCAAGTTCGGCCGCTATGCGCACGACAAGGTGTTCGTGGTCTATCGCGATAGTCGGCCCGTAAAGGTTCTGACAGGCTCGACGAACTTTTCGGTGACCGGCCTGTACGTCAACTCGAACCACGTGCTCGTGTTCGACGATGCAGGCGTTGCCAAGGCCTATGCCGATGTCTTCGAACAGGCGTGGACAAGTGACGTTCAGAAGGCGGCGTTCGCAAACTCAGAGCTCGCGACCAAGGTCTTTGAATTCGGTGGTGCAGGAATCCCGAAGACATCGATCACGTTCTCGCCGCACCCTGAACAGATCGCAACCGACGTTCTCAACGCGCTCATTCAGCGCGTTCAGGCCGAGCAGCATGTCGACGACGGCATGGGCAGCGTGCTGTTCGCCGTCATGGAACTCGATGCCGGGAACAAGAACCCGGTATACGAGGCGCTGAGCAAGCTGCACGAGAGCCGCAGCGTCTTCAGCTACGGGATCTCCGACAATCCGCCCGGCATCATGCTGTACCCGGTGGGGAGCGCGACCGGTGTGCTTGTCACCGGCAAGCCGATCAACACGCAACTGCCGCCGCCGTTCAATCAGGTCCCGAACATCGGCGGCATCGGTCACCAGGTCCACCACAAGTTCGTAGTCTGCGGCTTCAACGGCGACGATCCCACGGTGTACTGCGGCTCGTCGAACTTGGCTCTGGTCGGCGAACAGGTCAACGGCGACAACCTCCTTTGCATCAAGGATGCTGGCATCGCCGCTGTGTTCGCGATCGAGGCACTTTGCCTTGTCGACCACTTCAACTTTCTGGACAGTACGGCAAAGGGGCCGAAGGCGAAAGGTTCGAGCAAGCCGATCGCGAACAAGCAACAGGCGGCGGTCTCCGCAGGTTGGTTCCTCGGAACCGATGACAGCTGGGCGCACAAGTTCTTTGACCAACAGGACCTGCACTGCCGAGATCGCATGCTGTTTGTCCGCACGGCAACCTGAGCAGCCTTCATCCAATACGTGGCCGATATTCAGGCCAACGTCCTTGCAGACCTTGCACTCAGGGCCCAGCAGAAACAGCAAGGGGTAGCAGGTGAGTGACTGCTACCCCTTCTGCTTTTCGGGAGGTGCTGGTGCCAGTCTGGTGTCAGTTCATCGCTGTTGATCAAATCGCGATGGAGTGGCAATGAAAATTTTGGGCGCTGGCTTCAACGCCGGAGCTGTGCAAGGCGTTCGCTCAGAAAATTGGCAAGCTCCGGCGTAAGGCTCGAGCTGCTTTCGGCTCGGCGATACGCTTGTGCAGCGTCGCCGCGGTTGCCAACGCCTTCCAACGCTACCCCCACACCCACCAGCCAGCTCGCGTTCGACGGGTCCGAGCGCAAGGCCACGAGATAGTGCTGCACCGCTTCATCCGTTCGGCCGGCACGCAACAGGAGAGCCGCCAGGAATGCGCGGATCTGCGGGTCGTCACGTGCGCCCGCGGGAACTGCTTCGAGCAGACGAATCGCCCCGGCGACGTCGCCGCTTTCGACCTGAAGCCGCGCGAGTGCCAAGGTGAAATCCGACTGCTCCGGACGCAGACGCTGGCCTTCGGCGAGCAACTGGCGGGCTTGTTCGCCGTGGCCGGTGTCCAATTGCAGTTGCACCAGCATCTGGCGCGCGCGCACGTTGAGAGGGTCGGCGGCGAGCAGTCGTTCGAGCGGCACCTTGGCTTCCTCCAGATGCCCTTGCTGGTCGAGCTTCAAGGCCTCAGCGAGCAGATTGGCCGAAACCTGCTCGGCGCTGTACGTCTTGCCGCCCGCAGCCTTGAGGTTGGCGGCGGTGGCTGTCTTGCTGGGCGGCGGCGCTTCGACCGGGTCGGACGTGGTCGAGGCGCTTGCCGGTGCCACCGGCGCGGCTGGTACCGATGCGACGAACTTGACCGGTGTCGTCGCGACGGATGCATGGCCGATCGGTTCGGAGGCGCCGCTCGAAACCCGCGGCGCCGCGACGGACGCAGCCCGCGCCTTCGCGACGGCCAGCGGTTCCGACGCAGCCATCACCGGGGCGGGCGGCACGACCGGCTGGATCGGTGACGGGCCATGCGGCGTGTCATTCGCGAGGGCAACGACCGGCGGCGCGGGCACGACCGCCAGAGTGGCTGCGGCCACAGCGTTGCGCTGGCGCAGCCACAAGCCTGCTGCGAGCATCAGCAGCGCCAGGCCGAATATCACGAGCGCGGCGCGATGCGTCGAACGCGAGGTCGACCCGGGCTGGACCGATCGGACCGCATCGCCGCCGGCCGCCTCGCCGCCCGATCGGCCTCTGCGCTTGTCCAGGTCCTGCAGCATTTGATTGATGACGCTCATACGGTCCTCGCAATTTCCAGGACGAGCAGGCCCATGACCAGGATCGAGAAGCTGGCCAGCGCCACATATCGCTTCGGCAGGCGCAGCGACGCGGTGTCCCCGATCGCCTCATGCATCTCGCGTATGCCGACGGCCTTCTTGCCGCGGCCGTAGGAGCACATCAGGGCCTTGTGGGCCACGATGTTGACCAGCCGCGGGAAGCCGCGGGTACGCCACCTGAGGGCCCACGTCGCCGGTGCCGAGAAGACTCGAGCTCCGTCATAGCCGGCCACGGCCATGCGGTGATCCAGATAGCGCGCCAGTTCCGGGCCGATCAAAGGTCCGAGGTGGTAGTCGAAGGTGATGCGCTGCTTCAGTTGCCGGATCGACGGGTGCTTCAGCTTCGCGTCCAGCTCGGGCTGGCCGAATATCACGACTTGCACCAGCTTCTGCTTTTCGGTCTCGAGGTTGGTGAGCAGGCGCAGAGCCTCGAGGGTGTCGATCGGCATGGCCTGGACTTCGTCCAGGCAAACCACCACGCGCTTGTTCTCCTGCGCCAGGCTCAGCAACCGCTCCCTCAGCGCCTTCAGCAGGAGGTGCTGATATTGCATCTCCGTTGTCTGGTCGAGTCCGCCCGTGTCTGCACCCAGCTCGTCGGCCAGTTCCTGAAGCAGGCCCAGCGGGGTCAGATGCGGATTGGGGATGTAGGCCGTCTGGAAGTCGTCACCCAGACTCTGGAGCAGCTGCCGGCAGAGCAGCGTCTTGCCCGTGCCGACTTCGCCGGTGATCTTGATGAAGCCTTCGCCCGCGCGGGTGGCCACGAGCAGGGTGTTCAGCGCCTGCTGCGAAGCTCTGGACGAGAAGAAAAAGCTCGTGTCCGGCGTGATGCCGAACGGGAACTCCTTCAACTGGAAATGCTGCAGGTACATGGGCCGCTCACTCGGGTCTCGCGACCCGGCCTTGCTCGTTCATGCTCTGGATGCGACGGCCCGTCGCGGCGATGTCGTCGGCCC
>Ga0207684_10003210_pt1 | contig 16054 bp, 9 predicted proteins | sample KBSK5501metaG_FD_184342 | JGI IMG/M metagenome (GOLD analysis project Ga0207684, IMG submission 184342) | Corn, switchgrass and miscanthus rhizosphere microbial communities from Kellogg Biological Station, Michigan, USA - KBS K5-50-1 metaG... | ecosystem: Host-associated > Plants > Roots >...
ACAGTGCATCGCCTCCTCAAAGTCTCCCTCAAGCAGATGGATCCATCCAAGCGAGGAGAGACTTCTGGCTTCCAGTTCCTGGTCGTGTATTCCTCGTGCCAGTTCCAAGGCATGCTCTCCATGCGGGAAGGCACTCTTTGGGTCCTCCCACACGATGGCCGTGATCTGGGCCCAGTTCCACTCCGTTTCCGCGAGCGTCCGCTGATCGTAACCGGTCTCGGCCAAGCGCCAGGCTTCCTCCAGCAGCGCGCGCACCTGTGACTTATCGTTCGACTGTTGGACTGCCAGGATCGCCAGGCGGTTCAGAGTCATGCTGACCAGTATGGGCAGCGGCTTTTGCTGCGCATAGGCTAACAGCTCTTCATAGGCCTCCTGGGCCTGCTGCCAGGCGTTCTGGAAGGCATAAGCCCGCCCCAGGGAGACGTAGAGGTGGTCGACCTCTGGTGCCCCGAGCACCGTCAGTAGCCGCGGGTGCTCCTGCAGCAAGGCGCGCGCCTGTTCGTAGTGCCCGATGGCGTCTTCGACGGCAAAGACAGCCACCGCCTCAACGCCCGCCTGCACGCTGGAGCGATAGGCTGCTTCGACCTCTCCCGAAGACCTCGCATGGTACGCCAGTTCGGCGGCCGGGGCTCCCTCGCTGGAAAGCCTCGCCAGGGCGCGCTGGTGCAAGACCTGCCGCCTCGCCTCGCCCAGCTCGGTGTAGACCACGTCGCGGATCAGGTCATGTGCGAAGTGATAACCGCCCAGACGACCCACTCCTGCTTCCTCCTCGCGCAGGATGCCACTGCTGACAGCCTCCTCCAGGGACTCGACGCCCGCCTGCACCCCTAGTTCGGCTACCTGCCACAGGCGCTGGGCGGTCGCCTGGGTCCCCAGCACGGCACTGGCCCTCACCAGCTGGCGTGCCGCCGGCGCCAGCTTGGCTAGGCGCGCCTGGATCAGCGCGCGCACCGAAGGCGGCAACAGCGCGCGCCGCGACCGCTCCTGTACGACAGCCGTGGCCATGTCCACGGACGGCTCCAGGCTCCAGGTGCCATCCGCATCCAGCCGTGGGACCAGCAGCTCCCGCTCTCGCAACAGCTTGAGCGTCTCCAGCAGGTATAACGGCTGCCCCCCCGTCTGCGCAAACAGGAAGTCGCCCAGCGCGACCAGCGGGGCCTCCCGCTCAGGCGATGCCCTTGCGGTGGAGGGCAGTACCATGCCGTGGTCCCCCTCTCCTGCGATGGCCTCAATGAGCTGAAAGGTCTCCGCCTGGCTCAGCAGCTGCAAGGGGACCTGCGTGAGCGGCAGGTCGCGTCCCAGGTCGGCCAGCTGAGCGGAAAGCTGCGACTTCGGCTCCAACCCTTCACTGCGCACTGTGCCTAGCAACAGCACCCGCGCGCCATGCCCCTTCCAGGACCGTGCCAGGTAGCGCACCAGGTCGAGGGAGGCTACATCCATCCAGTGCAGGTCATCGAGCAGCAGCACCAGCGGTGCGCGCTGCGCCAGGGCGTCCAACAGACGCGCCACCGCTTCAAACAGGCGCATCCTGGCCGTCAGCTCATCCTCGGTGGGGGCCGGCAGATCTGGATAGCGCACCCGCAGCTCGGGCAGGATGCGCGCCAGTTCGGCCAGCCATGGATCGTCCAGCAGATCCTCCGGGGCGTTTTCCTCTTCCAGCCGCGGCCGCAGGGCCTCCACCAGTGGCTGATAGGGCAGCCGTCCCCCCATCTCGAAAGCTTGCCCACTCAGCACATCGGCGCCCTGCGCCTTGACCCAGGCGACAAACTCCATGGCCAGCCGCGTTTTGCCGATACCGGCCTCGCCCACCACCAGCACGGCCTGCGCCTGGCTCTGCCGTGCCTGCTGGTAGCGAGCGACGAGCTGGCTGAAAGCCGCGGCCCGTCCAACGAGCGGGGTGACCAGCTCGCTTGGCGGCCGGCTCTCCGCCATGGCGGAGTGGGAAAGGGAGCTTCCTTGGCGGCGAGCCTCGGTGGTGCGAATGTGTGCAGCCAGGGCGACGGTTTCCGCTGAGGGCTCGACCTGCAACTCGTCGGCCAGGCGTGCCCGGCAGGTGGCATAGACCTGCAAGGCAGCCGTCGCATCGCCCAGCGCCAGGTGCACGCGCATGAGGCGCCGATAGACCTCCTCCTGCAGCGGATCGAGCGCCAGCCAGCGGGCGAGGGCGGCTCGGGCCTGCTCCAGCTCCCCGCCGGCCTCCTGCCAGGATGAGAGCCGATCGCAGAGCAGTTGCAAGCGCACCTGCCACTGCTGCTGCTGCTGCTGGATCCACGCGTCAAAGGGGACTTCCTCGCGTAGCCAGAAGCCGTCGAGGAACGGCCCGCGCACCAGGGCGAGGGCCTGCTGGACCTGGGTGACCAGGGCGGCGCGCTGCGGTTCAGAGGGGAGCGTGGAGAAGCGCTGGGCCGCGGTGTAGGCCTGTTGCACCACCGCCAGGTCCAGCTCGAGCGGCGCCTGCGGGTTCAGACCGATCAGCTCCCCCTGACTGAGCAGATGGGTGTGCTGAGCAGGAGCAGAGTCGGAGTCGGCGAGCAAGCTGCGCAGCAGCCCAAGGGCATTGCGCAAGGTCCTGCGCGCATCGGAGGCCTCACTGTTAGACCATAGCAAGGCGGCCAGTTTGCCGCGGGGATGCAGGCCGCCTTCGACGGCCAGGTAGAGCAGCAAGGCCTGCGCCTTGCGTAAGGCAAACGAGAGGCGGCCGCCGTCATGATAGACTTCGGGCGGGCCGAGCACGGCTAGACGTAACAGACCCATGGCATCTTCTTTTCCTCAGAAGGTCAACGCGTGTGAGGAACCGTTCCTCTGCTTTTGTGAGACTGCCGAGCACCAGGTGAACTCGTCCTGGATGAAGTATAGCACATATTATATAAAATTTCTATAGATAAGCAATAATAATTGTGGCCGTTTTAACATAAATACTCTCTTTTAGAGGTATTGGACAGTCACTCGCGTTCATTCTTGTCCAATTGGAGATTGCTCGTAGCGCGTGAGAAACACCATGGTGTTTTCTCTGTGTGTTTCAACAACCATTGCCGTTGTTTCAAGAGCTCATCTCGTTCTACACAACTGCAGTCCAGGGAAGAAGCCGTCGTTGGACGACGGCATGGTCAAATGTCCAGCGTTATGCTATATATGTATAAAAGATGTTATGTACACTCAGTTCTTGCTTCATAGGACGAAGAGGGGTAACCGCGAAGGTGGCCGGGAAACAGAAACGGGGCGTTTGCCACATACCCGGGCACCAGGCGGTGGTTTGGCTCTCGTTCTCGGGGCATCTGATATATGGAAAGGAACACATCGTGACGATTCTCTATGTTGCCATCGATAGGGCGCTGGCAGTGGTCAGCCGGCGCAACGGCGGATGGGGTGTTGATCTCCACCTGGTGGGCAGCCATCCGCAGTGCCTGGCTGTGGATCCGCTGCACCAGGAGCAGGTTTACTGTGGCACCTTCGATCAGGGGCTGTGGCGGAGCGCCGATGCAGGTGCTTCGTGGGAGCCTGCCGGCGAAGGTATCGCGCACGAGCAGGTGATGTCGGTCGCCGTAAGCGCGGCGGAGCAGGTGAGCGGCTCTGGCGTGGTCTATGCCGGTACCGAGCCAAGCGCGATCTTCCGCTCGGAGGACCAGGGGCATTCGTGGCTGGAGCTTGCCGCACTGCGAACGCTCCCCTCAGCTCCGACCTGGAGCTTTCCTCCACGCCCCTGGACCTCGCATATCCGCTGGATTACGCCCGATCCGCTGGTGCCTGGCCGCGTCTTCGCTGCGGCAGAGGCGGGCGCACTCGTACGGAGCCTGGATGGGGGCCAGACATGGGAGGATCGCAAGCCCAGCGGGCCGTTCGATACCCATACCCTGGTCATGCACCGGCTCGCGCCCAACCGGCTGTATTCGGCGGCGGGTGATGGCTTCCTCCATCCGGGGAATGGCTTCGTCCAGAGCGACGACGGGGGCGACACCTGGTATCGACCTGATGCGGGGCTCGACTACCACTACCTCTGGAGTGTGGCGGCTGACCCTGCTGATCCCGATATGCTCGTGATCTCAGCAGCCCGCGGCCCACAAGAGGCCCACAATCCGATGTCTGCAGAGTCGGCGATCTATCGCCGGTCCGGTGACGGCCAGTGGCAGCAGGTGCGCGAGGGATTGCCCCCTGCGCGTGGGTTGCTGGCATCCGTGCTGGCCGCCAACGAGGCTGAACCCGGGATCTTCTACACGGCGAACAACAAGGGCCTCTTCCGCTCGGCCGATGCCGGTTCGACCTGGGAGGAACTGCCCATTGCCTGGCCCGCTGACATACGGATTGGGCGCGCACACGCGCTCGTCGCGGTGCAGGGATAGCGCTTCATTTTTGCATATGGCTTGCCGATTTTCCAGCCCGTTGATTGGGTCAGTTCTGGTGGAAATATCATCCTCAACCAGGTGTGGGTATTTCATCCTTGCGCTGCCCTGGCACGGCAAATAAACCCATCTGAGCCTGTTTTTTCATTGCCTCTAACGTAGGATCATATAGAACCAGCACGGGATCACTCACATTTGGTCCAGCGCTATCTCCAGCGGGCTGTTGCAGAAGTTGCGTATATGGCGTGAATGGCAATGGTATTGATGAAAGCTGCGCTGGTTGCTCTCCCATAGGCGGCGTCCCATTATGCGTTGGGGCCACCTGGCTTACAGAATAAGGATCTGCCTGTCCACCATTCGCTGGCGGCATTATCCAGGATGACGCGGGCGAGGCCGCTGTATTATCCACCGCTAAAGGCACGCCGTTACCAAAGCCATTCTGCCAGGACACTGCACCATTTGTGTTGGGTCCGACTGCGGGATGCGCCTGTCCCGTCATTATCCCGGAGCGAGATTTCTTGCGCCTGACCAGCAAAGCAGCGGCGAGTAGAGCGATCAGAAGGAGGAGGGAGCCGGAGGCTCCTGCAATGAGAAATGTGCCGCCTGGTTGGTTTGTAGAAGTCACCCCGCCGCTATTGTTCGAGGTGGTCGAAGTGTTCGTAGGCGTATTTGAAGTTGGCGTCTGGCCGGTGTTAGAAGTCTGTGTTGCTGCCGGTACCGATGGACTTGCGGTTGTTGCCGCGGTTGGTGTGGCAGCCGCAGTCGCTGTGGGGGATGGTTGTGGGGGTAAGGGGCGATTAGATACCGGACTTGGGCTGGGGGTGGGGCTATGTACCGGAGCTTTATAGGTGAATATTGCTGAAGCACTGAGCGTGGGCGGCTGGCCTCCTCCCACGATAGCTTTAATCATGTATGAGCCGCCTGGAAGCGTTGTAGCCGGTACGGTAAAAGTCCTTACTATATTACCGTTATTGTTCGAAACTGCGGAGTTAAGTCCAAAGTCAACTTTGCCGTTCGCTGTTTCCCAGGACAGTTGTACAGTAGTGCCCGCCGGAAAAAAGTTCGATCCTGTGATTGTTGCCTGCTGCCCCCTTGTCAGTGTAGTAGGTGAAATAGAGATTTGCGCTGCTGATTCGGATAAAACCGTAAAAGTATTGTCAGTAATGGTTGTAGCCCCATCGTCAGCGCACACGATGTACGTGCCTAACGGCGTCCCTTGCGGCCAGTGAAACCAGCCACTGAAATTTCCACCCGCCAGTGTTCCTGTTTGAGAATCGGTCACAGTCAAACAGGATGAATTGGTCATGTAACCAAAGGACACTTGCGTCCCATCTGGCTCTGTCCAGCCCGAACCACTGACCGTGATGGTTGTTCCTACCGGCCCGGAGGATGGACTGCTTGCTACACTCGCCTTAACAATAGCCCTTGACGCATGTGCCGGTGAGATAAAATGTAACGCGCTAAAGAGCAATACTGCAAGGCACGACATAATGCTGGCGACGATGAGAACAACCCTCGTAAATCTCGCACCGTGTTTCATAACAAAATTCCTTAACGACGTGCTTTAGCGAAAGAAAACACCTAAAAGCCACCATCGCGCTTGCCTTGTATATTCCCCATAGCCTGAGTGTAGTAGAAGAAGAGTTTTTAAGTCAAGAAGAGGGGTAATAGGTACTACCTACGAAAATCATCCGAAAGCCCGCCTTCTCCATAGACTTGTATGTATCCTCGTGGTACAATGCCTTGCAATTGGGGATTAGAAAAGATTGCACTTCCATACTCCTAAAATAAGTAAGGAGAACATTTATGCCGCGAGGACGCAAAGGACCTCCACAAGATAGCATTGATAGCATCCTGCTGGCGTTAAGCCGGCGCACTGATATCGATAATGAAACGCTTTCGCATTATTTTGATCGCCTGGATGAAGAATGGGCGGATGGAGCGCGAGATAAGGTGCTGCACCTGTTGCACACGAACGATGCTGCCGCACACTCCGCTGCTGTATTGATTCTTTCCGAATTGGCTACTAACTTTGACCTGGAGGAACTGGAAGACCTTGTAGCCGATCCAACCGTTGGCGACCTGGCAAAACTTACACTGGCTCCTGTACTAAAAGAGCTAGGTTCAGAAATGGCTGACGATGGCATCATCGAATACCTGAACGATCCCGAAGCTGCGATGCTACAGATGCAGATGCGCTTGCTCGAATTAGTGGGACAGAGCGAACTTGGCGTGGAATCGGTGCTGGAAGATGTGCTCTCTATGCCCGTGGAACGACGCCTGGGGTTCATTAACTGGCTGGGGAGTAGCCAGGACCCGCGGGCAGCCAAACTACTCATTCCCTTGCTTGAGAGTCAATCCGGCAAAGTCGCTACGGCAACGATTGATGCGCTCGAACAGTTAGGGGCAATTGCCGCGCAGCAAACAATACCCGCTCTGAATTACGTGCTTACCAGCAGCTCAAATCGCCAGTTGAAACAGCAGGCACGGGCTGCTCTAGGGCGCCTGACCATGCAGTCTGTGCCTGGCACGGAAGATGCTGCGATGCAACAGACTCTCCTGCAGCCACAACCTCTCTATGAAGCGCGCGTGAGTTTCGTTGATGGATCGGGCGCTCAGATGATTATGCTGTCCTGGAAGCGCAGTGATGGGTTGCTCAAGGGAGTTAATGTACTTTGCCAGGACAACTGGGGCATCAAGGACTGCTATGGGACCGATGAGATGGAGGTTGAGCGCTGGTCGGAGCTGGTAGAGAGCATGGAAGAGCAGGGATTTGGCAGTTTTAAGGTTTCGCTTGATTATTGCCGTGCTTTAATTGCTGATGCTCGTGCTTCGAATAAACGCACACGGCACAAATTGCCTGTTGCTTATGCAGTTTGGCGCTCTTTCATCGAAAGCAATGACCCATCAGCAAAGGAAACTCCTCCTGTCAGGTTGGAGCCACTTCCTTTTAGCCCTGCTCTTGCTCAGTTAGCTCAACGTGGCGATGAGCTATTGCAGTTGCCAGAATTTGAGTCCTGGACGTTCGAGCCATTTGCAAGCATACAGCCATATGTCCAATCCTACATCGGAGCTTTTAGTCCTGCCGATTCCTCGCATGGGCGCAGGCGTAAAGGTGGTCAAAGGATGGCAGTACAGAAGACGAACCAGGAAACACTAGTGAGCGAGGTGCTTGACCAGGTCGTGGATGATAAATGGCGCTTAACATACGAGGCTCACTTACGTCGCCAGGGAGCGCTCTACAAATTCGTGGGACGAACCGATGATGCTTCGTTGGTGAGCGCTGTTGCTGCTGCCCTTCATCCCGATTCTGGCCTGGCGGTACGAGAGCAGCCGTTCATGCGAGCTTTCATGCATCGCTCACTAGGAAATGGCTTGCTGCGTATGATGGCCGAGGCCCTGGAAGGAGGCCCACTCGGCTCCTTACCACTGAATCTTTTCTCTGAAAATGATGATCCTTACTTTTAGCATAACGCGTAGGGGCAAGCCCACAGGGCAGGGGCAAGCCCTGCCCCTACTATACACGGGCTTCGCAGGCCGATTCGTCGTATAGTAGGGGCGATCCTTGCGGTCGCCCTGGGATGGGGGCCCTGCTGCCATCTGCCTTACGTTCGCGCCTATGGGGGCTCGCCCCACCCTTTTCGCTACTTACACTACCAAACGGGGTTCAAAACCAGCCCGGTAATCAGCTTCGGGTAAAAGTAGGTGGATTTCTGTGGCATGCGATCATCCGCCTTTGCTACATCGCGGATCTGCCGCACGCGTGTAGCATTCAATAAGAGTGCAGCCTGTACCTCACCCTTCCGTACCCCTTCTAGAGCCTGTTGCGCGTCCCGCGTATAGCGAACGTTCGTCCCTGCCGTCAAATCTTCCGCCCTCAACCCTAGCAGCGACTCCAATACCAGTGTATGTGCCACCGCTACGTCCAGTTCATTCCAGGCGTCTGAGTGCCCACTCTCCGCCATTCGTGCCTTGCCCGCATCATTTAGGCTCAATAACCAGGTCTGTGCAGGCGTAGCGATAACAAACGATGGCCTGTTTGCCCCCGCTTGTGCCAGCCGTTGTAAAAGTGTCTCTTGCGAGTTTTCTCTTGTTCCTAACTCTTGCACTGTGAAGTACTTTGCCAGCTGCTGGCTTGTCAGCGAACTGAGCGCATCCCCGCTCAAGCCAAAAAGTAAGCGATGTGTGGGTAAAATCAACAAACCTGGATCATCTACATCGATCAAGGCCATCAGCACGAAATTGGCGGCATCCCGAGGGTCTAATTGTCGATGCATTTCACGTACTTCTTCGCGGTAGTTCAACGCCGTTTCGTAGCGATGGTGCCCATCAGCGATGTACAACTGACGCTCGACGAAGAAGTTTTGCAGCAACGCGATCTGCTGCTGATCAGTGATAGGAGACAGGCGGTGTTCTTCGTTCGCCTCGTCGGTGACCTGCACTGCGGGATTAGCTGCATAGGCACTGAGCATTCTGCGTATCCGACCCTGTGGATCGTCATACAGGCTCATGATTGGACTGAAGTTTGTTACGCATGCCCGCAGCAACTTCAGGCGATCAGCTTTTGGTTTAGCCATGGTATGCTCATGTGGCAGCACTACCCGTGCCTTCCAGGGTTCCAGGCGTACCCGGGCCAGCAGGCTGGTACGTGTATAGGTCTGGCCATTATGAGTAAATACCTGTTGGTACAGGTAATAACAGGGAGTGGCATCCTGCCGCAAAATAGAACTCGCACGCCACCCTGCATATGTCGACGCCGCTCGTGTGTAGCGGTTATTTAACGTATTGTCTCCAGGTTCATCTCTTCCCAGTTCGAGACGAATAATATTATAAGCGCTACGTGCATAATATCTTGCCTGGTCCTCCTCTGAGATCACATCATAGGGTGGTGTCACGATCTGTGCCAGGTCGCCTACAACTTCCTTTGCATAGCGTATCCCTGGTAGTGGTTGAACATCGGCCATTATCAGTCATTCCTTCACTTTCAGTAGTAATGGGTTTTATCCGGTACATATTCTACCATGCATGAGAAAATTTTTTGTACCCTCCCCGATGCCTACGGCTCAGGGAACGCTAGACGCAACGTTTCAGAAGCGGTGGATGCATTACACTCTCATCGAAATGAATAAACAGCATTATTTTCCTTGCCGACTCTATTCTTCTGTTAAGAATAGTAAGAGAGGGTGAAAAATTTGGATAGACCATACCAGCGTCCTCGTTCTCATCTATTTACAGTGCGTGTATGGGAGGAGCAGGTGGGCAATGGTCAGACCGAGTGGCGGGGCAAAGTGCAACTGGTAACCAGTGGTGAGGTGCGCTACTTTCGCCAATGGGCTGCACTGGTGCCACTCCTCGTCACCATGCTGTCGGAGTCTCAGCCGGACCCGGCACGCGAGACAGGGAAGTAACTGATCAGGAGGGGATGCGCTTGATGGAAGCTCTATAATGGTATGATATAGTGCATGAGATAGCCGTCTGTGGTTGTCAGGCTGTAAGCAGAGAAGAGGACGAAATGGAAGCATTATGAAGAGCAAAGCAACTACTCTCAAACAAGGAATATCCGGGCGCAAGCACAACTCTTCGAAGTGGAGGGGATTGCGATTTCGCATGACCGTCTCGTATGCGCTGACGACCGTTGCAGCAGTGCTCTCGCTAGAAATCCTGGTAGGGACAGCGGTATGGGCAGTGCTGACATTTAGCTCATTAGCAACCAATGGGTTTATTGCAGGTGCAAGACAAACCGCGAATCTGTATGCACTTGCGGCGGCTGCTCAGGCCGGAGGAGCAGTTCTTGATCCCCATACCACGTTTGCGCCTGGTCAGCCCTCCTCAATTGCCCTCTCGAAAGAGTACTTTTCTAACAGCCAGAGCCAGGATATCCCATATAACAACACGCATTCCTCTGGTACTCAGAACGGAGCATTTGCGCTGCTCATCACCCCAAATGGTCATGTGCTTGCCAGCTCTTACCCGGCGCGCTACCCCGCCTCGACGCCTATCGCTCGATTGCTCCCGGGCAAGTCCCAACTCATCATGAAAGCCCTGGCCGGTGTGCCGGGAAGCGCCGTAGACGTGACCTCGCAGGGACGCACCGTAAGTGTGGTTGAGCCCGTCTGGAGCCGGGAAAAGAAGGCGATCGGAGCGGTCTTTGTCCAGGTACCTGTATTTTCTGGCGTGAACCTCCTGCAGGGATTTTCCGCGGTATTGCTCGCAAGCGGGGTGTTCTGGCTGGTGTTGATGCTGCCGGTTGGCGTGCTTTTTGGGCTGATCACAACCCGCGCCCTGGTACGCCGTCTCCGTCATCTCGTGACTGCCACGACGCGGTTCGCCGATGGCGATTACACGCAACGAGTGCAGGTCTCGCGCCGGGATGAGGTCGGACAACTCGAGCAGCAATTTAATCGCATGGCTGAAGAATTGGTCGAGAGCATGGCGCAACGGCAAACGCTTGCCGAGCAGAATGCGCGCCTGGAGGAACGCGCCCGTTTCGATCAGGAATTACGCACCGCCCGGCTCATTCAACACTCGCTCCTGCCGAAAGACGTACCAACGCTCCCCGGATGGCAGATAGCCCCGTACTACCAGCCTGCCAGGGAGGTCGGTGGCGATCTCTACGATTTTCTGACGTTTGAAGATGGCCGGTTGGGTCTCGTGATCGGCGATGTCTCTGGCAAAGGCGTGCCGGCAGCCCTGGTGATGGCGACCACGCAAAGTATGCTGCGTGCCGCTGCCCAGGCGACGGTTTCTCCTGGCGAGGCATTAGCGCGGGTCAATGAGCTACTCTGTGTCGGTATGCCGCCCAATCTGTTCGTGACCTGCTTCTATGCTATTCTCGATCCAGTCAGTGGTCGGCTGCACTATGCCAATGCAGGACACGATCTGCCTTATCGACAATACAGCGGCGGCGTCTCTGAGCTACGGGCAACAGGCATGCCACTTGGATTGATGCCTGGAATGCGCTACGAGGAAAACGAAGCGACATTGGCCTCTGGAGACAGCGTCCTCTTTTACACCGATGGCCTGGTGGAAGCCCATAACGCGAAGCGTGACATGTTCGGCTTTCCCCATCTTATGGAACTCGTGGGAGGAAACCTATGTAGTACGACCCTCATCGATTCCCTACTGCAAGAATTAGCGACATTTACCGGGAGTGATTGGGAGCAAGAGGACGATGTAACAATGCTTGTCCTGCACAGAGTCCCCCTGGTGGAGAACGTAAAGCAGAAAGAGGATGACAGCCCGGGGGTTCCCGTAGCAGGCCTGGAGTCACGGTAATTGGCCTCTCTACTTGTTAGAGAAAACCCATTTCCCGTGCAAAAGGCATCGCTTGATGAAGGAGAGCCTGAACGGCCTCGTATTGCCCGTCGTCCCAGGCTCGCACAGCCGCTTCAAGCATAGTGAAGAGTGTCTCAGGAGGGCGTTGTTGCGTGGGTGCGAGCAGCATGCGCACGTAGTCCACCGCTTCAGCGAGCCTCTCCTGAGTGAGTGCTACGCCGATCAAAGGCCACAAGCCCGTCCACTGGTAAGGGCTAACTTGCTGCTCGCGTTGCCACTCTTCCAATGCAGCGCGAGCGTACGCCTCAGCTTCACCCACATTGCCATCGCGCCATGCTATCCATGCACGGTGACCTTTGATCATACCAGCATGCCTGTTTCCTGGTACCGTCGGAGCACGTGTGATCGTATAGCGAGCCTCTTCCACTTGCCCACGTCGTCTGAATACGATAAGCAAAAATGCTAGAGCGCGTTCAAGCAGCATAACATGGCTTATTTGCTCTGCCATCTTGATAGTCGCCCGCAATTGTTCCTCCGCCTCATCAAGATTGCCAGCGAACAAAAGGCTCAATCCAAGGCCAAAGTGGGCAAATCCTATATAGCCAATGTTCCCTGTTTGCTCGACTGTTAGCAGCGCGTGGCGGTAAGACGAAATTGTTTTTTCCGATCCCCCGTAGTGATCACTAACAAGGTCTCTCACGGCGACACTCAGCAAGAATTGCCCACGTTGCACTACCGTGCCATACTGCTCCACAATAGGCTCCATCCTCTCAATTACGTCGGTCATTTCCTGGACCGGAACCTGGAACCGGTGCGGCAATAAACGGTCGAACTGGAGCTGTATCCACTCTCGCTGCCATGCGGGGCTCGACCTGTCTGAGGCACGCTCTAAAGCTTGTTCAGCCACCTTATGCTCGTGGAGGGCAGCTTTAATATCAGTAGGGTTATTCCATGTTTTTGCGATCCCGCGGTGCAGGCGGGCTTGCCAGATATGCTCCTGTGCTGGTATATAGGCCATAGCCTGCTGATAGGCTTGCCTCGCCTCCTGCGGTTTCCCAATCACTGCGAAGACATCCCCCAGGTGTTCATATACCGAGGCTGCTACCTCCCATAACTGCTCGTGCTGGAAGCGCACACCGGCAGCTTCGAGGAGCGCTGCTGCCTGCTGAAACGCTGTGATGGCTTCCGCACCTGCGTAGACACCCATGGCGACCTCACCGGCCCTTCGATAGTAGGGAATGGCCCGCTCTGGAAGCCCCGCGTGCTCATAGTGAGCCGCAATCTGGCTGCTGACAGCAGCCAGGTCATCCTTATATACCTCTTCGAGTGCCTCCGCCACGCGCCGGTGCAGGAAGCGCTTGCGCACGCTGCTGAGGGCAGCATACGCCTCTTCGCGGAGCTTGTCGTGGCTAAAGTCATAGGCCTCTCCACCCAGTTCGCGCACTATGCGCCTTTGCCACAGTTCATCCAGTCCACGCACTAGCGCCTCTTCGCTCTCGCCGCCAGCATGTGCAAGCACCGCGCAAGGAAACGCTCGACCAATGACCGCGGCCACGCTCGCCAGCTCGCGAGCAAGTGGAGAGAGTTGCGCGAGCCGTGCCGCGAGCACCGTTTGCACCGTTGGCGGAAGCGTCGAGGCGGCCCCTATGAGGAGAGGCAGCGGCTCCTTCACGACGCGTTGATCCTCCCTCTGGTCTTCCAATGTCCTCGCCCGCACCATCTCTACCACGAACAGCGGGTTGCCCTCTGTCTCGTGATACAGGCCGTTGACCAGGGCTGGATTGAGCTTGTGGCCCGCGACATGCTCTGCCAGGGAAGTCGTCTCGTCAGTATTAAGCGGCCCAAGCGCAATCTCTGTCACCAGGCCTTCTCGCTGCAACGTACCAAGGAATGACACCAGGGGATGTTCCGGGAGTGCCTCCTCTGCTCGCACCGTCCCGATGAGGAGCAAGTGTGTCCCTGGCTCAAAACGCAACAGGTAATGCACCCATTCCAGGGTCTCGTTATCGCACCATTGCAGGTCGTCAAGCAGGAGCAGTAGTGGTTGACCGTAGGAGCTGCGGTTTGTCCCTGCCCCCAGCATTGCGCGTGCCAGGGCCACAAAAAAGTGCTGGCGCTGCCAACCCTCCGTCATGGGAGCGGGGCGAGGCAGATCTGGCCATTGCGTGAGCAGATCGGGCACGAGCCGCGCTACCTCGGTGAGCCACACATCATCAAGGGTTGACAGGCCTGCTTGTATGGCATCTGCGCGGAACCATGCCGCCACAGGAGCATAGGCCAGTCGCCCCTCTGCGGCATAACAGTGCGCGCTCGCGGTCGTCATACCCTGTCGACCGGCCCACGCTACCAATTCCTCCGCCAGCCTCGTTTTGCCGATGCCTGCCTCCCCCGAGAGTACAACCATGTGGGGATGTCCACTCGCTGCCCTCCGCCATGCCGCCTGCAGGTGCTGCCATTCCTGCTTCCGGCCGACCAGCGGCGCTCCCGCTCCTCGTAGCGAGAGAGAGCCGGTTCTCGGTTGAGAGGAGGTGTCCAACTGCAGGAGTGACTCATAGACCTGTCGCGTTGCCTCGCTTGGCTCTGCCCCCAGTTCGCGCTCTAAAACCGTAGCACAGGTGTGGTAGACGCGTAGGGCTGCAGCACGATCACCGCGCAGGGCATAGAAGCGCATTAATTGGCGATAAGTCTCCTCCTGTAATGGATCATGGTGGAGAAGACGCTGCGCAGCTTTGATTGCCGCGTCATAATCACGCTCCTGTTCCAACAGCGCGGTCAATTCTTCGGCAGCCTGCAAAAACAACTGGCGCAGGCGGTCTCGCTCAGGCAGAATCCACTCATCGTAGCAACTGGGCAACAGGTCCCCACAATACAGGTGTATCACCTGCTCGAACGCCTGCCGCAGCGCTTTCGTGTCCCGGGCCTGTTTTGCTTGCTCTGCCTGGGCAATCACCTGTTCAAAATCCAGGACATCAAGCGTCCAGCAGGCATCAGGATGTTCTGGCAGCCACTGCAGGCTGTGCCTGTCAACGTACAGGAAACGGTCGGCATCAGGGAGAGCCTGGCGCAATTGATGCAGCAACTTGCGCAGGTTAGAGTGCGCCTGGGCCTCGGTCGAATCGGGCCACAGGAGAAAGGCCAGGTGAGAGCGAGCCTGGGGGGCAGCCCGGTGCAGTACCAGATAGGCGAGCAGGGACTGCAAACGGGGGATATTGACCATCATCACGGTAGCGTCACCTGACACGAGCAGGAAGTCGCCAAACAGATGTATGTGAAGGGTCGGGATCACCAGCAACCTCCTGGTGGAGACACTCTTATCGGACTAGCAGCAGTATATCACATGCATGAAAACGTACCAACAAAATAGAAAATTTGTTCCAAAAAATCTTGACAAGCTGACTGATCCATGGTAATATTGGTCTTGTTAGAACAAAGGTTCAAAACTTGATATGCTCTCTCAACCCCTATCTTTCCTCTTGTTCAACCTCTTGCTGGCGGTCGGGTGCAATCCCCTCTCCCCCTCCCGACCGCTGTGGCGGAAAGTTTGTTCCTTCCTTATAACGTTTTACCTGGTAGATTGTATCATCCACAAGTCCCCCCCAGGCAGGCTGTTCATTGACATGTGCTATGACAGCATGTAGACTTTTACAAGGGAAATTGCTTGACGTTACTCCTTTCCGCTGCTAGAATGGTGTCGTTTACAAGGCTTTGGCTGTTGCACGAAAGGTACTTACTTTTATGGATCCAATGGTAGTGGAATATATCGGATTTGTTGTAGCCGCCCTCATCCTCGCCTGGGCTATCATCGTATTGAATAGGAGATATTTTAGCCGTTGGAGGCAAGGTGCAGGGCCATGGATCAAGTTCGATTCCACCCGTCCAGGTGATGTAAAGGTAGAAGAGTTACTGCCAGGCGAAGACAACGAGAGCGACCAGAAAGACACACCCGGGCCAGATATACATACCCGCGCCAAGCAAAATGGGCATTATTCGGAGATCACGAAGCCATTGTAATTATATAAACGATATCCTTACTCGTTATGCTCCTTGAATATGGCCTGTTAGGCCCTGCTGCGAAATTTACATCATTAGTATTGGCAAACCCTGACCAGACCTGCATGAGACGGCACCTATCACCACATCTCAGCCTATCACCTCTATCGCTACCTTGCTGAGTTTGATTATCGCTACAACACTCGTAAGATTGAAGATAGCGATAGGACAAAGAAAGCTATCCAGATAACCACGGGTAAGCGGTTGATGTACCGTGAGCCAGTACATCCTAAACAATGATTGCGATTTTTGCCGACATGGTTTATAGTTACAACAAGCCATACTTTAGTTGAGAAAGAGTCTTCAACAGTATTGAAAAACGTATAATGATATGGTAGAATGTATGCATGGAGCATACATATTCACCGAAGCAGTTCGGACAGTTGATCGGA
>Ga0207684_10003211_pt1 | contig 16048 bp, 16 predicted proteins | sample KBSK5501metaG_FD_184342 | JGI IMG/M metagenome (GOLD analysis project Ga0207684, IMG submission 184342) | Corn, switchgrass and miscanthus rhizosphere microbial communities from Kellogg Biological Station, Michigan, USA - KBS K5-50-1 metaG... | ecosystem: Host-associated > Plants > Roots >...
TCGGGCGGCACGCCCAGAGTGTCCAGCGCGAGCCGGTAAATGTCGGGCGCCGGCTTCTTCGCGCGCACCTGGTCGCCGCAGGCGATCACGTCGAACAGCGCGAGCCCGCGGTCGCCCAGCGTCGCGCGCAGCAGCGCGTCGATGTTCGCGGCGGTCGTGGTGCTCGCGATCGCGAGGCGCAGGCCGGCGTCGGCCGCTTCGCCGAGCAGCCGCGCGACGCCGCTGCGCAGCGGGATCTCGCCGGCATCCGCGATCGCCGTGTAGGCGCGCGTCTTCTCGGCGTGGATCTCGGCGATGCGGCCGAGCGCGCGTGTCTGCTGTGCGGCCGGCAGGTCCAGCGAACGGATGTAGTGCGCAAGCCGTTCCTTGCCGCCGGTGATCCTCAGCAGCTCGCGATAGAGCGGGCGGCTCCAGTTCCATGCGAGGCCGAGGCGCTCGAACGCGAGGTTGAACGCACTGCGGTGCGCTTCCTCGGTGTCGGCCATCGTGCCGTCGACGTCGAAGATCAGGGCCTCGATGCTCATTCAGACTCCTTGCGGGTGGCGCGCGCCGTGTCTGCGAACACACGGCTCGCGAGGATGTCCTCGGCCTGCAGCGTCGTCAGTTGCTCGCGCGTCAGCGCGCTCTGCGAGCCGAACAGGCGCGTCGCATGGCGCAGCCGGATGCGGTCGAGCGCGTTGCGGATCGAGCGCGCGTTCGCGAAATGCGGCTGCGCGCGGCGCAGGCCCACGTAGCGCGCGAACGCCGCCTCGGCTGGCGCGTCGAAGTGGTAGTTCAGCCCGCGCAGCATCAGCTGCGCGATCTGCATCAGCTCGCCTTCGGTGTAGTCGGGGAAGTCGATGTGGTGCGCGATGCGCGACGCCATCCCCGGGTTGCTGCCGAAGAAGGTGTCCATGCGGTCCTTGTAGCCGGCGAGGATCACGACCAGGTCGTCGCGCTGGTTCTCCATCACCTGCAGCAGGATCTCGATCGACTCCTGCCCGTAGTCGCGTTCGTTCTCGGGCCGGTAGAGGTAGTACGCCTCGTCGATGAAGAGCACGCCGCCCATTGCCCGCTTGATCACCTCCTTGGTCTTGGGCGCGGTGTGGCCGATGAACTGGCCGACCAGGTCGTCGCGCGTCACCGCGACCAGATGCCCCTTGCGCACGTAGCCGAGCTGCTTGAGCAGCGCCGCCATGCGCATCGCGACCGTCGTCTTGCCGGTTCCCGGGTTGCCGGTGAAGCTCATGTGCAGCGACGGCGGCTGCGACTGCAGCCCCTGCTCGGCGCGCAGCTTGTCGATCAGCAGCAGTGCGGCGACGTCGCGGATGCGGCCCTTGACCGGCGCGAGGCCGATCAGCTCGGCATCGAGCTGGTCGAGCAGCGCCTTGACGCCCGATGACTCGAACAGCGCACGCGGTGCGCTGCCGGTGATCGCGGTGGGAGCGGCATCCATGCGGTGACCTCGCTGACCTCGGTGAGCAACGAACCCGCGGCTCAGTACCGCTCGCCTTCGGGCCGCGCCTGCGCCGCGTAGCTCTCGATGCTGTAGCGCACCGTGCGCCCCGCGGTCTCGGTACGCACCAGGCGGAAGCCGGGCTCTTCCTTCGGCCGGTTGACGATGAACGACAGCACCACCGACTCGGTGCCGTGGCTCGAATCGAAGGCGGTCAATCGGATGTACTGCGACGGGAAGGTCTTGCGGCAGCTCTTCAGCTCGAGCATCACGCCGGCCGCGTCCTTGATGTCGAACATCGGGTTGCCGAACATCTCCCAGAACGTATTGCGCGGGTGCGGATCGTCGGTGTACTCGATGCCGATCGCCCAGCCGTTGTCCAGGCAGTAGTCGATCTGGCGCAGGATCTGCTCGTCGCTGAGGTCGGGCAGGAAGGAGAAGGTGCCTTGGGTGATGCGCATGATGTCGTGCCCCTGGTTCACGCCACCGACGGCGTCACCGCGTAGTCCGAGGTGTCGGTCGACGTGTAGTTGAAGGAAATCTCGCCCCACGTATCGAGCGCGGCAGCCAGCGGCGTGCACCACTTGGCCGCGTCGCGCAGGATCTGCGGGCCTTCCTCTTTGATGTCGCGGCCTTCGTTGCGGGCCAGCACCATCGCTTCGAGGGCAACGCGATTGGCCGTCGCGCCGGCCTGGATGCCCTGCGGGTGGCCGATCGTGCCGCCGCCGAACTGCAGCACCACGTCGTCGCCGAACAGGTCCAGCAGCTGGTGCATCTGGCCGGCATGGATGCCGCCCGAAGCCACCGGCATCACCTTGCGCAGCGCGCCCCAGTCCTGCTCGAAGTACACGCCGCGCGGCAGGTCGACCTGCGTGTGCGTGTCGCGGCAGATGTTGTAGTAGCCCTGCACCGTCATCGGGTCGCCTTCGAGCTTGCCCACCGCGGTGCCGGCATGGATGTGGTCGACGCCGGCCAGCCGCATCCACTTCGCGATCACGCGGAAGCTCACGCCGTGGTTCTTCTGCCGCGTGTAGGTGCCGTGGCCGGCGCGGTGCAGGTGCAGCAGCATGTCGTGCTGGCGGCACCAGTGGCTCAGCGACTGGATGCCGGTGTAGCCCACCACCAGGTCGACCATCACGATCACCGAGCCCAGCTCCTTCGCGAACTCGGCGCGGCGGTACATCTCTTCCATCGTGCCGGCGGTCACGTTCAGGTAGCTGCCCTTCACCTCGCCGGTCGCGGCGCTGGCCTTGTTGACCGCGTCCATCACGAACAGGAAGCGGTCGCGCCAGTGCATGAAGGGCTGCGAGTTGATGTTCTCGTCGTCCTTCATGAAGTCGAGGCCGCCCTTCAGCCCTTCGTAGACGACGCGGCCGTAGTTGCGCCCCGACAGGCCGAGCTTGGGCTTGGTCGTCGCGCCGAGCAGCGGCCGGCCGAACTTGTCGAGCCGTTCGCGCTCCACGACGATGCCGGTGGGCGGCCCGGCGAAGGTCTTCACGTAGGCGACCGGGAAGCGCATGTCCTCGAGCCGCGCGGCCTTCAGCGGCTTGAAGCTGAAGACGTTGCCGATGATGGACGCGGCCACGTTCGTGATCGAGCCTTCCTCGAACAGCGACAGGTCGTAGGCGACGTAGCAGAAGTATTGGCCCGGGTTGTTCGGCACCGGCTCGACCTTGTAGGCCTTCGCGCGGTACATGTCGCAGGCGGTGAGGCGATCGGTCCAGACCACGGTCCAGGTCGCGGTGCTGGACTCGCCGGCCACTGCGGCGGCGGCCTCGACCGGGTCGACGCCGTCCTGCGGCGTGATGCGGAACAGCGCCAGGATGTCGGTCGCCTTCGGCTCGTAGTCGCCGTCCCAGTAGCCCATCTGCGCGTACTTCAGCACGCCGGCCGAATAACGCTTCTTCGCATCGGTGATCTGCACGGCTTCTTGCATGTTGCCCATCGCGGTTCCTTCGGTTTGCACGCGGTCGCAGCGACCGGATGACTGCAATGTAGGCAACCTCAACGATTTAGAACAATAAAATCTCTTGCCGCTCAGATTTGGTTTTACTAATATCTGCGTATGCCGTTGTCACGCAATGCCACATTCCGTCAGCTCACCGCGTTCCACACCGTCGCGCGGCTCGGCAGCGTCTCGCTCGCGGCCGACGAGCTGCACCTGACGCAGCCGGCCGTCTCGATCCAGATCGGTGCGCTCGAAGAGTCGGCCGGCACGCCGCTCCTGCAGCGCACCGGCCGCGGCGTGCGGCTCACCGAAGCGGGCGAGCTGCTGGCCGGCTACGCGAGTCGCATCGTCGAGCTGTGGCGCGAAGCCGGCGAAGAGATGGCGACGCTGCAGGGCGTGTTCTCCGGCACGTTGCGCGTCGGTACCGTCACGACTGCGGAGTACCTGCTGCCGCCGCTGCTGGTGACGTTCGTGAACGAGCACCCCAAGGTCAAGGTCAAGCTGCAGGTCGGCAACCGCGACGAGATCGTGCGCATGCTCGCCGGCCAGGAGATCGACATCGCGATCATGGGCCGCCCGCCGGGCGAGCTGAAGACCGACGCGCGCGCGTTCGCGAAGCACCCGATGGCATTTCTCGCCGCGCCGTCGCACCCGCTGATGCACGAACCCAGGCTGACGCTCGCGCACGTCGCCGAAACGCGCATCCTCGTGCGCGAGCGCGGCTCGGGCACGCGAACCACGGTCGAGCGCGTGTTCAAGGACAACGACCTGCCGCTGCGCATCGGCTCCGAGCTGTCGAGCAACGAGGCGATCAAGCGCATGTGCGCGGCCGGCTTCGGCGTTGCGTTCCTGTCGATGCACACCTGCGTGCTCGAGATCGACGCGGGATTGCTCGCGCTGCTGCCGGTGCCGCACAACCCGATCGTGCGCGACTGGTACGTGATGCACCTGTCGTCGCGCCAGCTGCCGCAGGTCGCGCTCGCGTTCGAGGAATTCCTGTGCGAGAAAGGCCAGGCGGAAATCCACCGGCAGCTCGGGCAGAAGCCGTCGCGGGGCTCGGCGGCGAAACGGCGCAAGCCGGCAGCCGCCCGGGTCCGCGCGTGACCTGCTTCAGACCTCCTTCGAATCGAACATCAGCAGTTCGACGCCGGCCTGCGCGAAGTTGCCGAGATCGGCCGCCGTTGCCTTCCCTTCGGGCGAGCCGAGCGCGGCCTGGATGGCCGCGAGCGAGTCGAAGGTCAGGATCGCGATCAGGTGATACGGCGACTCGCCCTGCCCCGCGGCGACCGCGCCGGTGCTGACTTCGTAGCGCCGAAGGCCGGGCACCTTCTTCGCGATCGGCACGTGTGTCGAGACGTAGTACTTGTCGAATGCCGCGACGTCCGCGGGCTTCTTGTACAGCGCGATCAGTTCAGCCATCTGAGTCTCCTTGAGGTGGCAACGTGGCGCCGATGGGCGCCGAAAAGCCGGGCCGATGTCGCTCAGAGGTCGTACCAGCCCAGGCCGAGGATGAATCCTGCGTCGCGCCGGCCGTCGACGCGCTGCTGTTGCACGCTGAAGTCGATCGCGAACCGGTCGCGGCGCAGCCAGTGGCGCGCGCCGATCTGCGCGAATTTCATGTCGCCGTCGCGCGCCAGCTCGGCGAAGAACGTCGTGCGTTTCAGCAGCTCGCGCTCGATGCCGATGCCGCTGCTCCACGCGCGGCGCTCGTCGCGTGTCTTGCCGACGCCGACGTCCAGGTGCAGGTAGCCGCCGCTGTCGCCGAGTGCGATCGAGAACGGAAGTTGAACGCCGAAGGTCGGCACCGTGCCGCCGCGCTCGCGTGTGTTCTCGTGGGTGTTCTCGTCGGTCTTCGCGAGGGTGCGCTCGGCGCTCAGCCTCACGCTGACGCCCCAGCCGTAGCCGTCGCGTGCGATGTTGTTGAAGAGCTGCTTGAATTCGAGCTCGGCTTCGTGCCCGGTCTGCTCGTCACGGCGATCGACGAAGCGCGTCAGCTCGAACTGCAGCGACGTGCCCCCGCCGAACGTGTACTCCGGCTCGAGCGAAAGACCGCGCACGCCGCCGTAGCGCTGCACCCACGATTCGACGGACCAGACGTTCTCGTCGTCTTCCAGCACCGCGGTGCGTGCGAACTGGAACGGCCTGTCGTTGGCGCGCGCGACGCCGGTGCATGCCGTCAGCACGATCGCCACGATCGGCACGATGATCGCGGACAGCCGAGCGGCAGCAGGCTTCATCGCCCAGGCGCCTGTCGCCGGGCGCGAACGCCGAGGCGCCCCCACCCGAACCACCAACGCTGCCACGACCGCGCGTGGCGCCACAGCAGCAGCGCCAGCGCGATCGCGGCGAACAGCGCGCGACCGTCGGCGCGTACCGCCATCGGCTTCGCGAGCGCAGGGGCAGTCAGGGCGTCGCTCAGGCCTTGCGCACTGTCCAGCCGCAGGAAGCCCAGCGCCCGTTCGCGCGCGAGCAATCGCAGATACGGTTCGCGCAGAGCCGACAGGTGCTCGGCTCCCGGCGTCGCGCCGAGCGCGGGCGCGCCGACAGCGGCCGCGTCGTCGATCATGCGCTCGCCCGTGACGCTCGCGCCGCGGCCGCGGCTGTACGGGTCGGTCTGCGCGACCTCGTCGGCACGCCAGAAGCCCAGCGGCCGCCCCGACGCATCGCGCTTCGGTATCGGCGACGGCAGCGTGCCGCCGACCCCGACGATCAGCCCGCTCACCACGCCGGGCTTGTCGTCGAACGACGGGCGGTGCGAGGGGCTGAGCGGCGGCGCCTCCTGCCCATCGGTGACGAACACGAGCGACGGCCGGCCGGGCAGCACCCGCGCGATCTCGTAGCCGCTGTGCACGCCTTTGGCGATCTCGCTGTTGCCGCTCCAGGCCATGCGGCCGTCGATGTTCGCGAGCGTCGCGCGCAGCTCGGCGAGATTCGCGCAGACCTCGATCGGCTCGAACAGCAGGAACGAGCGGTACTCGGTGAAGACGCCCCAGCCGACGCGCGATCCGCAAGGCAGCTGCAGCAAGGCCTCGCGCAGGGCATGCTTGGCGTAGACCAGCCGCGAGACCGGCTCGCCGTCGAGCACTTCGTCCTGCACGTCCATGCTCTGCGTGATGTCGAGCACGATCACGTGATCGAAGCGTGCGCGCTCGGCCGGCCAGCGGGGGTCCAGCAGGCACGCGGCCAGCGCCAGCGCCGCGCCGCCCAGCAGCCAGCGATCGGCGTGCTCGCGCCAGTTCGCGGCCAGGCGCCTCGCACCTTGCCCTGCCCACTGTGCAACAACGCTCATGGCAACCCCGGCGAGTAGCCGCGCATCGTCGTCGCGGCGCGTTCCCGGTTCTGCGGCTGCCCGGCCGGTGCATCGTCCTGTTCGTCGGGGTCGGGCAGCAGGCGCTGCGCGCGCTCGAGGTTGTAGCGCGCGTCCCATTGCGCCGGGTCGTCACGCAGCACGTCGCGGTAGTACTCCTTCGCGAGCTCGAGCAGCGCGATCGCCTGGCCGGGCTGTGCGCTCGCGCGCACCTCGACCGCCTGGCGCATCAACAGGTTCGCGCTGTTGTAGCGCGCCGCTGCGCCGACGCGCGGATCGGTCTGCAGCGCGCGGTAGCGGTTCAGCGCGGCATCGCGCGCACCGCTCGCGGCCTGGGCATGGGCCTGCGCGAAGCGCACTTCGGCAGGCTGCCCCGGCAGCTCGGTGATGGACTCGCCGGCGCCGATCTCGGCGTTGGTGCGCTGCGCGCGCACGAGCTGCCAGCCGTCGAACAACGCGGCCAGCAGCACCAGCGCGAGCAGCGCCAGCACGGTTCGCGTCAACCGCCGCGAGGTCACGACCATCGCCGCACCTCCAGCGCGCTCGCGGCCAGCAGCAGCAACACGGCAGCGAGCGCGAGCGCATGGCCGTACGGCGCGAGTTCGCGGCGCGGGATCGTGTCCTGGTACGTGATCGGCAGGTTCTCGAGGCGGTCGACGTCGGCGATCGCCATTTGCAGCGCGTCCGGCGTGCCGGCTTCGTAGGCGCGGTACGAGATGCCGAGCGACAGGAAGAAGCGGTGCAGGAAATACTCCGGCACCGCGTCGGCCTCGGCCGGCGGCTCGTTCTGGTCGGGCAGCAGCCCGGGGCTGCGCGCCGAACGGATGTAGATCCAGTAGATCGCCGCACGGGTCTTGCGCGCCAGCTGCGCGATGCGCTCGCGTGCCGCGGGATCGATACGGTCGCCGCCGTCGGAGACCAGCATGATGATGCGCGAGCCGGTATACGGTCGGTTCTCGAAGTAGCCGAGCGCCGATTCGAGCGCGAGCGCGATGTTCGTTTCCGACAGGCCGCGCCCGATGTTGCCGGCGTTGATCGCGGCCTGGATCGCCTCGCTCTTCTGCGTGAATTCGAGCAGGCGCAGCGGCAGCGTGCTGAACACGATCATGCCGAAGCGGTCGTCGGGCCGCTTCGCGGCGAACTCCGACAGCACGCGCCGCGCGACCACGCCCTTGGACTCGCGCTCCTCGTTCGCACGCAGCTTCGAGTAGTACTCGAGCGCTTCCGGTCCGGTGCCCCGGATGGCCGGGTTGCGGCCGCCGCCGAAGCTCTGGTCCATGCTGCGGCTGCGGTCGAGCACCAGCACGATCTCGGCGCCGCGCCCGACCTTGTCGACCTGGTACTCGGGCCGATACGGCCCGGCCAGCGCCACGAGGATCGCGGCGAGCGCCATCACCGCGGCGGCGCGCAGCAGCCACGCGAGCACGTCGGAGGCGCGGTCGCGCGGCAGCAGCGCGACCCACGCGTTCGGCACCGCGCCGGCGCCGTGCACCCACAGCGGCAGCAGCGCGAGCGGCAGCAGCCACAGCCACGCGGGCTGCTCGAAGCTCATGGCATGCCCCTCATGCCGAACCTCTCATGCCACGCCCCGTTCGACATCGCGGCAGCGCCGGCAGAACTCGCGCAGCCACGGGCCGTCGACCGCGGCGCTGCCCGCCGCGAAGAACTCGCGGCGCGAGCGCTCGAAGAACTCCGCGAGCTCGGCGCGCAGCGGCGCATAACGCGGCTGCGACGCGACGAACCGATCCAGCCCCGGCTCGAACAGCGCCTCGCCGGCGGTGGCATTCAGCGCGGCATGCAGCCGCTCGAACGCGCCGCGCCGCTGCACGGCATCGGGCTGCGCCGGCAGGCCGCGCAGCGCTTTCCACGCGAGGCCGAACGGGCGATGCCGCTGGTTCCACCACGGCAACCCGATGTAGACGTGCGCGAGGTACGCGAGCAGCAGCAGCGCGATCGCGGCCCAGGCCACCAGGCGCCAGCGCAGCGCGCCGGTGGCGATCGGCATCGGCTCGCGATCGGGGCGCATCTCGCCCAGCCCTTCGCGCGGCGATGCGTCGACCGCCGCGAGCGGCGTGACCGTGACCGGCCACGCATCGATGCGCAGCGTCTGCGCGCGCGGCGTGCCGTCGAAGCGCAGTTCGATCGGCGGCATCTCGAGCACACGCAGCTCGCGCGGCGCAAGAAACACCTGGTACTCGAGCTCGAGCTCCTGCGGCGTGCCGCCGAACGAACGCCGCAGCAGCACGCGCCGCAGCTCGATCGCGCGGCCCTGGCCGCCGATCTGGGGCAGCGAATCTTCGATCAGCCTGAGCCCGCTGGGCACCTGCAGCGTGACGTGCCTCGTGACGACGTCGCCGACGCTGTAGCCGAACGCACGCGGCTGATCGCTGTGCGCCGTCAGCACCTGCGGATCGGCGTGCGCCGATGTCGCCGCGACGGCGAGCACGCAGCCCGCGCACAGCAGCCGCACGCCGCTGTTCGATCGAAAGCTTTCGCGGCCGGGCATGTGAAGCTGACGCATCTCACGCGACTCACGAACTCACGAATGGAAATGACGCGTGACCGCCTCGGCGTCGTAGGCGCCCTCGACGAACAGCGGCTTGATGCGGCGCGTGCGGAACATCTGCTGCAGCGCCGCGCGCCGCGCCTCGTGCGCGGCCTGCCAGCGCGCACGCAGCGCCGGCCGCCACCAGACCAGCCGCTGCCGGCCGCTCTCGGGATCGATGACCTGCACCAGCCCGCGCGGCGCGCTCAGCGCGAACTCGAGCGGGTGCCACAGCACCACGGGCACGACCTCGTGCACGCTCAACGCGTCGAGCACCTGGCCGACCAGCGGCAGCGGCAGGTGGAAGTCGGAGACGAGGAACAGCAGCGCACGCTGCCGGCCGAGGTAGCGCGGCGCGGCCAGCAGCCCGCGCGCATCGCGCCCGTCGGGGTGCAAGGCGCGCAGCCGGCGCGCGACCTCGCCGCCGGCGCCGCGCGCCCGGGTCTTCGGCTGCAGCAGATCGGTGCGCACGGCGCTGTCGCAGCCGACGAACGCGAAGCTGTCGCCGGTGCGCCAGGCCGACCATGCGAGGCTCTCGACGAAGTCGGCCAGCACGTCGAGCTTGGGCTGCGTCGCGGCAAACCCCATCGACGCCGACAGGTCGGCAACCACGACGACCGGGATCGACTTGCGCTGGCTGTAGATGCGCACGCGCCAGTCGCCGAAGGGGTCGCGCAGGCTCGCGTGCAGGTCGAGCCGGCGCGGGTCGGGTGCGTCGAGCAGCGACGCGTGGCCGCGGAACTCGAAGCCGCTGTCGCCGCGCGTGCTGCGGTGGTGACCGGGGAAGTGGCCCAGCACCGGCGCGCCGACGCGGTAGTGGACTTCGCGGATCGCCATCAGAAGCAGCCTTCGGCCGGTGCGATCTTCATGCGGCAACTCCAGCGGAACAGCTGTACGCCGTTCTTCATCGAGCGCCGGTAGGTCGCCGTCGCTTCGTTCGCGATCGCATCGGGCAGCGGCATCGCGAGCGGTGCGCCGGTCGAGTTGGTGTAGAAGTTCAGGAAGCAGGTGTGCTCGGGTTCGCACAGGCTCGTGATGGCGCGGTCGTAGGTCTGCTGGTCCGCGGCCTGTTCGGCCGGCACGATCACGAAGCGCACCACGCCCTGCTGCCCGGCAAGGGTCCAGCCGTCGGCTGCCGACGCTGACGATGCCGCCGAGGCGGCCCAGGCAACACCGCCCGCCAGCAGCACGGCCGAGGCCGCGCGACACGACCGCTTCCAAGCTCTCGAATATCGGGACGCGCTCATCGTGCTACGGCGCGGCAACGCTGCCCAGGATGCCGGCGATCAGCGGCCCGGCGATCTCGTGGCGGCGCATCTCGTAGACCGGCTGATAGACGAGCCGGTGCGCGATCGTCACCTCGAACACCGACTGCAGGTCTTCGGGCGTCGCGTAGCTGCGCCCGTCCAGCCACGCGGCGACGCGCGCGGCGCGCAGCAGCATGCTCATGCCGCGCGGGCTCGCGCCGGCCAGCATCAGCTGCGCGGTGTCGAGATCGGAGATCTTCACGCCGTAGTCGGCCGGGGCGGCGGTCGCGCGCCACAGGTCGAGCGCGTATTTCTGCAGCGCGTCCGACGCCTGCACGCTGCGCTGGATCTGCGCCGCGATGCCGTTCAGGTCGCGGTAGTCGAGGAGCGCCGGCGCGAGCGTGGCGATCAGCGCATCGGTGTCGTGGTAACGCGGATCGAACATCAGCGCGCGCCGGTCGTCGGCGTCGGCCGGCACATCGATGGTCACCTCCATCATGAATCGGTCGCGCGCGGCCGACGCGATCTCGAAGGTCTCCTCGCGTTCGACGCGGTTGCGGTCGGCGAAGACCAGCAGATGCGGGAAGCGCCACTCGCGATTGAAGGCCGAGACGCTGCGCTCGGCCATCACGCGCAGCAGCAGCGAATGGACCTGCGGGCGCGCGCGGTTGATCTCGTTGAAGAAGAAGATCGCGAGTTCTTCGCCGTGCTCGATCAGCGGCCCGCGTTCGACGGCCGGCTTGCCTTCGGCGCTGATGTACGTGTAGTAGATCAGGTCGTTGGGCATCAGGTCGATCGTGCCTTCGGTGCGTGCATACGCGCCGCCGAGCACGCGCGCGAACGCGCGCAGCAGCGTCGTCTTGCCGACGCCGACGTCGCCTTGCAGCAGGACGTGGCCGCGCGCGAACACGGCCGTGTTGACGAGGCGGATCACCCGTGCCTGGCCGATCACCGCCTTGCTCAGCTCCGCCTCGATCGCCAGCGCGCTGGCACGGGCATCGCTCACTCGCGCATCGATTCGATCCATGCCGGCTCCGTCGCGAAATTCGGGCCAGTCTATCGGGCCGACGCTTTGCATGCCGCATGGTTGTCCCTGCGACGCTGGCGTGACACTTTGCGCCGCACGGTCACGCGGGCGCATCACTTGTGCAGCCCCGGCACGCCCCAAGCCAGGAAGACTGGCCTGGCGCACCGCTGGCTTATGCGCAACCCTATCGGGGAAACTCGTGAGACGCTCCCAGAACAACACGACAAGGAGACTGCCTCTTGAAGGATCCGTTCACCCGCGCCGGAACCGGCCGCCGACGCCCCGCGGCGATGACGCTCGTCGCCTGCGCCAGCTTGCTGTCGCAGCCGGCTGGCGCCGCGGAAGCCGACCCGCCCGCCGTGCTGCCCCGCGTGGAGATCATCGGCACGACGCCCCTGCCCGGCCTGGGCACGCCGCTGCGCGACGTGCCGGCCAACGTGCAGTCGTACGGCAGCCGCGAGTTCGGCAAGCAGCGGCTGGGCAATCTCTCGGAATTCCTCGAGAACAACCCGACCAGCATCACCGTCAACGCGGCGCAGGGCAATCGCTACCAGGCCGACATCAGCTTCCGCGGCTTCACCGCCTCGCCGCTGGTGGGCGTGCCGCAGGGCTTGTCGGTGTTCCAGGACGGCGTGCGGATCAACGAGTCGTTCGGCGACGTCGTCAACTGGGATCTGCTGCCGCAGTCGGCGATCGCGGGGCTGCAGCTGATCCCCGGCTCGAACCCGGTGTTCGGCCTGAACACGCTGGGCGGCACCCTGTCGATCTATACCAAGAACGGGCGCGACTACCCTGGCGGCGCCGTCGAGCTCTCGGGCGGATCGTTCGGCCGCAAGACGCTGGAGTTCGAGCAGGGCGGCGTCGCGGGCCCGTGGGATTATTTCGCGACGGCCAACCTCTCGAAGGACCGCGGTTGGGCCCAGCACAACCCGAGCCGCGTCGAGCAGTTCTTCGGCAAGCTCGGCTATCGGACCCAGGACGACGAGGTCGACGTCTCGCTGACCGCGGCCAACAACCGCCTCGAAGGCACGCAGACGCTGCCGCCATCGTTCTTCGACGACCGCACGCAGGCCTATACCTATCCCGACGTCAACAAGAACCGGCTGGCCATGCTCGCGGTCAGGGGCAGCCACAACCTGTCGGGCGACATGGTGCTGGGCGGCAATGCCTACCTGCGGCGCTTTCGCAACCACAGCGTCTCGAGCAACGTCAACGACAACTTCGGCGAGGTGGACCCGGGCACCGGCGCCGTCGACGATGTGCAGGCGCTCAACGACCGGGCCGGCATCGACCAGACGAGTTACGGCCTGTCGGCGCAGCTCACGCTCGCCGCGCCGCTGGCCGGGCACAAGAACCAGTTCGTCGTGGGCGTCGGCGCCGACGCGGGCCGCGCCCGCTACACGCAGGACTCGCAGCCCGCCGAGTTCGATGCCTCGCGCGGAACCGTTCCGACCGGGGACTTCGAGGCCGAGACCGATGCCACGACCCGAACGCGCAACGCGGCGGTCTACGCGATGAACACGTTCGCGATCGACGAGCGGTGGACGCTGACCGCCAGCGGGCGTTTCAACGACGCGCGCATCTCGATCCGCGACCGCAGCGGCACCAACCCCGATCTGGACGGCGACCATCGCTTCCGCCGCTTCAACCCGGCCGTCGGCATCACCTTCAACCCGGAGCCCGGCACCACCGCCTACCTCAGCTACAACGAGGGCACGCGGGCCCCGACGGCGGCGGAGCTGACCTGCGCCGACCCGGCGGCCCCGTGCAAGCTGCCCAATGCCTTCCTGGCCGATCCGCCGCTGAAGAAGGTCGTCGCGAAGACCGTCGAGATCGGCGCACGCGGCAAGTCGGGCGACTCGTCCTGGAGCGCCGCGGTCTACCGGACCGAACTGTCGGACGACATCCAGTTCGTCAGCAGCGGCGGCAGTGCCATCAACGCCGGCTATTTCCGCAACGTCGGCAAGACGCAGCGTCAAGGCATCGAGCTGACGGGCGCGACCCGGTGGGGCAGCCTCGGCTTCGTGGCGCGCTACAGCCTGGTCGACGCCAGGTTCAAGACAGGGTTCGTCGAGAACAGCCCGGTCAACTCGGCGGCGGATGCCAACGGCGACATCACCGTCGCATCGGACAGCAGGATTCCCGGCGTTGCGCGACAAAGCCTGCGCATCCGCGTCGACTGGGAGGCGAGCGACACGCTGTCCGCCGCAGCGAACCTGGTGGCCAGCAGCGGCAGCCGGCTGCGCGGCGACGAGAGCAACCAGGACGTGCACGGCCAGGTTGCGGGCTACGCGGTGCTGAACCTGGATGCGCGCTGGAAACTGGGCAAGAACGTCGAGCTCTTCGGCCGGGTCGACAACGTCTTCAATCGCCGGTACGCGAACTTCGGCGTGCTGGGCTTGAATGTCTTCGCGAACCCGACGAAGGCATTCGATCCCGCGAACGCCGCGGCCGAACCGTTCTACGGGCTGGGTGCGCCTCGCGGTGCATGGATCGGGCTGCGCTACGAATGGGAATGACCGGGCGGCGATCCAGGGCCCGGCTCGCGTTCAGCTGCCGCGCGGCAGGCCGAGCCGGTCGACGTTGTGGCGCTCCTGCGCGTAGATCTCGCGGCATGACCTGGCATAGTCTTCCGGTCCGAGGTAGTCGATCTGCTGGTCGTACTTCGCGATCTCGTCGATGAAGCGCGGGTCGAACATCGCGCGCTTGAATGCGTCGTGCAGCTTGCGGACGATGGGATCGGGCAGCCCGCGCGGGCCGGACAGCCCGAACGGCGACATCGCGACGATGTCGAAGCCGAGCTCGCGCAGCGTCGGCACGCTCGGCCAGCGTTTCGAACGCTGCGACGCGAAGGTCGCGAGCAGCCGCAAACGCCCCGAGTCGACCGCCGGCCCGAAACCGGTGGAGTTGACGCCGGCCATCACCTGCCCCGACACGATCGCGTTGATCTGCTCCGCCGTGCCCTTGTACGGCACATGGATGTAGCGCAGGCCGCGTGCGGTGAACAGGTCTTCGAGCACCACGTGCGGCGTCGTGCCGACGCCGTTGGTCGCGATCGAGAGCTCTCCCGGGTGCGCGCGCGCGTAGGCGATCAGGTCGGCGAGCGACTGGAAACGGCTCTCCGCCGGCACCAGCATGCCGAACGTGACGCCCGAGACCTGGATGATGGGCGTCACGTCGCGCACCGGGTCCCACGACACTTTCTGCACGTACGGCGCGCGGAACACCGGGTACGGCATCTGCGCGATCGTGTAGCCGTCGGGTTCGGCGCGCTGCAGGATCGGCATCACCAGCGTGCCGCCGGCGCCGCCGCGGTTCTCGGTCACGATGGTCTGGCCGAGATCGTGCGACGCGAGCTCGGCCAGCACGCGCAGCGAGATGTCGGTGGCGCCGCCCGCGGGCCACGGGATCCACAACGAGATCGGCCGCGACGGGAACGGCGGCGCGCCGGCGTTGATGCTCGCGCGCCCGGGCTGCGCCGCGCCGAGCGCGAGCGCGCCGACCGCGGCCAGCCATTGGCGGCGCGAGCACGACGTCATGCCCCGCCTCCCCCGCGCTTCGTCAACCCGCCGAAGCCGCGCTGCGGGTCGTAGCCCCAGCAGGCGAGCGCGAAGAACACGACCAGGCAGCCGAGCACGACGTACGGCGCGGCGCCCGGGTCCTTCCCGTACAGCGCGAAGCGCACCCACTCGACCGCATGCGTGAACGGGTTGAAGCGCGCGAGCTGGTAGACCCACTCGGCGCCCGACTCCTGCAGCTTCCACAGCGGATAGAGCGCGGTCGACAGGAAGTACATCGGGAAGATCACGAAATTCATCGTGCCGGCAAAGTTCTCGAGCTGCTTGATATAGACCGACAGCAGCAAGCCGAGTGCCCCCAGCATCAGCGCGCCGCCGACCAGCGCCGCCAGCGCATGCAGCGCGGCCAGCGTGAACAGCGGCATCTCGGTCCCGATCAACGCGGCGACGATCACGAACGCGAGCGCCTGCAGCACCGACAGCAGCGCCGTCGCGCACAGCTTGGCGAACAGCAGCCAGGCGCGCGGCAGCGGCGCGGTCAGCAACAGGCGCATCAGCCCCATCTCGCGGTCGTAGACCATCGCGAGCGACGATTGCATGCCGTTGAACAGCAGCACCATGCCGACCAGACCCGGCACGATGTAGACGTCGTACGGGATGTAAGTGTCGTAAGGCTCGACGATCGCGACCCCGAAGACATTGCGAAAGCCCGCCGCGAACACCGCGAGCCACAGCAGCGGCCGTACCAGCGCCGACACGAGGCGCCCGGTCTGGCGCGAGAACTTGAACAGCTCGCGCAGCACGATCGCCTGCAGCGCCTGCAGCGCGTGTGCGATCCCGCGCCGCGCCGGCACCGCGGCTTCGGCCACCGGGACCGGTTCGGCCTTCACCGCGCCGCTTTGCATAACTTCTCCGGTGCATCGGCCCCGAGCGTGTCCAGCACGTCGCTCGGGTGCAGCAGGCCTTCGATCGGCGCCTGCGCGATCACGCCCTGCCCGTCGGTCAGCAGCATCGGCTGGCG
>Ga0207684_10003213_pt1 | contig 16042 bp, 15 predicted proteins | sample KBSK5501metaG_FD_184342 | JGI IMG/M metagenome (GOLD analysis project Ga0207684, IMG submission 184342) | Corn, switchgrass and miscanthus rhizosphere microbial communities from Kellogg Biological Station, Michigan, USA - KBS K5-50-1 metaG... | ecosystem: Host-associated > Plants > Roots >...
AGAGCGAGATCGTCCATACACTGAAGCTCGAAGTAAGGCCGATTGCACGCGTAGGCAAGAGCATCGACCATCTCCGTCTTTCCACCGCCGCGCTCGCCTTCTGCAAGCAGCGGCATTCCTGACTGCAAGGACTGGCAGAGGTCCTTCAGAGGTCGCAGTTGAAAAATGTAACCGGACTCGCGCGCGACTAATTCTGCGAGAGAATCGCGACCGTGATCGCGAACGAGCTGACGTGGATCAATTACTTCACGATGCGGATTCGAGGGAATCATGGCTTTTGGTCTTCTGCTGGAAGAGCTTTCAACGCGAGCCGTTTCTGCTCGTCCGTCATCAGCGGAAGTGCCGCGCGGACTTCTGCCGGCGTTGCAAACAGAATCAATTCCATGACTTCACGATCGGTAAGAGAAGTTGTCACGTGAGTGAGTCCATCTTCGCCGGGTGCATCAACTGCTCGAAGCTCCTTCGGCAAGTCGGCTACCATTACATAGGCGGTTCGTCCCGCCTCGACTTTCACGAAAGCTTGCTTGCCTTGGGCGCCGCCGACCATCCGGCCTGCCTCATCCGTAATCGGATTCATCAAGCGATAACCCGCGCCGTCAATTACGACTGTTCCGCGTCCGGTTAAAGCTCCGGTCATAATTCCAGCGACTTGCATCCCGCTGGACGCGACTTTGCGCAGCGTTTGTCCTAAGCGACGACGATCTACCTCGACGCGCTTTCCTTGGATTCCTGCGCCGCCGTCGCTGCCTAAGACTTCGCCGGTCATCTTTACGAGTTTGTTTTCGCGAGCGTCAATGTATCCGATGATATTGACGTAGGCGCGATCATTCTCGCTGCCGCTTGTGCGCCCAATTAAGAGCGTGCCTTTTGGCAACGACCAACCTTTGCCGTTTACATCGCTGGTTAGTTCGAGTCTTGCGTACGAGTTGTTCCGGAGAGTGAAGATTACGCCTTGTGTGCGGACGGGCAACATTGTGCCGAAAGGCGGTAGGACTGCTGGGGTGATGTTGATTGTAGCTGGAGATCCGGCCTTGCTTTGAATTTGAGGCGTCGGTGCATTGATCGGAGTGGTCTTCCGGTCGGGCTTTGGCAGAGCGTCTTCCACAAATAAAGTCTGAGTGGTATTTGCGCGAGATTGAGCAATCTCCTGAGTTGCGGAAGTAGTTCCGTTGCTTAACTGATTAGAAGACGCGGACGGTCCCGGTTGAAAACCCATTTTCGGGTTTGTCGATGGATTGTCGGTCCCGCCGGGTGGCATTGTGGCCGCAAGGCTTCGCACGACTTCGGGAATCGATCCGTTGGATTTTTCTAACGACGGCGTGGGCGTCGGTGATGGAGTGCCCGTGTTAACAGACTCACCTTTATCAGAGCCAAGCGCTGTCCGCGTGAGATTGATAGCTTCGGTGCTCAAGCTGTTCTCTGAATTCTTAGAGTCACCTCTATTTCTCGCGCTCTGCGAGTCGCGACGAGCATCGGCTTGCACCGTGACGTTGACGCGATTGACGCGGAGCGCTCTGTAAAGGAAGAAAGCGCCGCCAGCCATGAGGACAAAAAGAAAAGCCAGCATAATCAGTTTGCGCTTTCTGATTTTCTGCCCCGTCTTATCGATCTCTTTGGGCGGAGCAAGCAGTGGATTGCTTGGATCGTAGATGGTTGTGCTCGTCTGTTGATTGTCCTCAAGCACATCAACAGCAGGCCGGTGGTTACCGTTTCCAGGATAAGTATTTGTTTCGATCATTCTCTAACTCCTCTAGCGCCCGCTGGCAGCGAGCTTGATTGACGCCGGTTCATCGGCCGCATTGGTCTGGGCCACAACAATCTTCAAATGCTGGTGAGCATTGAGAATCGGAGAGACATAGGCGATGGCAAAGTAGGCAGTGGTTCCGGCAGCGATTACACCGGACGCATTACTTGTCTCTGTTTGCGTTTTGGGAATTGATTGAATGTTGACCGTTGTGCCTTGGTCATCAAACGTCTCGACGAAGAGTTCTGGGCTGTTCGCCATAAGATTCAACGAGGCGCTCGTACTGTTCTTGATGGCGAGTGTCAGTACTTTGAAGGGTTTTCCCGATTCCACGTCCGCAAGAATTGAAAGCTTTAATCCGTGGGTCGTGCGCGTCCAGTTTTTGAACTGTCTCGGTCGTTTCGTTGCCTTGTCCAAAGCGTTGCGCAACGAAGCTGCGACTTCTGCCTCGTCGTTAGACGGGGGTTTATCAACTGGGCTGGCAACCTCGTTAATACGACTCTCCTTTACTTCCTTCGATTTGCTTTCACTTGGCAACGACGAATCGTCGCGCGCGGGCGGTGTCTTCTGCTCGGTTTTATTGTCTTTTTGTTTTTCAGCTTCGGTTGATATTGGCGCGGCGGTGGACTGCGCAGTCGGCTTCTCACCTCCTTGTTCTTTGTCATCGAGATTAACTGGCAGTCCTGCCGCGCGCCGTCGCGCGACTACTTCATCGCGGTTGTAATTCAGCACACAACGATGAACGTTTTGCGCGAGGTCTTCTACCGGATAAAAAAGAAATGTGACGACTAGGCCACTTCGCATTTGTGCGGTTACCGTGGCCGCTGGGTTACGTGATTTGATGTTGTGCTGTGGTGGAACGAATTGAGTACCTGGTCGAACCACTATTGCACGCTTGTTTCGTTCAAGCGCCTTTTCATCAACGGTCGCCATCTCAGGATCGCCGGGGATGATGTAACGAGGACCGTCGTTAGCGGGCAGTTCGATTAGGACGCTGCCATGCTGGGCCATTGCCAACCTGACGACCGTTTCATCTTTGGTCACATCTACCTTTGCTTCACCGACGAAGAAGTCTTCGGATGTCTTCGGCGGTGTAGTCTGCGTGGTCGATGCCGCCGGTTTTAGAACCCTGTGCGCGCCTGTGCGTGGCCGAATTTTTCTTGCTGGCGTCTCCGCCGGCGTTTGCGCCATCAACAATGTCGAAGCGCAGAAAAGCAATGCGCAAGAGCTAATTATTTTCATTGTTCCTATCCCTGGCTTGGAGTTGAAGTGACTGGCGTTTCAGCCTCGTTTGAGCTGAGTTCCTTGTAGTCGATGGTGTTGATGCGGAAACCGGATCGAAGATTCCGATCCAGCCGAAACGTTCCGTCCTCGGGAGCGTCAGGCAAGAGATCGACCGTCAAAAGGATGTGCTTTATTACGTGTTTGCTTTCATTCTTTACCACCATGTCGATCTCTTGCGTACCGTAAACTTTCACGGTTAGCAGTTTGCCTGGAGCATGTTCTAAGTATTCGGGCTTCCAAAGCGCGTTCCATTGCTGTTCGCGCTGTGTTTGAAGAATTTTCTGATCAGTTAAGTATTGGGCGAATTTTTTGGCTTGTCCGGGAACCATTAGCCTGAGAGCGGCCTCAATGTCTTTAGATCGTGACCTTTGATCCACGCGATAGAGATAATCAAGATAAGCTTTGACGACGTAGTCCATATCGGCGATCTGAAGCTTGTCTTTTTCCAGCTTGACTGCTTCCGTCGCTCCCAGTTCCTTGTCATTGATCATGACCGTTCGACCGGATGACATATCGACGACGATGCGGTCGGGGCGTTGAATGGATTTGTAGACGATGCCGATAACCGCGATCGCGGCAATCACAAAAGCAAAAAGGACTAGGAGGGATTGGCGGCGGATCGTCCGCACGTCAGCAGGGTCTCGGTAGCAGATCGCCGGCGGTAATTGCACAGACTGATCTGATGTGTCAGTGAAGTTGTGGGAAGCATCACGCTCAGTGGGTGACATTGATAAGGGTAACTCCATCGCCTCGGTGCTCATGTCTGTCTCCTTTAACTTTTGGTCTGTATACAAATCTTCAGTAGCGAATTTCTTATAGCGATTCCGAAGAATCCCTGTATCGCTGCCTGTAGAGCCAAGCTGGAAATCAACTCCACTCCCTCTAATGTGATTTGTCGAAGCACTGCATTCATATCGTCTCGCGCGGCCTCCCTACAATCGACATGCCGCAGCGAAACCAAAGACGGTTTCATCTTTCGAGGCTGTACCTGTTGTAAAAGCCAAACAGCGTATGTAAAAGGCGACAGTGTAGTTTCTAAACTATGAGGATGGGTTTTCCCCTGACGGTTGCACTGAAACGTTCGAGTCCTGGTTCTCGCGTTGTGATGATGGCGAGAATCCCGTTCTTTGTGTTCGAAGGATTCATTGATTGCGGATTGTGCGAGTGGTAGACTCTCGTCCACAAGAGCTACCGCAGCGAGTCAGGAGGGATTCCACCATGTCTCTGGCAAATAGCAGTTCTTACATCACGAAAGATCCCAACTGGGTAGGAAAGATGTTCAAGGGTGGTTTGTTTTCGATGCTACCCTTGGTTTCGGCAATCGCGAACGGCTATCAGATCCAAACAATTCGCAACCTCTTGGCCGGAGAACCGAGGCCTCTGCCGGAATGGCGTGGGATTGGTCGCTTCTGGTCCGACGGCATCAAGGTAACGGTCGCCAAATACATGCTCACCGTTCCGTCATTGATTGCTGGCGGTGTAATAGCCGTGATCGATGTTGTCAAAGCCTACTCGTGGCTCGCCCCATTCTTTACGAACCAAACAGGCACAGAAGTTGAAATCAAAGCACTAGCCGGCTTGCTCGTTGTGGTTCTGTTTCATGCCATCTACGGGTTTTTCCTCGCTATTGTGCTGCTAACACTACCTGTAATGGTTTTGCGATGTGCTCAGAACTGTTCTTTTCTTTCATTGTTCAATGTTTTCTCACACGCGCGATTTATCTTTTCTCACTTTGGGATGTATGTGGCAACCTACTTGTTATCTTTCATCCTCGACGACCGTGTTCTCAGTCGTCTCTCCCTTAGTTGGAGTCGTTATCCTGACGTTTTTTGTTTATGCCATCGGCAAGTTCTGGCGCCGATTGATTTGGGCGCATCGTCTCGCAGAAGCTGGCTTAGAAGATAGCCAGCGGGATGCGCTTCAAGGGTCTGCCTCGGGCAAGCCATCCGGCGCGTCGGGTGGATTAGTTCTGTTTGGTTGTGCGGCCATCTTTGTCGCGGCAATTCTTGCCGCCGTCATCGCGATGGTAATCGTTGGTTATGTGATTTCCGAGAGACAAACCGCTCAGGCGAGTTCGCTTCCCGAACAGCCTGCGCCGACGCCTTCACAAGCGAGCAAGCCCATCACCAGCCCGACTCCGACCCCTTCCGCATTGCCAACTCCAGCGCCGTCACCCACGCTGAATGCGGAGGATGAGCCCACGCCGGAGAGTGATAATGCTTTCCCTATGCCGGAGTCGACTCCACCCCCGGCTATCGACAGTCCTCAGGCAAACATCCAAGCGATCTCCGAAGACTCACTGTTTGTGCCAGCTATTCAGTCTGCAAGAATCGACGCAGTGTGGACGAACTATCAAGCAACGAGTGGGTACAGGAAAGGACTAACTATCCACTCTTCAATAAGAACCTATCCAGCATTAAAGAACACCCTCTGTTTTGCTACGGCATACTTTTCCTATCAAAACGGCAAACCACTGCGCGATTCCAATGGCAAATATAGAGACCGAAGTGGGAATGTCGCCGTCTCACAAGACTTGATGCCAACATATGATGTGACGGAATTCAAGGACGTTGTTTTGTTTATTCCGCTCGATGAACTACATCTGGGCGCTGGTTCATACGATCTTAAGTATCGGATGGTGGTTTACACAGACAGAGGAACCTTGGTGGCAGAATGGCCTGTGCAGCGATTCAATGTAAGGTGAAGTGTGCTCAATGATGAGTTTGTGGATTTGGAAAACAAGAACCCGTATTTTGACTTGCTTGGCCTTCTTGCTGGTAGCCGGCTTATTTCAACGCGAACACTCTTTTGTGAGTAATACGCACTCAGCCTTCGCGATCGAGAGCCGTGATGAATTTAGAAGCGGGGACATTATCTTCCGGCGTGGCGTCAGTGCTGAAAGCTATGCGGTGCGCTCGCTGGATGGCGAGTTTGCTTATTCGCATGTGGGAATCATCCAACGAAACGGGTCTGACATTGAAGTCATACACGCCTCTTACGGAGAAGAAGGACAGCCAGAAGACGGAGTCATGATTGAGCCGATTGAGTCATTTCTCAAGCCTGAAAGCGCGAGTGCTGCGGCGGTTCTACGAGTTACTGAAGGGAGCAACAAGGCACCGCTCACCGCCTTGCGTGAAGCAGAGCACTTTCTCAAAGACGCAACTCCGTTTGACGATGCATTTGACTTAAACACGCCTGACAAACTGTATTGCACTGAGCTGGTTTGGTTGGCATACAAGAGGGCGGGGATCGATTTGGTTGACAGCAAGTTCGATAATTTGCCGCTTCTAATTGGCGGAATGAATCGGCCTTATCTGTTACCGAGTTCGCTCTTTCGTGGCAGGCATCTGCGAGTAGTATGGACCTCCGAGGAAAGTGAGAAAAAGAAATGAAGCGTAACGCATCAAGCATTGCGGCAATCGCAGTTTTCCTTCTGGCTATTCTGAGCTGCCAGTTGTTTTCGGCAAAGCCGTCAAGCACCATCAAAAAATTCTACCGTCACGTTGAGGCCGGCGAGCTCGATGACGCTATGGCTCTGCTTTCTCGCAGCAGTGCCGTTGCCACAATAGGTCCGGCGAAGGTAAAGGCAGGACTCGCTGAGCAGACTGCCGCCATAAAAAAGAAACGTGGGATTGCCTCGATTGATATTCAGGATGAACAAATCAATGGCGAAACAGCGGTAGTAAAGGGATCAGTGAAATTCAATGACGGGTCGTCCGATAGTTTTGAAGGAGGCTTAATCAAAGAAGACGGCGCGTGGAAAATTGCTAAATAATCAATTCAATATGAGCCAAGGGCACATGGAGTCGTCATGTCTTATGCGTCGCTTTTTAAGGGCTAAACGCGCTTCGAGCCGACCAACATTCGGCCGTGAGCGGTTACTTTTCATGCCCTGCGTACTTTGATGTACCTTCAACAATTGACAGATCGTAGCAAAGGTTTAGCCAGCGGCAAAGTCATGATTGCTTCTTGAGCATATCAAGTACACTTCTTTCCCAAGTTTGCGCGATTGTGCTGCTGGGTTGTTGGTTCGATTCTCCGATTCCCAAACTCTTAAACAATCCGTCTGCATCAGTTGCGTGAATCCGCTCGTAGTAATTCTTGAGAAAGAGTTTCATGCACTCAAATGCTTGGCTCACCGTTAGTGGTTCTGTGTTAGCGCAACTGATCCAATCTTGCCAAGCCGCTGGATCCGCTGGCATTCCATCCCCGACTATCTGTAGATCCCCGAGCAATCCACCCACGTTATCCGAGTGAGTGCTTTTGTAGAATTGTTCGAGGAATAGCACCATAGCCTCGAAGGCCTGTCTTGCTGTCAATGTTTCCATCTATTCAATACTCCTCTAAGGTTTACCGAGACTCGACAGACCTGTCGTCGGCGTCCAAGGCCTGACCGTCGAGTTAAGTCCGCCATTCCTGATTTGTCCATTTCTTACTTGAGCCCAAACTTGAGATCCGTCAGGCCGCGTCTCAGCGTACCAATGATTTCCCCAGTTGTCCTTTCCCAAATAGTTTTCGGCCTTGGAAGCCGTGTCAGTTAGCAGTTTCCGATTCGCCGGTGTATCAGCTAAGTGGCCCTCCGCTTCACGAAAGATGTGACCCGCATTATCTTCGGCGATGGTGGCCTCACTCGTTCCGATCTCAGCAGCTTCACCTCCAGCGGCTTCTGCACCAGCGGCTTCTGCACTAGCGGCTTCTGCACCAGCGGCTTCCGCACCAGCGGCTTCGGCGGCGGCGGCTTCAGCGGCAGCGGCTTCAGCAGCGGCTTCCTCGAACAGGAATGGTGCGATCTCAGGGAGCACAATAAAAACTACAGCCAGGATTAACGCAATCGCGATCAGCGCGATAACGCCGGTCAATACTGTTCCGTAGCAGTCACTCAAACTGCCACAGTTATCTCCGTAGGCGCTCGCCGGGAATGCCACTAGAAGAGACAAAGGGATTAGAACTACTAGTAGTTTGCGGATTCTGAGGCTCATGGTTTCCTCTTCGCTTGGACTTCCTTTTGTGCGGACAGTGTTTCGCCTGCGGGCAGAAGGATCGAAAAGACGACTAAAGAGATCACCGTGCCGATCAGGATCGGAAGAAATGAAGACGTTTGGCTCCAGAGAATCTGGATGATCGGAGCTGAAAGCATGTAACTGATCGCGAGCGCCAGCAGGAGACGGATTAAGATTGGCACATAGGAAGCCGCACGCGACCAAAAGCCAAGATATTCAGCGGCAATCCCACGGATCAAAAATACAAGCAAGAGAACGACGATCAGAACAATCATCTGTAGCCACGAATCCAGAATTCCACCCAGCAGGAATGTCAGCAGCAGGGCTTTGAAAGGCGCCATGGCTAACGCCGTGATTAGCCGATGATGACTCTCTGATCGTCCCCAAGCCTGGCGCAACTTGATTCGGCGCGCAAGGACCTCCGGTTTATTCTCGGCAATGAACTCAAGAACGACGCGCGCCATGCCAACCACTCCTGCGAGGATCGCCAACAGCCATCCCAAATTCTGCAGCGGTTGTATTGCCGCGATTGGCGGACTATTGCCGTGCCAGGTGTAAACGGGACGAATCAACGTGGCGACCGCTTGCGTCCAAAGATAGACCAGCAGGATCCCAAGAAACGCCTGCACAGGTATGTCAAGGAGAATCACGAAGCCGCGCCGGGCTTGTAAAGCCGGAGACGGTCTCGGCCGGACCGCTGCGGTTGAGGAGCGCAACTTATTGAGAATCGCCGTCGCGAAGAAACGTAATCGCCACATTGTCAATCGCGTCAATCCGCGTATCGCGAGTGGCATGACGACAAGCAAGACTCCCAGCAAACTATCGGCTAAGAAGCGCGCGACGACTATCAGGAAGATGCTCTTGGGAGGGTATGACTGCTGCGATGTAACCAGGGGAATGAGTATAAAGAGAAGGAAATCACCGAGCACATATCCGAGCCACAAGAAAGCGCCCAAGGCGGCACCAAGATGACTTACCATCAACAACGCTGTCATGAGCAGAATGGAGAAGGTATAGACTTCGCCTGAGAATATCTGAACCCAGCCGAGAAGAAAGCCAAGCATAAACACGATCGGCAATATGAACGCGCCGATTGGCCAAGCTGAGGAATACATGCCATCCGCTAAGACCGCCGACTGGATGCGCGACATGCGCCCAACTAAGGTCGGCAGGCGAACCCACCAAAAGTCGTTGATCCGTTCGAACGGAGTGGATTTGCTGGTTTCTTGCGTTGGCATTACTTAGAGCAACTCACAAAAGTCCTGTCGACATTCACCCGGCTCTCATTTCGATCCAATGGCGCGCCATTACTCCGAGAACTGAACCATAAGCCAAGTGTCCCGCCAGCGAGACTATAGTAAACTCCTTGATAACCGCATCAAGATTAAGCCAAGTCGGATAAATAGTGAACATCAGGACTTCCAGACCCAGCGCCCAAATCACGCCATGAATCCAACTCCTCCCAGCCAACAGCAGACAATAGCTAACACTGAAAAAGATCCCGTTGGTAACGTGATAGAGTGCTCCTACTGCGATTGCCGTGCTACGCGAAATCCCCTCGCCGGCTATTGCGTGACCGAAAAAACGGAGCGCCTCAAAGGGCCAGACATTCATGGCAAATATCTCAACTATTGCGAGGCGCGATAGATCGTAAGCGGCGGTGGCTAGTAAACCGATCAGGACTCCGCTACCTATTTGCCGAATTAGCTTAAGCCGCCGAGCTAGGTCGATGGCGTAGAATCGCCTCGCTAGGACTGCGATGACGAACGCAAAGCTACAAATCAAGGCCAGTCCCAGCGAAACGCGGAAAAGGATGTACATGAGCAACGCCGCACCAGTCGACAGAAAAGCAAGACTCAAGAATGGAACCGAATATCGCCTCACTAAAATAGACTTCGCTTTATGAGACTCGATCTTCATCGTCTGAGGTGATTCACCTAAACATATTGAGGCATGTCTTCTGGCTCAAAATTGAGTTATCGAATAACTCTGGAAAAGCGGAACGCAAAGTAAGACTATTGATTCTGTCAGTATGCACGAGAGTAGCCTTAAAAACGGAAAGATCGTTGAGCGACGGTGCTTTATCTTACGCATTCCGTTGGCGGATCGCAAAATGTGTATGTGTGAGTATTGGCGTAATGAACGTTCAAGGCCATCAGCCTGTTGTAAAAACTTACGCAGTATGTAAAACCCAACCGGTTTTATGGGACCTCGATGAAGGAGGAATTCGGATTTGAAGTTGCGCGAAGTCGTCGAGCATCGGTATCGGTGGGTACATCACGTCTAAAGTCCCGAGTCTTGGAGGTGCGCGCCTTTGTGTCGGGCAATGCAGGCATGAACGCAGCCTTCGGGACTTGCGAGCGCTGCATAAAAACTCCGATGATCGAATTCACATATTTGTGCGTCTCGATATAGGGTGGCAAACCTCCGGTGATGAGTCCTCGCGGATTAATGATCTTCCCGCTCGCGAGCCTGAGAGGTCTTCCTGTTAGAAATGATTCAACCGTGCCTTCACCTGCGTTGTACGCAGCCAGCGCGAGATCTAATCGTCCATTAAATCTAAACAACAAATCGCGCAAATAATGAGCGGCGGCATCAATAGCTGCCCGCGGATTGTGCGGGTCTTGCAGTCCATAGCGACGCGCGGTATCCGGCATGAATTGCATGGGGCCGCGTGCGCCTTTCGGGCTTACCGCATCGAGTCGATAGCGGGACTCGATGAAGCACACAGTTCTTAAAATTCCAGGATCGATCCCATACCGTTCTGCTGACGCAATTATGAGCGGCTCTAACTGTCGCGCTCTCTCTTGGAGGGTTGGCCCAGGGTCGTGTCCAGCCTGGGCCATTGTCGTAGCGGTTAACAGAAGCAGGATTGTTGGTTGGACTAACCTGTAAAGCACAGTGGCTTGGCGCTTGAGCAATAAGTGGGCCAGCGTCATGGCACATGAATTGAAAAGGCGAGCGCGAAGGTCAGGTGCTCGTTGTTATGAAAGGGAAGGAAAGAACGAGCGAGGTATGAACAGTTTTGGATTGGGGGAGAAGTAAGAGATGAACAATCTTGTAGAGGTACTGAATGTCCAAGGACTCGAAAACTCGCGTGTTGCGCGAGTCGGACGGAAGCTGATCATGCTGGGCATGAGCATGAAGACGGTGCACGGCGCGATTGTAATCGGGTTAATGCTTGTCCTCGGAGTGGTTCCGGGGTTAGCTCAAACGCCGACGGGCTCATTCTTCAACGGCAATAGCTCTCAGCTTGGCAACAGTCTTCGGTCGGTAACTTTCTTTCTGGCCGCTGCGATGATCATTGCGGGGATCATCTTCATCGCCTACGGCATCGTTACGTCCGGTCTGCGCGAATCGCTTTCAACCTGGAAGTTCATAACAGGAGCGGCTTGCTTTGCGTTCGGTGGTGTCTGCGCAGCGATCTACGCATTTAGCCAAGGCGATACCGTTCCGCTGGACAACCAGTTCTAATCCTGTTCCGAGAGCGGTGCTCGTTGGGAGATTTCCAATGCGTCTGCGTCCTGTGCGACCAAACATTTATTTGCCGGTAGTGCGCTTCGGCGTGGCCGATAGCGATTGGTTCTCGGTGCTACTAATTTCATGCGCCGGCTACCTGCTTCCTGTGCCCTTGGGCCTGACCGTGCTCTACGTGCCGTTGCAAATGTGGACGTGGCTTTTGGCTACCGCCGGGAGCATTGCCTTTTTTAACTACATTCGCATCGGGCGGAGACCGAACTGGCTTAACCACAAAGTGAAGAGTCTTGTTTCACATCACCGTCAGTATCGGTTTATTCCCAACGGAAGAAAGAAGTTTTTCAATCGGGTCTGGCTCATTGATGCGGGAATCAACGGGAACTCCCTTGATGCTGACAGAGCGCCACTGATCGTTAGGGCACAAACAGTCTTTTTGCTTGAACACAACAATCATTTTCAGGAGGCCTGGCAAGAACAATGGAACACTGCCTTACCTACGACCAACTAGAGGCCGATGACGATTCGGTGAATAACGAAAGCAAGGCGCTGAGGCGACCCATCGGTCGCAGGCGAGATTCATCAATCGTAGGTATTTATCGAGACGCTGTTCGTCACAAAGATGGCGCATTGACAGTCGCGTATCTCGTGGAAACACCCGCGACGATGTTTGCCGACGATGCGCTTGTCGATATTCGTTACGACGATCTCGCAAGAATGCTCGCCTTTGAGAAACCTTCGGGAACACTGATTCAGTTCAGATACTCCACGGTCCCTGATGGTGGACAAGCGATAAGTGCTGCTATCGATTCGCGTGCGCCGGAAGGAACGCACGCGCTGGCTTCTTTGCTTCAATCGTCGAATCTCGATTACTTGCGGAATGCGGCCAAGAGTCTTCCTTATCGTCGGAGCGTGATGACGATGTGGGTGAGAGTCCCGCCGAAGAAGCGAGTCAATTCAACAATGAGCGCGCTCGGGGACTTCACAAACGCGCTGTGTAAAGACGTGAAGACGCGCGGACTATTGTCCGCGCTGCTAACTTTGCCTCAAATCTATTCGCATACGGCAGACGATTCTGTGGTGAGACGGACGCTGGAGGATGAACAGCGCGCTTATTACCACGCCAACAGAGTGTGGCGCCAGATTGAGAATTCATCGCCAGTTACGCTGCGACGATTTTCTCGCGAAGAGATATGGGAAGCCGTGTTTCTTGGCCACTGTCAAAACGCGAACTCCATTCCGGTTTTGACGGAGAGACCGGGGCGAGATCTGCGTGATTATCTGTGCGGCGAAACAATCGAAGGTGAACTGAATTACCGGATGCACGGTGACTACCCGGTTGCGATCGTTTCGATGTTTACGCCGCCAAATGAGTTCGTGACCGGCGACGCATTGCGCGGACTAATCGGACGCAGAGATTTTAATATTAGGCACACGGTAGTCACTGAATATCTCTTTCCTGAACAGCGCAAAGAAACAAAGCGCTTGGATCGCCGCATCAAGCAAGTAAAGCGCACGTTCACCAAGCGAGACAATCCCGAAGGCGCGGCGGCGCTCAGAGCATTGCGGTCGGTGCGTGAAGAAGTTGCCGGCGCGCGCGAAGCCCTCTTGCCGACAAGATTTTATGTGATTCTTTACGGCGAGCGTGCAACAAACCTTTTTGAGCTGCAACGGTCAGTGGATGCTCTCGACGAACATTGCGAGAGAACGGTCTCCGCGATTAGACAGATTCCAGGAGCGAATGCCGAACGAGAAGAGCCTGAAGCTTTGCGCGCGCTTTACCCGTCCGCAATCGTCGGGGAGTTGAGTCCGAAACTCACTGGCCGCGAGCTGACAGAAGTTTCAAATTCCGTAGTCGCGTTAACGCCGACTGAAGATTCCTGGCCGGGCGCGGCGAGGCCGCACACGCTTCTTTCCACAGTTACCGGTCGGTTAGTTGGTATCGACCTGTTCGACCGCAACCAGATTCCCTCTCCGTTGATTCAGATCATAGCCGCGCCGCGCGGTGGAAAATCGATCCTGATGGCACAGTTTGCCTGCGACATTCTTGCCAGTCTTCGCGAGGCGAGCATTAACGCGATCGACATCGGTGAAACCTTACTGCCGTTGGTGACAGTTCTTGGTGGCCGGTACATACGTCCCCAACCTGACGAAGTTCGAGCGATTAACATTTGGTCATACGAAGCCCTGAGAGAAGGCGAAATGCCTGACGACATTCAAAAGGCTCTCGTTGTAGGCGACCTGAAAATGCTGGCGCGGGTGAAGGACGATGACAAGACTGCGGAAGACGTTATCAGCGCGGTTGTATCCCAGGTTTACGAGAACATCGTTTCTCAGAATGGACCCGGGCGTCCGTTGTTCGAGCCCGTACTATCTCATTTTGTCGCTCAACTGAAGACTTACCCCTTTGATTCCGAAATGGTGAGGGAGCGCCGCGAAACGCTAGTCCTGGCGCTCAGTAATTACATCGGTCATCCGTGGCTGGACGCGCCAACTCACCCGGACTACGAGGTGAAGTCGCCTTTTGATGTCTTTGAATTGGGTTCGCTCAAAGATTTTCCGCGCGACATCAAGTTATCGCTGGCTTATCGGATTGCCGCCCACGTGGCGCGATCCATTGGCCGACGGCGCGCTGATGGAACTCGCGCTCCAACGGCCAATCTGTTCGATGAAATGTGGGAGATCAAAGAGGAGTATCCATTCATCTTCAAGGTTCTTCAGCACGCTGGCCGCAAGGGTCCCAAAGAGAACTCAATCACGATTCTTGCGACTCACGCTTTCGAGGATATCGAAGATGTCGCCTCGCTTTCGAAAACGGGAAACGTCATCTTCGTGGGCAAGCAGCTCGGTGATTACTCGAAGATCGTCGCTCACGCAAAGCTGTCAGAGAATGGCGCTGCCGCAATTGCCCACATCAAGACAGCTCCGGGAAGGTTCTCTCAATTTGTCATGGTGATTGGCAGCGGGCCGGATCAAGTCGTCGAGGTCGTCCAGCATGAACTTAGTCCGCTCATGTTGTGGACGTTAACAACCAATGCTGATGAACGGAACGCGCGCAGTTTGGTGAGCGCGTACCATCCCGATTGGACGGACATGCAGATTCATGCGTGGCTCGCAGAGAACTATCCGCGCGGCCTGACGGCAATCGGCCTCCGCGAAATTGACGAAACCCTTCTTGAACTTGTTGCATGAAAGGAAGGAATCAATGAAGAAGTTATCTAAACATATTTTGCTTGGGTTATTGCTCGGCGCAATTCTGACCCCGATGACTGCACAAGCGCAATGGACCGTTTTCGATCCGGCACAGTACTCATTGCAGATTGAGCGTCAGATCGAGGAAGCGAATCGGTGGCTTGAGCGTGTGAATCACTACACCGACGAGATCAACAAAATGGTCGAGCAGATCACGACCATGAAAGGTGTGCTCACACAGGCGGAAAAGCTTGTGCTTCATAACGCGAACCTCACCCGGACGATGGCGCAGATCGGTCAAACCGTGCGGGATGTCTTTGCGTTAAAGCGGGCAATGGAAACGATGGTGATCTCCCGCCTGAACATGATCAAGTCAATAAAGACTCGTCTCGAAAGCGGCATCTTTGATCCCCAAGCCGACCTGCGTGACTTTGAGGACTACTTGCGCAACTCCATCGGGCGTCAGGAGCAAGACAAGATCGCCACGATGAATCGGATCGCGATGTTCGATGCAACGCTGGCTCGTCTCTATCACGATCTGCAAACCGCCGAAGCGAGGCAGGCTGGCGCCGCACTCGAGATGAAACAGGCCAAGGACAAGCTCGAAGCGGAGTTGGCGAAGCCGCAGGAAGAGCAATGCGCGCACTGCATCTCTGACCTGAAACTTGAGATCGCCTCTTGCGAAAAGATGATCGCCGATCTTGATAAGCAGATCAGTGACCTGTCCACTCAGATCGAAGATCGAGTGAAACGCTACAACCTGACGATGGAAGAGCGCGTGCGCATTGCCAACCAAGTCAAGGCCACAGATGAGGCATGGAACAATTTGAATATTGTAAAAGACAGCATTTTCGAGGCCCTTCAAAGAGGCGGCATTCCATCGCCGTCGCCAACGCCACATCCATAGAGTCAGCCTAGCAGATTCGAGTCGCTTATGAAGCTCAAAGGAATAATTTCAGTTCTGATCCTATCCGGAGTCTTCCTGCTACCGATCGCGGTCTGTGCGCAGTCTCCGAGTCCAAGCCCGACGCCCTATCAGGGGAAATCGCTCTCCGAAAACATCGCGGCGCTGTCGCAACGCGCCGGTTCGTTGCTGCCTTACATCGATAACGAGATCGTCTCGAAGCTAATCGGCTGGTTCGAGTTGTTGGCCTGGATAATCGGCAACTGTCTGGCCGGTTTCGCCATGCTTCGCATCATGCGCGAAGACAATGGTGAGGGTCCGAATCTCTATTGGTGGTTTGGCAGGCTGGCGCTGTTCTTCATGTTGTCGGGCACGAGTCCGGCGATAATCAACGGCATGACTGCGATCGGTTACGAGATCGCTAACGGCAACGAGACAGGCCAA
>Ga0207684_10003214_pt1 | contig 16038 bp, 13 predicted proteins | sample KBSK5501metaG_FD_184342 | JGI IMG/M metagenome (GOLD analysis project Ga0207684, IMG submission 184342) | Corn, switchgrass and miscanthus rhizosphere microbial communities from Kellogg Biological Station, Michigan, USA - KBS K5-50-1 metaG... | ecosystem: Host-associated > Plants > Roots >...
ATCTTCGATCCGTTCTTCACGACGAAGCCCATCGGCGAAGGCACGGGGCTCGGGCTCTCGATCAGCTACGAGATCGTCAAGAAGCATGGCGGGGAGATCCGTGCCGAGAGCCCTCCGGGCGGTGGCGCGACCTTCACCGTTCGACTGCCCCTGACGCGGCGGCCGTCGTGAGCGGCGCGGCTACCTTGAGTGAGCCCGCGACCGTGCTCCTCGTCGACGACGAACCACGCGTCCTCGACTCGCTCGAGGCCATGCTGGGCATGGACTACCGCGTGCTCCGCACGGAGCATCCACCCCAGGCGCTCGCCCTGCTGGCACGAGAGCGTATCGCCGTCGTCATCAGCGACCAGCGCATGCCCGGCATGCTCGGCACCGATCTTCTGTCGAAGAGCCTCGAGGTGTCGCCGGAGACGGTGCGCATTCTCCTGACGGCCTTCACCGATGCGGACGCGCTCATGGCGTCGATCAACGCCGCCAACATCTATCACTTCGTCCTCAAGCCCTGGGATCCGAAAGAGCTGCTGCACATCGTCGGGCAGGGCGTGCAACGCTACCGGCTCGGCGAGGAGCGCGAGCGGCTCCTCCGCGATCTCGCGGCGAAGAACGCCGACCTGGAGGCCGCCCTCGCGGAGCTGCGCGCGGCGCAGCATCACGTGGCGCGCGAGGCATCGGTGCGCGCGCAGCTGCAGCGCTACGTGTCGCCGCGACTCGTGGACATGGCCGTCGCGAACCCGGCGCTGCTGGAATTGCCCGGCGAGTGGCGGCAGGCGACGGTGCTCTTCGCCGACATCCGAGGGTTCACGCGCCTGATCGAGACGACACGCGCGCCGGTCATGATCCGGATGCTGGACGAGTATTTCAACCGGATGATCGAGGTGATCTTCGGCCATCAGGGCACTGTCGAGCAGCTCATCGGCGACGAGATCGTGGCGTTGTTCGGCGTGCCCGAGGGCGCCGGGGACGCGGCCGCCCGCGCGGTGCACGCCGGCGTCGACATGATCGAGGGCGTCCGGCACCTGACCCGGCGCTGGACCGAGGCCGGCTTGCCCGCCTTTGACATCGGCATCGGCCTCAGCTCGGGGCCGGTGATGGCCGGCACCATCGGCTCCGACCGGCGCCGCGAGCTGATCGTGGTCGGCCGGCCGATGATCGCCGCCGCCCGCATCCAGCGCATGACACGACTCTTCGGAGCGCATATCATCGCGGACGAGGAGACGTTCCGTCAGGTGAGCGATTCGGTCAGCTACCGCGAGCTGGGCACCCCGCGCCTCAAGGGCCTCAAGGAGCGCACCACGCTCTACGAGATCCTCGGCAGGAAAGACGTCGCGGCGATCTCGTGGACCCGCTGACGATCCTCATCGTCGACGACGAGCTCCGGGTCCTCGACGCGCTCGAGGCGATCCTCGCGGCGGAGTTCCGCGTCATGCGCGCGGCGGGCGGGGAGGCGGCGCTCGAGATCTTGAGAACCGAGGACGTCGCCGTCATCGTCACCGACTACCGCATGCCCGGCATGACCGGCGTGGAGCTGCTGCGGCGAAGCCAGGAGCATGCCCCGGATGCCGTGCGCATCATCCTCACCGCCTACACGGACGTCGACAGCCTCATGGAGGCGATCAACACCGGACGCATCTATCACTTCGTCCCGAAGCCGTGGGAGCCGAACGATCTCGTGCTCATCATCCGCCGGGCGGCCGAACGCTACGCGCTGGGCCGTGAGAACGCGCGCCTGCGGGACGAGCTGGAGGTCGCCTACAACGCCGTGCGCCGCGACCTGGCGGCGGTGCGCGCGCGGCCGCTCGTGTTCGACACGTTGATCGGCGCGCACGGGGGCCTGCGCGCGGCGACGGAGCTCGCGGGCAAGGTGCTCGACGGCGAGACGACCGTGTTGTTGACGGGGGAGACGGGAACGGGCAAGGAGCTCTTCGCGCGGCTCATTCACGACAACGGCCGGCGCCGAGCCAAGCCGTTCGTCGCCCAGAACTGCGGCGCGCTAACGGAGTCGCTGCTGGAGTCGGAGCTGTTCGGACACGCGCGCGGCGCGTTCACCGGCGCCACGGCGGATCGGCGCGGGCTGTTCGAGGAGGCGCACGGCGGCACGATCTTCCTGGACGAGGTCGGTGAGATGTCGCCGGCGATGCAGCTGCGACTCTTGCGCGTGCTCCAGGAAGGCGAGCTGCGGCGCGTCGGGGAGACGGCCACGCGGCGCGTGGACGTGCGCGTGATCGCGGCGACGAACGCCGACCTCGAGACCGAGGGGGCCGCGGGCAGGTTTCGCAAGGATCTCTTCTATCGGCTCAACGTCTTCCCGATCCATCTGCCCCCGCTGCGGGAGCGGGCCGGCGACATCCCGGCGCTGGCCGAGCATTTCCTCGGCATCTATCGGACGCGAGCCCGGCGCGCGGTGCCGTCGATCTCCCCGGAGGCGATGGCGCGCCTGCGCGCGTACCCGTTTCCCGGCAACGTCCGCGAGCTCGAGAACGAGATCGAGCGAGCCGTGGCGCTGGCCAACCCCGGCGAGCCGATCGCGCCCGAGCACCTGTCCGAGCGGGTGAGGGTCGATCGCCCGGCCGCGGAGACACCGTCGACTCTCAACGACGCGATCGAGCATCTCAAGCGACGCATGATCGAGGACGCGCTCCGCGAGTGCGGGTCGAAGACGCGCGCGGCCGAGCGGCTGGGTCTCACGCGTCAGAGCCTGCAGCAAATGCTGCGGCGCCGGAACATCTAGCCGCGTCGCGGTTGTCATTTCCTCGAGTTACCGTCCGGCGCGAACTGCCGCAGCAAGCACGAAGTCCTAGCGCGCCGTGAGTCTGAGCTTCTTCCACGGCTAATTGCGACCGCTGATTCGCGGCTCGCTCGTCAGCGCACATGAACAGGCTCAGGAGCATCTCACCATCGCCACGGCGATGTTCCGCGAGATGGACATGACGGACCCGATGTCTACATCGCGCGCTTGACGATGACCGGCTCGCACTCGCTGAGCTCGTTGTCGCCGCGGAGCGCCTTCAGCGCCTCCTCGCGGAAGCTCGCACAGAAGGCGCGATCGTTGCCGCCGACCGCGAATTGCTCGGCGTCGTTCTGCGTGCTGAACACCCAGTAGATCGAGTCCGCGCCCTCCCGATACGGCAGCACGGCCAGCGGCTCGCACCGGGCCGAACGCTGCGACGGCACCGGCACGCCGGTGTGCGTCTGCGCCATCGCGCGGCTGAATTCGCACGATGGCCGATCCGAGGCGTAGGTGACCATCTCCAGACTCGGCCGATTCTCCGACGTCACGAGGTAGCCCCACATCTCGCCGGTGAGCGGGTGGGGATGCGGACGTGACGTCGCGCAGGCGGCCATCAGCACGGACGCGAGAACCAGCGCCAGGCGTTTCGGTGTGCCCGTCGTCACAGGAGCGTTCCTCGCAGCACGAGATAGGCGACGGTGAAGTAGATGACGAGGCCGGTCACGTCGACGAGGGTGGCGACGAACGGCGCCGACGCGCTCGCGGGGTCGAAGCCGAGGCGCCGCAGGACGAACGGCAGCATGGAGCCGGCGAGCGAGCCGAACGTCACGACCCCCACGAGCGCCAAACCGACGGCGAGCGCCACCAGAAGCCAGTGCGCGCCGTAGTCGTAGAAGCCGAACATCTGCCACGACGCGATGCGCGCGATGCCGATGACGCCGAGGATCGCGCCGAGCACGACGCCGGCCGGCAGCTCCCGCAGCGCGATCCACCACCAGTCCCGAAGCCGGACCTCGCGCAGGGCGAGCGCCCGGATGATGAGCGAGGTCGCCTGCGAGCCGGAGTTGCCGCCGGAGCTCATGATGAGCGGGATGAACAGCGTGAGGACGATGGCCCGGCTCAGCTGGCCCTCGAAATGCTGCATGGCCGTCGCCGTGAGCATCTCGCTCAGGAACAGCGCGCACAGCCAGCCACCGCGCTTGCGGATCATCGTCCCGAAGCCGATCTTCGTGTACGGCGCGTCCAGCTCCTGCACGCCGCCGAGCTTGTGGACGTCCTCCGTCTGCTCCTTGACCATCGCGTCGATCATGTCGTCGACGGTGACGATGCCGAGGAGGTGGCCCCCCTCGTCGATCACCGGGACGGCGAGCAGATCGTATTTCGCGATGAGCCGCCCGGCGTCCTCGCGATCCGTCCACGCGTTGACGGTGATCGGCGGGTGCCGATCGCCGACCTCCAGCAGCGTGAGCGTCGGATCGGCCATCACCAGCTCGCGCAGCGTCACGACGTGGATCAGCCGACGATCGACCGGGTCGAGGACGTACACGGCGTAGACCGGACGCCGCGGATGGCCGGAACTGCGAATGTGGGCGAGCGAGCGCTCCACGGTCCACGTCGCGGGCGCCTCGACGTGTTCCGTGGTCATGATGCCGCCCGCGGTCGTCGGCGGATAGTTCAGCAGCGAGCGCAGTGACTGCCGGGCGCTTCCGTCGAGGGCGGTCAGCAGCCGGGCGGCCGTGCGCGCCGGCAGGCCGCGGAAGACGTCGGCCCGCTGGTCGGCGGACATCGCGTCCATGAGCGGCACGGCCTTCTCGGGCGGCAGGTGCTCGAAGAGGCGGGCGCGGTGATCCAGCTCCGGCTGATTGAGCGCGCGCACGGCCAGCTCGAACGGCAGCGCGGCCAGCACCCGTGCGGCCGCCGGCGGGTCGATGCTGTTCAGGACGTCGGCGATGTCGGCGTCGTGGGTGCGCTCGAGCGTACTCGCGAGATGCGATGGATCCATGCGGTCCTCGGAGACTAGGCCATCGTGTTCGGGCGGTCCGGCGTGAGCGGAAACGACCACGGGCTCATGTGCTCGGCGGTGCGCCCGAGCGGGTCCCACTCGTGCACGCGCTGCCACACGGCCTCCGCCGCTTCCTGGGCCTGGCGGCGAAGCGCAACGAGATCGACACCGGGAATCGTGCGATCACGCATTCGCACGACGCCGTCGACGATGACACCGACCACGTCGTCGCCGATGCCGCACTCGACGAGCGCCTTGATCGGATCGCGGACCGGCCCAAAGCGCAACGTGTCGCGCGTGGCCAGGTCGATCACCACGATGTCGGCTTTCGCGCCGGGCGCCAGGCGCCCGAGATCGTCCCGACCGAGGGCCCGGGCCCCGCCGAGGGTGGCCGCCTCGAACACCTCGGCGGCGGAGGCCGCGAAGAGATCGTGGCTCAGCACCTTGCCGAAGTACGACGCGGTCCGCATCTGCATGATGAGATCGCGTGGATAGGTGTCGCTGCCGAGGGCGAGATTGACGCCGGCCGCCCGATACTTCGGCCACGAGTCGAGCGAACGCGCGCGGCGCGCGATGTTCACCGGACAGTGCGACACGGTGACGTGGTGCCGGCCCATCAGCTCGAGATCGCGGCCACCGGAATAGTGCAACAACGCATTGTCGGCGATGAGGTTGCCGTGACCGATCGTGAGATCGGGGCCGAGCAGGCCAACGCGCTCCATCAGCTCGATCGGGGTCAGCCGGTGCTCACGCAGGATCTCGTAGAACTCGATGACGTTGTAGGCCGCGTGGGTGACGATCGGCAGTCGCAGCTCGTTCGCTGCCGCGCGCGTCGCCCGCAGCAGCTCGAGGCTGCACGTCTCGACCTCGCGCGGCGCGAGCAACCCTCGCACACGCCCGCTCACGCGGCCGTCCACCCGACCGATGAAGGCGAGCGCGCTGTCGAGCTCCTTGCGTCCGGCCGCCTCGTCGACGACGCGCTTGAGGCGTCCCCGATCGTCGCCGACCCACCGCCCGGAGTCGTACCCGGCTCCGAGGTAGGCGCGCAGGCCGAGCCGCTCGACCTCTGGCAGCAATGCTTCCTGGACCCTGAGCTGGCTGCCGAACTCCATGAACGTGGTGGTGCCGTTCCGCAGCAGCTCCGCCACCGTGAACGTCGCGAGCAGGCGGTTGCCAGTCTCCGCATCGGCGTCCGACGGTCGCGCGTAGCGCGGGTCGCCGCCGACGCGCGTGCCCTCGCGTGGCACCGTGATCTCGAGGAACGGCTGGCCGTAGAAGTCCGGGCGTCCGGTGTCGGTGATCAGCCGGTGGGAGGCGCGGTGGCCCGAGTGCACGTGGGTGTCGATGAACCCCGGGCTCACGAGCATGCCACGCGCGTCGATCTCTCGGTCGACGCGGCCATCGAAACGCTGGCCGACGTGGACGATCCGATCGTCCTCGTACACGACCAGCCCGTCGGGGACGAGGGTGTGACCGGCACCGGCGAAGCCGACGACCCAGCCGCCGCGCACGAGCGTCCGCACGCTACGGCCTCGTGGACGGTCTCACGAGCTCTTGGGAAAGTCGTACAGCGTCGCGGGATTCTCCACGAGGACGCGGTGACGGGTTTTTTCGTCGGGCACCCAGTCGCTGAGCAGGTCGAAGAGCACCGCATCGTCCGGCACCTGCTTCTGCTGCTCCGTCGGATGCGGCCAGTCGCTGCCCCAGACGCAGCGCTCGGGAGCGGCCTTCGCGTACGCGCGCGCCACCGCGCTGGAGTCGCGGTAGGTCGGAGGCCCGACCTTCGTATCGGCGTACGCGCCGGACAGCTTCACCCACGTGCGGCCCTTGTCCATCAGGGCCCGGACCTTGGCGAACAGAGGATGGTTGACGCCGTCCGGCTGTGGAACGTGGGCGAGGTGGTCGAAGACGATCGGCGACGGCACGCGCTCGAGGATCGGCATGATCTCCATGATCTTGGCGGCCGGGGCGTTGATCTGGATATGCCAGCCCAGCTCGTTGATGCGCTTGGACAGCGGCTCCAGCATCTCCGGCGTGGTGGCGCCGGCCTGGGCCAGGTTGAAGCGGATGCCGCGGACGCCGAGCGCATGCATGCGCTTGAGCTCGTCGGCGGACACGCTGTCGTTGACGACCGCGACCATACGGGCGGTCGGCCCAAAGGCAGCGAGCGCGTCGAGGTGACAGCGGTTGTCCGTGCCGTACGTCGACGGCTGCACGAGCACGTTGCGCGTGATTCCAATGCGCTTCTGGAGCGCGCGGTAATCATCGACCAGCGCGTCGGCCGGGCGCAACGTGGCTTTGGGATCGACCGGATACTTCGCGTCGTAGATGTGGTGATGACAGTCGGTGGCGTTGGCCGGCGCCTTCAGCTTTGGCGCGTCGGTGCCCGCCGACCACTTGACGGACTGGGCGAACGCGGGCCGCGCGTGCGCGGCCAGCGCCGCGCCGGGCACCGCTTTCAGAAGCTCACGCCGGCTCCAGAATCGTGCGCTCATCGGGCTCTCCTCCTCGCAGCGGTGAGCCTATCACGTGCGCGCGCGCAGGAAGAGAGAGACGCCGATTCCGAAGAAGATGACGTTGGCCGCCCATGCCGCGACGAACGGGGGAAGCAGGTCGGCCCGGGCGAACGACAGCGCGACGTAGTGGACGACCAGGTACCCGGCCATGATCGCGATGGCGAGGCCGATGCCGAAGACGCGTCCGCTGCGCGGCGATTGAAGGGAGAACGGGATGCCGACGAGAACCATGACGAGGTTCACGAGAGGAAACGAAAGCTTGGAGTAGAGATCCACCAGGTAGCCCTTCACCTGGAAGCCGGCGGCCTGCAGCTTGGCGATGTACTCACGCAGCTCCCAGTAGCTCATGTCCTCGCCACGCTTCTGGAACTTCGTGAACTCCCCGATGTCTTCGCTCAGCTCGACGCTCGTCAGCGCGAACGGCGTCGTGTCGACGCTGCCATCGGCTCGGAGCTCGCGATAGGCACCGTCGCTGATCTCCCATCCGCCCGGCGTCCAGTGCGCCTGCCGCGCGTCGAAGCGGTCGAGAAGCCGGAAGGTCTTGTTCACCTCGAGCACGGTCACGCCGTAGAGATCGCTCGTCTGGGGATTCATGAGCTCGATCCGGAAGAAGCGTGTGTCGGAGCTGCGCAGCCACATCCGCTGACGCGACTGCAGCGGCCGCGGCAGCTCGCCGCGTATCTTCACGCGGTCGACCTCTTCACCGAGCTCCCTGAGACGCGGGAGAAAGAGCTCCTGAAAGAGCAGCGCGCTCACGGCCACACTCAGTCCCAGCAGCAGGATGGGGGCGCTGACGCGGTAGAGACTGATCCCCGCCGCCTTCATCGCCGTCAGCTCGTGGAAACGGCTCAACGTCAGGAAGAGAAAGACCGTGGCCACCAGCATGACGACGGGCAGCCCGTCATAGAGAGCGGGCGGAAGACGAACGATGAAGTGCTCGACGATGTAGACGAAGGACGGTTTCACGCGCAGGTAGCGGTCCAGCGTCTGCAACAGGTCGACCACGACGAACAGGGTCGCGGCGACGGTCACGCCGATGGCGAACAAGACCACGAACTCGCGAATGAGGTAGCGGTCGAGGATGTGTGTCGAGGCGGTGCTGGTAGAAGTCGCCTCGGCACCGGTGCGGCGCGCTCGACTCGACACGAAGCGGGCGCCTGCGCTCAGCGCGTGCCACGCCCACCTGACGCGAGGTGGCTGCCATTCATAGACGGTGGCGATCAGAAGAAGGAGTCCGACGAGCAGGAAGACCGCGTTCGGCGCCCAGATCGCGGCCCATGCGGGCATCGCGAGCCGGAGGGCGGCGCCCTCGAGCGACGTCAGGAGCACGTAATAGCAGACCAGGATCCCGAGACTGCCCGCCAACGCGACCGAGCGACCGACGCGATGGGAGCGCACGGCGAGAGGAAAGGCCACCAGCGCAAAGACGAGGGCGGCCACGGGAAGCGCGAAGCGCTTGTGGAGCTCGACCTCGTAGGGCATGCGACCGTGCTGGTCGGCGGCCAGCTCGCGGATCCGCTGCCGCAGGGCATTGAGCCCCATATCCTTCTCGGGTTTGTCCACGCGTGCGTTCCTCAGTGGCGAGCTCAGCGAGAGGCTCATGTCGTAGAGGCTGAACGCGGTGTAGCGATAGCGATCCGCGCTCGCCGCGCCGCTGCCGCGGACGCCCTTGACGCCGTCGGGCGGGCTGGCGGGGTCGGAGGGCAGCACGTCGGCCTCGTTGACGGCGCCATTGATCAGTCGCAGCGTGATGCGCCGATTCACATCGTCCGTAAGGACGCGGCCCTCGCGCGCGGTGATGACCCGCGAAAGTTGCGGGTCGCGCTCGTCGGAGACGAGCACGCCGCGCAGCGCCATCTGCGAGGCGCTGACTTCCTCGACGTAGATGATCACGTCACCGAAGGTGTCGTTGAACACGCGCGGCTGCAGGCCACTGACCGCGTGCGATTGAAAAATGCGGAAGAGCTGATCCTTGAACCAGTCATTGGCCAGCGGGTTCACCGTGAGGGTGAACCACGCCGTCAGCACGGCGATCCCGATGGCCGCGAAGAACACCGGCCGGAACAGCCGGAGCACCGACACGCCGGCGGCCTTGAACGCGATGATCTCGAGGTCACCCGCCAGACGGCCGCCTGCGAGCAGCACCGCGACGAGGAGCGCCATCGAGAGCGTGTGCGTGAGAAACGACGGCAGCATGAGGACGAGGAGGTGGAGGACGAGCGTGAACGGGATACCCCTGGCGATGACGAGATCGGCGAGGTGGTAGATGCGGTCGATGAGGAGGAAGAATGTGAACAGAGCGCCGCCGAGGCCGAACGGGACCACGAGCTCTCTGAGGATGTAGCGGTCGATGATTCGCACGGCTGTGTAACCTCGCCGCCAGCTTAGTCGAGTCACCGTGAAGGAAGCCTGAAGGCGATCTGAAGATTTACTCACGCTGTTTCGGTTGCCAGGCGAGTGCTGCGCGCTCTACCGTCTGGCTATGAGTGGACCTCGACAGTTGGCTGTTGTGCTCGTCCTCAGTATCGGCGTGCTGTCGTTCAACTTCGGTGCGCGACACCTCATCACCAATGACGACACGCGCTTTCCTGTCATGGCCCGCGACCTGCTCGCGAACGGCCATTGGCTCGTTCCCGCGCTGCCGGATGGAACACCTCATCTCATGAAGCCACCGTTGGGGGTCTGGCTGATCGCGCTCGCCTCGTGGCCCGTTGGCGCGGTCAGCGTGCGGACGGCCGTGCTGCCCTCCATGCTCGAAGCCATCGCCGTGGCGCTCCTGACGTACTGGCTCGGGCGTCGGCTCTTCGAGCCGAGCGCCGGGGTGGTCGCGGGTCTCACGGTCGCCACGACGCTCGGGGTCTACTCGATGGCGCACTCGTCGATGCCGGACATGGCGCAGCTCGCCGCAGGCACCGGCGCGATGGCGCTCTACGAGGCGTTCGAGTTCGGAAACGATCCAGCCTGGCTCGCGCCGTTCTATGGGGTGATCGGCGTGGGGTCACTGGCCAAGGGCGCGGCCGGCTTCGTGCCGCTCGCCATCGTCGTCGCGGACACGATCGTCACGCATGGCGTGGTCGGCCTGAAGCGCCTGGTGTCGATGACCGGTTGGGTCATCGTCCTGACCCTCGCCGTGCCGTGGTGGATTGCCTCCGCCGTCGTCGGAGGGCGCACGCGGTTCGTCCACGGCGTCGTGATGGCGGACCAGTTGCTCTCGTACTTCTGGCGGCCCGTGTGGAATGGGCGAACGCTCATGGAGCCCTTCGTCCACGCCGTCACCGTCGTCTTGCCCTGGGGGCTGCTGCTGCCGTTCCCCATTCGGCGAGCCCTTCAGGAGACCGACCCCGCAGCGCGTCGTCGCGTGCGACTGCTGTTCACGTGGCTGATCACGGTGTTCGTTCTCATCGCCGTGTCGGGGCGTCAGCGAGACCGGTACTACCTGATGCTCTGTCCGGCCGCCGCGCTCGTGCTCGCGTGGTGGTATTCGACGTTCGCGTCGCGCTGGCGCGCGCGGGCGTTCGCCGTCGTGTGGCTGATCGTCGTGGCCGGCGGCGCCGTCCTCGTCATCCGCGACACCCCGCGCTTCAACTCGACGACGGATCTTCGCGAGCTGGACGCCGTGCTCGCGCGCGCGCCCGCGCCCCTCTTCGCGTTCGATCTGCAGGATCTCGCGCTGTCGTTCAATCTCGACCGACCAGTCGTCAACGACAAGAACTATCAGACGTTCGAGTCGCGTGCCCGACAGGGGGCGAGAGGTTACCTGATCGTGTCGTCAACGACAAGAACTATCAGACGTTCGAGTCGCGTGCCCGACAGGGCGCGAGGGGTTACCTCATCGTCTCCGATCGGGCGCTCCGTGGCGACCACGTCGATCCTTGCATGCGGCGAATCGCGAACGGTGTGGTGACGGGGCGTTCGTTCACGGTGCTCGATCCGAGAGGATGCGTCAACGGGCTCTCGTCAGAATCGACGCCGCAGCCGCACGGCTAGGGAAGATGCGCCCCACTTCGAGGACACGTCTCGGCATGGCCCCGCACGGCCGCCGCGAGATCGTTTCGACAGAGCGGACACAGGAAGTAGCGTGGGGGAGCCGAGAGAACATCGGCGGCGAGATGGTCGACGCGAAGGTCGGTCGCGCACGTCGCGCAGTCCACGACACAGTCGTGCGCGCACGTACGCAGCCGATCGAGCAGCTCGAAATCCGAGAGATCATCGAGGCGACGACGCGTGCCCACAGCCAACGTAGAGTAGGACTACGATCGACGGCGCAGCAATCAAAACAGCGTGAAAAAAGCTTCATACTTCCTTCATCGTTCCTTCATCGAGAGCGTCCCGATTCGTTCGGGGCGCTCTCGATGATCGAGGCCGGGAGAGCGAGCGAGATTACTGTGCGCTCGCCGTGAACCGGTCCGAGAACTGCCTCACGATCGTCTCCGCGAGCGGGTCGGCGATCATCTGCATGTGAGCGGCGGCCAGGCGTACCGCGGTGAACGCTCTGACGGGATCCTTCGTGGCCTGGGCGTCGACCACGTCCTTGAGGGTGAGGACATGGTGCTTCACGAGGTCGGCGACGACGGCTTTCGGCAGATTCGGGCTCGCGGAATTGAGGAACGCTCCGAAATCCTGCGTGTAGCCGACGAGGTCGCTCACCGCTTTGTCTTCCTTGCTCTTGTCCTTCGTCGCGGCGCCCACGGTGTAGTCGACGAAGAATCCGATGTGGCGCCGCCAGAGAGGCAGAAACGCCTGCTCGGCGTCCGCGCCGTAGACGGAGCCGATCGCCTTCGCGATGTCCACAGAGTTTCCATCGAGTGCGGCGGCGGCGGCTTTGAATTCCGCGTCGCGACCACCGAGCGCGGCGTTGGTCGCGGCGACGGCGAGGTAGGCATGCTCACGCAGCGCGAGGTTCAGGGTGGTACGCAAACCGGCCGCGGCCGTCTGCGGGTTACCGACGAACTTGTCGGGAAACTGCTTCACGATCGCCTGCGCGAGCGGATCGGCGATCATCCGCATATGGGCAGTCGCGGCGCGCTGGGCCGCGTACGCCCGCGCGTAATTCCTCGACGCCTGAGCGTCGATCACGTCCTTGAGGGTCACGACGTGATGTTTCACGAGCTCCGCCACGACCGGCTTCGGCAGGTTGGGATTCGCCGACTCGAGGAACGCCGCGAAGTCCTGCGTGTAGGCGAGCAGGTCGTCGACGGCCGTCTGCTGCTTGGCCGCATCCTTCGTGGCCGCGCCGACCGTATAGTCCACGGCGTACCCGATGTGGCGGCGCCATAGCGGGAGAAATGCCTGCTCGGCATCCGCGCCGTAGACCGAGCCAATCGCCTTGGCGATATCGAGCGAGTTGGCGTCCAGCGCGCTCGCGGCGGCCTTGAACTCCGCGTCCCGGCCATCGAGCGCGGCGTTCGTTGCCGCGGCGGCGAGGATGACGTGCTCGCTGAGCAGCGCGTTGAGCGCCGTCCGCAGCGTCGCCGCAGAGGTCGTCGATGTGGCGGATCTCTGACCGACCATGGACTTGGTGCAGCCCGTGGCGAGCACCGTGACCACGGCCAGCGCACAGACAGACTTCACCACCGTTGCCTTGAGCATGATCCTTGACCTCCTGGGGGGCGATCAGTTGACGCGGATGTCGCCGCGCATTGAGGGATGCCGCTCGCAGAAGTACAGATAGAGCCCGGGATCCCTGAACTCGAGCGTGGTCACCGTGCCCTTGCCTTCGAGCCGCTGAGCGAAGCGGCCGTCACGCGCCTCGGGCGTGCCGGACGTCACCGTGTGCGTGATGTCGTCCTGGTTGATCCAACGGACCTTCGTGCCGGCTTTGGCCTCGAGGTGGCCAGGGCGGAACTGGAACATTCGGATCTCGACCGGCGACTCGGCCATCGCCGCCGTGGAGAAACCTGCGAGGATCAGCACGATCGCGAGGCGCATCGTCATTCCTCCTCCATCGCCATGTACTACGGGCGGGAGGCGGATTCGGATGGCTCAGGACGCGAGGCGGTAGAACCTCTGGGCGTTCAGTCCGAGAACTTTTCGGCGCGCCTCTTCCGGCAGCGGTGCCAGGCGCTCCTTGAGCTCGCGCACGACGCCGAATGAGGCGTCGATGTGCGGATAGTCGGAGGCCCAGACGAAATAATCGGCGCCCAGGTGCTCGATCATCTGGGCCGTGACCGATTCATCGGGATCCGCCGAGATCAGGCACTGCCGGTAGAAGTACGCGCTGGGCGGCATGCGGATGGGCGTCTGATGGGCGAGGACGCGGTACTTGTGGTCGAGGCGATCGAGCCAGGCGGCGATCCAGTTCGATCCGGCCTCGAGCACCACGCAGCGCAGGCGCGGATAGCGCTCGAACATGCCCGCGCTCAGCATCTGCGTGAAGGCCGCCATGACGTCGATGGCGAGGAAGACGATGCTGAAGAGGCCGTCGGATGGGTCCTTTCGCTGCCACTGACGAAACCATTGCCGGTCGCGCACGACGACGTGGAAGCCGACCGGCATCTCGAGGTCCTGCGCCGTCTCCCAGAAGCGCGCGAACACGGGATCGTCGAAATGGCGCCCGCCACGCGCGGCGAGGTCCGGAGAGAGATAAATGCCCACGCAGCCGTCTTTGCGCGCTCGGATCGTCTCCTCGACCGCGCCGTCGGGATCGAGCAGTGAAATGTGCGCGACCGGGTAGAGCCGTGCGGGGTCCGCGCGGCAGAACTCGGCGAGCCAGCGGTTGTAGGCGCGCGTGTACGCGGTGGCCAGGGCGCCGTCGGTGACGTGGCCCTCCCAGCAGATTCCGATCGTCGGATAGAGCAGGACGGCGTCGATGCCCTCGGCATCCATGACTGAGAGCCGCGCGGCCGGATCGTACGAGCCGGGCGGGCTGCCTTCCGCGTAGCTGATCTGGCCGCGCGTCAAAAGCTTGGCGGCGTCCATGCCGATCCCGCCGAGCGCGCCGAGCTCACCACGGAGCGTCTTGAGCGGCTGGCCGTCGATCAGCAGCACCTCGTAGCCATGCTCGTCTCGCGCGATGCGGATCGCCCGGTCCCGGAACTTCGGATCGAGGTACTTGAGCCACGTGTCAGCCGGTTCCAGGACGTGGCCGTCGGCGTCGACCACGTTCATGTCGGCGCCGGCACGTCGAAGCCGAAGAAGCGCGCCGCGTTCAAGCCGAGCACGTTCGCGCGCGCCGTCTCCGAGAGATGACCCATGGTGCGCTCGATCGCCTCGGCCGAATGCGGCCATGTGCCCTCGTGATGCGGATAGTCGTTGCCCCACATGAAGCGGTCGGCGAGGCCCATCGGCTCGGCGAGCGCGAGGCCGGCCGGATCCTCCTGGAACGAGGCCCAGCAGTGCTCGCGGTAATACTCGCTGGGCAGGCGCTCGAGCTTGGGCCGCACCCAGAAGTGATGCTTGCGGTACGCCTCGTCCATGGCCCCGAGGAACCACGGCACCCAGCCGATGCCGGCCTCGATGGTGGCCGCGCGCAGGCGCGGGATGCGCTCGAACACGCCGGACGCGCACAGGTTGGCCACGGGCTCGATCGTGGGCGACAGCGAGTGCGAGACGTAGTTGATCACCGCGCCGCCGTTGCCGCGCGACGCGCGCGGATCGCGCCCGGTGGACACGTGGAACGTGACGGGGAGGTTCACGTCCTGGATCACGGTCCACAGCGGGTCGAACATGGGCAGATTGTAGTTGGGGTGATCCACGTCGTGCCCGCCCCAGATCGGCTTGCACGGCAGCGTCAAGAGCCGGAAGCCCAGCTTCGCCGCGCGCTTCACCTCGGCGATCGAGCCGTCGAGATCGCCGGTGGCGACCGCCGCCGCGGGCGCGATGCGGTCGCGGAACGCGTGGAACGTCTCGTGCGCCCAGTCGTTGTAGACGCGGCACTGGGCCATCGCGAAGACCGAGTCGGGCGTCGCCCACATGGCGAGGCCTTTGTTCGGAAAGATCACCTCGATGTCGATGCCGTCCTCGTCCATGTGGCGCAGGCGTTCGACGGGATCGGCGCCGACGCGCTGGCGCAGCCCGTCCTCGCCCTCGAGGGCGTCGGTGCGCAGACGGTCGGGGCGATGGCCTTCGGAGACGCGCCACTTCACGCCGTGTTCGTCGGTGATGACCTTGGGCACGCGATGCCGATACTTCTCATCGATGCGCGTCGACCATAGATCGGCGGGCTCGTTGGCGTGGCAATCCGCCGAGACCATGAAGTACTTCCGCGGATCGCCTGGGCGTGCGGTGCGGGTCCAGCCGGTGTGGCCCGGAGTCGCGAGGCGCCACCGGTTGGGCTCGTTGACGACGATGTCGGTGCGCGTCATGACATGCTCCTCTGGAGGTGTGCCTCACGTGCTGCAGGAGTCTTTTACCAGATTACCGATCATACGTACGTGGCATCGTCGGTGCATCGTGGAAGTATATGAGCATCCGCACCGTGGCCGTGACGGTCGGGCACGCCGCTGCGCGCGCCTGGCGATTCCTTGTCGGCGGCGTTCGGAGCGGACTCGTCCGCGCGCACCGCAGCAGTCACGCGCTGGACGGTCTGCGCCGCCGCTATGTGTTCGGCGGCTTGAATCGCCGGGAATTCGAGGATGCCGTGAAGACGCTTGGCCGCCGCGTCAGGAAGCCAAAGAACCTCTGACCGCGTTCACACGGCCACCGTTTCGAGGCCGCGAGACTCCGCCCTGGCCGGCCTCGACGACGCGAGCCCACAGTCGACGATCTTGTAGAGGAGCGCCTTGTAGCTGATTCCCAGGAGCCGCGCGGCCTTCGCGCGGTTCCAGTGCGTGCGTGCAAGCATGTCGGCGATG
>Ga0207684_10003218_pt1 | contig 16027 bp, 12 predicted proteins | sample KBSK5501metaG_FD_184342 | JGI IMG/M metagenome (GOLD analysis project Ga0207684, IMG submission 184342) | Corn, switchgrass and miscanthus rhizosphere microbial communities from Kellogg Biological Station, Michigan, USA - KBS K5-50-1 metaG... | ecosystem: Host-associated > Plants > Roots >...
GCTCAGCTGGGACGACGTGCGCCAGGTGCTCGCGGCCATCGACGCGGCGCCGCTCGAGGAGCTCGAGCTGGAGATCGGCGACCTGCGCCTCGTGGTCCGCAAGAGGGCGCCGGGCCCAGTCGGCGTCCCCGATCCCCGGAGCCGGTCACCGGTGGGGGGAGAGTTCGAGTTGAAGGCGCCCGCCGTCGGCGTGTTCCGTCGTGGCGCGCTCCAAGACGCCATCCTGTTCGTAGAGCCCGGCGCCGTAGTTCAGGCGGGCGAGACGCTCGCCCTCATCGAGGTGGTCCGCGAGGCTCACCCGGTTCGGGCGCCGGAGACCGTGGAAGTCGTGGCCGTGCTCGTGGCGGACGGAGACTTCGTCGAGTACGGCCAGCCGCTCATGATCCTGCGGCCGCTCGGATCGAGCCGGCCATGAAGCGCGTGCTCGTCGCCAACCGTGGCGAGATCGCGGTCCGGGTGATCCGCGCCTGCCGCCACCTCGGACTCGAGGCCGTGTGCGTCTACTCGGAGCCCGACCGGGACTCGCTGCCGGTCAAGCAGGCCGACCGCGGGGTGTGCATCGGGCCGGCCCCGGCGCGCGAGAGCTATCTGAACGCGTCGGCCCTGATCGCCGCCGCCCTGGGGGTGGGCGCGGACGCCGTCCATCCGGGGTACGGGTTCCTCGCCGAGAACGCGGAGTTCGCGCAGGCCTGCGTCGAGGCGGGCCTCACCTTCGTGGGCCCACGGGCGGAGACCATCGCCCTCATGGGCGACAAGCTGCGCGCGCGTGAGCTGGCGGCCTCCATCGGCGTGCCGGTGGTGCCGGGTTCTCGCGGCGCCCTCCGCTCCCTCGGGGAGGCTGACGAGGCGGCGCGGCGCTTCGGCTATCCGCTCCTCCTAAAGGCGGCGGCGGGAGGAGGCGGACGGGGGATGCGCGTGGTGCGCTCCGACCGAGAGCTGGCTGACGGCTTCCTCGGGGCGCGGGCCGAGGCAGAGGCCGCCTTCGGCGACGGCACGCTCTACGCCGAGCGCTTCCTCGAGCGGGTGCGGCATGTGGAAGTGCAGGTCCTCGCCGACTCGCTGGGCCAGGCCGTGGGGCTCGGAGAGCGCGACTGCTCGGTCCAGCGACGGCACCAGAAGCTCCTGGAGGAAGCCCCGTCTCCCGTCGTAACGCCCGAGCTGCGCCGCAGCCTGAGCGAGGCGGCGCTGGCCCTGGTCCGGGCCATCGGCTACGAGAACGCGGGCACCGTGGAGTTCGTGCTGGAGCCTGAGAGCGGCCGGTTCTACTTCATCGAGATGAACACGCGGATCCAGGTCGAGCACCCGGTGACGGAGATGGTGACCGGAGTCGACCTGCTCGTGGAGCAGCTCCGGATCGCCGCCGGGGCTCCCCTCGGCATCGGCACGGACGAGGTGCGGATCGTGGGCCACGCGCTCGAGTGCCGCATCAATGCGGAGGCCCCGGAGGAGGGCTTCAGGCCCTCGCCCGGAACCGTCACCGAGTGGGTGGCACCCTCCGGCGAGGGCGTGCGGGTGGACACCCACATCGTCCCGGGCGCGGTGGTCCAGCCCTTCTACGATTCCCTCCTGGCGAAGGTGGTCGTGTCGGGGCCGGACCGGGCGGGAGCGATAGCCCGCATGCGCCGCGCGCTGCACGGAATGCACGTCGCCGGCGTACCGACCACGGTGGCGTTCCATCGGGCCATCCTCGATCATCCGGACTTCCAGCAGGGCCGTATCCACACGCGGTGGGTGGAGGAGGAGCTGGTGGTGCGCCCGTGAGCCGGGTCAACCTGATCGACGTCACGCTGCGCGACGCGCACCAGTCCCTCTGGTCGACGCGCATGACGACCGCCATGATGCTGCCTGCCGCCGCGGGCCTGGACCGTGCTGGCTTCGAGGCCATCGACCTGGTGGGCGGGGCCGTCTTCGACGTGTGTGTGCGGTACCTGTGCGAGGATCCGTGGGAGCGCATGCGCATCATGAGCCGCGCCATCACGCGGACGCCGCTCATCGTGATGACGCGGGCCCAGAGCCTCTTCACCTTCGAGTTCTTCCCCGACGATGTGGTCGAGTTGACCGCCCGGCGCATCGCCGCCAACGGGATCCGCTACGTGACGCCGTACGACGCCCTCAACGACGTGCGCAACATGATCGTCCCCGTGCGCGCGTCCAGGGCCGCGGGGCTCTACGTGGCGGGCGGCCTGGTGTACACACTGAGCCCGGTGCACACCGACGAGTACTACGCGAAGAAGGCCCGGGAGCTGTTGGCGCTCGGGGTTGACGCCGTGTTCCTCAAGGACCCGAGCGGCCTCCTCACGCCTGACCGGACGCGCACGCTGGTGCCGGTGCTCAAGACCGCGCTGGGAGCGGTGCCGCTGCAGCTCCACAGCCACTGCCTCACCGGGCTCGCCCCGCTCTGCGCGTTGGAAGCGATCCGGCTCGGCGTGGACGTGGTCCATACTGCGATCTCGCCCCTGGCCCATGGGGCCTCCCACCCGCCGACCGAGTGGCTGGTTCGGAACGCCAGACGCATGGGCTTCGAGGTCCCGGTGGACGCGGAGAGCCTCCGGCCCGTGGCGGACTACTTCCGCTACGTCGCGGCGCGCGAGGGGAAGCCGCTCGGCCGAATCGCCGAGTACGATCCCTTCCACTACGACCACCAGGTCCCGGGCGGCATGATCAGCAACCTGAGAACCCAGCTCGCCGAGCTGGGCATCGCCCACCGGCTGGAGGAGATCCTGGAGGAGGCGGCGCGCGTCCGGTGCGAGCTGGGCTATCCCATCGTCGTGAGCCCCTTCGCGCAGTTCGTGGTCACTCAGGCAGTCCTCAACGTCGTCCAGGGAGAGCGCTATGCGACCGTTCCGGACGAGGTCCGGAAATACGCGCTGGGCTATTACGGCGAGCTGGCTGCCCCCATCGATCCCCGGGTGTTCGATCGCATCACCCGTGGCGAGCAACCGGTGACGGCCCGGCCGGGCGAGCTGCTGGCGCCCGCCGTGGATCGGGTCCGGAGCGAGCGGGGGCCCTTCGCCTCCGACGACGACCTCCTGCTCGCGACGTTCTACAACCACGAGCAGTACACGCGCCTCGTCGAGGCGCGCCCGATCGTGACGGACTACGCCGTGGCGCTCACGCCGCTCGCGACGCTGGTGCGGGAGTTGGCGGCCCGGCGGGACATCGTGTCCGTGAGGGTAAGCAAGCCGACAAGGAGAGCCATGGCATGAGTCGAGACGTTATCATCCTCGGTGGTGCGCGGTCTCCCATCGGAAAGTTCGGTGGGGCCTTGAGGCCCCTCACCGCCGTGGAGCTGGGGGCTCATGCCGTCCGCTCGGCGCTCGGTCGCACGGGGGTGCCCGCCGAAAGCGTGGACCTGTGCGTGGTCGGCCACGCGCGCCAGGCCGGCAACGGTCCCAACCCCGGGCGTCTGATGGCGGTGGGAGGCGGCCTGCCCGAGACCACGCCGGCCTACACCGTCCAGCAGGCGTGCCTGTCGGGTCTCCTGGCGGCGATTCACGCGGCAGCGGCCATCCGTGACGGAGAGGCGCGCGTGGCAGTCGCGCTCGGCGCCGAGCACATGTCGAGCATCCCCTACCTCTCCTTCGAAACCCGCTGGGGCGCGCGGCTCGGGCACGGGGGCCTCGTGGACGCCATGTTCAAGGATGGGTTCATCGACCCGCTCACCGGCAAGCACATGGGCGAGCTCTGCGATGGGCTGGCGAAGCGTTACGGCATCGCGCGCGATGCGCAGGATGCCTTCGCGCTCGAGAGCCAGGAGCGCGCGGCCCGCGCCCGGAAGGACGGCCACGCGGATCGGACGCTGGCGCCCGTGTCCATCCCGAGGGGCCGCGGCGAGTCCGTCGGGTTCGCCGAGGATGAGCACGCGCGCCCGGACACCACGCTCGACAGCCTGGCCAAGCTGCCGCCGGCCTTTGGCAAGGACGGGACCATTACCGCGGGCAATGCGTGCGGGATCACGGACGGCGCCGCCGCGGTGGTGCTCGCCTCCGAGGAGGCCGCGCGGGAACTCGGCCTGAGGCCGCTCGCGCGCATCCTCGGCGCGACCATGGTTGCCGTGAACCCCGCGGATTACGCCATCGCGCCCGTGGCCAGCACGAGGAAGCTCCTCGCGCGGCTCGGCCTCCGCGCGCAGCAGCTCGACTGGATCGAAGTGAACGAGGCCTTTGCCGCCCAGATGCTGGCGTGTATCCGCGATCTCGAGCTGGAGCCGGTCCGCGTGAATGTCTGGGGCGGGGCCGTCGCCCTCGGCCATCCGATCGGCATGTCGGGCGCGCGCATTCTCCTCAACCTGGTCCATCAGCTCGACGCGCTCGGCGGCAGCCGCGGCCTCGCCGCCATCTGCGGCAACGGCGGTCACGGCGCGAGCCTGGCCGTCGAGCGCGTGGGGTGAGAGAGAGACGCACGATGAACGTGGAGGTGGACTTCGGCTCGAGCAGGCTCCCGGTTCGCGTGCCGGACGACGCGACGGTGGTGGAGTTCCGCGACGCTCCGGCCTCCCGCGACCGGATCCCGGTGCCGGAGCTCGTGCGGCGGGCCCTCGCGCAGCCCCTGGAGATGCCGCCCCTGAGCTCGCTCGTCCGTCCAGGCGCCACGGTGACCATCGCCTTCGATGACCCGCTGCGCGCCCCGGCGACCGTGCGTGCCGTGCTCCCGGCGCTGCTCGAGACGCTCGCCGGATGCGGCGTGGGGGCGGACCGCCTGACCCTTATCAGCGCCAACGGCATGCACCGGCAGTTTGACCCCGCCGAGCTCCGCGCATATCTGTCTCCGGAGGTCGCCGACGCCGTCGGACTTGACCGGATCCTCAACCACGACTCGAGCGACGAGGCCGCTCTGCTCGACTTCGGGCGCACGCCGCTCGGCGGACGGGTTCAGCACCATCGGGCGTTGGCGGAGAGCGACCTCACGATCTACGTCGGCAATATCGGGCCCAACGTCTGGGGCGGTCACGGCGGCACCGGCGTGGTGGTGGGGCTGGCGGGGGCCGAGAGCATCGCTCACCACCACGGGCGCGACGTCATCGGCGCCGAGGAGTCGTGCCACGGCGACCAGCGCCGGATGCTCTATCAGCGCCACAAGGAGGCGGTGGCCTGGCAGCTCGAGAGGGCGACGGGCCGGCAGGTCTTCTACGTCGAATGCATCACCGATGGCCACGGGGTCCGCGAGGTCTTCGCCGGTCACTGGGCATCCATCCGCCGCGCGGCGTGGCCCGTGGCGGACCGCACCTTCGACGTGGCGGCGCCCGCGGCGGACGTGATGGTGGTGGGACTTCCCGAGCGCCTGCTCTACGGCGAGACCGACAACCCTCTCATCGCGCTGACCGGGATGAGCTTCGCGACCCGGATGTGGAAGCGCGCCCCCGTTCTCCGCGACGGTGGGGTTGTCGTCGGCGTCAGCCCCAGCCGGGGCGTCGTGGACGCCGAGCGTCACCCGTCCTTCGAGGAGGTCATCCGGCTCTACGGAAAGGTCGGCTCGGTGGAGGCGCTAACCTCGCACGAGGGCGGTTACCTCTCGCGGCGTCACGGCCGCGGCTACCACCCAGCCCACCCGTTCTGGCTGTTCTACGAGGACGAGTACCTGCTGCGGCGGGCGGGGCGCATCATCCTGGCGGGGGCCGCGCGGTCGCCGCTCACCCGCGCCCTCGGCATCGACGTGGCTGGCGACTGGGAGACGGCCTGGGCCATGGCCAGCGAGGCCGCGCCACCCGCGCCGCGGACCCTCGTCACCCCGACCTACTGGACGCGGCCCCGCATCAAGTTCGAGGTCAACGCGTGATCCCCGCGCTCGCCGTCCTCGGCCTCGCATCTCACGCACAGGAGGAACGCCCATGATCGTTCGCGTGCTCGCTGCTCTCCTGGCCCTAGCAGTGCTCGGGTTCGCCGACACCAGCCACGCGCAGCCCAAGACCCTCACGCTCCGCGTCGGCGACCAGGTCGGCTCCGAGCTGGACTACGGACCGTTCTGGATCGCGGTGGAGAAGGGGTACCTCAAGGAGGAAGGGATCACCTATACCCGCAAGACCTACGCCAACGGGCCCAGCACGCTACTGGACTTCAACAAGGGCGAGCTCGACATGGTGATGGCCGGACTCGGGCCCTTCATCCAGGCGGCCGCCCAGGGCGCCGACTTCGTGATGATCACGTCCATCACCAAAGGGAACGCGCCGCTCATCGCCCGGCCCGAGATCAAGTCCCCCAGGGATCTCAACGGCAAGAAAGTGGGGTCGCCTGGGCTCGGGACCATCCAGGACACCATGCTGTCGCTCTACGAGAAGGAGCACGGCATCAAGGTCGAGCACGTGCCGACCAAGATCACCGACCTCATCGCCATGCTCGAGAAGAGCGACGTGGTGGCGTTCACGGGTTGGGAGACGGTGGCCGCGACCACGGTCCTCAAGATCAAGGGCGCCCATTACCTGGCGCCTCTGCCCGTGGTGCCCAACGCAGAGAGCCTGGAGGTCATCGTGAGCCGCAAGCTCGCGCAGTCCGACCCGAACGCCGTGCTCGGCCTGACCCGGGCTCTCCTCAAAGGCATGCGGTACTACGAGAAGTTCGAGGAAGACGCCCTCCGCATCATCGCCAAGGCGATGAATGTGCCGGACGCGCTGGAGATCGCCAAGCTCGCCAAGGGGCAGATCAAGATCACCGACCCGTACATCGATCAGAAGAGTTCCCAGATCATCTTCCAGACGCTCCTGGACACCCGGAAGATCCTGCCGGACAAGCTGGCGAGCTTCGACGACTTCACCAGGAGATTCGTCGACTACTCTTTCCTCAGAAAGGCCGAAGAGTCGCTGAAGGGCTGGGAGCCCAAGCGCTAGGAGGCGGCCATGAAGATCGAGGCCGAGGTTCTCAGGATTCCCGCTGAGCCGGCGGCGCCGGCAGCTCCGCGCGGGCGGCGAGTCCGGGTCGTCCTCCACAACGTGGTCGCCGCCCTGGCCGTGATCGCCGCCTGGCAGGCCGCCACCCTCGTGGTGCGATCGGTGTTCTTTCCGAGCCCTTGGCAGGTGATGCGGGCCATGGTGGACCTGGCGCTGCACGGGGACGTGCTGGGGAACTCGCTCCTGACCCACATCGACGAGAGCCTGATGCGCCTGGGCTCGGGATTCGCGCTGGGCGTGGCGCTGGGGGTGCCGTTCGGGCTCCTCATGGGCCTCAACAAGCCGCTCTACGTGGGGACACGCGCCGCCATCGAGCCCTTTCGCTTCATCCCGCCCATCGCGTGGATCCCGCTGACCATCGTCCTCCTGTCGGGCTTCTCCCGCTATGTGTTCCTGATCTGGCTCGGCGCCTTCTTCCCGATCTTCGTGGCGACCCTGGTCGGGGTGCCGCGCGTCGAGCTGATCCACAAGAACGTGGCCAAGGTGCACGGCGCGAGCCGCTGGTACATCCTTACGCGGGTCGTGATCCCGTCGGTGATGCCGGACATCCTCGGCGGGATGCGCGTCGGGCTCGGGACGGCCTGGATGACCATCGTCGCGGCCGAGATGACGGGAGGCGAGACCACCGGCCTCGGCCGGATGATGGTGAACTACGCCGAGCTGATCCGCATTCCCGAGATCGTGGTGGGCATGATCCTCATCGGGGCGCTCGGCTTCGTGATGAACGAGGTGCTGTTGCGCGTCGAGAAGCGATTGTTCCGCTGGCGGTGGGAGGTGACCCTGTGATCGAGGTCAACGTCACACAGCGGTTCGGCGACCTCCTGGTGCTGGACCGGCTGCGCTTCTCGATCAAGGACAAGGAATTCCTGTGCCTGCTCGGCAAGAGCGGGTGCGGCAAGACCACGGTGGCCAACCTCATGGCCGGGCTGATCCCGTGCACCGAGGGGCGGGTGACCATCAACGGCGTGCCCGTGGATCCCCGGCGGCACGAGCTGGCCTTCGTGTTCCAGGAGCCTTCGCTCTGGCCCTGGCGGACGGTGCGCGACAATATCAAGATCGGCCTCGAGATCAAGGGCGTGCCGCGAGCGGAGATCGACCGCCGCATCCGGGAGATGGTCGATCTCGTGGGGCTCAAGGGCTTCGAGGACTACTACCCCTACCAGATCTCGGGGGGCATGAAGCAGCGGGTGGCCATCGCGCGCGCCTTCGCGGTGGACGCCGACCTCATCCTGATGGACGAGCCGTTCGCCGCGCTCGACGCCCAGACGCGGGCCACCATGCAGGCGGAGGTGCTCCGGATCTGGGAAAAGCGCACCACCACGGTGGTCTTCGTGACTCACAGTCTGGAAGAGGCTGTATATCTCGCCCAGCGGATCATTGTCCTCTCGGAGAAGCCGGCCAGCATCAAGGCGAGCTTCACGGTGGACCTGCCCCGCCCGCGGGACTTCGCTCACCCGGGCTTCGTGGCGCTTCGCAAGCAGCTGGGCGAATTGGTGGGCACCTGGTGAGGGCAGCGGAGGAGTCATGACCCAGGACGACCGCTGATGCAGCTCTCGGTGGAGCAGATCCTCGAGATCTTGAGGCTCGTCGACGCCTCCCAGTGCGAGGAGTTCCGGCTGGAGACGGCAGACCTCAAGCTGATCGTGCGCAAGGGGAGCGCGGGGCCGGGGGTGGAGGCAAGCCCAGAGAGCGATCCGGCGCACACTGTGTCGATGACGGAGGCCGCCGACTCGGGTGTCGGGGGGTCGGCTGCGGGCGTGGTCCCCCGCGCGAGCGCGTCTCGATCGGCCTCCGCCGAGGTCGTGCCGGAAGGGCTCGTCGCGATCCGGTCACCCATGGTCGGTACGTTCTACCGGGCGCCGGCCCCGGGCGCGTCGCCCTTCGTCGAGGTGGGAAGCCACGTCAAGGAGAATGACACCGTCTGCATCCTCGAGGTCATGAAGCTCATGAACTCGCTCCAGGCGGGCGTGCGCGGCCGGGTGGCGCGGGTCTGCGCGGAGAACGCCACCCTGGTGAGCCAGGGGCAGGTGCTCCTGCTTATCGAGCCGGAAGAGGCGGAGTGTGGTCCCACACGCTCCTAGGCTGGACTTCGTCGACGTCACGCTACGTGACGCGCACCAGTGCCTGTGGGCGACCCGCATGCCCACGGCGATGATGCTGCCCATCGTCGGCCGGATGGACGGGATCGGGTTCAAGGTGATCGACCTGATGGCGGCGGTCACCTTCGATGTCTGCGTGCGCTACCTCCGAGAGGACCCGTGGGAGCGGATCCGACTGGTCCGTCGCGCCGTCGAGCGCACGCCGCTCAACGGCTGGGTGCGATCCAAGAGCCTGGTCAGCTTCAACCTGGTCTCGGACGACGTCGTGGACCTCTGGGTGCGCACGCTGGCCCGGAACGGCATCCGGCGGCTCACATTCTTCGACGCCTTGTTCGACATCGACAACCTGGCGCCGTCGATCCGCACCGCGCAGGCGGTGGGCGTGGAGACGATCGGGGCCCTGGTGTACTCGCTGAGCCCCGTGCACACGGACGCGTTGTTTGCCGCGAAGACCGCCGAGTTGGTGGCGCTGGGGGTGAGCGCCGTGCTCCTCAAGGACTCGGCCGGGCTCTTGACTCCCGAGCGCGTGCGCACGCTGCTCCCGGCCATGCAGCGGCAGCTTGGCGGCACGCCGCTCGAGATCCACTCGCACTGCACGACGGGCCTGGCCCCCATGGTGTACGCCGAGGCCATCAGGCTCGGGGTCGATGCCGTGCAGACGGCGATCTCACCGCTCGCCCACGGCCCGTCGCTGCCGCCGACCGAGCGCGTCGCGGATTACGGACGCCGGGCGGGCCGGACGGTCGACCTCGACGCGGAAGGACTGGAAGCGATGGCCGCTCATTTCCGCGCGGCTGCGGAGGCCGAGGGTCTGCCGCTCGGCGAGCCGGTGGAGTACGAGCCGTTCCACTACGAGCATCAGGTGCCGGGCGGCATGATGACGAACCTCGAGGCGCAGCTCGCCCAGATGGGCCTCGAGCAGCGCCTCGAGGAGATCCTGGTGGAGATCGCCAGGGTGAGGGAGGAGCTGGGCTATCTCAACATGGTCACGCCGACCTCGCAGCTGGTCGGGACCCAGGCGGTGATCAACGTGGTCCAGGGGCAGCGCTACGCGACGGTGCCCGAGGAGGTCGTCAAGTACGCGCTCGGCTGGTACGGCAAGCCCGTGGCGCCGATCGAGCCAAACGTGATGGACCGCATCCTGGCGACGCCCGCGGCCAAACGGTTCGCGAGGCGGGAGCCCCTCGCACCCATGGTGCCCCAGGTGCGCAAGCGCTTCGGTGGGCGGCTCTCCGACGAGGAGGTGCTGCTCCGGATCATGTTCCCCGAGGAGCATGTGGAGGCCGTGCTGGCCGCGCCGCCCCTCGAAGCCTCGCCGCTCCGTGCGGGGACGCCGCTGCTCGACCTCGTCCGCGAGGTGCTCGGCCGGCGCCGCTCGGCCGCCGTCAGCATCCGGGCCGACGGAATGGCCGTGTCCGCCCGGTTCCCGATGAGCGCCGAAGGCGCGAAGAGGCCAAACCGCCGAACTGAAGTGAATCGCGGACAGTGACCTAGAATGAGCCTCGACAATCTCCTCCGCCCGCGCTCCATTGCGATCCTCGGCGCGTCCGAGGACTTCGTGAAGATCAGCGGGCGGCCGCTCAAGTTTCTCCTGGACAAGGGCTACCCGGGCCGCATCCTGCCTGTCAACCCCAAGTACGAGCGCATCGCCGGGCTGCCGTGCTACCCGTCCATCGCGGCCGTCCCCGAGACCGTGGACATGGCCATCGTCGCGGTGCCGGCCGGGGCCGTGCTCGAGGCTCTCGAGCAGTGCGTGGCGAAGGGCGTGCGCGCGGCCGTGGTGTTCAGCTCGGGCTTCGGAGAGATGGGAGCGGCCGGCCGCGACCACGAGCAGCGGATCGCCGCCCTCGCGCGCCGCTCCGGCCTCAGGCTCTGCGGGCCAAACACGCTCGGCTTCATGAACAACTTCGAGCGTGTCATGGCCACCTTCAGCCAGGCCGGCGAGGGAGAGACGCCGCCCGGGCCGGTCGGCTTCGTCACCCAGAGCGGGGCCTTCGGCACCGCCATCTTTGCTCTCGCGCGCCAGCGGGGGCTCCCGCTCGGCTACTTCATCAACAGCGGCAACGAGGCCGACGTCGACTTCGGCGACCTCCTGGCGTACGTGCTCGAGGACGAGCGCATCCGGGTCGTGGCGGGCTATATCGAAGGCCTGCGAGACGGCCGCAAGGTGCTGCGGGCGGCCGCGCGGGCGCTCGAACTGGGCAAGCCCATTGTCATGGTCAAAGTGGCTCGCTCCCGCGCAGGCGCCCGCGCGGCTGCGTCGCACACAGGGTCGCTGGCCGGCGCCGACCGCGTGTACGGAGACGTCTTCCGCCAGGCGGGCATCGTCCGTGCGCAGAACGACGAGCAGCTCCTGGACTTGGTCTCGGCCTTCGTCCACTGTCCGCTGCCCCAGGGGCCGGGGGTTGGCATCGTCACCCAGTCGGGTGGCGCCGGCGTGCTCATGGCCGACCGCTGCGAGGAGCTGGGACTGCAGGTGCCGGAGCTGACCGCGGAGACCTGCGCCGCGCTGCGGAAGGTGGTGCCCGCCTTCGGGGCTGTGAAGAATCCGGTCGACATCACGGCCCAGTTCATCGCGGACCCCGAGCTGCTCGTCCGCGCTCTCGACCTGGTTCTGGCCGATCCGCGAGTGAATGCGACCGTGTTCTACCTCGGGCTCATGGAGCGGGCGGCGGCCAAGATTGCCGCGGATCTGGCGTCCATCGCCAAGCGATCTCCCAAGCCGTTGCTGGTGGCGTGGGCGGCGGCGCCCGAGGCCGGGCTCCGGGCGCTCCGGGAAGCGAGCGTGTGCGTCCTTCCCAGTGCGACGCGAGCCGTCGATGCCATCCAGGGGCTTGTGCTCTTCGCCGAGGGCAAGCGACGGTTTGTGGCCGAGCGGGAAGTGCGGACCAGGGCCATGCACCCCGTGAGTGTGGTCCCGGCGTCGATCGAGGGGCCGGCTGCCGGTGAGCGTCGCGTGCTCCACTCCGACGAGGCCTTCAGGCTCCTCGAGGCCTACGGGCTCCGGTGCGCCAGCTGGCGGTTGGTGACCACCCCGGAGGAGGCGGCCCGGGCGGCCGAAGAGCTCGGCGGATCGCTTGCGCTCAAGATCGAGTCGCCGGACATCCCCCACAAGACCGACGCCGGCGGCGTCCGCCTCGGCGTGTCCGGCAGTGCCTCCGCCCTCCGCGCTTTCGAGGAGATCGTGGCCACCGTGCGCGCCCGGCGGCCCGATGCGAGGATCCTGGGCGTGCTCGCTCAGGAGATGGTGCCCGGCGGCACCGAGATGGTAATAGGCCTTCACCGCGACCCGCAGTTCGGCCCCCTGGTGATGGTGGGGCTCGGAGGCGTCTTCGTGGAGGTCCTGGAGGATGTAGCGTTCCGCGCGGCGCCGCTCACGCGCGGCGATGCCCTCGACATGGTGCGTTCGCTCCGTGGGGCGCGCATCCTCCATGGGATCCGCGGGCGCGCCCCGGCGGATCTGGACGCGCTGGTCGATGCGCTCTTGGCCCTATCGCGGCTAGCCACTGACGCCGGCCAGGCCATCGCGGAGCTCGATGTGAACCCGCTGATCGTGCACGCCGACGGCCAAGGGGTGACGGCCGTCGACGCGCTCGTGGTGAGAGAAGGTCAATAGAGACGATGCTCCCCTGGCTATCCCATTGAACAAGGGAGCCGACTAATGCCGTCGCAGCGCTCCGCGGTGGGTCCGACGCGACACCAACGAGCCCGCTAACACCTTGGTAGATCGCGCGGTAGCATTCAGCGTTGCGGGCCCGTGATTTTGCAGAGGGGGCTTCCTGTGCGCGCCGCGTGTTCTACTGATCTGGTTCGGGAGGCCCGTTAGTTCATGCCGTGCGATCCGGAATCCAGTCCAAGTCCCAGTTTCTCGCGGAATGTCTCGCCAGAGTCTTAGTTCATGAGACCCAATCTGCCTCGTGCTCTTGCGGCGGCCGGCAGGGGAATAAAATCCCAGCCGAATTTGAATCCCGGGGAGTGAGGTGTTGAGTCAACATCATGCAACTGGCCGATCGGATTGAGAAAGCGCGTGGCGGACGGCAAACACGGGTTCGAATCCCGTTGGGGCCACCACGGTGGTTTTCTTGAGGTCTTACGCTCCGGGTTTGAGGAAGGCGGCGTGTAGGACTCACGCACGCTTCCAGGCGCACGTGACGGACCGGCCTCTGCCGTCCTATTCGATGATCCGATCCGCCCGCGCCAGCAGCGACGGCGGGATCTTCAGCCCGAGCGCCTTCGCCGTCTTCAGGTTGATGACCAACTCGAATTGGGTGGGTCTCTCGACGGGCAGGTCCGCGGGCCTGGCACCTCTGAGAATCTTGTCCACGTAGGCGGCGGCCCGCCGCACCTCATCGTAGAAGTTCACCGCGTACGACATGAGGCCGCCCGCCTCCACGAACTGCCGCTCACCCCACATCGCCGGTACGCGGCTCCTGGCGGCGAGGTCCACGAGGGTCCTTCGGTGCTCCGTCGTCAGAGCGCCCGCCGCGCCGAAGAACGCATGACTGCGCTCCCGGGCCATCGCGGAAAAGGCGCCCTCGAACTCGCCAGGTCCTCGCACCGCGAGCGGGTGCAGGGTCAGGCCCAGCGCCGGGGCCGACTCCTGCAGCTCCTTCAAGACCAGCACATTGGATCGGTCGGCCGGATTGTAGAGGACGGCCACGCGGGACGCCTTGGGGGCCACCACCTTCAGCAGCTCAAGCCGCTTGCCGCCCAGCTCGGCGCTCATGCTCGTCAATCCCGTGGTGTTGCCGCCGGGCCGCGCGACGGTGGCGACGAGCCCGGCTCCCACCGCGTCGGCCACGCCCGCGAAGACGATGGGGATCGTGCTGGTGGCCTTCTTGGCCGCCATGGCCGCCGGTGTGCCGGGCGCGACGATGACGTCGAGCTTGGAACGGGCCAGCTCGGCAGCGAGCTCGGGCAGCTGGCCGACCTGCCCGTTCGCGAACCGGTACTCGATGGTGATGTTCTGCCCTTCGACGTAGCCGAGATCACGGAGCCCTTGCCGGAAGGCCTCGATCTCGGGCGAGGCTCCGGGAGCGCCGTAGAACAGGAAGCCGAGCCGTGGGACAGTCCTGGCCGGCTGCGCCTGGACGGCGAGCGGGGCCGCAAGGAGCACGCCGCCCGCTCCGGCAAGAAACGCGCGCCGATCCATCACGGAATGACCGCATCCGGCCGGCGCCCCTCGTGGGCCGCCGTCTCGAACGCGCGGGGAACTGAACGCGGCGCTCGTCAATTGCGCGGAGCGCTCCGCGGCGGCACGATCCCGTTGAGGCGCACGTACACGACCAGATTGCCGTAGTGGTTCATGTTGTCCTGGATCACTCCGAGAATGGCCGCCCAGCGCTGGACCTGCTGGCCGCCTCGCCCCGCCACCATTTCCAGGGCCTTTTCCTCCGTGAGCCCCTCCCACACCCGGGCGCCGTAGTCGTAGCTTTCCCGGAGCGCCTTCATGATCTCCGCGCGGCTCCTGAGGGCGTCGAAGCGGGCGTTACTGCCGAGGTTGTCGCCGGAGACCCTGCTGAAGAACGTATAGTTCTCCCCGATCAGGTGGATGAGGATCTCCCGGAAGGTGCGCACGGCGGGAGTGGGCCTGAAGTCGTACTTGTCTTCGGGAATGATATCGGCGAGTCCGAGAACCAACGCGCGTGTGCTCTCCCACGTGGCCTTGGTCGGCGCCAGGAAGCTCGTGGCCGGGAAGCCGGGCCGGGCGGCCCCCGCGGCGGGCGCCGGGCCGCTCGGCGTCTGAGCCATTCCCGGGCCGGCCCACAGCAGGGCGAGCGCGGCCACGACGAGACTCCGCGTCAGCGCGTCATTGATCATCGTTCCTCCTGTGCGGTCGAGAGACGGCGCCGGGAGCGGCCTCCTCCCCCTTAGCGTAGATAACACAAAAGCCGGCCGGATGCTCGGCCCCCCTACGCGCGCCCGGCCGCGTCCTGACGCGGAGGTGCGCGCAGCGTCTATGGCGCCTTGCGCCCTCCCTCATCCGCCGTGCTATCGTGTGAGCCGGTCATGACGTCCTCGGGGCTCTTGCGCGACTTGTTCTGGACCGTGCCGTTCTGGGCCGCCCTCGGCGTGGCCATCCTGGCGGGCTCCTCCGACGCCGGCCGCGCCGCCGAGCCATCGACGGCGTCCGAGATCCTGCAGCAGTTGCGCAACTTCGCCAACATGGGCAGCGTGCTCTACGTCGCGGCCCATCCGGACGACGAGAATACGCAGGTCATCACCTATCTGGCGCGCGGGCGCGGATACCGGACCGCGTATCTGTCGCTCACCCGCGGCGACGGTGGACAGAACCTACTCGGCCCCCAGCTCGGCGAGGCGCTCGGCGTGGCGCGCACGCAAGAGCTGCTCGCCGCGCGCCGGCTGGACGGCGGGCGGCAATACTTCACTCGCGCGAAGGACTTCGGCTACTCGAAGAACGCCGAGGAGACCTTGAGCATCTGGGACCGACAGGGTGTCCTCAGCGACATGGTGCGTGTGATCCGCGAGTTCCAGCCTGACGTGATCATCACGCGGTTCTCCCCGAAGCCCGCGCCCACGCATGGGCATCACACCGCCTCCGCCGTGCTCGCCGTCGAAGCGTTCAGGCTCGCCGCCGATCCCGGGGCGTTTCCCGAGCAGCTCCGCACGCTCAAGCCGTGGCAGGCGCGGCGCATCGTCCACAACGTCGGCCGGGGCGCCGCCGCGGCGAATCCCGGCGCCAACATGGCGATTGCCGGCATGCCCGCCGACGTGCCCGATGGTCCGGGCGTGGTGAAGTTGGACGTGGGCGGCAGGGATCCGGTGTCCGGCGAGTCGTTCGCATCGATCGCCAGCCGCAGCCGCGGCATGCACAAGACGCAGGGCTTCGGCAATATCGGCCCTCCCGTGCGCGAGGGCTCGCGGATCGAGCCATTCGTGCTGCTCGCCGGAGACATGCCGACGAAGGATCTCTTCGACGGTGTGGACGTGACGTGGAACCGCGTGCCGGGCGGCGCCGAGATGGCCCGGGCGGTCGACGAGGAGATAGCGAAGTTCAACGCGCAGGACGCGCCCGGGCGCGTGCATG
>Ga0207684_10003219_pt1 | contig 16025 bp, 15 predicted proteins | sample KBSK5501metaG_FD_184342 | JGI IMG/M metagenome (GOLD analysis project Ga0207684, IMG submission 184342) | Corn, switchgrass and miscanthus rhizosphere microbial communities from Kellogg Biological Station, Michigan, USA - KBS K5-50-1 metaG... | ecosystem: Host-associated > Plants > Roots >...
CAGCGCATCCCTAGCGTTTGCCGTGTCGAGGCGGGAAGTACCACCACGCTGCGACCACCAGCAACCCGAACACCGTATACGCCAGCGTGAAGGCCCAGGGCGGCGCCTCGTAGAACAGGATGCGCTGCACCCCATGCTCGATGAAGCTCCGGATGTACGGGGGCGATCCCGCCCGCACCCGCAACCATGACTCCAGTGTCGTGAGCGGGCAGGCCTGGCCGAGCCACGCCTGCGCCACGACGACGCCGATGGCTGCGACATGCGCAAGACGAAACCAAAGACCGTTGACCCAGGACCAGGCGCGCAGGTTGCCTGCGACGATGAGCACCAGGCCGCCGACGACGAACAGCACGACGCCGAGGTGCAGAACCAGCACCGCGTCGGCGAGCATGCGATAGAGCGGTGATGCGCTCGACATGACGTACGCCCAGATGACATCGGAGCAGAGACAGCGAACCACCGCGTCCTCTGCGGTGGAGCCGTTGAGGTTTCACGTCAGCGCCGTCGTCGGCGCTGCTCCATTTCATCCGCCGCGCGCGCGAGGAAGATGCGGAAGACCGAGTCGACCAGCATGTCGTCGCCGCGCGCGCAGCGATCGAAGAAGGCCAGGTGTCCGAGGACGGCGCCGTCGCGCGCGCGGATCGGAAGGCCGAGGTAGGCCGCGTAGCCGCGCTCGCGCGGGAACATGCGTTCGAGGTCGTCGCGGTGAAAGCAGTTGCGCCCGTCCTGGATCACCTCTTCGCACGGCGTTCCGGCCAGCGCGAACTCGAAGTTGGCGACGTCGCCGTGGGTCGAGTTCCAGCAGGCCAGCGTCCTGACCCGGGTCGGGGGGTCGTCGACACATTCGGCGATGAACGCGAGGTCGACGTCGAGCGCCCGGGCGAAGCTGCGCACCAGGGCCGGGAAGAACGCGTCGCCGTGCGCGTCGGCCATGCCGTCGGCCAGCGCATCCAGCACGGCCTGCATGCGGCGTACGCGCGTCACGTCGGTGTCCAGGCCGACGAGGCGGTAGGCGCGCCCGTCCTCGTGACGGATCGCGACGCCGCGCGACAGCACATGGCGCACGCTGCCGTCCTTGTGCACGAGCCGCAGGTCGTGGTCGAACGGCGCCGCGTCGCGATCGTCCAGGTGCCGGCGCAGCCCGCTCTCGAAGGCGGCACGATCCTCGGGGTGCACGCGCGCGAACCAATCGTCGCGGTCGTCGCGGATCTCGTCGGGCTCGAAGCCCAGCATGCTCTTCCAGCGCGGCGACAGATGCACCTGGTCGGAATCGAGGTTCCACTCCCACAGCCCGTCCTGGCTGCCGCGCAGCGCGAGCAGGTAGCGCTGCTCGACGGCGCGCAGGTCCGCTTCCGCCGCGACGCGCGCGGCCTCGCTGCGCTCGATCGCCGTGCGCTGCTGCTGCACGCAGCGCTCCAGCAGCGCGACGCGGTCGGTGGGCGTCGCACGCTGCGCGTCGGCGGGTGCCGATGACGCTTCGGGTTCGGGCGCGACACGCGAGCGCGTCGCCAGCGGCAGATCGAACGAGACTTGCGTGCCCGCACCCGGCGTGCTCGCGACGCGCAGTTCGCCGCCGTGCAGCTGCACGGCGCGGCGCGCGATCGCGAGGCCCAGGCCGCCGTGAGGCGTCGTCCCGGCCGAACCGGCGACGCGCTCGGTGCGGTCGTAGCGGTCGAACAGGCCCGGCACGTCCGCGGCGGCGATGCCCTCGCCGGTGTCGCGCACGCTCACCCGCGCGCGGGACGCCTCGCCGGCGAGCTCGATCGACACCTGCCCGTCCGGCGGCGTGTGGCGCAGCGAGTTCTCGACCAGTGCACCGAGCACTCGCTCGACGAGCGCGATGTCGGCATGCGCGGTGAGCGGCACGGGCACGACCGCGCGCAGCGCGACCCGGCGCCGCTGGGCATCCGCTGCGTAGCGCTGCGCGACGTCGTGCAGCAACTCCGCGAGCGCGAAATCCTCGGCAGCCAGCGGCGCCTCCTCGCCGTCGAGCTCGGCGAGCTGGAACAGATCGCTGACCAGCCGCGCCAGGCGTTCGGTCTGGCGCGCCGCGGTCTCGAGGTAGTTGCGCTGCTCGGCCGGCTCGAGGCTGCCGTGGCGCAACAGCAGCAGCTCGAGATAGCCCTGCATGGACGCGAGCGGCGTGCGCAGGTCGTGCGAGACGTTGGTCAGCAGATCGCGGCGCTGCGTCGAGAGCCGCTCGAGCGCGGCGAGCTGCTGCGTGACCCGCGCGGACAGGCGCTCGATGCGCTCGGCGAGGCGACCGATGGCGTCGTGGCCGTTCATGTCGGCCTCGGCCAGATGCAGCGGCACCGCGTACCCGTCGCGCTCGAACGCGTCGATCGCGTCTGCGATGCGCTGCAGGCGGCGCGCCAGGTCGAATGCCGGGGCGTCCATCGTCAGCCGCGCCGGTCGGCGAACTTGTAGCCCACGCCCCAGACCGTCTGCACGTAGTCGGGGTTCGCCGGGTCGTGTTCGATCTTGTTGCGCAGCCGGTTGATGTGCGAGTTCACGGTGTGCTCGTAGCCGCTGTGCGTGTAGCCCCACACCTGGTCCAGCAGTTGAGCGCGCGTGAACACGCGGCCGGGGTTGCGCGCGAAGCACGCGAGCAGCTCGAATTCCTTGGCGGTGAGCTCGACCGGCTTGCCTTCGACGAGCACCTCGTGGCGCTGCAGATCGATGCGCAGCCCTTCGGCCTCGATCAGCTGCGCGGCCGGCGCGGCCGCCGCCGCGGCGGCGGCCTGCACACGATCGGCGCGGCGGAACACGCCCTTCACGCGTGCCGCGAGCTCGAGCATGCTGAACGGCTTGGTGAGGTAGTCGTCGGCGCCGAGCTCGAGGCCGAGCACGCGATCAAGCTCCGACGACTTCGCGGTCAGCATCAGGATGGGCGTGTGCCGCTCGCCGGCACGCAGGCGGCGGCAGATCTGCAGGCCGTCCATGCGCGGCAGCATCAGGTCGAGGATCACGAGGTCGTAGCGCCCGGTCTCGGCCTCGGCCAGCGCGGTCACGCCGTCGGCGATCAGGCGGCTCTCGCAATCGAGCTCGGCGAGCTGCAGCGTGACGAGGCGGCCGATGTCCGGGTCGTCTTCGACGACGAGCACGCGCCGGGTCACCCTGCGCTCTCCTCGCCCGGCGGCAGCGCCGCGAACGACAGCGCGCCGAACGAGCCGAGCGCGAGATGGCGGCCCAGCGTCGCGGCAAGATCAAACGCCGGCTGGATGCCGAGCGCGGCGACCGTGGCCTCGGCGAGCGTGTGCCCCTCGGCCAGTGCCTCGAGCCAGCGCGTCTCGCCGTTGCCGAGCAACACGAACTCGATCTCGAGGCGGCGGCGCAGCACCAGCAGTTGCACGCCGCCCGCGTCCAGCGAAAGCTGCTGCAGGGCCGCATCGCCTTCGCCCGCGCCGGCCTGATGCGCCTGCCAGATGCGCAGCACCGGATAAGGCGATACGACGAGGCGCGCGGCGGGCGCGAGTTGCAGGCACAGCGCGAGTTGCTGGGCTGCCGGCGCCTCCGCCAGTCGTGCTGCGTCCAGCGGCGCCGCGTCGGCCTCGTGATAGACCTCGTGCCACACCCACTCCAGCGCCGCCACATCGGCCAGGTACGGCAGCGCCGCGGCCGACGGCAGCTCGCGCAGCACCTGCGGCAGCTCGCGCCCGAACCCGTGCAGGTTGCCGGTGCGCAGCGGATGCTCGGCGATGAAGCAGCGCGCGAGCTGGCGGAAGTAGTCCTCGCCCACGAGCTGCGCGAGCACCGGATACACCGCGACCAGCGCGCCAGCCAGGCTCTCGAAGAGGTTGTGCCGATGGATCTGCAGGCGCTGCGCGGGGCTCGGGCCGCGGCCGTCGTGCCTCAGCAGCGCGAGCGCGGCGTCGATTGCGCTGGTGCCCGGAGTCGCATTCGCGAGGCCCGCAGCAGCGCCTGAAGCGGCGGCACCTGCCGCAGCAGTTGGTGCATCGGGCACACGCGGCAGCAGCGCGCTCAGCACGCGCCGCTGCGCGTCATGCAGCGCAAGCGACGCGCTCACCGGCATCCTCCCTGTTGGCCAGCGCCGCGAGCCGCGCGTCGGCACGATGCGCTTCGGCGACCAGTTGCGCGAGCGGCGGCAGCTCGGCGTCCCACTCGATCAGCGTCGGCACGCAGCCGAAGCGCTGCAGCGCGAGCTCGTACAGCGCCCATACGGCGTCGGACACCGGCGCGCTGTGGGTGTCGATCAGGAACTCGGCGCCGTCGATGCGACGCGTCGTGAAACCGGCCAGGTGCATCTCGTGGACTGCGCCGCGCGGAATCGCCTCGAGGTAGCGGCGTGCGTCGAAGCCGTGATTGCACGCGCTGACGTGGATGTTGTTGACGTCCAGCAGGATGCCGCAGCCGCTGCGCCGCGCGACCTCGGCGAGAAACTGCGCCTCCGGCAGCGCGGACGCGTCGAACTCGACGTAGCTCGAGACGTTCTCCAGCAGGATCGCGCGGCCGAGCCGCTCCTGCACCTGTCCGACACGTTCGACCACATGACCCAGCGCCTCGTCGGTGTACGGCAGCGGCAGCAGGTCGTTCGCATAGACGCCGCCCACCGAGCTCCAGCACAAGTGGTCGGACACCAGCGCCGGCTGCAGCTGCGCGACCAGATCGCTCAGGCGCGCAAGATGCTGCTCGTTCAGCGGATCGGTCGAGCCGATCGACAGGCCGACGCCGTGCAGGCTCAGCGGGTAGTCGCGCCGTGCGCGCTCGAGGAAGTGCAGCGGCTTGCCGCCGCGGCCGAAGTAGTTCTCGCTGTGCGCTTCGATGAAGCCCACGGTCGGCCGAGTCTCGACGAACTCGACGTAGTGCTCCGCGCGCAGGCCGATGCCGGCCCGATGGGGCAGCAGCGGCAGGTCGGGCGGTGGCGGGTTCATACGGCGTCGTCCTGGGTCCGCGTGCAACACGAGCGAAACCCTTGCGAAAGATTCTAGGAAGCGTGCGGCGCGCGATCGTGCTCGTGATCGAATTGTGATGATTCGGAGGCGCGCCGCGACGCGAGGCGCTTGGCGAGCAGCATCGCCGCGGCGATCGTGGCGCACATCGTCGCGAACGCGAGCCAGGCATACGGACGCAGCAGCGGCATGCCGATCAGGATCAGCCCATCGTTGCTGCCCGGGATCAGCAGGCTGCCCCAGGCCATCAGCACGCCGCCGGCGAAGCAGCGCGACGCACCGCGCAGCGTCGGCGCCGTCAGGCGCAGCCGCCCCGCGGTCCAGCCGCCGGCGAGCGCGCCGGCATACAGCGCGAGCAGGCACACGATGCCCAGCGCCAGCCGCATCGACATGCCGTGCGCAAGCTGCGCGAGCACATCGGTGTACGCCCACACGCCGACCAGCACCAGGATGATCACGAAGGTCACGCCGATCACGCCGGTCGCGGCGTGCGGCGCCCACACGCGCGCCGCCAAGTCCGCGCCGGTCGTAGCCGCGCCGCGCGCATCGCGCGGGCCGAACGCGCTGCGCGCGAGCGGCGGCAGCGTGCGCCACGCCGCGAACGCGACGAACGCGAGCGCGACCAGCCCGCTCGCCCGCAGCACCGGCGACGCTTCGCCGAGCCGGCTCGCGGCAGGCGCCGCGAACAACGCCTCGACCGAGAGGCAGCCCGCGTAGTAGCCCAGCGGGGTCGCGACGTAGTTCGCATCGCCCGAGCCGAAGCGCGCGATCGCGCCGAACACGCACGCGCCGTTGACCCATGCGCCTATGCCCAGCAGCACAGCGCCGGCGAATACCCACCCGCTCACCGGATAGGCCGCCGGCATCGCCGGCAGCGCGTGCAGCACGTCGGCCAGCGCGAGGCCCCCAGCCACCCACAGCGACGCCTCGACCATCGCAAGCAAGCGCTTCGCCTTGCGCCTGGTCAGCAGTTCGTCGACCGCGGCGACCGTGCAGGTCGCCCCGCGCTGGATCGCGTAGCCCATGACACCGGCCGCCAGCATGGCGATCACGACGGCAACGCTGAGCAGCATCGGCTCCATCGTGTCGTGCCTCAGGTCGGCAAGACGTGTTCGATCACGCCTTCGATCGGATCGGCCTGCGTGCTCTTCCACGGCGAGCGCTCGATCATCCGCATCGTGTCGGCGTAGCCGGCGTGGCGCCGCGTGTGGATGCCCGCGCTGGTGAAGTCGATGTCCTTCGTGTGGTCCTCGCCGTCGAGCCGCGGCGCGAGCAGGTGTGCGACGTGCATCGTGGTGCCGCAGCCCCACGACGCGAGCTCCTTGACCTTCGGGTCGTCGCGCCGGTTCGCCGGCAACTGCTTGTGCAGCTCGCGGATCACGTGGCGCAGCCGGTGGATCTGCTTCTGCCGCACGATGTGGCTGTCGGCGCGGCTTGCGTACTGGATGTCCTTCTGGCGGCCCATCACCTGCCAGATCGACGCCGGCTCCGGCCCGGTCTGATGCCACACGTTGACCGCGAAGATCAGCGAGTCGCGGCGCGGCTTGTCGTCGAGCACGGCCTCGATGGGCGTGTTCGAGTAGATGCCGCCGTCCCAGTACGGCTCGCCGTCGATGCGGATCGCGGGAAACGCCGGCGGCAGCGCGCCCGAGGCCATCACGTGCTCGACGGCGATGGGCTCGTGGCGGTTGTCGAAGTAGCGCATGTGGCCGCTGCAGGCGTTCACCGCGCCCACCGTCAGCCGCGTGTGGCACTCGCACAGGTAGTCGAAGTTGACGAGCTCGTGCAGCGTGTCGCGCAGCGGCGCGGTGCTGTAGTACGACGCTGCCTCGATGCCGACCTCGGCCTTCGTGCCGCCCAGGGCAAACGAACCGGCCAGCGAGTTCGGTGTGAAGAACGCGGGAATGCCGCGCGTCACCGTGCCCATGTTGGGCAGCAGATTGCCCAGCCCCATCCAGTCGAACAGGCCGGCCATGGGCCAGCGCTGCTCGACGCGCGACCAGAACGCGTCCAACCGGTCCATGCGATCCTCGCGGCGGTTGCCGCTGATCAGCGCGGCGTTGATCGCGCCGATGGACGTGCCGATCACCCAGTCGGGCTCGATGCCGGCCTCGTGCAGCGCCTGGTACACGCCGACCTGGTAGGCGCCCAGCGCGCCGCCGCCTTGCAGCACCAGCACGACCTGGCCGGGCAGGCCGGGCGTGCCCAATTTGAGATCGCTCCTGAGGTCGGTCTTGAGATCGTCCGCATCCGAGGTCCGGCGGCGGCTGTGCCGCCTGGCCGCTGTTGCCGATCCCGCTCTTGCTGTCGTTGCCACGTCTGTCTCCTTGTTCGCGACTCAGTGCTGTGTCCAGCCGCCATCCATCGGGATCGCGTTGGCCGTCATCGAGGCCGCCGCATCGGATGCGAGAAAGGCCGCGAGCGCCGCGAGCTCCTCGACCTTCACGAACTCCTTGCGCGCCTGGTGCACGAGCATCACGTCGCGCACCACGGCGTCGGGCGAGATGCCGTGCGCGCGGGCCTGATCGGCGATCTGCTTGTCGACCAGCGGCGTCTTCACGTAGCCCGGGCAGATCGTGTTGCAGGTGATGCCGAACTCGGCGAGCTCGAGCGCCACCGTCTTGCCCAAGCCCACGAGGCCGTGCTTGGCCGCCACGTAGGCCGCCTTGAACGGCGATGCCGTGAGCCCGTGCGCCGACGCGACGTTGATGATGCGCCCGAAGCGCCGCGCCTTCATGTCGGGCACGACCGCCTTGATCAGGTGAAACGACGACGACAGGTTGATCGCGAGAATCGCCTCCCACTTCGCCTCGGGGAACTCCTCGATGGCCGCCACGTGCTGGATGCCCGCGTTGTTGACCACGATGTCGACCTTGCCGAACTCGGCGCGCGCGAGCTCGGCCATCGCGCGGATCTGCTCCGGCTGCGTCATGTCGGCGCCCGAGTAGCGGACCTTCACGCCGTACTGGCGCTGCAGCTCGGCGCGCGTGAACTCGATCTCGTCGGCATCGCCGAAGCCGTTGAGCATGATGTCGGCGCCTTGCTCGGCCAGGCCGCGCGCGATGCCGAGGCCGATGCCGCTGGTCGAGCCGGTGACGATGGCGGATTTCTGCTTGAGCATGATGGGTGGTTCCTTCAGAGTTGCGGAGTCGGCTGGACCGCCGGTTGCGGCGCGATCGGGTCGCGGTCGGCCTCGTGGGTGCGCGTGAAGCGCAGGTGCGTGATGTCGGCGGCGAAGAACATGCCCCAGGTCCATTCGACCCAGATCCGGAACTTGCGGCCGAGCGTCGGCATGCGCGAGAGGTAGTAGGCGCGCCACAGCAGCCAGGCCGGCAGGCCGCTCAGGCGCAGCCCGAAAACCTGCGCGACGCCCTTGAGGTGGCCGGTGGTCGCCATCATGCCCTTCGAGACGTGGGCGAACGCGCGCGTCGGCTCGCCGCTCAGGCTCGCGACGATGTTGCCGGCAAGCAGCTTCGCCTCGGCGACAGCGAACTGCGCGGTCGGTGGCGCGAACGCCGCCGCCTCGGCGCCAGGCATCGCGCCGTTGCGGATCAGCGCGCAGTCGCCGATGGCCCAGACGCCCGCGATGCCGCGCACGCGCAGGTCGGATTCGGTCTCGATGCGACCGCGCTGCAGCGGCATGCCCAGCCGCTCGGCCAGCGGATTCGCGCGCGTGCCGATCGTGCAGATCACGGTCGCGGCCTCGAGGAATTCGCCGCTGGCCAGGCGCACGCCGTCGGCGTCGACCTGCGCGGCGCGTGCGGACAGCCGCACCTCGACCGCGCGCGCGGCGAGCGAGCGCGCGGCGGCGCGGCCCAGCGATTCGGGCAGCTCGGGCAGCAGCCGGTCGGCGTCCTGCAACAGCGTGACGCGCGTCTCGCCCAGCTGCACGCGCGGGTAGAAGCGCGCGGCGCTGCGCAGGAAGTCGGCCAGCTCGCCCGCGACCTCCACGCCCGAGAAGCCGCCGCCGATCACGACGAAGCGGCCGAGCCGCGCGCGCATCGTCGTCTCGCGCTCGAGCTCGATGCAGGCGATGCGCTGCAGCACGCGGTTGCGGATGAACATCGCGTCGCCGACCAGCTTCAGCGGCAGCGCGTGCTGCGCGAGGCCCGGCACGAGCTCGAGGTTGGCGCGCGTGCCGAAGGCGAGCACGAGGTGCTCGTAGGCGATCTCGCGCATCCCGGCGAGCGTGCTGGCCAGCACGGTGCGGTGCACGGTGTCGACCGCGTCGACCCGCCCCATGATGAATCGGCTGCCGCGCTGCGCATCCAGCATCTGGCGGATCGGCGCGACGACATGCTCCGGGAACACCGAGGCACCGACCACCTCGGCGAGCATGGGGTTGAAGGTGGTGTAGCTCTCTTCGCTGATCAGCAGCACGCGGTGCCCGCGCGGCAGCCGGCGCTCGAGCGCGGCCGCGAGCGTCGTGCCGGCGAAGCCGCCGCCGACGACCACGATGTTCCTGGCGTCGTTCATGCTGCTCTGCTCCCGCGCATCACGCGTCTTCAGCGGCTGCGGCCGAAGAACCGGCCGTGGGCCGCGCCCAGGAAGCGCGTGCCCAGCAGATGATCGAGCGAGAGCTTGCCCGGCCCATGCAGCAAGGTCACGAGCAGCAGCAGGCCCCAGGTCTGGTGATCTTTCAGGCCGACCGCGCCGAGGTCGGGGTACGAGATCACCGCGACGATGTTGAAGACGAAGAGCACCGCAGCGGCAAAGCGCGAGCCGAGCCCGAGCACGAGCAGCGCCGGGAAGAACAGCTCGACGCCGGTGCCCAGCCACGCGGCCGCCTCGGGCGGCAGCAGCGGCACCGCGTACTCGTTCTCGAACAGCGACAGCGTGCTGCTCCAGCTCGCGATCTTGGTCAGGCCGGACTTGAAGAACACGCTCGCGACGAACAGGCGGACCGCGAGGTCCACCGCCGGCGCGGCGCTGTCGAGGGCGCGGCGGACGATGCGCAGTGCGTGAGCCGCCTGCGCGATGCGGCCGGTATCGCCGGGGATCGTGGGCATGGGAGTCGGTTGGCGGGTCGGGTTGACGGCGTGCATGGCGGTGTCTCCAAGGTCGGCTTGCATGAGGGGCGCTGCGCATCGACGCGAGGCGCGGTGCGCCCCGCGTCGAGCGCACGTCACTTCTTCATCGCGGCCGCACCACCGTGCTGGTTCTCGGGCTTGTTCGCGAGCACGCCGCCGGCGATGCGCGCGCAGGTGCCCTTGGGCACGGCGATCCAGGCTTCGGTGTCGCGGTCGCTCGTCACGGTGCCGGCGCACGCGCTCTTGCTGGTGCCGCAGTCGTTCTGGCCGGCCTTGACGATGCCGGCGCACTTCTCGGTATCGCCGGCGGCCGCGTAGGCGCCGCTGGCGGCCAGCGACAGGCTCATCGCGATCAGGCTTGCCAGGCTGCTGGCGATCAGGGGCTTGTTGGCGTTCATCGGGTATCTCCTTGAGGTGGAACAGGGGGTTGGTGGATCGATCAAGCGGAGCGTCTGCACAGGGCACAGTCCGGAACCGCTTGCAGGGAAGTTTCGGCGGCGCACTTCACGCGGTGCTCAATGAAATCTCACGTTTTCCTCACGTTCGCCGGCGCGGGCGTGCGTCGCGGGCTCGAGCACGTGCACGGCGAACTGCGAGCACCCGTCCATCCAGAGCTGCCGATGCGTCCAGCCGGCGCGCGCGGCCAGGTGCTGGAACTTCAGCAAGCTGTGCTTGTAGGCGTTCTCGGTGTGAATCGATTCGCCCATCGCGAACTGGAACGGATGGCCGCACACCGTCACGCGCTGCGTGTACTCGCTGACCAGGTGCATCTCGACGCGCTGCAGCCCGGCGTCGAAGCGCGCCTCGTGGCGAAACGCACTCGGGCTGAAGTCGGCGCCGAGCTCGCGGTTGATGCGCACGAGCAGGTTCTTGTTGAAGGCCGCGGTGACACCCTCGCGATCGTCGTAGGCCGGGATCAGCACGGTTGGATCGTGCGTGGTGTCGGCGCCGACGATCAGCAGCGCGTCGGGCCCGACCGCCTGGCCGATGCGCGCGAGCAGGCCCACGGCCTCGTCGGGCGTGAGGTTGCCGATGGTCGAGCCGGGGAAGAACACGACGCGGCGCCCGCGATCGCCGACGCCTCTGGCATCGAGCCGCGCGAGCTCGGGCAGCGAGTCGATCCGCGTGAAGTCGGCGACGATGGGCTGCACGCGCAGCCCCGCGTACAGCGCCGGCAGCCCGGCGACCGATTCGGCGAGGAACTGCTCGGAGATGTCGATCGGCAGATAGGCCTGCGGTACGTCCAGCGCATCCAGCAGCAGCCGCGTCTTGCGGCTCGAGCCGCTGCCAAGCTCGATCACGACCGCGCGTGGTCCGGCGGCCGCGGCGATCTCGACGACGCAGCGCTCGAGGATGCGGGTCTCGCTGCGCGACGGGTAGTACTCGTCGAGCCGCGTGATCCGCTCGAACAGCTCGGAGCCGCGATGGTCGTACAGCCAGGTCGACGGGATTGCCTTGCGGCGCAGCGTGAGCCCGAGCATCACGTCGCGCTCGAACGACGGCAGCGCGCGCGCCGATGCAGTTGGCGGCGCTGCGCGCGCAGCGATGGCGCGGGCGGCAACGGTGGCGTTTTTCATGGAACGACTCCTTGGCGCGTCAATGCGCGCGACGGATTTCGCGAAGGCTGCCGAGCAGCGTCGGGATCAGCTCGCTCACGGTGGGATGGATGTGCACGGCGCGCTGCACGACCTTGTACGAGGCGCCGGCCGCCATCACGTCGAGCAGCGAGTGCACGATCTCGTCGCCTTCGATGCACAGCAGCGCAGCGCCGAGGATGCGCTCGGTGTCGGCGTCGACGACGACCTTCATGAAGCCCTGCGTCTCGCCGCGCTCCTTCGCGCGGCCGACGCGGCTCATCGGCATCAGCCCGGCGAGCACGCGCCGGCCCGAGGCACGCGCCTCGGTCTCGGTCATGCCCACGCGACCGAGCGGCGGGTCGGTGAACAGCGCGTAGGCAGGGATGCGGTCGCTGACGCGCCGCGCGTCACCCTCGAGCAGGTTCGCGGCGACGATCTCGTGGTCGTTGTAGGCGGTGTGCGTGAAGGCGCCGCGGCCGTTCACGTCGCCGAGCGCCCAGACGCCGTCGACGTTCGTGCGCAACTGGTCGTCGACCTTGATGTAGCCGCGCGCATCGGTGGCGATGCCGGCGCGCTCGAGGCCGAGGTCGTCGGTGTTCGGGCGCCGGCCGATGGCCGCGAGCAGATGTGAGCCCTCGACCTCGTGCGCCGTGCCGCCGGCGTTCAACGCGATGCGCACGCGCGTGCCGCCGTTCGCGGCCGCGACTTTCGCGCATGGCACGCCGAGGTGAAAGCGCACGCCTTCGCGTTCGAGGATCGCCTGGACTTCGCGCGAGACGTCGGGGTCCTCGCGTGCGATGAGCCGGTCGCCGGATTCGATCACCGTCACGCGCGAGCCGAAGCGGCGGTACATCTGCGCGAACTCGAGCCCGATGTAGCTCCCGCCCACCACGATCAGGTGCTCGGGCAGCGCGGCCACGCCCATCATCGACGTGTTCGTCATGACGGTCACGCCGGAGATGCCGGGCCAGTCGGGCAACACCGCGCGGCCGCCGACGTTGACGAAGATCTTCGGCGCCTCCAGCACCTGGCGGCCGCTCTCGCAGGCGACTTCCACCGCGTGCGGCCCGACAAAGCGCGCGTGGCCCCAGACGACGGTGAGGTTGGCGAAGTCGCGCAGCCACGTCGCGAGATGGTCGATCGCCTGGCCGACGATGCGGTCCTTGCGGGCTTTCACGGCGGCCATGTCGACCCGGACCGGGCCGGCGATCGTCACGCCGTATTGCGCCGCGCGCCGTGCGACATGCGCGGCGCGGGCGCTTGCGACCAGCGTCTTGGTCGGGATGCAGCCGTCGTTGACGCAGGTGCCGCCGAGGTGCTCGCGCTCGATCAGCGCCGTCTTCAAACCGGCGCCGGCGAGCCGCGCGGCCAGGAACGGGCCGGCCTGGCCGCTGCCGATCACGATCGCGTCGTAGGGCGTGGACATCGTGCTTGTCTCCTCTCGTTGTCGGTCGTCGCGCCTTGCGGCGGGCAGGCGCTGCGGCGTCAGCGCGCCTTGATCGTCGACGTGATCGACTCCACCACGCCGGAGGCCATCGCGAACTGCTGCTGCCGATCGGTGATGCCGTGGCGCTTCGCGATCCACGCGAAGTCGGTGTAGGCGGCCCAGACGACGCCGTTCTCGTCCTGCAGCACGAGCACGCGCACCGGCCAGTCGAGCCCCGAATACGGGTTCGACGTGAGGAACTGCGCGCCCAGCGGCGGGTTGCCGAACTCGAGCAGCGTCGACGGGCGCAGCGTGATGCCGGCGCGCGCCGCGAGCTGCGACTGGTCGACCGCCTGGAAGAACAGGATGCCCTTGTCGGCGATGTCCTTGCGGATGCGGCTGACGGTCTCGTCCATCGAGTAGGCGCTGCGAACCTTGATGAGGCCGTCGCCGGGAGGCATGGCGGTTTGCGCGAGCGCAGGCGTCGCCGCGGCGATCGCGAGGGTCAGCGCGCCGGCGAACCGGCGGATGAAGGCAGGCATGGTGGCTCCTCGAAATGAAGTGCTGGAATGGGATGAAGCGATGCCGGCCCGCGTAGGCAGGCCGGTTGGACGACTCACATCACATGCGGGTCCATCTGCGCAACGCCGGGGAACAGGTCCACCGAGATCAGCACGGCCGGCGTGCTGCCGGTGTTCTTCCACCAGTGCGAGGTGCCGTTCTTCTCGGGCGCGACGTCGCCGGCCTTGTGCACGATCGGCACGGCGCAGCTGCTCGCGTACTCGACCACTTCGCCCGAGACGATGTAGATCATCGCCGGGCGCTCGTTGTGGCTGTGCCAGGGCACGACGCCGCCCGGCTGCATCTCGAGCTGGCGCAGCCGGAACTGGCGACCCTTGATCGCGGCCGGCTCCTTCGACAGGTCGGTGCTGGAGCGCACGACGTCGGTGACGCCGACCGGCGCCGTCGGCCCGGGCTTCTGCCCTTGCCCGTCGGGCACGCGCTTGTCGGCGGGGCACTCGCCGGCGACGGCGTGGGTCGCCGCGACGCCGAGCGCGGCGATCGCAGCGGCCAGCGCGAGACCGCGCAGGAACGGACGGGCCAGCGGCGGCCGGTACAGCGCAATGACATTCATCATGGTGACTTCTCCTGGGTTGAGTGGTTGCCTTGGGCGGTCGGCGGGTGCCTCGAGGGCGATGCCGGCCGCTCCGCAGACAACTTTCGGCGCGCGGCTTCACGCCCCGATCAACGAAAGATCACGTGTTGATCACGAGCCGCCGCTACGATCGCGGCACGGGCACGATCCGGACTCGGACCGTGAGCGCCTCGAGAGGAGGAGATGCTTCCCGACTACGAACTGACCGCCGCGCTGGCAAGCGACGAGGCCTTCGAGCTGCGCCGCGGCCGCCGCGTGCGCACCGGCGCGCCGGTGCTCGTGAAGGTCTCGCGTGCCGCGCCGGCCCGGCCGGCCGATGCGGCCGCGCTGCGCCGCGAATGCGCGCTGGCGCTCGGTCTGGCGAGCGCGTCGACCCTGCTGCCGCGCGTTGTCGAGACGCGCCACCGCAGTGCCCTCGTGATGGAAGACCCGGGCGGCGAGCTGCTCGCGGCGGCGCGGCGTGCCGGGCGCGCGCCGATCGATGCCATCGCCTCGATCGGCGCGCAGCTCGCCGCCGCGCTGGCCGAGCTGCACGCGGGCGGCATCGTGCACGGCGGCCTGCGGCCCGAGATCGTCCTGTGCGACGCGCCGAACGCGCGCGCGTGGCTGATCGACCTCGGCGAAGCACGCACGCTCGCCAGCGCGCGGCTGGCCCCGTCGGCGTCGTTGTCGGCCGCGCGCCTCGTCTACACGGCGCCGGAGCTGACCGGCCGCATGGAGCGCACGAGCGACCAGCGCAGCGACCTGTACTCGCTCGGCGTGCTGCTGTACGAATGCCTGTGCGGCGCGCCGCCGTTCGAGGCCGACGATGCGCTCGAGCTGATCCACCGGCATCTCGCCGCGGCGCCGGTCGAGCCGCACCGCCGCGACCCGGCGATCCCCGAACCGCTCTCCGCGATCGTGATGCGGCTGCTCGCGAAATCGCCCGACGAGCGCTACCAGACCGCACGCGGCGTTGCCGACGACCTGCGGCGCTGCGCACGCGAGTGGGCACAGCACGCGCGCATCGAGTCGTTCGCGCTCGGCCTGCGCGACGCGGGCGACGAGCTGGTGATCTCGCGCAAGCTGTATGGCCGCGAGCAGGAGGTGCAACAGTTGCTCGCGGCGTTCGAGCGCGCCTGCGACGGCGCGGCGGGCGCGAGCGGGATGGTGCTCGTCGAGGGCTACGCCGGCGTCGGCAAGACGGCGTTGATCCAGCAGCTGTACCGGCCGATCGTGCGCCAGCGCGGCTACTTCATTTCCGGCAAGTTCGACCAGGTGGCGCGCGGCGTGCCGTTCGGCGCGCTGATCCAGGCGTTCCGCGCGCTTGTACAGCAGTTGCTCACCGAGCCCGAGGCGCAGCTCGCTGCATGGCGGCGCAACCTCGCCGACGCGCTGGGTGGCAACGGCGGCGTGCTTGCCGAGGTGATCCCCGAGATCGAATTCATCGTCGGCCCGCAGCCGGCGCCGGCGCAGCTCGGCAGCACCGAGGCGCAGAACCGCTTCCAGCGCGTGCTGCAGAACTTCGTCGGCGCGCTCGCGCGGCCCGAGCATCCGCTGGTGCTGTTCCTCGACGATCTGCAGTGGGCCGATGCCGCGACGCTCGCGCTGCTCGCGCCGCTGCTGGGCGCCGGCGAGCGGCGCTGCCTGCTGCTGCTCGGCGCGTACCGCGAGCATGAATCCCAGGCGGAGCCGCGCCTTGCCCACACGCTCGCGGCGCTGCAGGCCGACGGCGTCGTGTTGCAGCGCCTCGTGCTGGGCCCGCTGATGCCGGACGACTTGAACGCGTTGATCGCCGACACCTTGCGCTGCGATGTGGCGTCCGCCGAGCCCCTTGCGCGGCTCGTGCTGCGCAAGACCGGCGGCAACCCGTTCTTCGTCACGCAGTTCCTGAAGTCGCTCGAACGCGAAGGGCACCTGCGCTTCGACGCCGACGCGGCGCGCTGG
>Ga0207684_10003224_pt1 | contig 16018 bp, 13 predicted proteins | sample KBSK5501metaG_FD_184342 | JGI IMG/M metagenome (GOLD analysis project Ga0207684, IMG submission 184342) | Corn, switchgrass and miscanthus rhizosphere microbial communities from Kellogg Biological Station, Michigan, USA - KBS K5-50-1 metaG... | ecosystem: Host-associated > Plants > Roots >...
GTCCACCCTAAACGGTCCAAAATGAGCCGACCTAGAAAAGAAAACCCGCTCGGCAAGTTCGCGACTTACCGAGGGGTCTGGTCTCTGGCCTCAGCATGGGAGCGGTTCTGCGCCGGATATGGCGCCCGAAGGTGAATTGATTCCATGCGCCGCCGGCGCCCGGCGCAAGAAGAAAGGCGGCCGGAAAAGGTGATAAGGAGTAGCCTTCACAGTGAAACAGCATCGGCGGCAAGAGCCGAGGGGGAGGGCCAAGAGTCATGACGCGGATGATCGCCATCGCGGTCGTCGCGGGACTGGCGGTGGGAGTTCTCGCCGGCTTCCTGTGGTGGGGAACGGCGGCGAATCGGACGCGCGACGAGCTTCGCGCGGTGCAGACGCAGAAGGCCGACGAGCTCAAAGGGCTGCAAGACAAGCTCAAGAAGACCGAAGAGGAGCTTCAGAGCGAGCGCGAGCGCCGCGGCCGCCTTGAGCAGGCCCTGAGCCAGGGCAAAAAATAGGCCCCCATGGGGTCAGGCGAGGAGATCAACTTATGAGACGCATCTTGATGGTCCCGGCCACCCTCCTGATCCTCGTCGCGAGCGGGTGTGCGAAGGAGCCCGTGCCGCTGCCGGCGTCGGCTTCGGCACCCGGTTCCGGCGGCTCCGCGGGCTCGACCGCGGCCGGCCGGGCGCAGCCGGCCCCTTCGCCATCCGCGGACGCGGCCGGAGGGACCGGCCGTACCGCGCCGGGAGGAACGGACAGCGCGTCTGCGGCGCCGGGGGCGCGGCCGTCGCCCCGTGACTTCGCGGATGTCGCGGCCCTCAAGGACGTCTACTTCGATTTCGACAAATACGATGTCCGTCCGGGAGACGCGAAGATCCTCGACGCCAACGCCGCCTGGCTCAAGAGCAACGAGAGGCATCTGCTGCTGATCGAAGGCCACTGTGACGAGCGGGGGACCCCGGAGTACAACCTGGCGCTCGGCGAGCGGCGCGCGAAGGCCGCGATGGGCTATCTGACCGCGCTCGGCATCCAGGCAAACCGGATCTCGATCGTCAGCTACGGGGACCAGCGCCCCGTCTGCAGCGAGCGCGGCGAAGCCTGCTGGGCCAAGAACCGGCGCGCGCACTTCCTCGCCAAGCCCGGGTAAGACCGACGGGCGACGTCAGGACCGCGAATCGACGAGCCGTCTGCGCGTGAGGTCGATCCCGCGGCGCCGCAGTTTCAGCGCTGGCCTCTACGCTGACGCGTGTCATGCGAGGAGCGCCCGCTGTGCAAGGAGCACGGCGAGGCCTGCTGGGCCAAGAACCGACGCGCGCACTTCCTCATCAAGGCGGAGTAGGGCCGCGCGGCGGTCCTGGCGAGATCGAGCCGGCGTCAGCGTATAATCCAGGCCGAATCCAGGCCAGGAGAGAACGCCATGACCCAGCCCGCAGGCGCCAGCCCCGCGCACGTCGACGGCCGAGCGGCCGTCGTGAGACAGGACCTCGACAACGTGCTGCATCCGGTCGTCGCTCACCGGCAGCTCGAAGCCGAGCCGCTCGTGATCGTCGAGGGCCGCGGCTCGACCGTCGTCGATGCCGACGGCACCGAATACCTCGACGCGATGGCCGGCCTCTGGTGCGTGAACGTCGGGTACGGCCGTACCGAGCTGGCCGACGTCGCCGCGGACCAGATGCGCGCCCTTCCGTATTATCCGCACACGGCGATGAACGAGCCCGCCGCCAAGCTCGCCCAGCGCGTGAACGGCCTCCTGGGCGGCGACAACCACGTCTACTTCGTGGCCTCCGGCTCCGAGGCGAACGAGGCCGGCTTCAAGTTCGCACGGCAGTACACCAAGCACGAGAACCCCGGCCAGTACCGCTACAAGACGATCAGTCGCTACCTCGGCTACCACGGCACGACCTTGGCCACCCTGGCCGCCGGCGGAATGGGTGACCGCAAGATGAAGTTCGAGCCGCTCGGCGGCAACGACTTCGTCCACGTGGCCCCGCCTTACTGCTATCGCTGTCCGTTCGGGCTCACCTACCCGTCGTGCGAGCTCGCGTGCGTGAAGAACATCGAGGCGACGATCCAGGGCGAGGGGCCGGACACGGTCTCGACCGTGCTGGTGGAGCCGATCATGAGCGCCGTCGGCGTCGCGGTGCCGCCGGACGACTATCTGCCGGAGGTTGCGGCGATCGCGAAGAAGTATGGCTGCCTCCTGCACGTCGACGAGGTCATCAACGGCTTCGGGCGCACCGGGAAGATGTTCGCCCACCAGCATTCCGGCGTCCGGCCCGACATCGTCGCGATCGCCAAGGGCATCGTAAGCGCTTACCTGCCGATCGCTGCGACGGTCGTCCGAAACGACGTGTTCAAGTCGTTCGTCGGCGAGCCGTCCGAGAATCGCCAGGTGTTCCAGATCTCGACGTACGGAGGTCATCCGGTCGCGGCGGCCGTCGCCAATCGCAACATCGAGATCATCCTCGAGGAGCGGCTGGTCGAGCGCTCGGCCGAGAACGGCGCCTATCTGCTCGACGGGCTCCGCACGCTCCTGAAGCATCCGTGGGTCGGCGACGTGCGCGGCAAGGGACTCTTCGCGGGCATCGAGCTGGTTCGCGATCGCCGCACCAAGGAAGCGATGCCGGCGGACCGGATCAAGGGTGTGGTCGACTTCGCGCGGCGCAACGGCGTGATCGTCGGCCGCTCCGGCGGCGGCCGCCATCTCGGCAGCACGATCGTGCTCTCGCCGCCGCTGGTCATCACGCGCGCCGAGATCGACCGCGTCGTCGCCGTCCTCGACAAGGCGATCGAGGAGATGGGCGGCCAGCTCGGCGCAAGCTGATCGTGGCGCTCCCCCGCTTCGGTCTCAATCGCTTCGACGCGCGCTCGGTGGACGCTTTCGCGGCCGACGTGCGGCGCGCCGAGACGCTCGGCTGGGACGCGGCGTTCCAGCCGGACTCACAGCTCCGCCGGCGCGACACGTACGTGCTGATGGCGGCCGCGGCCCGCGTCACCGAGCGCATTCTCCTCGCGACGCTCCTGTCGAATCCGGTGAACCGGCACCCCACCGTGACGGCGTCGTCGATCGCGACGGTCGACGAGCTCGCCCCCGGTCGCACCTTGCTCGGCTGGGGTGTGGGCGACACCGCCGTGCGGCTGGCCGGGCTCAAGCCGGCGCGCGTCAGCGAGCTCGAGTCGAGCACGCGCTTGATGCGCGCGCTGCTCGACGGCCGCGGGGTCGACGTCGGCGCCCGCGAGCCCGCGCGCCTGCCGCACCACCGGCCCGTGCCGATCTGGATCGCGGCTGGCGGCCCGCGCACGTTGCGCATGGCGGGCGGCGTCGCCGACGGTGTGTTCATCCGCGTCGGGACTCATCAGGCGAACATCACGAGGTCGATCGAGGAGATCCGCGCGGGAGCGGCCGCCGCCGGCCGCGACCCGTCCAAGGTCGGCCTCGGCGCCGTCTTCCACACCGTGCTCGTGGAGGATCCCACCCGAGCGCTCACGATCGGCAAGTCGATGGCGGCCGGTTACTATGAATACTCGCCGATGCTCTTCGAGCCGCCGCGCCTGTCCTGGTCGGGGCCGGATCCCGAGAAGCTCAAGCGCGAGGGCAACGTCTTCCCCGACTTCCACCACGCGCCCGACCTGGCAGCGAGCGGCAAGGTCGTCGATTTCCTGCCCGATATCGCCGCCGACGCGTTCTGCCTGCGCGGCGGGCCGGCCGAGATCGTCAAGCAGCTGCTCGCCGTGCTCCAGTCGGCGCCCGCAGCGTTCGACTACGTGTGCCTGCACCCGATCCCGAACCCGACGGCCCCGGACGATCCCGAGCGGGGCTTCATGGCTCGGGTCGCCCGCGAGGTGCTGCCGCCCGTGCGGGCGGCGCTCGGCGCCGGCAGCCGGATAGGCGGAGCCACGATGCCGAGCTCTCCTCCGAACCCTCCTCCCGGCCTCAAGGTTCGGCAGCGCACCCGGGTGTCCGCGCGCGCTCGACAGCAGGAGCTGCCCCCGCAGCTCCAGAAATACGTGGAGACCGGCGAAGCACTCATCGCCGAGCCGTTCAAGGGAATCACCGCCGCCGGCAGGGTCGCTCCCGGGCTCTTCAAGATCCAGAAGACGGGAGCTTCCACCCGGCAAATCACCGACGCCGCGCGCGCCTTCGTCGATTCCTTGAGCGAGCCGCAGCGAGAGCGCGCGCTCTTCCCCCTGGAGAGCGACGCGTGGCGACGGTGGAGCAACATCCATCCGTATCTCATGCGCCACGGCCTCTCGCTCGACGAGATGAGCCCGGCTCAGCGCGATCGCGCGCTCGCGCTGGTGCGGGAAAGTCTCAGCGCGCAGGGCTTCAAGACGGCCCGCGACGTCATGCGGCTGAACGAGCTCGTCCTGGCGATCACGGGGAGCCAGGCCGAGTACGGCGAGTGGCTCTACTGGCTCAGCGTGATGGGAATACCGTCCCACGACGGTCCGTGGGGATGGCAGATCGACGGCCATCACCTCATCATCAATTGCTTCGTCCTCGGCGACCAGATCGTGATGACCCCGATGTTCATGGGCTCCGAGCCGGTCGCCGCAACCGAGGGTCCGTACGCCGGCACGCGCGTCTTCCAGGCCGAGGAGCGGCAGGGCCTGGCGCTGATGCGGGCGCTCACGCCCGAGCAGCGCCAGCGGGCGATCCTCGCCCCGGAGCTTCCCACCGAAGTCTTCACCGCGGCGTTTCGTGACAACGTCGAGATGCAATACCAGGGCATCGTCTCGGGCGACCTCACGACCACCCAGCAGCGCATGCTGCTCGACGTGCTCGAGACGTATATCGGACGCATCCGGCCGGGCCACTCCGAGGCGAGACGGAACGAGGTCAAGCGCCATCTCAACCATACGTACTTCGCGTGGATGGGCGGCACGGACGCGGACGGTGTCTTCTACTATCGGATCCACAGCCCGGTCATCCTGATCGAGTTCGACCACCAGCGCGGGATCGCCTTCGACAACGACGCGCCCTCGCGGCACCACATCCACACGGTGGTCCGCACGCCGAACGGGAACGACTACGGCCGGGATCTGCTCCGCCAGCACCACGCGCGGTTCGACCACACGAGGGCGGACCACAGCCACTGACGAAACGCGCGGCTCAGCTCTTGTAGGAAGGATCGATGCGGTCGAGCCGCCGGAGCAGCCCGGGCCAGATCGTCTCGCCGCGGCCCCGCGGCCGAGCCGGGCCGGCGTAGGCGGCATCCAGGACCTCTTTCGGCACCGGAATCAGCTCGCCGCCGCCCGACTGGGCGCGCACCTGGATCGCGCAGGACGATTCGAGGAAGTACATCGCGACGAAGGCGTCCGCGACGGTCTCCCCCACCGTGATCAGCCCGTGATTCCTCAAGATGAGGTGGGTGTGGTCGCCGAGATCCGCGACCAGCCGCGGCTTCTCGTCGTCACGCGTCGCGATGCCTTCGAAGTCGTGATAGCCGAGGCTCGGGATGACGGACATCGCGTGCTGCGAGATCGGCAAGAGCCCGGCGCGTTGCGTCGAGACCGCGATCCCGCTCACCGTGTGGGTGTGGAGCACGCAGCGCGCGTCGTGGCGCGCGGCGTGGATGGCGCTGTGGATGACGAAGCCCGCCTGGTTCACCGGGAACGGCGAGTCGCCGATCTTGCGTCCCTCGAGATCGATCTTGACCAGGCTCGAGGCCGTGATCTCGTCGAAGAAGAGCCCGTAGGGGTTGATCAGAAACTGATCCTCGGCGCCCGGCACCCGCACCGTGATGTGGGTGAAGGTCAGGTCCTCCCAGCCGTAGCGCACCAGCAGCCGGTAGCAGGCCGCCAGGTCCACCCGGACCGCCCACTCCTCCTCCGACACCTTCCCCTTGAGCGATGGAATCTCTATCCCGCTGGGCGTCATCATCGATCCTTTACTTGATGTTGTAGAGACGAGCCGCGTTCTCGCACGTGATCTTCTTCTGTACCCGCTCCGAGATCCCGACCAGGTTCTTCCCGAGTGTGCTGCGCGAGTTCGGCCAGATGCAGTCCGGGTGCGGGTAGTCCGCGCCCCAGATGATGTTGTCCTCGCCGATGAGAGGGATGATCGGCTCCAGGTATTGATCTTGTTGATAGGTGACGAAGCCCTGGCGGCGGAAATAGTCGCTCGGCTTCAGCTTGAAGTTCAGCGACCGGGCCCGGTCGAAGTACTCGGTGTCGAGCCGGTCGAACACGTACGGCAGCCAGGTCACGCCCGACTCGCCCAGGACGAAGTTGAAGTCCGGGTACTTCTCGCAGGCGCCCGAAGCCAGGAGCGAGACCAGCACTTCCATCGTGTCGAGCTGGAAGAGCGCCGAGCGCACCAGCCGCCACTGGGTGAAGAACTGCTTCTCCATCTCCGGCGTGTCCGGCGCGCGCAGAGCCTTGAAGCCGGTGGAATGGAACGCGATCGGGAACTTGCACTCGGCGGCCGCCTCCCAGAGCGGGAACCAGCCGGAGTGATAGAGCGGCGGCGCCATGCGCTTGAACGAGAGGTCACCGCCCCGCAGCCCCATCTTGGCGCACCGGCGCACCTCGGCGGCGGCCTCGACCGGATCGGTGTTGGGGATGATCGCCAGCGGGAACACCCGCTGGGGATCCGAGCGCTTCGCGAAGTCGGCCGCCCAGTCGTTGTAGATCTTGTCGGCCCAGATGCGCATCGACGCGTCGTTGATATGATCGTTGATCATCAGGCAGCCGTAGACGACCTCGGCGTCGATCCCGTCGCGATCCAGGTCGGCTAACCTGAGCTCGGGCGTGGTCGGCCGCGGCCGCGCGCCGGGGCGCGAATCCCACTCGAAGCCGATGTCGTGCATCTCGTCGATGTGGCCGAACATCCCGCGGGTGTACGGGAGGAACCCTGGCCCCACGCCGTTCCACATGCCCTTGTCCTGGGCGTCCACGAACCAGTGACAGCCGTCCTCCAACTCCTCGACGCGCGGCACCATGAGCTTCCACTTCCCCGGCGCCTGCGACGACCAGAGGTCGGGCGGAAGGTAGGTCAGATCGATGTGGTTGTCGCCGGAGATCAGGTTGTACGGCATGGTTCCTCCCCTATTCCTAGCCTTGACGCCGGAGCTTCGGATCCCACGCGTCACGAAGCGTATCACCGAAGAGGTTGAAGCCCAAGACGGCCAGGCTGATCGCCAGGCCGGGAAAGATCGCGAGCCACGGCGCCTGCTCCATGAACGCGCGCCCGGTGCTCGACAGCATCAGGCCCCACGACGGCGTCGGCGGCTGCGTGCCGACGCCCAGGAACGAGAGCGTCGCCTCGATCAGGATCGCGTTGCCGAGCCAGATCGACGCGATGACCAGGATCGGCGCCGTCACGTTGGGCAGGATGTGGCTCAGGATGATCCGCGGATGGCGACAACCTATGGCCTGCGCCGCTTCCACGTACCGGTTCTGCTTCGCCGTGAGCACCGCGCCGCGCACGATGCGCGAGTTGCCCGGGATGATCACTATCGCGATCGCCAGCATCGCGTTGGTCGTGTTCGGCTTCAGCACCGATACGATCGCCAGCGCGAGCACCAGCCCGGGGATCGCCTGGATCGCATCCATGAGCCGCTGCACCATCAGGTCGAGACGTCCCTCGCAGTAGCCGCAGAGGAGCCCGATGATCATGCCGGCCGCCGTGCCGATCCCGACGGCGAGCAACCCGACCCACAGCGAGATGCGGGCGCCGTAGATGATCCGGCTCAGCACGTCGCGCCCGATGTCGTCGGTCCCGAACGGGTGCGCCCGGCTCGGCGCGGACAACCGAATCTCGGGACGCGTCTCCAGCGGATCGTAGGGCGCCAACACGTCGGCGAAGATGGCCATCAGGACGATCACGACGAGGAGGGCGGCGGAGACAGCGCCGAGCGGCTTCTTCCTCATCGTCTGCCGGAGCGCCTTCGCCCGACTTATGCCGGCGCTCGCCGGATCATCCAGGGGCACATGGAGCGGGACCGTCGCCATCAGCGCCTCACTGGTACCGGATCCGCGGGTCGAGCCACGCGTAGGTCAGATCGACGAGCAGGTTCAACGTGACCAGCGTCGTCGCGACCAGCATCACGTTGGTCTGCACGACCGGATAGTCGCGGTAGAGGATCGCCTCCACCGTGAGCCGGCCCATCCCCGGCAGCGCGAAGATCTGCTCGACGACGACCGTCCCGGCCAGCAAGACTCCGAGCTGACCGCCGACGATCGTGACGACCGGGATCAGCGCGTTCTTCAGCGCGTGCTTGTAGACGACGATCCTTCCCGCGAGACCCTTGGCCCACGCGGTCCGCACGTAGTCCTCGCGGAGCGTCTCCAGCACGGTTGAGCGTGTCATCCGCATCGTCGCCGCCGAGAGCCTGAAGCCGAGCACGGCCGCCGGCAGCAGGAACTGCTGGAGATTCCGCCACGGCGACTCCCAGAAGCTCACGTAGCCGATCGGCGGGATCCAGTTCACCCAGATCGCCGCGAAGGTGATCACGAGTGTGCCGAGCCAGAAATCAGGGATCGAGAGCCCGGAGACCGCGACGACTCGTCCCACGTAGTCCGCCGGCTTGTCCTGGCGCGTGGCCGACAACACGCCGACGGGCACGGCAATGACGAGGCCGATGATCATCGCGAGCGCCGCGAGCTCGAGCGTGACGGGGATCGCCTTCCGGAGCGACACCGGGATCGGCTCGTTGGTGAAGATCGAGTCGCCCGGGCTGAAGCTCACCATCTGCCAGAGCCAGATCAGGTATTGCTCGTGGTAGGGCCGATCGAGGCCGAGGTCTTTGCGGAGCTTCGCCAGCTCCTTCTGGCCGACGTTACCGGACTCGCCCATCAGGGCGATCAGCGCGTCACCCGGCATGACGCGCATGAGGCCGAAGACGATCAGCGACGAGAGCAGCAGGACTGGAACGGCCAGCAGGAGCCGTCGGATCACGTACTTCTGCATGGCCGCCCCGTGCCCTCTCCTGTCCGGTCCTCCGCTATTTGTCCAACCAGGCACGCGCCAGGGTCGGCGAACCGTAGCCGTCGCAACGGCGCAGCGCGCCGGAGGCCGCGTTACGCATGTGGGGCTGGAAGACCAGGAAGCCGTTGTCGTACGGCATCCACAGCCGGAGCGCCTGATCGAACTCGCGCTCGACGATCTTCTTGGCGATGCTGCGCTGCTCGGCCTTGTCGGGCGTCTGCCTGACTTTCGTCGTCAGCTGATCGATGACTGGATCGTTGACGCGGAAGAAGTTCTTGGGCGACTTCGAATGCATATACTGATAGGCCCGTTCGTCGAGGCCGATCGCGTGCCCGGACTGGAAACCCCAGGACATCCCGTCCCACTTGCCGTCGACGTAGCGACCGTAGTAGGTCGTGTAGTCGAGCTTCTGGATCTTGATGTCGATGTTCAGGTTCTTCTTGAGGTCAGCCTGCACGAGCTGCACCTGCGAGGTCATCTGCGGGAAATACTCGTAGTAGAAGATCGTCGTCTCGAAGCCCTTGCCGTGTCCGGCCTCGGCCATGAGCTTCTTGGCCTCGTCCGGACGGTACTGCCACCAGGGACCGAGCTCCTTCAACGTCGGCGCCTTGTCCTGGTAGTAGATGTACGGCAGGCCCCAGCCCGGAATCCCGTGGCCCTCGAAGACCGTATCGACCTGCTTCTGGCGATCGATGGCCATCGAGATCGCGCGCCGCACGCGCACGTCGTTGTACGGCGGCTTGTCCTGAGCGAGCGCCAGCCCGAACGGCGCCAGCGTGTTGTGGTACGCCTGGACGAGGACGTTCGGATTGGTCTTGCGGAGCACTTCGACTTCGGACGGGCTCGGCACCCAGATGAAGTCGGCTTGGCCGGTGCGGAACGCGGCCTTCCGGGTCGCGTCGTCGGGTGTCGACAGGATGACGTACTCGTCGACGTACGGGCGGCCCTTGTCGAAATAGTCGGGGTTCCGCTGGAGCACGACTCGCACCTTGCGGGTATGTTCCTTCAGCGTGTAGGGGCCGGTTCCGATCAGGCGCTTCTTGAGATCGCCGTCCTCTTCCAGCACCTCGCGCGCGAAGATGACCGCGATCGGCTCGGCGATGTTCTGGGGAAAGAGCGTGTTCGGGCCCTTGAGGTGGACGCGCAGGGTGTGCTTGTCGGGCGTCTCCATGCCCTCGATTTCCTGGAACGTCGCCGTCTGCACACCTTCCTTCGCGTACGCCTCGAAGCAGTACTTGACGTCCGCCGCGGTGAGCTCGCGGCCGTTGAGCGGCGCGACGTTGTGCCACTTGACGCCTTGCCGCAGCTTGAACGTCCACACCCGGTTGGCGGAATCGCTCTGCCACGACTCGGCGAGATCGCCCTTGAGGCTGAGGTCGCTGGGACCGCTGGCCTCGTCGGAGAACGAGTAGCGCACGAGGCGATTGCTCGTGAGACCGACGAACTGAAAGAGCCCGACCGATTGGGTCAGCCGCGGATCGATCAGGGGCGGATCCCAGGCGGAGGCGCGTGTGAGGACTCCGCCCCGTTTCGCCGGCTTGGTGCTGGCCGGTATCCAGTCGGGATAGGATGTCCCCGCCTGGGCCCAGGCACGGCCTCGTGGGATACCAGCGGCCAGCGCGGCCGCACCGGCGCCGGTCAACCCGGCGTGCCCGAGGAACTCACGCCGCGTGACGCGGCGGCGAGCGCGATGGCGAGGGTCGGTGGCGGGCATGGAAGTCTCCTTCTTCCCTGGGAGAATGGTCGAGCGAACCGGCCACGAGTGCGGCGAAATTCCCACACGCACCCAGGGAAGTCAAGGGATTCCAGGCACACCCGCTACTTGTCGATCCAGAGCCGCGCAATCGTCGGCGAGCCATAGCCGATGGTGCCGCGCAGGACGCCGCCGGCCACGTTTCGCAGGGGCGGTTGGAAGAGCACGAAGTTGGAGCCGTGAGGCATCCACATTCGTAGCACCTGGTCGTACTCTCGATCCACGATTCGCCTGGCGGTCGCGCGCTGTTCGGCCCGGTCGGGCGCCTGCCGAAGCTTCACCGTCAGCTCATCGATGACCGGATCGTTGACACGGAAGAAGTTCTTCGTGGACTTCGAGTGCATGTACATGTACGTCCGCTCGTCGAGGCCGACCGCGTGCCCGGACTGGAAGCCCCAGGCCATCCCGTCCCACTTACCTTCGACGTACCGGCCGTAATAGCTCGTGTAGTCGAGCTTGCTGATCTTGACGTTGACGTTGAGGTTCTTCTTCAGATCTTGCTGGACGAGCTGGACCTGGGACGACATCTGCGGAAAGTACTCGTAGTAGAACAAGGTCGTCTCGAAGCCGTTGGGGTGGCCGGCCTCGGCCAGAAGCTTCTTCGCGTCCGCGGGACGGTACTGCCACCAGGGGCCGAGGTCCTTCGCCGTCGGCTTCGCGTCCTGGTAGTAGATCCACGGCACGCCCGCGGTAACGATGCCGTGGCCCTCGAACACCGTGTCCACCTGCTTCTGACGGTCGATGGCCATCGAGAGGGCGCGGCGGACGCGCACGTCGTCGAACGGTGGCTTGTCCTGGGCCAGCGCGAGCCCGAACGGCGTGATCGAAGGCGTGAGCGCCTGCACGACGGCGGCTGGATGCGTCTTGCGGATGGCCTCCACCTCGGACGGGCTCTGCAGCGGCAAGAAATCGCTCTGGCCCGTCCGAAATGCCGCCGCGCGCGTGGCGGAGTCGGGCGCCGAGAGAATCACGTACTCGTCGACGTAGGGGCGTCCCGTGTCGAAGTAGTCGGGATTGCGCTGCAGCACGATGCGCACCTTGCGGGTGTGCTCCTTCAGGATGAAGGGACCCGTGCCGATCAATCGCTTCTTGAGGTCACCATCCTCCTCCAGGACCTCGCGCGAGAAGATCAGCGCGACGGGCTCGGCGACGTTCTGAGGGAACAGGCAATTCGGCGTCCTGAGGTAGACGCGCAAGGTATGGGTGTCGGGCGTCTCCATGCCCTCGATTTCCTGGAACGTGAACGCCTGTACGCCTTCCTTCGCGTAGGCCTCGAAGCAGTACTTGATGTCGGCGGCAACCAGCTCGCGCCCGTTGAGCGGCGGCACGTTCTGCCACTTGACGCCTCGGCGCAGCTTGAATGTCCACACGCGCTGGTCCGGGCTCCCCTGCCAGGACTCGGCGAGGTCACCTTTGAGGCTGAGGTCGGTGTAGCCGGTCGCCTCGTCGGCAAACGCATAGCGCAGAAGACGATTGCTGGTCAGCCCGGCGAACTGGAACAGCCCGACCGATTGCGTGAGCCGCGGGTCGATCACCGGAGGGTCCCAGGCCGAGGCCCGAGTGAGCACCCCGCCTCGCTTGGGCGGCTTGGGGCTCGCCGCGATCCAGTCAGCATACGGCGAGGCGGCCGAGGCTCTTTGGCAATCGGCCCCGACAACCAACGCGATCATCCCGGCGCTGGTCGCGGCTGCGCGCTTGAGGAAATCACGTCGAGTGGTCGCCATCGAGGTTCTCCTCCCTGTCCGGACATGAGACGAAGGGAAAACAGCGGCCTCGAGTGCGGCGACCCTCCCATAGGGGGGCGAACAAAGTCAAGGGGATCGTCCTTGACGGGACCTCTGCTTGAGGCCATCCTCGGCGGCATCGCGAGCAGTTGAGAACAATCCCTTCACTGGAGGGTTGAATATGCGGTCTTCACATCACCGCATCGCCGTGTTGCTCACGACCGTCATCCTCACCTTCGGACCGATCCATGAAGCGGCCGGTCAGGCGGGCCCCGCCGGCGAGGTCATCGTCGCCTGGCACGTCACGATCGCGCCGACCTGGTTCGATCCGTCCAGCGCACCGCCCCAGATCACGCCCTTCGGCACGCTCTACGCGATCCACGACGCGCTCGCGCGCCCGCTCCCGAACCAGAAGATGGGCCCGAGCCTGGCCGAGTCGTGGACCGAGAGCCCGGACGGCCTCACGTACGAGTTCAAGCTGCGCCGCGGGCTCAAGTTCCACAACGGTGATCCCGTCACCACCGAGGACGTGAAGTTCAGCTTCGAGCGCTACAAAGGCGCCGGCGCCAAAGAGTTTCAGACGCGCGTTCGTCAGGTGGAGATAGTCGATCCGCTGACCATCCGCTTCCGGCTGAATTCGCCCTGGCCCGACTTCATGACGTTCTACGGCACGACGGCCACCGGCGCAGGGATCGTCGTCCCCAAGAAATACCTCACCCAGGTCGGCGACGACGGGTTCAGGAAGCATCCGATCGGCGCCGGGCCCTACAAGTTCGTGAGCCACACGCCGGGGGTCGATGTGGTGCTGGAGGCCTATACGGGCTACTGGCGGCGCGTGCCCAACGTCAAGCGACTGGTGCTGAAGAGCGTACCGGATGGCAGCACGCGCCTGGCGATGCTCAAGACCGGCGAAGCCGATATCGCCGTGGCGCTGGACGGCCCTGAAGGCATCGAGGTGCGGCGTGATCCGCGGCTTCAGCTGGTGGCGTCGCGTCATGCGTCGATCTTCTGGATCGAGTTCGCGGATCAGTGGGACCCGAAATCGCCGTGGCACGACAAGCGGCTGCGGCAGGCGGTCAACCTGTCCCTCGATCGAAAGACCACGAACGAGGCCGCGTGTCTGGGCTTCTGTCCGCCGGCCGGCGTCATCGTGCCGCGCGTGATGGACTTCGCCCTGCAGGTGGAGCCCCCGCCCTACGATCCGCAGAAGGCCAAGCAGCTCATCGCCGAAGCCGGCTACCCCAACGGCTTCGACGCCGGCGAGTTCGTCCCGATCCCGGGATTCCCCACGGTGGCCGAGGCGGCGGTGAACTATCTCAACGCGGTGGGCCTGCGAGTGAAGATGCGGCCGATGGAGCGCGCGGCCTTCTACGCCGCGTGGCGCGAGAAGAAGCTGCACGGGCTCTTCATGACCGCGGTCGGCAACTCGGGCAACGCCGCCAGCCGCGTGACGGAGTTCATCAGCTCGAAGGGTGCCTACGCCTACGGCGGCTACCCGGAGATCGACGATCTCGTCCAGCAGCAAGCCGGCGAGCGCGACGTAAAGAAGCGCGAGGCCTTGCTGCATCGCATCCAGCAGATGACGATCGACCGCGCGATGTTCGCGCCGATCATGGATCTGCGGGCCCTGATGGGGATCGGCCCGAAGATGGCCGACCACACGATCAACCTCGTGCCGATGACGGTGTGGCCGTCTTACGAGGACATGAAGATCAAGTAGTCGCGGAAATCGGTGCCGCGGCGGAGCCGCGCCGCAGTACCATGCTGACCATTGATAAGGAGGACACACGATGACCATCGATCGTTATACGAAGGCCGTCCTGACCGTCATCGCCGTCGCGCTCGTCGTGATCGCCGCTCGTCCTTACTTCCCCTCGACGAGCTGGCCCCAGGTGCTGCGGGTGACGCCCGCGCAGGCGCAGAGCATGGCCGCCCGGGAAGCGACGATCCCGAAGACGTGGGGCAAGTACGTGTCCTACAGCGGCGGTAATCTACAGCTCGAGGGTCCCGACAAGTCGGTCCGCATCGTCGACCTCGACGGCAAGCCGCCGGAGTACCCGAAGCTGAAGTGGATCATCAAGTTTGAATAGGGGGCCTCGAAGGGCCCCCTAAGACCCCCCGCGCTCGGAGACGGCCCGGCGTAGCCGGGCCGCCCCTCGAAATCGCGTCGACCCGGAGCGCTGAAATCACCCGGGCCGGGTCGCGCCGACGGCGCCGACCTGGAAGTGCGGGAAGCGGGCTCGCAAGCTCGGGATATCGGGTAGCATCCGGACGTCGACGAAGCCGGCGGCTTCCATCGCGCTCTGCCATTCCTCGGGGGCGAGGAAGCCGCCGTTCGGTCGATAGATCGGGTGCAGCACCGGTGACCGGAACGTCTCCATCAAGTTGAAGATGAACTCGATGTAGATCGCCTGCGCCGGCGCCGTGCGGATGCACTCGGACACTACCAGCCGGCCGCCGGGAGCGAGCGCGGCGAAGATCTCGCGAAGGGTGAAGTCGAGATCGCGCGCGACGTGGAGCGTGTTGACCGCGTAGACCAGCGAGACGCTCCCGGGCACGACCCCTTGCTCCGCGAAGGGCCGGTTCATGTCCAGCGCGCCGAACTTCAGGAACGACACGTCCGGGAAGCGCGCCTCCAGCGCCTGCTGGCCGCGCCGCATGAAAAACGGCACGAGCTCGGTGAAGCGATACTCGCGAACGTCGCCCAATCGTCCGGAACGCCGGAGCTCGTCGAGCAGCGCGGCCGCGCCGCTGCCGAGCCCGCCGCCGAGCTCCATGATCGCGACCGGAGCCGGCGGCAGCAGCTCGACCACCGCGGCGGCGCCCACGAGGTTGTTCACGACGTAGAGGCCGTTGTCGTTCGAGAAGAAGTTCACCCAGAGACGAAGTCGACTCGGTGAGAAGAGGATCTCCTCGCCGGTGCGCTCACCGCGCAGGAATACCGGATAGTCCTGGGCGACCGTCTCGGCCAGTACGTACGAGGGCTGCCACGAGCCGTCTTGCTGACGTTGCGCCTCGAGAATTTCTTCCGGGTTGAGCTCGGGCAGCTCACCGCGGAGCTTGAAGCGCGGCCCGCCCTCCGCGTCGCTCTGCTCCACGATCCCTCGATGGCTCAGCCGGCGCAGTATCCAGTCGACGGGCACGCGGGCTCGCCCGGGCTCGAAGCCCACGCGCGCGATGAGCTCGTCGAGGGTGCTGGGCGTCTGCGCCGCCTTCGCCAGCCCGGTCACGCGGAAGATCCCGAGCGTCAGACGCAGGACATATTCGTCGTAGAGAGTCGCCGAGCGGATGAACGTGCCCGTGAACGGAGGGCTGATCCGCGCCGGGAGGATCGCGGCCAGCTCGCGGGATCGTCTCTCGGCCTCTGCGAGCTCGACGACCTCGCTCACTGGCCGAAGGGATTCCACACGTCGAAGAAGTTGAACCACTGCGTCGGCCGCTCGGCCACGATCCCCTCGAGCGTGCTCACCCAGGCGGCCAGGGCGTCCTCCTCGCCTCCGCGCGTGATCTTCATCGGAGGGAGCACCCGCAGGACGTAGCGGCCGTCGGCGTCGAGCGTGCAGAACGCGGGAACGACCGGGACACCCGCGGCGCGCGCAAGGTGGAACGGGCCGACCGGGAACAGCG
>Ga0207684_10003226_pt1 | contig 16015 bp, 13 predicted proteins | sample KBSK5501metaG_FD_184342 | JGI IMG/M metagenome (GOLD analysis project Ga0207684, IMG submission 184342) | Corn, switchgrass and miscanthus rhizosphere microbial communities from Kellogg Biological Station, Michigan, USA - KBS K5-50-1 metaG... | ecosystem: Host-associated > Plants > Roots >...
GACCGAGGTCGCGTTCCTGGCCGTGGCCGGTGTCACGGCCGCCGGCGCACTGGCCAGCAGGGCCCGCGGGCGCCGGGACCGGGAACTGGCACAGGCCCGGCAGGTCGCCGAAGCCGCCCAGCAGGTACTGTTGCGACCCCTGCCGCGCCAGGCCGGCCCGGTCAGGCTCGCGGCAGGTTATCTGTCGGCCTCCCCCGGCGCCCGCGTCGGCGGCGACCTTTACGAGGTAGTGACCACTCCGGAATGCGTGCGGCTGGTGGTAGGCGACGCGAAGGGCAAGGGCCTGCCAGCGGCGCAGCCGGCGGCGGCGGTCCTCAGCGTATTCCGCGAGGCGGCCAATGAGGAGGACAGCCTGGGCGCGATCGTTTCCCGCATCGAGACCAGCCTGGCCCGCCAGTTCAGTGATGAACAGTTCGTGACCGCTATCCTCGCCGAGGTCAGCGCAGACGGTACCAAGATCGAGCTGCTCAGCTGCGGCCATCCCGCGCCGCTGCTGCTCGGCACGGCCCGTCCCCGGTTCATCGGCCCGCAGGAGGGCAGCCTGCCGCTCGGCCTGGGCGACCTCGCCGATATGCCGCGCATCCCGGTCACCATCCCGTTCGAGCCCGGCGACGCGCTCCTGTTCTACACAGACGGAGCGAGCGAGGCACGGAACAAGGCAGGCGCGTTCTTTCCCCTCGCCGACGGCGCCGCCGTGCGGGCCCCGCCCGATCCCGCCACCCTGGCCGACAGACTCAGTGACGAGGTCATCAGATATGTCGGCCACGCACCCGACGACGACGTGGCGCTCCTGGTCATCTACCGCGACGGTGCCTAATGGCCGGGCCGTCATCTTCGTGCCACTGTCTCCAGCCACGGCACAAACATAGGCACAACTATATAGGTTGGTCAATCAGACTGCACTGGGTGGCCCGCCCCGCCGCTCGCGGACCGACTCTAAGGATTCGCCCGCAGCGCCGAGGCTGATCCGTCCGGGGCCACGGCGCCCGCCGTTGCCTCAGCATGCGGGGCGATCGCCAGCTCCTTAGGCCTGTGCCCAGGCACCGGCTTGCCGACGATCCGGTACACCGCTGAGCTATCCACCGTCTCGTGCTCCAGCAGGAGGGCGACAAGCTGCTCGAGCTCGGGCCGGTGCGATCGGATGAGCCCGACGGCGGTCTGCTCCCGCTCGTCGTTGGATACCGCGGCGCCCGAGCCCGACCTGCGCTGGCCGATGGCGTCGATGTCGTTGATGAAGATGATCGCCGGTGCCCGCTTGCGCGCCTCGCTAAACAGGTCCCGCACCCTGGCCGCGCCGACGCCGACGAACATCTCCACGAAGCTCGAGCCGGTGACCGAGAAGAACGGCACCGAGGCCTCACCGGCCACCGCCCGCGCCAGCAGCGTCTTGCCGGTGCCCGGCGGGCCGATCATCAGCATGCCACGCGGAGCCATCTCGCCGGCCCGCTGGTATCGCCCGGGGCTCCGTAGGAAGTCGATCACCTCGCCAATCTCGGACTTGACTCCCTCGTAGCCGGCCACGTCACTGAACTTGGCCTGCGGCCGCTCAGCATCGAAGACCTTCGCCCGGCTCCGGCCCACACCAAGCACGCCCTGCAGGCCCGCCGCTCCCCCGCTGGCCTGCGCCATCCGCTGGAACAGCCAGATCACGATGATGAACGGCAGCAGCAGGATCAGCCAGTACAGCAGCTCTGCGCCCAGCCCCGAGCTTGGCGCTGTAGCGGTCACCGACGTCACACCGTCGGCGCCGAGCTGCTGGCTGAGCGCGGTGGTGGGCTGGCCGGGAATGACGGTCGTGTATGTCTTGCCGCTCGCCAAGTCACCGGTCGCCGTGGTATGGAACTGCGCCCACGGCAGCCGGTCCATCCGCGCCGGAACCCATTACCAGCTGACACCGTGCCCGGGGGGCGGGCGGATTGCCCCAGAAGGCCAACCCTCCGCCGGGGACGAGCGCGTTCGCGTCTGTGGGATCCCTAGTCGGCACCCCGGCATCCCAGCCGGCCCCGGAGTACTCCGGTCGCCTGCAAGCGGGACCGCCGAGCCACCCAGTGCAGTCTGATTGACCAACCTATATAGTTGTGCCTATGTTTGTGTCGTGGCTGGAGACAGTGGCATCCTCGGCGAGGCACTGGCCGCACTGGCATCCCTGGCGGTCCGCCGCAGAAGCCGCGAGCTGAGCCTGACCTCCGCATCGACGCTGGTCACCCTGGAACGGACCGGGCCGCGGCGGCTGACCGATCTGGCCGCAAGCGAAGGAGTGACCCAGCCGTCGATGACGGCGGTGGTGTCCCAACTGGAGGGCCTCGGCTTCGCCGAGCGGCGGGCCGACCCCGGCGACCGGCGGGTGGTGCTGGTCACCATCAGCCGGGCGGGACGGCAGCACCTGCGCGCGATGCGCCGCGCCGGCGCGTCGGTGTTCACGGCGCTGATCGGCAAGCTCACCGAGCAGGAGAGGGCGGCGCTTGCCGCCGCCCTGCCTGCGCTCCGCCGCCTGCTGGAACTGGCGGCGGAAAGCCCCGACGGCCCGCGCCTGCCGGATGCAACGCCTGGCCTGCGGGCGGGCCGCGTGCCGCAGGCCGGCGGGCCCGGGACATCCAGTTGACGTGGAGGTGATCGTATGGCCCCAGACACAGCTGCGATGCGCTCACAGGACTACCCCGGGCAGGCCGCTGGTGCCACGGCGCCGGTGATCGTGGTCGGGCTGGATGGCTCCCCAGCCGGTTGGGACGCGTTCTGCTGGGCGGCCGGGGCGGCCGCCCGCGGCCACGGCAGGCTCATCGCCGTGTACGCCACGCCCGCGGTGGAACCGCTCGCCGTACCGGACGTGCCGTTCGACTATGCCGCCGCCGAACAAGCATGGCGGGAGACAGCCGGGCAGCTGGCGGACGAAGCCGCGCAACGGGCCAGCGACGTCGGCGTGCCGCTGAGCTTCGTCCGGGAATCAGGCGACGTCGTCCGTGCCCTGACCAGCGTCGCACGCGCGGTGGGCGCCGATCTGGTAGTGGTCGGCAGGTCCGCGAAAATACTGGGCCGGCTCAGCCAGCCGGCGGCTCGTCTCCCGCGGGGATGCGCCAGTAACCGTGGTCGTGCCCTAACCGCGCTGCAGCCGATGACGCCAGGACTCAACTGCCGACGCGGGGCGGCGGGCCCGAACACGGGCCAGGTCACCTGCCGAGTTCCTGCACAGCAGACACCAGGGAATACCACCGTGGCGGTCCGTCGGCTGATGGCCCAGCGGCAAAGGCCAGCACGAGCATCCCCGGTCCCAGGGCCGGCAGCACCCGCCCGGCCAGTGCCGTTTCCGCGGTGGCAAACGAGCCCAGCGCCGGCGCGAAGAGGGCATGCGTGCCGCACTCGCCCACGCCGACCAGGCGCACCTGCGGGAACGCCCCTCCTCCCGCACGGCGCGCGCTGCCCGGCCGGCCGAACCGGTCCTCGTTCTCGGCCGTGTCGGGCACATCCAGCGTGGCGCCGTCGATGGCGACCAGCCGCAGCCCCCGATACCAGGCACCGCAGGTCGCTGGTGTCGCCAGCGGGCGGACCACCGCCTCAAACAAGGCGCGCAACGGCCCCGGCCCCAGCCGGGCCCGGGCCTGTCGAATCAAAGCCAATGAACAGCAGCTCGCGCGGGGACGCGCAGCACCGTGCGCCTCATCTAGTGTCTGTTGCTGATGTGTCTTACTCTCCAGACCATGCGAGTTGCCTACAACAAGCTAATTCGAGACCGCATCCCAGAGATCATCAACGAAGACGGGCACCGCGCAGTCATCCATGTCCTGGACAAGGACAGCTACCAGGCAGCGCTCCGCGCCAAGTTGTTGGAGGAGGCACAGGAAGCCTCCTCGGCCCCGCCACATGCCCTCGCGGCTGAACTAGCCGACGTCCTGGAGGTACTCCGAGCCCTGGTGGCTGCGACCGGTATGCAGTGGGGTGAACTGCTCGCACTGGCAGCAGACAAGCGCGCCAAGCGGGGTGGCTATGAGGAACGTCTATTCCTTGAATACGTAGAGAAAGGAGGTTCGCTTTAGCGATGTTGACCCGACGCCGCCACAACGAACGAAATCCGGACCCGTCGGCGCCCCTAGGGAGTTCGCTTCAGCAGGCACCTGCGCCAGGAACGGCCTTGATAGTTTCGACCATTTGCAGCGCTCGGGCCTGCTCACCGTTCCTGCGAACGATCGCACCGCTCTGGGATACACAACTTACCCACACCCTTTCAAACAAACCGCATGACTGGATCTTACGCGCCGCTTCTCGCGCCGCTAGTTCAGCACGGGCAAACCCAAAGAAGACCGGTCCCCATGATGACATGGACACCCCGCCTAGGCCGGACGCCTCAAATTCACTTATTATCTTCTCGCCCCTGATCCCTCTGAAAGCAACTTCACGGGCCTTGAAACCCGTAGCGCGAAGAGCGGAGACGGCAGCACAAAATGCCTCAAAGTCCTGCTCTTTACTGGCTGGCATTAGCCCCAGAAGAACATTCCGACAACTCTCCAGAGACTCCGTCCAGGGAATAGGCGTGTGCCGTCTAAAGAGATCTCCCTCTTCGGCTCCGCTCACCAGCGCCATATCCTTGGCCAAGCCCACCACGACCCACCAAGGAATTTTCTCATGAAAGATCAAAGGAGCTAGCTTAGGATCCTTGACTTGGCTAGACGGCGCAACTGTTAGCTTCTCATCACGCGGATGGCCAGCATCCACGATCAGTCCTCCATGCCAGAACCCCCAGCTACCAATCCCCGAAGTTCCCCCGCGACCCAGCCGTGGCGCAAGAGTCGCTGGATCGACTGGGAGGTTGCTGGCCAGGCAGATTGTAGTACCAATTCCGAGACGTAGCTGAGTACGCCAGCCTAGGCCGACATGTGCCGGAATATGCGATTCGATGGTTATAGCCATTTTGGGCTTAGTGATTCGGAGAAGGCTCAGGCAGTACTCCACCTCTTCAAGCATCTCCGAGGGCGTGACAGCAAACCTGGCATCGGCCTGCAAGCTCACTGTAATCGCTGGAACGTCGATCATGACGCCGGCTCCGCCATCCATGCGTCGCCCTCGAGAGGAGAGATTGAGCAAGCCAAAGTGCAAGCGGCTCGGAGTGGTCAGCGCAAGGTGAACGTCGGTCATCGCCGACTCTGTATTAGAGTGCAAGCCCGGTTGAATATCTAGACTCCCGCCAACATTTTTCGAAGTGCCGTAGCTGAACCGTGTAGTGCGGCATGCTATCACGGCTTTCATAAACCTCGTAGAAGCGGCTTGAGGCTCCCAACGGAGTGCTTACCCTTGGTCGAACGTATATGACATCTTGTACGCGAAATAGCGTTACTGGCTGGTATCTTTCGAAAAACCTTAGCTCAAGCCTGACCTGTTCGTTCTGCCACGTCAGACTCCCTCCCTCCACTGTTGCGCCGCCAAGCGAATCTATAGTTCGAGTGATATCTGCCTTTGTAGCCTGAAGGTTCCGAGCTTCCAGATTACATATTTCCTCGAAAACCGGACTATCTGGATTCTGTAGCAGCAGACGTATATATGTGTTATGGCGGCGAGATAGCAGCCATTCTAGCTGATCGTCAAGAAATCGATAAAGCTTCAGGCCAAGCACGTCGACGTGGACTAACGTATCGCCAAGCGCGAACCTAGCGTATTCTATCCGGAACCTTTGGCCGATTTCAGTATCCGACACACACCTAGCGTTAGCTTCACTGGTAAGGCGCACCGATCTCGCGCTGCTAATAACGAACTCTTCGATTTTCGACTGAAAGACGTCGAAGCTCTTGTTAAGCTCCGCTTGGATACCACTTACCTGTTCCCTGAGCCTTCGTTCTGCTGAATCATCTATGTACCGTAGAAGGCCGAAGCCAATGCTGGCAACCCCACCGGCCAATAGCGAGTCTCCGATGGCGGCCATCGTTGATGACTGTGAGCCCTTGCCCGGATGCGATAGGACCAGCACTAATCCGACAAGCGCGACGATGAGCGCGACAAGGAAATAGATTATCGTGCTCAGCGAGTGCTCTTCGGTAGGATCCCTCACGTTAGTTGAGTCGAATTCAGGAGCACTTCGCAGATCTGTGAACTCTTTATCTCGAGATCATCGCTTGCATCTATAATAAGTTCGCAGTGCTGGATAAGCTTATCAGTCTCCCAGTGAGTCTCTCGCCATTCCCTCTCATCCCAGGTGTCCGAAAATTTGAGATGGCGGTGATTCCATTGCCGACGTCGATACTTTGTCGTCGCCTTCAAGCCAACGGTAAGCGGATTCTGGAGGTTTGCGAGGAGATAGTCGAACTCCACTGCTGTGCGGGCCCCGACAAATATACACCGATTGCTTTGGCCACCAGCTCGGTGGATGGCCGCTACAGCCAGATATATGGGATTCTCAGCCAGCAGGTCGTGGGCCACCCCCACGAGGTTACGCAGGCCGCGGTCGCGTGCGGCCTTCCGAACGCCAGTACCGAGCTCGAAGACCCGGGCGTTCGCGGCTGCAGCGACAGCCCGTGCCAAAGTTGACTTGCCTGAACTGTGCCGCCCAACAATAACGACCGGCCGACTGATGCAAGGAGTCACCCGTGTCATGGTAGAGGCTCCAGCCGACACTTCGCGGGTCCTACGACGGAATGCTTTGTCACCCTGCCGCTTCGCAGACCCGGGGGCACTCACGAGCGCGGGGCCTTGACCTGAGGCTTCCGGCAGTGCGTACGCGGTCCTAAGACCGAGCACATCAACAACCGGTTCGGTCTGCGCGCACCCCGTCATCTGAGGCTCCTCCCGGGATCACACCCCGCATGCACGCAACAGCCGCTTGTTGGTGACCGCGGATTGCCTGGCGGCGAAATGACTGCCGAGCAGACCCTGCATCTAAGCTAGTGGCGCTTGCTGACGGTCTTTGGTTGTCACATGACTGTGGCTCCGCATGTTCAGACGTTTGCGCAGGCCACTGCCCCGCAGGATAGCTGGTTTGCCCAATACTTACAGCGCGGGCCCCCCGCCAGCGTTTGCTCGGCGGGGAGCCCGCTAGGGCTTAGCGGCTGAGCAGGATGTCGATGGCTTGGGTGATGGCCGGGAGGAACTCCTCGTGTGCCAGGCCGGGGGGCTGGTGGGAGACAGCCCAGGTCACCACTGTGTCTTGGAGTGCGGCGCGGGACATGGCTGCCCTGGCGCTTGCGGATGCGGCATCCTTCTCGGCCTCGGCGCTGAAGCTTTCGAGTTGTCGGGCCGTGTGTTCTGCGTCCGCGAGCGGCTTCGTCTTGCGGTGCTTGAGCACCACGTAGCCAACCGCTACGAGTGCGGCCGAGGTGGCGGTCAGGGCCACTGCCTGCAGAGCCGAGGACCAGGGATCGCCGCCGCTGGTGACTTGCAAGTAGTCGAACCGCAAGATGAACATGGCGGTGAACGCCGCGGTGAGGGTGGCCTGCAGGATCCGCAGGGGGACCGGCCGACCCTTGGCGGCAAATAGGTCAAGCAGCCACATGGCCCCACCGAGGGCAGTGCACAGCAGGACCGTCAGGACGACCGTTGAATTCTGGTCTAGCCCGAAGGCTTCGGCGGTCCAGTAGGCCGGCAATGCGTCGAGCAGCCCAGGCCGATCGCCACCGAGGTGCCCACCCCCCGTGGGATGCGCAAGTGACGGCTGGCCTTACGCCGTTCGGCGTCAGCCCGTGCCCGGGCGGCCGTTGCCTGCTGACCGGTTTCCTCCGCATCTGCTGCGATCCGTTCCGCTTGGGCTTGGTCGTGCCGTGCTTCGTGGAACTGGTCCTTGGCCAGGCGCGAGGTGGTGAACAGCCTGCCGATGGCCCGAAGCGCGTAGGAGACAGGCGACTCGCCGGGCTGTGGGCCGGAGGGCTTTTCAGGTTCTCCGGGACCTCCGGGACCCATGAGTGAATGGATCGTCATGTTGACGCGCCTCCTTTCTCATCCACCTTGGTAGGGGGAACGCTGGCGGGTTGGTAGGGGGAACGCTGGCGGGCCGAGGTGAATCCGGCCAGCGCCAGGGCAGCCGTCTGGGGGTGGGCGGTAGACGTGTTCTTGGGCCAAACTGTCACCCATGGGGGCGTATCGCGGCGCTGATCGTTACGTGGGGTGGCTCTACAAGCAGGTGTCGTCCCGGCCGGACCTGACGCTGCTCACGCGCGTGGCCGGTGTTGTGGCCGGGCTGGAGCACCGCCCCGCGGATCTGACCGCGACTGTCCACGACGGGCTTGCCCTTGCAATGGCCGCCCTGAGCAGTAGGAGGTTGGACCTTGCAACCGCCGTCGCCCGGCTGAACCCGCGGTCACCGGTGCTCGCCGCGGCTGTGCACGATGCTTCGTTTCGGCGGCCCGTCTGCGCAGCGCTTGCCGCCCATCTCGAAGATGCGGGTGTGCTGGCGGCGTACCTGGCGCTGATGAGGGATCCAGACCCGCTGGTGGTGATAGATGCGCTTGCAGGGCTAGAGGTGTTCCGCAGCCTGCGGCACGGCGGAGCTGCCCGTACCAGGGCCTCAACACGGCCGCTGCCACAGGCGCTTCTTTCGCAGCTGGTCGATCTGTTCGGGCATGACGATGCTGGGGTGGTGGCCGGCGCGTTGCGGGCGTTGGAAGGACGGCAGCTGCCGGGCGACTTGCTGGCCCGCATCGTGGAGTTGCTTGGGCACGGTGATGCCCAGGTCGCTGTTGGTGCGAAGATCGTGCTCGATGGCCGTGACTTGCCCGGCGACCTGCTGGACAGCATCGCTGGCCTGCTCAGCCACGGTGAGAAGGCGGTCGCGGCCAGCGCGCGCCTCCTGCTCAGCAGCCGGGATCTGCCTGAGCCGGTGCTGAAGCGTTTGGTGGGGCTGCTGGCCGAGCCGCGTACCTCGGCCGCGGAACATGCCGCCGCCTTGCTGGAAGCCCAGGACATGCCCGACGAGTTGCTGACCCAGGTGGTCAGCTTGCTGGAGCACGCCGACCCGCTGGTTGTCTTGCACGCGTTGGGCGTTCTTCAAAGCCGTGACCTCGACGATGACGTCCTCAGCCGGGTGGTGGTGCTGCTTGGGCACGGAGATGACCTGGTCGTGGAGAGCGTCCTGAGCGTGCTGGAGGGCCAGGACCTGGATGAGGAGATCCTCAGCCGGATCATCGCCCTGCTCGATCACAGCGAACCGTCAGTCGTCGCCGGGGCCCTTGGCCTCCTCCAGGACCGGGTACTTCCCGATGAGTTGATGTTCCAGATCGTTGGCCTGCTGGAACATGAGCACCCAGTGGTCGCCAGCGCAGCCGGGACGGTGCTGGCAGGCGCCGAGCTGTCCCCCGTTGTCTACACCCAAGTTGTTGAAGGGCTAGACCATGACAGCCCGCAGATGATCGCGGGTGCGCTGCGTGCCTTGCGGACCAGGCATCTTCCGGACGATCTCCGTGGCCGTGTCATCAGCCTGCTGGAGCATGAGGACGCCGCCGTGGTCGGGCATGTGCTGCATGTGTTGGCAGACCGGAATGTTCCCGACAGCGTGGCAGCGGCGATGATCGGCTCGCTGGAACGGCACGATCAAGCGGTCGTGGATGGTGCCCATGCGGCCTTGCGGGGGCGGCAACTAGCTGGTGATGTCCTCCAACGGATCGGTGGGCTGTTGGGCGGCGGGCGCCCGGCAGTCGTGGTGAGCACGCTGGAAGTCCTCCGCGGAAGGGACCTCCCCGAGGCAGTGCTGGCCCGGGTGGTCGGGTTGCTTGACCATGCGGATAAGGAAGTCGTGCGCGCGGCCCTCGCGGTGCTGGCTGACCGGCCTGTGCCAGACCCACTTATCAACCAGGGCGTGTCTCGCTTGCTAGCGTCAGAGAACGCTGACGGCAGGCTCCTGACCCAGTTCCTGCATGGGCGCGGCGTGATGCCCGGCGAGGCCGCTGCGTCCGTTAACACTTGGATTGCCGATGACCCAGTGACCCGCTGGCCCATCGCCGGCGAGCTGGAATGGCCAGAGCAGTTCGCCGGTGACCTTGCTCTTCGCATCCGGGCACTGGCCGCTGCCCGGGCCGTGGCAGACACCAACGCTTTTGGTGGGCTGGTGGCCGGCGCGGCCGCGCGCTGGCTGGCCGGGGCCTGGGACTTGGGTTGGGCCGATGCCGCGCGGGCCGAGCTGGCGGAGGCCCGCTACCGCCTATCAGGCGCCCCGAATGGCCTATCCCTACCAGGCGGATGAGCGGTACCACGGCGGGTGGTACCTGGGCCGGAGTGCGCACCAGCGCGGCCAGGCCGCTTCCCGGTCGACCGGTTCCAGCAGGATGGGAGGGCGCATGAACCCCGTTCTGTTTGGTGAGGAGCTCGATTCGTGGGCGGAGGTCATGGAAGCCGTAGCAGCGGCGCTGGCTGACCACCCGCTGACCGCGGGAAAAGTGCTGTCGCAGCCGGATTCGCTGCTGGCGGCGGTCGCCGGGAACACCCCGCCGATGCTGCGCGAGTGGCAGCGGCACCGGGCCGGGGACTCCACTGCCGGCGAAGGCGAAGCCGACTGGAGAATCTATCAAAATGACCTGCCAGTCCGTCTGCTGGCCAGCGGCATTATCCAGGCCGCTGTGGGGGCAGTGACTGCTTGCCGCGGCTGCCCGCTGGCTGGCCCACCGGTATCCAGCAGAGGGCCGGATGCCAGGGTGGTGGCGGTCGTCGCGGTCTGCGCCCTGTCCACCTTGGGGCTGGAGGTGACCGGCGAGGACGCGCTCGTGGCGCAGGTCCGTGACCGGATACCACAGTTCAGCACATCCGGCTGGGTGGAGGCGCTTGGTTCGCTGTCCGCTCGGACACAGGAGCTGTACACCCTGCTGCGGGCGGCCAGGGACCGGCGCAGCCAGCCGTGGCCGCATGTAACTGTGGACGACCGCATCCTTACCGAAGCCGCTGCCGCGGCGGTGGTGGGCGGGGCTGCTGCGGCCAGTGGGATCCCGCCCGAGCAATGGCTGTTTGCGTTCCACCTGTTCTGCCGGCTGGCGGTGAGTGCCGCCGAAAGCGCGCTCAGCACGATCGAACAGTGGTTGGGCGTCGGCTTCCAGCCTGCGCCACACACCACCGAGCGGCGGGCCAGCCTCGCCGCGCTGGCGGCTGGGCAAGCCGCCAGCCTGTGGCAGGGTTGCGCCTGCAAGGCCGTGACCGAACCGGGTGACCTGGGCTTTGAGCCGCGTGGGTCCTGCCGGCAGCCCGACCATGATCTCAGGTCCTGGCAGCCTGGCCAGCCCAAGCCGGGGAGCCGGAAAGGCTCCCGCTACGCCAGCACCCTGTGGGGCTGGCTGCGCCGCTCGCTGGGCGGAGGCGGGCGCCCGGGCGGCGCGACAGAGGCTGGCCGGCCCCGGCTGCAAACCAACGACGTGGCCGGCAGCGTGCTGGCTAGGCAATGGCTGTCGACCGACCGGGGATTCGGTGGCCCGGGCCTGGTGTATGACCGGATCTTGCCCGAGTACTGTCTGCGGTGCGAACGCAAGGTGCAGCTCGTGAGCCGACCCACCAGCAGGGGGCACATCCAGGTTGAACGGGCCTGTTGCCCCGACCCGGAGCGGGTCTATCGCAGCGACTTCGCCGAGCGTGACGGCAAGCTCCAGCTCCGGCCCAAGCTTGGCCTGGTGGTCGTGTGGCCGGACGCGCCGCGAGGCGGCGCACTGGGCGAGACCACCGGCCACGCGGGGTATCGCAGCACCCATGAACTAGGGTCGCTGTGGCTGTGCCGGACCTCGGGCCGTTACTCCCTCGCCCGGCTCTACTGCCCGGCGTGTGGCCCAGCCTCCGAACGTGACCACCAGCAGGTGAGCCACGGCTACGTGCTGCTGCCGCTCGGGGATGCCTGGCAGGACCTGCTTGAGACAGCCCAGCCCGCCGACACCGGTACACAACCCGCTGTGTGGCATACCGTCAGCGTGGAGGAACTGCGGTCTCTGGAGCAGGTGGTGGCGGCAGTGCAGCCGGGGACCCGGCCCGTGTTCACGACGGCAGCCGATGTATGGACAGTTGCTAAGAACTGGTCTAAAGCAGATATTGAGCGTTTCCGCAACTTGGCCGGGCAGTCTGTCCTAGAGCTGTTCTTGCGCTGCAAGCAGATCGCTGCCGCAGGCAGCCAAGACCAAGCACCAATACATCACGGCAGCACCCGGAGTCAAGGTATGCCGGCAGGACCTGGAGGTGAGTTCGTTGACTGAGCTGACAGAGGAACTGCTGCGCCAGGCAGCAGTTTTCGTGGCCCAGGATGAAGGCTCCTCCGGGTACCTTAGCCGTTTCGCCGACGCCGTCATTGCAGACGCCGGGCTCGCCAGCCGGGCGCTCGACCGGGCGCTCACCGCCAGCGCCCGAGCGGGAAACGCGACAGTCCAAATCTGGCCTGGAGATTTGCGGGTAGTGGCAACCTCGGCCGGCGCCAGGCTCACCGCCTGTGCGCTGGCCGCACCGGGTGGCGGGCTGACTGCCTCGCTTCGCCTGCAAGACGCAGACCGTCACCCGGTCGCTGGTGTTGCCGTGCTCATCCACGGTCACGGCGGAAAGCGGGTGGCGGTCACCAATACCGCTGGCTGGGTGAACCTGGCCGAGGTGGGTGACACCGTGCGCATCGAGCTTGGCCGGGCTGGTCAGGAACAGCCGTGGGACAACGACGGACGCGCCGACGGTGACCCCGTCATCACTCTGCCCCGAATCCCCCGCGGGGAGTACGAGTTGGCAGCCGCACCCACCCGCCAAGACCGGCGATCAGGCGCAGACAGGTGGCGGGTCACGGCCGGGCAGGTCGACTTCCTCTGCCAGGAACGCAGCGGCGGGTACGACCTCACCCTGCTGCTTGAAGGAGTGCCCGCCGATTTCGCTGGCTACTCCACGGCCGGTGCGTTCGGAGTCCGCTTCACCGCCTGGGGCCATGATGAGTGCTGCCGCGACTGGATCGTGCCGCTGGCTCCGCGGCCGCTTGGGCTGGGCGGATCCCTCTATGGCACCAACGTGGACCGGCTTGACCGGGAAAGCGTCCGCCTCGCCCCCACGGTGGAACTCCTCAGCCTCGCCGACAACAACCTCACGGAGGTGGTAGGCCGCAGTGTGCGGCACTCCGACGCCGGCGGCGCATGGGCAGCACTGCACCGGCGGCTAGAGCCCGGGCCGCTCCACACCCTGATCGGTAAAGCCCTCACCGAGCGCGAGAATGCCCTGTGAACGGTAGCGATCTCCGCTACCAGCCCGACGAATGGGCACATGATCTTGATCAGTGGTGGGTGCCGCTGGCTGGCCTGGCGGCCCAGGCCGACTGCACCTCGAGCGAATGGCTGTCAGTTCTGGGGGTTGAAGAGTTCTTCGATAAGCGCCTGCTAGCTCAGCCCCGCGTCCTGACCCCCTGGCTGTGCCTGACGGCCGCCACCGTGGCGGCAGCGGCGGCGCGCAGCTGGGCACAGATCGACGATGGTCGGCAAGCGCCAGATGGCACAGGGCGGGACGTTGCGGAGCTGGCGGCATCCGCCCTCAGCTTGGCGGTGGTTCTTCAACGGCACCGGTGGAGTGGCCACGGCCTCGGCGAAGGCATCACATCCACACCCGAACTCATCGAGTCCGGCAAAGCTGCACTCAGCTTTCACGGCCACACCGCTGCCGCTAGCAACGAGCCGATCGCAGTGCACCTGGTGGCAGGCTGGCTATCCTGCAGCGGCGCCGAAATCCCTGCTGCGGGACCAGTGCACAACGCTGCCATCGTCCTGCCTGAACCCGAAAGCAGCGCGGTTGAGCGCGCCCGCAACGACCCCGGGCAGCGTGCGATCGCGGCGCTCGCAAATGCCCTGGGTGGAGGCCCGCTCACGTGGGCAACAGCCCACCTGGCCGAACGCCTCGCGGCCGCGACCCTAGACCCGCGCCCAGAGCTGCAGCGCCCAGACGATCCACCAGCCCAGGCCTGGGCCAACGTTCTGCTCGCAGCTAAGCAGGGGCATGTAGGCCGGTTTGAGGCACGACGGCAGAGCTCATTGCTGGCGGTGCCGCCCGCCACCCCCGTACCGGATTTGGCACGGATGGCCTTCCTGCACGCCAGCGACGATTTCGTCAGCTCGATTGCGGACGCCTTCACCGCCGCCGACACGGTGACCTCGCTCGGCCGCCCCGGCCAGCTCATCACGTGGAGCTTGCAGCTCCGCGGCGGCCAGCACCCTGTGGCCGAGCGTTCGGTGTCAGGTCCTTCCGCTGGCCTTGGCGCCTATGTGACCTTCCGCTCCTTGGCGCAGCTTGGCCTGTTCCCCGACAGAGAGGCTGCGTTTACCGGCCAAGTTTCACCACGCGGGCAGCTTCGCGCGGTGGGCAGCGCGAGCGACAAGGTAGCTGCTGCTGCCGGTCATCGAGTGTTGCTGGTCATCCACCCAAGCGACCAGCGATGGCAAGACCCGGCCGTGACCGTTGAACTCAGGGCGGCCGAGCGGGCCGAAGATGCCCTGATCGCGGTGACGCAGCAACTGCGAGGGCTTCGCAGTTACCTCGAGGCGGCATGCCAACTGGTGGCACCCGAGCCTTGGCTGCAGGCCTGGCTGGACAACCAAGGAGGCACCGGCCACAGCATGCCGCTGCTCACCATGATGTGCCGCCACCTGTCGCCGCCACACGACGCGGCGACCGGCCGCAACGTGCCTGTCCCGGCCGAGACGCCGCCGGGCGCCGCAGCACGCCGACCCAAGCCATCGCCAGGCGGGCAGGGTGAGAACGAGCCGGTAGTCCCGCCTTGTCCCGCGCATCTGCTGGCATGTTCCTACCCGGACTACTCGTTCGCGATCAGCGCCGACCCTGGCGGCGGAAGCACGATGACTGCCAAGCGAATAACGGCAGAGGCGGCCCGGCGAGCACTTGACCGCCTGCGTTCCCCCGGGTGGGAGGAGCCTCAGGCGAGCATCACCCTGCCGCTTTATCTCCCTCTGGGGAACCTCCCTGCGACCTGGGATGAGCTCGTACGGATCAGCGTGGATGCGCTTCCGGCAACGGGTGAGCCCAGCCTCGATGTCGCCGCAGCGCTGGCGGGCGCGCTGCGGGCCGGGCACCCCCACAGGTGCCGGGCGCTGGTGGTGATAGATGGCAGCGACCGCAGCCCCCGGAACAGCAGCCAGGGACAGGGCCGGGAGCGGGGTTTCATCGCCCTCGTAACGGGAACCGGTGAGACGCGCCGGGCAACCCAGCCTTGGTGGGGCTGGCGGCCAGCGCGTCCGGCGCAGGTTGTGCTGTGCGGCCGTACCGGAAGCCCTTTCCACCTAAACGCCACCGAGGCACTCCGCCTCGAGCGGCTAGGCACCACCGTGACGATGGTGCTTGACCCCCTGACCGGTGACGAGATTGACCGTTTCACCGCGTCCTTGCCTCGCGGCCCGCGTCCACTCGCTGGGGCTGTCAGGGACCTGGCGGCCAACCCGCTCTTGCTCACCCTCAGCGTGATAGCGGGCGGCCGCGACCTCAGGGGATCTGATCAGGCCAGCTCAGCCGACCTGTTCGACCGCGGCATCACCGTCTTGCTGGGCAAGGCCGGCCAGGACCGCCGCTTCCTGGCGGAGATCGCCTTCCGTGCCGCAGTGGCACGTGGCGTCCCAGCAGGGGTTTTCACCCTCAGCGACCTAGCGGACCCAGAAGCCAAGCAAGCCGTGGCGGCAGCGCTCGCCGTCGGTGACGCGGAGCGCGCCTGGGCGATGGCGCTGAGCCAGGACGAACGAAACGCCTTCGAGCGGGCGGCAAACGACTCGCATCTGCTGACCGCATCCGGTAACGGCTGGCGCCTCTTCCACGACCGGGCCTTTGCGTTCCTGGTCGCCGACCGGATCGCCCGGCGCGCCGCCGAAGACGACGCACCCGACGACGAGGCGTTCGGGATTCTGACACCCCACCTTGGCGATCCACCGTGGGGGGACGTGATCGAGGCTGTCGGCCGCCTCCTTGAACTACATGCCCCAGCGGCCCCCGGGCGCCCATGACCCTCAACCTGTGGGAGTGGCAACCCGCCGTGCGGCGTCCACGCACCTGGCCAGCCAGTCCTCGCTGACCGCCGCCCCAGGATGGGCGAGTTGGCACTCCTCCACCACGAGAGACTCCCACGCAT
>Ga0207684_10003227_pt1 | contig 16015 bp, 16 predicted proteins | sample KBSK5501metaG_FD_184342 | JGI IMG/M metagenome (GOLD analysis project Ga0207684, IMG submission 184342) | Corn, switchgrass and miscanthus rhizosphere microbial communities from Kellogg Biological Station, Michigan, USA - KBS K5-50-1 metaG... | ecosystem: Host-associated > Plants > Roots >...
CACCTGCAGATGATCGGTCTGGGCCGTCACGCGGGCGTTGGACAGCGCGGTGCGGACCTCCGACAGGAGCCCCTCGATCACCTCCGTGCCGACCGCATGGAGGGCTCGATGCTCGCGGGGTGGTGCGACGATCGTCCGCCAGCTGCCGCTCGCCCGGACGTCAGTGAGCGACACCTGGGCGACCGAGGCATCCTGATCGCGGGCCTGCTCGTCGGTGCCGACGACATGGAAGGCGAAGTCCTTGATCGTCCGCAGCCGGATCCCGTCGCCGGCCGGCAGCCGGCAGTTCTGGCAGTCGCCGCCGTCGTCGACGAGCTCGGCGGCGCCCGCGAATCGGTCGCGGTGGAAGGCGCGGTCGACGACCGTCGCGACCCACCATGCGGTGATCGCGTCCTTCCGCAGCTCGAAGAGGCCGGCCGTCACCTCACCGACCCGCGGACCAGGCGTCGACGTCGTGCGCCAGGCCGGTCACGCCCGCATCACCGAACCCGGCGAGGCGGGCGCCGAGGTGCGTCGCCAGGGCCCGGGCGAAGACGAGCGCGGCCTCCTCGACGGTGGGCGTCGTGACGCGCGCTTCGCTGCTCGCGATCTCAGCGGCGATCGAGGTTGAGACGAGGCCGGGCATCCCGCACGGGTCGATCAGCTCGAAGTCGGCGAGGTCCGGGGCGACGTTCAGGGCGATGCCGTGGTAGCTCACGCCGCGCTCGACCCGGATGCCCAGGGCGCCGATCTTGCGGGGGACGGCACCATCGGGCGCGACCCAGCAGCCGGGGTGTCCGTCGCGACGGCCGGCGAGAACGCCGAAGCTGGCGCACGTGTCGGTCATCGCGGCCTCCAGGGCACGGACGAACGGCCGGATGAGGATGCCGCGTCGCGACAAGGCGATGATCGGATAGGCCACGAGTTGGCCGGGGCCGTGGTACGTGACCTCTCCGCCACGCTCGACGCGGATCACCTCGATCCCGCGGCGCGCGAGCTCACCAGGCGACGCAAGGACATGGTCGGGGTCGGCCTGGCGGCCGAGGGTCAGCACCGCCGGGTGCTCCAACAGGAGGAGGCGGTCGCCGATCCGGCCGTCCGCGCGATCGGCTGCCAGAGACTTCTGGAGCGCCCAGGCCTCGCGGTATCCGATCCGGCCCAGCCACCGTGAGGCGAACGGACCGGCCTCGGGTTCGGGCCCGTCGACCGGGGGCGCCGAGTCGATCTCGAACGTGGGGGCTGGCGCGACGGCGTCCACGTCGGCACGATAGCAGGCAACACGTCGTGGGCCCGTCGACGACCGCGGGGCACGCGCCGTCGGCGAGCGATCCTGGGAGGGATGGCGATGGACGAGCGACCGAGCGACGACGACCGGCTGGAGCCCGGGCCCATGGCGCCGGGGCCTCCTCCCGACCCGTCACCAGTGCCGGCCCCGGTCGGCTGGGAGCCCGTCGGCCGGCCCGTGTCCGCAGGCACGAGCCCGACGACCGATGGACCTGCCGCGGCGGAGCCGTCCGACCCGACGACGCCAGTGGACCCGACGGTGGCGCCCCTCGTGGAGTGGACCGGCACGACGGTCGCGGCGCCGCCCACTGGGCGCCGGAAGCGGCTCGTCTACATCGGCCTCGGCGTCGCGATCGTCGTGCTCGTCGGCCTCGTCGGGTCGATCGTCCGTGGCTCGAAGTCCAACGATCCCTACGACCTTGCCGCCGCCGACTTCGGGAGGCAGCTCCTCGCGATGCCCGAGTTCAAGGCGAAGTACGGCAACCTGACATCGGAACAGCAGGCCTACGACGTCGGACAGAGGGCGGCCGCGAGCGGAATCCCGCGTCTCGGCGACGCCGATCTGCTGCGCTACTGGCAGGACAGCGCCACGCTTCTGAACGTCAGCGAACCGAGCGCCTGCGGCAGGATCCTGCGGAACAAGGTCCAGGCCGGTGAGGCGGCCAGGCTTGCCCGTGCGCTCGACCTCGCCACCTTCAAGGACCTGCTCGCCGTGACGATGCTCGCGGTCCAGGCGGACCTGCGCGGCGACCCGGTCCATCCCATGCCGGACCAACAGCAGGTCTCGGGCGCCTTCATCAAGCTCCAGGCGTCGATGGGCCCGTCGATGGTCACATCCAGCACCAAGCTGACTGACGCCACCGCAAGCGATGCGGACGTCTGCACCGCCGGCCGAACCTTCATCGGCGGCGTGCTCGCGCTCGGCGAGCCGGATCGGACGGTGATCCTCCGCTACTCGATCGGCAGCGCGACCCGCTGACGGCGGCCGTCAGACCGGCGGCCGGACGCGGTTTGCGGGGTCGTCGATGTGGGTCACGTCGATCCGGAGGAGGACGGGCGTCGCCGTCCCGTCGACGTCGAACGTTCCGTCAGCGATGATCGAGATCAGCTCGCCACCCGGCCGCGCCAGCCAGACGTCGATGGCGCCGGCCGTGAACCCGGCGTCCGCCGCGGCCTGGTCCGTGCGGTCGACCCGGTAGTGGGTCGTGCTGCGTCCATGCGTCGTCTCCGAGGCGACGCGGACGAACGCCGGGGCCAGGCTTTCGAACGCGCCGACGAGCTCGGTCGGTGACAGCGTCGTGAACGCGGCGTCGAAGTCCGCTGCGCCACCCGGGCTCTTCCTCCAGGAGCCCGACCCGGAGCGGATCCACGCCTCATCGCCGATGACGACCGCCTGGATCGCGCCCGACCCGACGCCCTCGAATCCGTTGACGCCGGTGAGGGTGAACGCCGCCGCGGGATGATCGCCCAGGATCAGCGTGGAGGTCATCGTGACGCGCCCGTCGGCTGCCGACGACGGGACGAGCCCGCGGGTCACGACGCCGACCCGATAGGAGTCGTGGTCGGCAAGGGCATCGGCCGCACCGATGAGGTCGACCGCTCCCGGTGGCACGGGTCGATCCGTCGGCACCTCGTCGGTGGCATCCGATGACGGTGCGAGCGACGCTGTTGGCGCGACCGCGCGGCGGCTGGGCGCGGGGCTCTGCGGCGGGTCCATCAGGCCGCAGCCCGTCAGGCTCAGCGCGAGGGTCGCGTTCGCGGCGACGAGCAGCCCCCTCCGGCTGAGGTGCGCGACGAACGCGGAACGGCGATGCATCGGTGACCCCGCGCGGTGGTGGCTGGTCCGGCAGGATACCAAGGGCGGGATGACCCGCCGCGATGGGCGACCCGAGGTGGACGTGGCACACCTGCGTACGGACTGGGACGCGATCGGTCGGGCCAGCGGGACCCCCGGCATCCGTCGCCAGCCGGCCCGCCTCGCGAGCCTGATCGGCGCAGTCCTGCTCGTCCTGGCCGGGTTCTTCCCGTTCGCCGAAGGCCGGATCGTGCGTCTGGACGGATCGGTCGCACGGCTGTCGGTGAGCGGCTTCGACGGCCCGGGCGACGGGGCGATCCTGCTCGTCATCGGCCTGATCGCGCTGTTCGTCGTCGTCAACAGCGGCATGGTCGAATCGTCGTCGCTGATCGTTCGCCTCGGGCCGCCGATCCTTGGTCTCCTCGCCTGCCTGATCTGCGTCACCGCCTGGCGTGAGACCCAGGACTGGATCGACGGGCTCGTGAAGAGCGGTGGCACCGGTTCGGTATCGAGCGGGCTCTGGCTTGCGGTCGGCGGGTCGGTTGTGCTGATGATCGCGGGCACGTATCGATCCGTTGCCGAGCTGCGCGCGGTGTCGGTGGACCGCTCGGGCTGGCCGCGACCGAGCCGGGCGGACCTTGCCGAAGCCTTCGGCGCCGTCGTCGGTGGCGCGTTCCTCGGCGTGGGACTGCTGGCCATCGCGGTGGTCTTCCTGCCGGCGAGCATGATCGCCGCCTATGTGATCGCCGTGCTCGTGGGCGGGCTTGTCGGGATGTCGCTCGGCGCGCGGCTGGGCCGACGGATCGGGCGCGATCGGTAGGTCTCCGGCGGACGGTCAGTCGCGGGGAGCCGGCCGCCCGTCGGGCACGGCCGATCGGGCGGCGAGCCGTTCCCGGATCGAGACGGCCACCTACGGATGCGTATGATCGCCTCGTGACGCAATCCGAGACGGAGACCCGTCTCTCGCCGACCGGTCGGGTGGAGGCGTTCAGCGACGGAGTCATGGCGATCGCGATCACGCTGCTGGTGCTGGACCTCAAGATCCCGCCGCTCGACGAGGTCCGCGACGGGCATCTCGTGGAAGCTCTCGCAGCCCGCTGGCCGTCCTATGTCGCCTATCTCGTTGCGTTCCTGACGATCGGCATCATCTGGCTGAACCACCGAACGCTCGTCGACCGGATCCGCCGCTTCGACGCTCGACTGCACTGGCTGAACCTGATGCTGCTGCTCGGTGTCGCAACGCTGCCCTGGCCGACCGCCCTGGTTGCCGAATACGTTCAGCGGGGTGGCCCGGACGCGTCGGCGGCAGCGGCGCTGTACGGCCTGCTGGCCACGCTCATGGCGCTCCCATGGGGGTTCATCTGGCGACACCTCGCCGACCGCCCGGATCTCCTCGAACCGGGGTTTGATGCCGGATACGCCCGGGCGGAATGGCGACGCGGCTTCGTCGGCCTCCCGATCTACATCGCAGCGACGCTGATCGCGCTCGTGCTGCCATTGGTCGCCCTCGGGCTCTACCTCGCGATCGCGATCCTGTATGCCGTCACCAGCCAGGGCATTGCCGTGCGTGCCCCGATCGGCTCGACCATCGATGACGGCACCGCATGATTGAAGGGCCGCCCGCCCAACGCTAGACTTGAGGCCTCCCGAGCGGGAGTAACTCAGTTGGCAGAGTGTCAGCTTCCCAAGCTGAATGTCGCGGGTTCGAACCCCGTCTCCCGCTCCAATTCCCGCCTTGTCCCCGCGGGCGGATTCGCGCTACGCCCGTTGCGTACCATCGGCGCATGACCATCCTCGACGGGGTTGCGCGATCCGAGCAGCCCGTGTTCTGGGACTCGCTCACCCAGCTCGACGACCCGTACCCGGTCTATCGCCGCCTCCGCGACGAGGCGCCGCTCTATCACGACGAGCGTGCCGACATCTGGGCGTTCTCGCGGTTCGACGACATCCAGGCCGTGTCGAAGGATTGGGAGACGTTCTCGAGCGGGGTCGGTGGGCTCGGCAACGACGTCGACGACACGTACCAGCTGTTCCTGCCGGCCGGCGACCTGGCCGGGGTCGACCCGCCGCTGCACACACGCCTGCGAGGGGCTCTGCGGCTCGCCTTCAGCCCGTCCGCCCTGGCACGACGGTTCGAGCCGATCGTTCGAACCAAGGCTCGCGAGCTCATCGACACGTTCGCGGACCAGGGACACGCGGACTTCGCCCGCGACCTCGCCCGGCCGATCCCGGGAACCACGATGTTCTCGTGGTTCGGCTTCCCCGAGGACGATCATCCCCAGCTGATGGCCTGGTTCGGGCAGATGCTCGAGCGCGACCGGGGGCAGCGCGCGCTCCCGGCGAGCACGCTCGCGGCACGGGATCGGATGCGGGCGTACATGCAGGACGCGGTGCAGGAACGCCGGACGGTCCGCCGCGACGACCTCCTCAGCTTCCTGGTGGATGCCGAGGCAGCCGGGGAGATCACCGCCGATGAGGTGCTCGGAGCCTCGATGCTCTTCTTCATCGCCGGGATCACGACGACGTCGGGACTGATCTCGAACTCGCTGCTCCACCTCGATCGGTTCCCCGAGCAACGGGAGCTGATCCGTCGGGACCAGTCGGTCATCCCCGCGGCGGTCGAGGAGCTCGTCCGATTCGACGCGCCGATCCAGACGCTCGCCCGGACCACGACGCGGGCCGTCACCTGGTACGACGCGGTCATTCCGGAGGGGGCTCGGGTCGCCTTGCTCTGGGGCTCGGCGAACCGCGATGAGCGGCGGTGGGCCGATCCGGACCAGCTCGACATCCTGCGGCCGCCACAGCGGCACGCCGCGTTCGGCGACGGGATCCATCACTGCCTCGGCGCCCCGCTCGCGCGGCTCGAGGCCAAGATCGTGTTCGAGGAGCTGTTCCAGCGGATCCCGACCTATGCCGTCTCGGGACCGATCATCCGGGTCAAGACGCCGACGGATCGAGCCCTGGAGTCGCTGCCCGTCGAGTTCTGACGCCGGTCTTCACTCCAGCCACTCCCGGTCCTGGTTGTCCGGGTCGTCGATCGGCGACGAGATGAACAGGACCTGGGGGGCGTCCTCGAACTGACCTCCGTGCGGCGTGTTGGCCGGGATGACCCAGACGTCGCCCCTCTTGACCGGCCGGACGACGCCGCCGACCGTCACGGAGCCGGTCCCGGCCAGCACGTATCCGATCTCGTCGTGGGTCCGATGGACATGGGTGCGGAAGGGCCCCGGATGCCCCTGGAACACGAACACGCTCGACTGGGTGCCGTGGCCGAGGTACGTCCGCTTGAACACGTCCGCCTCGGCCAGCTTGTCGCCGGCCACCGCGGCCGCGACGTCGATGACGTCGATCTTCGCGTGAGGGATGACCTGCTGGCAGGTCGGGCAGAGGTGCTGGGCGGTCGCGGGGTCGTGGTCGTGGTGGCTCACCGGTCGGGCTCCTGCTGTCGGTCGCGTCGGGCGACCACCGCTTCGAAGAGGAAGTGATAGACCTCGGTGTGGCGCTTGGCCTCCCATACGTCGTCGCCCCAGATGTACGCGCCATGATCGGCCACGACGACCGCGAACGAGGATGCGAACCGCGGATCGGCGAGGACCCGGGCGAGCTGCTCGGTCAGCTCGGCTTCGCGCGGGGTATTGCGGATCACCGGCAGCAGATGGACGTCACGGTTCGCAACGCCGCGGATCCCCTTGAGCATCTCGAGATCGCGGATGGCGACATGATCGGCCGACTGGCTGATCGCGATGTCGGCCGCGAGGACCGCCGACAGGGCATGGGAATGGACGACGCTCCTGGCCCCGCGCTCCCGGGCCGCCATCGCGAAGATCGACTTGCATTCGCTGGGGCGGAGGGAGGGATCGTCCGGGGTGGCGAGGATGCGACCGTCGGCCGGGTCGACCGTGAAGAAGTCGTTCGTTCGGACGCGTTCCTTGTGGACCCCGGTCGGTGCGAGCAGGAGCCCGCCGTTGTCGGCCGGCCCGCAGATCCCGCCGCCGGTTCCCGACACCCAGCCCTTCGCATAGAAGACGCCGAGCAGCTCGACGAGCAGCTCGCGCGTGGCCTGTTCCGTCATCCAATCGGCCTCCGCGGCGGCGATCCGGGTGTCGCCGATTCTGCCGTCTTCGGCCGACGGGCGGGTCGAGCCTACGGCAGCGGCCGCCACGCCCGTCCGAGCAGGACCGCGAGCCCGGCGAGGACGACCCCGAGCCCCACGAAGCCGACGCTGACCTCGACCACCTCGTGCTTCGCGATCAGGTTCGTCGGCAGCTGGGCGAAGACCTGCTTGAGCTGGTCCGCGCTCTCGGCCGGATAGTAGGCGCCGCCGGTCGCGTCGGCGACCTGCTTGAGCGTGTCCTCGTCGATGCCCCGCCGGAAACCGCCCTGGTTCCCGCCGCCTCCCCCGAAGCCGCCGCCGAACGGCTCGCGTCCGATGAACTGCGGCGCGCAGGCGGGATCGAAGGCGCCGCCCTCGGCCGTCCCGAAGCCGATCGTGTAGACGCGCACGCCCCGGTCGGCGGCCTGCTTGCCGGCGTCGACGGGGAGCGGCCCGGCGTTGTTCGCCCCGTCGGTCAGCAGGACGATGATGTCGGGCACGTAGGCGCCCTTCGGGACGGGCACGACCGGGGGCCCGGGACGCGCGTCGGTCGACGACGGCGCGACGTTCGGATCGACTTCCGCGATCGCGTCGAGCGCGGTCAGGAGCCCCGTCCCGATCGCCGTCCGCCGGCCCGTCGTGAGGCTGGCGAGGGCCGAGAGGAGCAGCTGGCGATCACTCGTCGGCGCCTGGATGACCTCGCCGAACCCGCTGAACGCCACGATCCCGATCTGCGTCGCCGCGCCCTGGCTCTGCACGAACGACTCGGCCGCGGCCTCCGCTGCCAGGAGGCGGCTCGGCGCGATGTCCGACGAGCACATGCTGCGCGAGACGTCGATCGCGAGGACGATCGTCGTCTCGTTCGTGGGCACGCTCAGGATCGCGACGGGACGGGCGAACGCGACGATCAGGGCGACCAGGGCGAGGGCGAACGCGGCGAACGGAAGATGCCGGCGCAGCCGCGACGAGCCCGGCAGGGCGTCGCGGACGAGGCTCAGGCTCGAGTACCGGATGCCGGACCGCCGGCCGCGCTGCGCCCGGACGTAGGCGATCACGAGGATCGGGAGGGCCGCCAGGAACAGGAGCGAGATCGGCCAGAGGATGTCCATCAGCGGCCTCGTACGCCGCGGCGCGGTTGGTGCGGACGGGGCGCGCGGTGCGGGCGTCGCGGGCGATCGGGCGGCAGAAGGCGGCCGGTCATGGCAGGCGGCCCAGCCACAGAAGCGACAGGAGCCCGCCGGCAACGAGGAGCAGCATGCCCGCGCCCGCGAAGAGCGGCGTCAGCTCCAGCGTCTGGGGCGCGATCGAGAGCCTCGGGTCCAGCTGGTCATAGATCGTCTGCAGCTCCTTGGTGTCGGTCGCGTGGTAGTACGTACCGCCGGTGAGGTCGGCGATCTGCTGGAGCGCCGGCTCGTCGAGCTGGGTGTGGACCCGGAAGCCCTCGATGTCGAGGTCCGCCCCGGTCGGGCTGCCGATGCCGACCGTGAAGATCCGGATCCCGCGGTCGGCCGCCGCCTGGGCGGCGGCGAGCGGATCGGGGTTCTCGTTGTTCTCGCCGTCGGTCAGCAGCACGATCGCGGCCGATCGGTGCGATCCCGGCGGGACGGGCGCAGGTGTTGGCGAGGCGTCGGGCGAGGCGGAGCGGTTGCTGTAGTAGTTGGTCTGCGGCGGGTTCTCCGCGCGGGCGATCGCGTCCAGCGAAGCCTGGATCCCGGTGGCGAGCGCCGTCCCGCGGGTCGGCGCGAGGCGGTTGATCGTCGCGATGACCGCGGCGTCGTCGTTTGTCGGCACCTGGACCGTCAGGCCTGCGTCGCTGAACGCCACGACGCCGACGACGACGCTGGTCGGCTGGCGCGAGACGAAGTCGCGGGCGGCCGCCTTCGCCGCCTCCATCCGGGTGGGCGTCAGGTCGGTGGCCGCCATCGAGCCCGATACGTCGAAGGCGAGGATGACCGTCCCCTCCTGGCGGGGCAGGCTGACGACCCCCTGGGGCCGGGCGAGGGCGACCACGAGGACCGTCAACCCGACGACGATCAGGGTCGTTCCGAGCCAGGACCGCGGCCCGTGGGCCGGACGCGTCGTCGCGGCGGCGAAGCCCGTCCCGGCGCGGGCATCGAGGATCGCGCGACGGCGACGACCGATCGCCCGATACGCCCAGATGCCGAGCGGGATCAGGGCGAGCGCGAGGAGCATCGGCGGCCATGCGAACGTCATCGGCTCACCAGCTCACCGTCGCCGCATCCGACGACGAGCGGCCATCCGGACGATCGCCCCGACCAGGTCCTCGTTCGTTGCCAGCGCGAGGGCGTCGACCCCGGCGCGCCGGAACGCGCTGCCGATCGTCTGCTCGCGACGCTCCGCCGCCTCGACGAACCGCCGTCGGAACCCCTGGTCCGCAGTGTCCACGAAGAGCTGCTCGCCGGTCTCGGCGTCCTCGACGATCAGCGGGCCGACGTCCGGGAGCTCCAGCTCCCGCGGATCGACGAGGCGTACGGCGATCACCTCGTGCCGGCGGTTCAGCAGGTCGAGCGACCGCTCCCAGCCGGGGGCGCTGATGAAGTCGGAAATCACGAAGACGAGCGAGCGGCGGCGGGTCACCTGGCGACCCGCATCGAGGAGCGGACCGAGGTCGGTCGGGGGAGAGCTCGCGAGGCGCGGCTGCGCGAGCAGGTCGTTGATGAGGCGCAGGACCTGGATCCGGCCGCCACGGGCGGGGATCGTCCGGTCGATCCGACCGCCGTAGAACACCGCACCCACCCGGTTGCCGTGCCGGGTCAGGAGCCGGGCGAGGGTCGTCACGAAGTCGATGAGGACCGTTCGCTTCTGCCGCTCGTTGTCGACGGTCCCGAAGTCGACCGACGGGCTGAGGTCGAGCAGGAACCAGGCCGTGATCTCGCGGTCCTCGCTGTACTGCCGGATGTACGGCGCGTTCATCCGCGCCGTGACGTTCCAGTCGATGTAGCGGACGTCGTCGCCCGGCTGGTACTCGCGCAGGTCGGCCAGGTCGACCCCGGCCCCGTAGAACAGGCTCCGGTAGTCGCCCTGGAGCAGGCCGTCCAGTGGCCGGATGACCTGCCAGTCAAGGCGCTGGAGGATGCGCTCAGGCGCTGACGTCGACGTTGGAGTGCTCCCGAAGCGGCACGACCGGTGCCGGGATCCGATTGAGGACGGTGGTCATGACGTTGTCCGGGGCGATGTCGTCCGACAGCGCCTCGAACGACAGGACGAGCCGGTGGCGCATGACGTCGCGGGCCATGTCGCGGACATCCTGGGGAAGGGCGTAATCGCGTCCCCGGACATAGGCCAGGGCCTTGGCGGTGAGGATCAGGTTGATCGAGGCCCGAGGACTCGCGCCGTAGGTGATGTACCGCTCGAGCTCCGGCATCCCGTGGGCCGCGGGCGCGCGGGTCGAGGTCGCGAGGCGGACCGCGTAGTCGATCAGCGCAGGGTCGACATAGACCTGGTCGACCTCGCGTTGCAGCTCGAGCAGGTCGTCGGTCGAGAGCACCCGTTCGATCGCCTCGGGGGCGCCGGTCTGGCGCTCGACGACGGCATATTCCTCGGTCGGGCTCGGATAGCCGACGAGGACCTTGAGCATGAACCGGTCGACCTGGGCCTCCGGCAGAGCGTAGGTTCCCTCGGTCTCGATCGGGTTCTGGGTGGCCATCACGAGGAAGGGCTCGGGCACCTTGAACGACTCGTGTCCGATCGTCACCTGGTGCTCCTGCATCACCTCGAGGAGGGCGCTCTGGACCTTGGCCGGGGCCCGGTTGATCTCGTCCGCGAGCAGCAGGTTCGTGAACACGGGTCCGAGCGAGGTGCTGAAGTCGCCCGTCTTCTGGTTGTAGATGCGGGTGCCGATCAGGTCGGCCGGGACGAGGTCGGGCGTGAACTGGATCCGCCTGAACTCGCCGCCGGTGGCTGCGGCGAGGGTCTTGATCGCGAGTGTCTTGGCCAGGCCCGGGACGCCCTCGACGAGGAGATGGCCGCGGGCGAGGAGGGCGACGACCATCCGCTCCAGGAGGCGATCCTGGCCGACGATCACGCGCTTGACCTCGTAGAGCACCCGCTCCATCGGCACCGTCCGGGCGATGCTCCCGTCGCGATCCATGGGCTCCTCCTCCTCGATGCGGTTCGACGATCTCGGCGCTGCGGTTCGGGCCATCTGGGTGAATCGCCTCCGGTTCAGTACGGGGGGAGGCCGGCGGCGCCGCCGGCGACGTCGATCGGCACGGCGAGGCCGATCCCGATGAAGACGTCGTCCTCGGTCGGGTTGATCAACGCGGTGACGATCCCGACGACCGCTCCACGGCGATCGACGAGGGGGCCACCCGAGTTGCCGGGGTTGACCGCCGCATCGACCTGGATGAGGCCGTGGAGGACCTGGTCGCTGCCGGGTGCCTTGAACGATCGATCGAGCCCGGAGACGACGCCTGCGCTCATCGAGTCGACGAGCCCGAAGGGGTTGCCGACGACGAACGCGTCGCTTCCGATCCGCAGCGCGGCCGGGTTGCCGATGGTCGCCGGGACGAGGTTCGCGGGCAGCCGGCTCGGGCGCAACACGGCGATGTCGTTCTCGGGCTGGCGCGTTGCGACCTCGGCGGTGGCTTCCGTGCCGTCGGCGAACGTCAGCTTGATCGTCGTCGCGTCCGCGACGACGTGCAGGGCCGTCAGGATGTCGCCCGCGGCGTCGATGACCACGCCGCTTCCGAGGCCGTGCGGGGTGGTCGCGGCGCTAGGCTCGGGAAGGGGCCCGGGGCTGTCCCCGGGACTCGCCGACGCGCCGGGATCGTCCGTCGGAGCGTGACCGGTGGTCTCGATGAGCACGAGCGAGGGCTGGACCGCCTGGTACGCGATCTGGGACTGCGGCGGTCCCGGCACCTGGGAGGCGAGAGCGTCCTTCACGCCCTGTCGGATGTCCTGGGTCGTCAGGGGCGGCGGGCCCGGGACGATGATCGTGTACAGGCGGATCGCGACGAGGGCGACCACGATGCCCGCCGCGAACGGCAGCGTCCGGCGCGCCGCGGAGCCGACCCGCCGCAGCCGGAGCCGCCGGCCGAGAGGTGGCAATGGGGGTGGCTGCTGATGCGGGTCCGTCATCGACCGACCGAGCTCCGTCCGTCCCGACCTGGACCGATCCTGCCGGATCGTCCGGTCGGGAGCCCACGCTCACCCAGTACCGGGGTCGCGTGACAGGAGTCTGAGAGACGCCGCCGATTCGCGCGATTCGCGCGTGCTTCTGGGCGGTCCGGCCTTCAGCCGACCCGCGGATCCCAGCGGCCCTCGACGAGCACGGCCTCATCCGGGCCGGGCCACGGCGGGATCGTCGTGAGGATCAGCTCCAGCGGAACGTCGGGGCCGGCCCGGAACTGGAAGGCCACGCCGAGCGGGATCGTCAGGCTGGTTCCCGCCTCGACGTCGACGATCTCCTCGCTGCCGTCAGCAGCGCGCCAGACCTGGCCCCGACCGCCGACGACGTACCACAGCTCTTCCACGGTCCGGTGACGGACGGCGTGCGTCACGGCTCCTGCGGGGAGGACGCACCTCGACAAGCTCGCGAGATCCGTGCGGGGGAGCTCGAAGATCTCCGATCCGTCCGGGGCGTGGTGGGTCGGCGTGGCCCCGACCCGCTGCGTCTGCCAACGTGACATGGCTCCCACGATCACCACGATCTTGCCACGGGGCTTTCGGGCGCGATTGATCGCGGCCGCGCCTGGGTTTTGTCCCGGTCGAGTGGTCCATCGTGCCCGATCGATCCCTGCCATGCGGCACATGGCCGTGAGGCACGGCGGGGACACGCTGATCGCCAACACCCGGGCAGCCGCCCGACGCTCCGATCAGACGAGGACCTCCGATGCCAGCGCTTCATCCCAACTCCCTTCGAGCGATCGCGGGCATCTCGCTGCTCGTGTTGAGCCTCGCCGCCTGCAACGCCTCGAAGGAGACGACCCCAGCCTTCACCTACGCCCCGAGCACCGGCGGGTCGGCCGCGCTCCCGAGCCCGTCCACTGCGCCAACGGTCGCCGCCAGCTCGGCGCCGACCGCGACGCCCGAACCCGCTCTGGCGTTCACCCCCGGTACGGTGGCCGCGCCGCGCGTCGTCGGCGTGACCACCGACGATCTCTTGAACTTCACGCCCGGCTTCATCCAGGTTGCGGTCGGCGAGACCGTCACGTTCAAGATCCACAACGTGGGCAAAGCGGTCCACGAGTTCATGGTCGGCCCCCTGACCGCGGCGTTCGCGGACCAGGAAGGTACGCCGGAGGTGGCCGACATCGCCGGCGGGAAGACCGCGTCCCTCACCTTCACGTTCAACGGCAAGGGCCCGTTTGCCTTCGCCTGCCACGCCCCGGGTCATTTCGAGCACGGCATGGCCGGCTACATCCAGCTCGTCGGGCCCGGCGCACCGACCGTCGGCACGAAGGACGACCCGCGGCTCGTTCACATCGACATGACCGATGCGCTGAAGTTCACCCCGGATCAGGTCGCGATCCAGTCCGGCGAGGCCGTTCGCTTCATCCTGACGAACAGCGGCACCGTCACCCATGAGTTCCAGGTGGGGCCGGCCGACCGGGTCGCCGCCGACAACGTCGACGGCGTGCTGAACATCGAGAAGGACGAGCTCACGGCCGGCAGCACCGCCGCGGTCGATTACACGTTCACGGCCAGCGGGCCGTTCGCCTTCGCCTGCCACGAGCCGGCTCACTACGAGGCCGGCATGAAGGGCACGATCGACCTCTCCGGGGGCTGACCGGGGCGGATCCGGCCATCGGCTCGATCGCCGGGCACCTGATATCGAACGACCGGTCGCGGCCCCACGAAACGGGCTGCGACCGGTTCGTTTCGACCGCCGTCGACCCATCGGGCGGAACCTGATCGCGGTGGGCGAGGCCAGCCGCCACCATCCGTCGCGCATGATGGAGCCGCGATGCGACCCAGCCTGAACATCCTCGAGCCGGACCTGATCGCTCGGATCGTCGACGAGGCGAAGCGCGTCCTGGCCGAGCTCGGGATGGAGGTTCGCGGGTCCGTTCTGCGCCAACGGCTGATCGACGCCGGGCTGCCGCAGCGGCCGGACGGTCGGATCCTCTTTCCGCGAGACGTCGTCGAGGAGGCCATCCGGGTCGCGCCCTCGTCGTTCGAGCTGTACGGGCGCGATGGCGAGCCACGGGCCGACATCGGCGGCGACCGGGTGCATTTCATCCCCGGCTCGAGCGGGCTCAAGGTCCTCGACCATCGGACCGGCGAGGCCCGCCAGGCGATGTCCCTCGACTTCGCCGAGTACATCCGCCTGGGCGACGGCCTCGCGAACATCCCGTACCTCGCGACGGCCTTCTCGACGGCCGACATCGAGCCCCAGGTGTCCGATGCCTGGCGCCTCTACCTGTGCCTCACGAACTCGACGAAGCCGGTCGTGTCGGGCGCGTTCACCGAGCACGGCGTGCCCCGGATGGCCGAGATGATGCAGCTCTTCCGCCGCGGCGCCGACGACCTGCGGGCCCGGCCGATGTCGATCTTCACGATCACGGCGACCGGGAACTTCCGCTATTCGGAGGACTCCTGCCAGAACCTCATCGACTGCGTCGAGGCCGGCATCCCCGTCGAGATCGTCCCGGTCACGCTCATGGGACTGATCGCGCCCGTGACGCCGGTCGGCGCGACGGTCTTCCACACGATCGACGTCCTCGCCGGGATCACGATGGCCCAGGTGATCCGGCCCGGCGCGCCGGTCCTGTTCGGAGGGGCGCCGGCGACGTTCCACATGAAGATCGCGTCCTCGCCGATGGCCGCCATCGAGGCCCTCCAGCTCGACACGGCGTACGTTGCGGTCGCGAAGTCGCTCGGGCTGCCGACGCAGTCGTACATGGCGTTGTCGGACGCGAAGACACTCGACGCCCAGGCCGGCGCCGAGACGTTCGGCTCCGCATTGCTCGCGGCCCTCGCCGGCGTCAACAGCGTCAGTGGCCCGGGGATGCTCGACTTCCTCCTCGTCTTCTCCCTGCCGAAGCTCGTGTTCGACGACGCGATGTGCGGGCAGGTCCTCCACTATGTCCGGTCCGTCCGGGAGCTCGACGACCTGCCCGTCGCGGGCCTCATCGATCACCTGATGGCCGACCAGCACCTGATCATGGCGCCGCACACGCTCGAGCACTGGCCGACGGAGCTGCACCTGCCGGCGCCCCTGGTCGACCGGGACAACCGTGAGGCGTGGATGCGGGCGGGCAGCAAAGAGATCGACGAGCGATCGGTCGACGACGTGAACCGGCGGCTGGCGACGTATCGCCAGCTCGAGACGGATCCGGTCCTCGAGGGCGAGCTCCAGCGGATCATCCGGTCCGGGCTCGTCGACCAGTCCGAGCTGCCGCTCGTCGCGCCGGCGCCCGAACCGACGATCGTCGATGAGCCTGCCGGCGCCGGGCGTCGCCACAACCCGCGGCGCGGCCGCTAGGCTCCTCGGCCGCGGCCCGGGCCGCGTGCCACCTCCATCGTCATCGCGAACACCCCCATCGTTCTTGATGCGTTTCTCTGCATTCATGCCAAGAACGGCATCAACGATGGAGGGGGTCATTCGCGGATTGGACGGGCGTCGAAACGGCGGCGGGCGCCGGGGCGTCAGCGGCGGGACGTCAGCGCCGTGGGCGGCGCGTCTCCGAGATCGTCGCGTGGGCCTCGGCGACGAGCTGCTCCAGCTCGTCCCAATCGACCGCGACGTCCAGGTAGACGCCCACCCAGCCACGATGGCCGACGTATGGCGGCCGGAAGAACCGGATCGGATCGGTCTCGATCAGGCTTTCCTGGCGGCCGGCCGGCGCGGCAAGCCAGACGGCGAGCCGGTCGTCGTGGTGATGGTCCGCCGTCGTCCC
>Ga0207684_10003228_pt1 | contig 16012 bp, 11 predicted proteins | sample KBSK5501metaG_FD_184342 | JGI IMG/M metagenome (GOLD analysis project Ga0207684, IMG submission 184342) | Corn, switchgrass and miscanthus rhizosphere microbial communities from Kellogg Biological Station, Michigan, USA - KBS K5-50-1 metaG... | ecosystem: Host-associated > Plants > Roots >...
GAGCGGCAATTCGCATGGCGCCAAGGTTAGATGATGGATTTACGGCCAGCAAACAATGGAGCTACCAATCGCACGAGGTCGCCCAGCACCTTTTTAAAGCGGCGAAAGCTCAGTGATATAAAGCAACCTCAACAAATGGTGCTGGGCGACCCTACCGATGACAGACCAACATCGAGCTCCGGTAGGGCTGAGGTTTATCCCGCAGTGGCGGGACTCGTGCGCAGACCACGTCCCGAGACCGTGCGCTGCCACGTTACCAAATATTCACTCGGTCCGCGGCTGGGCGCATCATTGGACTAGTTTCGGGTATGTGAAACGCCTGGGCAAAATCCGGTAGATTGCTCAATGGCCCAAGCACCCTGAATTTAGGAGGACTATGCGGATTGGTCTTAACAAGCAGCCGAAGGGCCTCGGGCCGAAAGTTAGCCCTCCAGAGTTGAGCGAAGCTGACGAAAAATCGCTGCTGAGGCGTTAGTCCATCGATCTTTTGATTCCTCTCCGCCGGGGGCTTCCGCTGCAAAGCTTTTTGAAAGGCTGTGTACGCGATCTTAACTCCGCCGAGATCCGCGATGTTTTCTCCCTGGGTTAACTCACCATTCACATGCAGGTCGTCCACCGCAACGTAACCGTTAAATTGCTCCACAATCTTTTTGCTCCGCTCCTGAAACCGTTGCTCATCTTCTTTCGTCCACCAGTTCTTCATGTTGCCCTGTCCATCGAACTTGCGCCCTTGGTCATCGAACCCATGTGTCATTTCATGGCCAATCACCGCGCCGATGCCACCATAATTGGTAGCGTCATCGGCTTTGATATCGAATAGCGGGGGCTGCAGGATCCCTGCAGGAAATACGATTTCGTTTCGGTGTTCGGTGTAGTATGCGTTCACCGTCGGTGGGCTCATCTCCCATTCGTTCTTGTCAACCGGCTTCCCTATTCTGGAAAGGACCCGCTTAGCTTCGAACGCGCTCGCTGCCAGCACATTCAAGACATAGGGTTGGTCTTTCATTTCGATGCCGGTGTAGTCGCGCCATTTGTCCGGGTAGCCTATTTTTACTCCGAACGCGTCCAACTTTTTCAAAGCCGCAGCACGGGTCTCTTTTCCCATCCATGCGAGGTTCTGAATTTTCTCGCGCAACGCGGTCTTGAGGTCATTTACCATTTCCAGCACCCGTTTCTTGGCCTCTGGAGGAAAGTATTTCTCGACATAGAGCTGTCCCAAGGCTTCTCCCACATCGCTATCAATCTCGATCAAAACCCGTTTCCAGCGCGGTTGATTCTCTTTCACGCCGGTTAACACCTGTTTATAGAACTTGAAATTCTCGTCTACGAACGGGGCACTCAGATAAGGGGCACATCGGCGGATCAAATTCCATCGAAAGTAAGATTTCCATGTATCAACCGGTGTACTCGCGACCAGCTCCCCGACCTTCTTGAAGAAATCGGGTTGCTGCACGTCGATTTGGGCCACCTGTTCTTTGGAGAGCCCTAAAGCGTCGAAGTAAGTTGCCCAATCAAAACCGCTGGCCTGGTTCTCCAGGTCGGCGATCGGCATTTTGTGGTAGTTTTCTTCAGGACTTCGTAGTTCGACTGGAGTTTTTGACGCCTTTGCCAGTTCGGTTTCGAACGCGAACACCTTTTTCGCGTTGTCGGTCGCCGCTTGTTCAGGGTCTCCCAACAGCTGAAACATTTTCGCCACATGCTCAACGTATTGGTCTCGCAGCGTTTTTGATTGATCGTCGTTCTTGAGATAATAGTCGCGGTTCGGCAGACCGAGGCCGCCTTGCGTCACGATTGCGATCTGGCTGGTGCTCACTTTCGCGTCCTGGTCTCCGGTAATCTCAAACAATGCGCCAATGCCTTGGCCGTGAATATGAGCGACATACGGTGCTAACTGTTTTGCGTCGGAAATCTTATCTATCGCATCCAGCTCGGGCTGGAGCGGTTTAGCACCGTCGGCGTTGATTTTTTCCTCGTTCATTCCGCTGAGGTAGAATTGGCCAACCAAAGCGCGCGGACTTCCCGGCAGCACATCTCCCTGGCGAACCGCGGCTCCGGCGGCGTCCAGAATCTCTCGCAGCGCTGAATAGTTGCGTTCGCGCAACTCTTGACCGGTACTCCATTGGGAAAACTCCGGTGGAACCGGATGATCTTTAATCCAGGTTCCATTAGCGTACTCATAGAAATCGCTACTTGGCGCGGCTTGCGGGTCCATACTCTTCGGATCGAGAGCTGCCGCAAGCGAGGGCAGCAGAAATAAGGGAACCCAAAACCAGGGCCTGAATAAAAGCGAGGGGGTGGACATTCGACCACGCTAGATTGGAGGCGACAAGCGCGCAAGCAACGTGGCACCGCTCTTTAGAGCCATGGCGATCGATTGATTCGCAAAAAGACCGGCGTCTAAGCGGCATTTAGCAAATCCTCCGGGCTCATCAGCGGCGAACCTGAACTAAGTAACGGAGCCACAAGTGAGCGATACAGAAGATTATCCCGGTCCGACGAAGGACCATTCCGAAAAGAAAGGAAAAGTAGGCCAACGCCCTGGCCGGGAGGATACAGACGAGGAAACTGTTAAACCTACCTCGAGCCCTCAGCCCAAGAAGTCAGAAAAAAAAGAAAAAGATTAGGCCCTGAATTTTAGTCAGGTGACGCAAAATTCTTGTTCGGGGTTCGTGGTTGCGCGGCGCGCGCTTCTTGGCATTCTCTCGGTCTGATGGCGAGCGAAAGGAACAGTCTCGATCCAAAGGCGCCTGAGCAGTCGGGCTTCTTTATCTCCACCGAGTCCGTTTTGGTATCGGTTGCCGCGCTCATTCTCCCTTTCCTGGGCGTTACATTTTCTCCGCCGCCTCAATCCTCGGTGTACCCTGGCCTGCTTGCTGCTCTTACAGGTCCGGATCTCTGGCATTCGGCTTGGCTGGCCCGACTTCTAGTGGCCAGCGGAATCGAGATCGCTCTGGCGGCCGGTATTGGACTAGCATTCAGCAAAGCGGCGTCAAACGTTTCTCGATCGCTTGTTCGAATCTTTTTCCTGATTTCAGCGATCAGCCTGCTCTGCTGGCTGGCAATTCCCAGTATAAGAAGTCTGGAGAACGGTTCGGTTCTAGCCGACTTTTGTATAAGTCTGCCGATCTACATCGCCGCAGTGTTGGCGCATTTACGCCTGGTGCAACGGTCCGTCTACGACGCCATTTCGATCGATGGCGCATCACCATGGCTAACATTCAAGACGGTTATGTTTCCCCTAGTAGGTCCGGCTCTCCTGATTGTGGTCCTGTCGAGGCTCTTCGTGTTATTTCAAGAATTTGGCCGGCATTACGGTTTGTCTGCTACCATCCCCCTGGGATGCGCCTTGGCAGTTTTGGCGGCTATACTGATCTGGAGAGCCTTCGTCGCCGGCGTTTTCAGGACCTCCCAGGAAAAGGTCGCGGACCGGCAACCTATCGACACGGTCAAATTGCTCGACGATTCGAATATCAATTTGGTGGAGGTAAAGCTTCGCTCCAAAGAAGGCACGCAGATCCAGATGTTCGGAGAATCGGCTTGGACATCACTTTCACCGGAGCTAGCGCAGCAGCTCCAGCAACACCAAGTTGAAAAAGTCGCGGTAGGAGTTCGGCCGGCAAAAGTTCAAATTTTGAGTGAACCGAAGAAAACTGCCTTTCATGGCGTCGTTTACAGTTTTGAACCGCTCGGGAAGGTTGGACTACTGACGATCGAGGCGGTAGACGGCACACGGGTACGCGCCTTGGTCGACAGCTCTCTGACTTTCGCCCTGGATCGCCGCATTTCGTTCTGGATAGATCCGAATGATCTTGTGCTCCAGGGCCAGGCAACCCGACCTGCGCCCAGCAATCCTAAAGATAAAGAGCCTGTAAAGGACATCGATGGCTGAACTCGCTCTAAAAAGCATCGTCAAGCGATACGGACGGACCGCTTCACCGGCAATCAACGATTTGAATTTAGAGGTCGGTGACGGTGAAATTGTGGCTTTACTGGGTCCAGCACGTTCAGGAAAATCTACTTTGTTACGCCTGATAGCGGGCCTTGAGTCGTGCTCGCAAGGCGAGATCACAATCGGAAACAAGATGGTGAATGGAATCCATCCGAAAGACCGGAGAATCGGCTTCGTGTTTTCTGACTGTGCGCTCTACCCAGCGCTGACCGTCCGAGAGAACCTTACGCTCAATCTCAGGGCACGGGGGGCATCTCGGAAAGAGGTTGACAAAAGACTCGCTGAGACTGCGGAAAGCTTCGGTATCGCGCCGTTACTCGAGCGCAGGCCTGCAGCTCTATCCGGAGCCGAAAAACTGCGAGTCAATATCGCTCGAGCTATTATCCGTCGACCCTCGGTGTTGCTTTTGGACGAACCATTGAATGGTCTGGAAGGGATGGCTCACGTGCACATGCGGACCGAAACAAAACGTTTTCTCGTGGAAATCGGGCTGACCACGATCATCGCAACCCGTTCGGGCGAAGATGCAATGGCTCTGGCAGACAGAATCGCAGTGTTAGATCAGGGTCAGATTCAGCAGTTCGGGAAGCCGATTGCGGTGTTCAATAATCCAGCAAATCAATTTGTGGCGGAGGCGCTCCAGTCACACTGAGTGGTACCCCAAGATTTAAAGCATAATCTCATTCTTGACGAAACGGGCTGACCTTTCTATATGTGGTGTAGTTCTTTGACTCGAAACCGCGTATCTTGTGGTATCGCGGTATGATTAAACAAAAGAGTGCCTTGGACAGTTTGTGCCAAGGATAATAGGGAACCGGGTGGGAATCCCGGGCGGTTACGCCGCTGTAACGAGTGACGACGACCCAACGACTGCCACTGTCTTGCAATGAGATGGTAAGGCCGGGTCTGAGGATGACCTCGAAAGCCAGAAGACCTGCTCATTTGTTCTCATCGCAGCGCCCCTGAAAAGTTTTCGGGGCAACTGTCGCGTCAACGGCAGAGATGAGGATCCTGGTTTGCTTTCGCGAGCGGAGTCTCAGCTTCGCGGACGCGAAGGCCGGTATCTCTCGTTTTCTGCCGGGAGAGGGCTTTTGCAAACCAGGAATAAAATTATGTTTGGTCCCACCCGGAGCGAGTCTAGAACGTCAGATCCGGTCCTCAATCCGTCTCATTCGCCAGTCCCAGAAGAGGGTGACTACGTCGTCTATCGCCTAGGTCACAAAACGTTTCGGCTAAACAAAGCCAAGGCTCGGGCACGACTGGAGGGAAAACGGGTGATTAACGGGCTGCGCAGCCCGGAGCTGAATGTGCTGCCTCTGAAGTATCACGAGGCGTACCGGCTCTACAAGCAGATGAAAGCAAACCATTGGGAGCCGGACGTTATCGACATGTCGAAAGACGCGTTCCAATGGAGTAGCGGCGTTCTTTCCGCCAAAGAACGCTGGGTAATTGAGATGGGAATCGGCTATTTCTCAGCCGCTGAGGGGATTGTCGGCGATTCGGTGCTTCACGTGATCGAAGAGAATCTAACGGCGGCAGAGCTGAAACACGCTGCGCTCCGGCAAATCGCTGAAGAATCAATTCATATGGATTCCCTTCTCCATATCATCGGGAGCCTCAATATCGATCTCGATGAGGTGACGGCGAAGTTCCAGGACATTCCCAGTATCCGAAAGAAAAACTCTTTCATCACCCGGCAGATGCCGGAACTCAAGATGGGCATCGATCTGACCCAGACATCAAACAAACAGCAATTCGCCAAGGCTATTTTTGGAATCACACAAGTCATGGAGGGAACCCAATTTTACGCGCTTTTCGCAATGATCCTTTCACTTCAGCGCCAGAACAAAATGACCGGCATCGGCCAAATGTTTCAATACACCCTTCGAGACGAGTCAAATCACATCGCGTTAGGCCGCTACCTACTGACTCAGCTCGTTGCAGAAAACCCGGATATCTGGACTTCGAACTTCCGCGACCAACTGCTCGAGTTCATTTGCGAAGGAGTGGCTCTTGAGAAAGCATTCGTTCGAGATTGTCTGCCGGAAGATATCGTCGGCATGACTCAGCGTGAGTTTCTCGACTTTGTCGATTTTAATGCGGACCGAAGATTGAGTAGTCTCGGACTGCCGAAACTATCCTCGGTAACGACCAACCCGTTCGCATGGTTGGACGAAGTCATATTTCTGCGCAAGGAGAAGAACTTCTTTGAAACGCGCGTAACCGAGTATCAAACCAGCGGCAGTGTGCAAAATGCTCGCGAGGAGGACCTGATCTAATGAGCTCTACGAGAACGCAAAATCTTGGGTATCCCAGGATCGGAGAGAAACGCGAACTAAAGCGCGCTCTTGAGACTTTTTGGCGAGGGCAACTGTCGGAAGGTGCCCTTGTTGAACAAGCGAAAAAACTACGCGCGCACAATTGGCTAAAGCAAAAGCAAGCTGGGGTCGACCTGATTCCATCCAACGATTTTAGCTTGTACGATCATGTTCTCGATATGTGCGCCTTGGTAGGCGCCGTACCACCGCGGTTCAACTGGGCAGCCGACTTGGTCGACCTGAGCACATACTTCAAAATGGCGCGCGGCGGGTACACACCGGACGGTTCTCCGGTCGCCGCGATGGAGATGACCAAATGGTTCGATACCAACTACCATTACCTTGTTCCCGAACTATCGGAGGTCACCTCGTTTCGGTTGAGCTCGACGAAACCGTTCGACGAATTCAAAGAAGCGCTCTCGCTGGGCATCAAAACGAAACCGGTCTTGCTCGGACCCGTTTCCTTTCTGCACCTCGGCAAGGCGCGAGGTTCGGCGAAATTCGACACGCTGATTCTGCTCGACACTCTTCTGCATGTTTATTGTGAAATCCTGCAGAGACTGGCAGAGTCAGGAGCCGAATACGTTCAGCTCGACGAACCTGTCTTTGCGCTGGACCTGAATCACGAACAGCAAACTCAACTGTATCGAGCTTACGAGCGCCTAAATGAAACGGCACCTTTGCTCAAACTAATCGTGACCACCTATTTCGGTGAGCTTCGCGACAATATCGATTTATTCGCGAGGCTGCCAGTGGCCGGGCTTCATTTCGATGCCGTGCGCGGCGCATCCGAGATCGACGCTCTCGCAAGCAAGCTCTCCAATCAGACCCTTATCTCACTCGGAGTCGTTGACGGACGCAATGTCTGGCGGAACGATTTTGCACGCTCACTGGAGTGCTTGCATAAGTTTGAGCGACGAGTGGGGCCTGATCGGCTCGTCGTCGCTCCATCCTGCTCTCTGCTTCATTCGCCAGTGACATTGAGTTCGGAACACGCCATTGATCCGGAACTCAAAAGTTGGCTAGCGTTTGCCGACGAGAAATTGACAGAAGTCGTTCAGCTTGCAGAGCTGCTGCACGGCAAAGGCGATGCAAGCGTTTTGGAAACGAATCAAAGGGCTCAGTCGACTCGACGAACCAGCGCTCGAATTCATAACGCGGCTGTCACGGGCAGACTCAAAGAAATTGCGTCTGCAAAATTCGAACGGCAATCTCCCTTCGAGGAGCGCAAACAGAAACAGCGCGCCCGGCTGAAACTCCCGATCTTGCCGACAACGACTATCGGTTCGTTTCCACAGACCGGGGATCTGCGCGCAATTCGATCGCGCTTCAGAAAAGGCGCGGTAAGCGTCGAGCAATACGATCAATTTCTGGAACACAAAATCGCCGAATGCGTAAAGGTCCAGGAGGAGCTCGATCTTGATGTTCTGGTGCATGGCGAATTCGAGCGCACCGACATGGCAGAGTATTTCGGAGAACAATTGGCAGGGTTCGCATTCACCGAGAACGGCTGGGTTCAAAGCTACGGTTCGCGTTGCGTTAAACCGCCAATCATTTTTGGCGACGTATCGCGGCCCGGTCCGATGACTGTCCGGTGGTCGCGTTTCGCCCAGTCTATTACCAAACGTCCGATGAAGGGCATGTTGACCGGTCCGGTTACGATTCTTCAATGGAGTTTTGTTCGAGACGACCAACCGCGATCGCAGACCGCGCTACAAATCGCTCTCGCGTTAAGGGACGAGGTACTCGACCTGGAAACTGCTGGACTACCCATTATTCAAATTGATGAGCCCGCACTGCGAGAGGGCTTACCGCTGCGTCACTCCGATTGGCAAGCCTATCTCGATTGGGCAGTCAAAGCGTTCCGGCTCACCGCTTCGGGCGTTAAGGACAGCACACAAATTCACACGCACATGTGCTATTCGGAATTCAACGACATCATGCCCGCCGTCGCGGCGCTGGATTCGGATGTAATCTCTATTGAGACGTCCCGCTCGGCCATGGAGTTGCTCGATGCTTTCATCGATTTTCGGTATCCGGCTGACATCGGGCCTGGTGTCTGGGATATCCATTCCCCGCGCGTGCCTTTAGCGGCAGAGATGAAAGCGCTAATAGAAAAGGCTCTCACGGTCCTAAGTCCGGAGCAGGTCTGGGTGAATCCAGATTGCGGTTTAAAGACGCGCCGATGGGAAGAAGTTAAGCCTGCGCTGAAGAACCTGGTTAGCGCCGCCAAAGAGGTACGACGGAAACACGCTCTGAGCGGTCGAACGGTCAATGACTGACAATCTGCCGCGGCTGGAGCAAGAAGGTGTCTCGGCGGCCCTTTCAGGGCCGGCGCGCAGGGGTTCGGTAATCCAGGGGTTCCCCCGCCGCAACGGCGGCGGGATCACCCCTGGCTGTGATTTGTCGTCGCGTTGCGACGGAAGCAAACCGTTGCTCGTGATCTCTTCAGGCTCGGGCCTGGATCGATCCCCGCTCCGCGCAGAAGCGTTATCCCAAGGAGGACCAGCCAGGGGTAATCTATCGCCGTGTTGCGACAAAGGTGGCGAACCCTTGCTCACGGCCTCGTCAAGCACCGGCTTTGATCGATCATGGCGTTGCGACGAACGGTTGTCCCGAAGGGGACAACATATCTCAGCCAGGGGTGAGCGTAGCGAACCCCTGGTTGCTGCCGCCAATGCAGCCCATCCTGAAAGGATGGCAGAGCCGCTGGATCGTCTCCATGCGAGGTGACTCCAACTTCGTTCCTAACCATCAAACCCGGGCTTTCTATGTCTGAAACTAAACAACTCCAAATTCTCAATCCCGGTTTTTCAGAGCACGCAGAAGTCGGCCCAACCAACATCGAAGGGCTACCCCAGGTCATTCGGCGGGACCAGCCGGGAGATGGTTCCGGCGAACAACGCGTCGTTTCATGGCTCGGGCACAAGATCGAGCGGGCAGTCGGAGCGGCTTGTTTTGCGCAGGGCTGCGATCCGCTGCTCGCAAAACAAGTTCGCTCAACCATCGAAACGCGGCTGCTTAAGGAACGGCCGCTTTTCATCCATGTCGAGCAGCTTCAAGACATGGTGGAAGAGACGCTGATCGATCTTGGCCATCCAAAGATCGCGCTCGCCTACGGCAAATATAGAGCCCGACGCGCGGCCGAACGAGAACTGACACGCGATCCCCGTCCGGAAGACCTCGAGGGACAAATGGAGCTGGCCTCACCAGAACAACTCCAAGATATCCGTGCGCGGATTTCGTTTGCCAAGATCGGTTTGCATGTCGGTCTTCCTGATCCGGAGCTGATCTCTCGGCTTCTGCAAAGCGTTTCTATCAATCTGTCAGCGGAAGATCGCCGCGACACGATTATTCTGAACGCCAAGTCGCTTCTTGACCTCGATGCAGACGCCCGCTTTTTCGCAGCGCGCATATTGTTGAGCTACGTCTACGAGGATACATTGCCTTGGAAAATCTCTGACGGGTTAGAGGCGCTCCGGGACGCGCATCGTCGCGCATTCCTCGAGTATATACCGAAGGGAATCTCCTTACACCGGTTAGATCCCCGACTGGCCGAGTTCGATCTGCAGCGTTTATCGAACGCTCTGGATCCTTTTGCAGATCTGCAATTCGATTTTATCGGAATCCAAACGCTTTACGACCGTTACCTCATTCACACCCACGACCCAGTTACCGGACTAAAGCGCCGATTGGAAGCGCCTCAGATTTTCTGGATGCGCGTTGCGATGGGCTTAGCTGTTTTAGAACCTGATCGCGATGTTCACGCGCTCGAGTTCTACGAGATTTACAAGACGCGCAGAGCTTGTTCATCGACCCCCACTTTGTTCAATTCCGGTACAAAGAGATCTCAATTGTCGAGTTGTTACTTGCTCTATTGCGGAGACAGCATCGAAGAAATCGCCGAAACCTGGCGCCGGTTTTCGCATCTCTCCAAATGGGCTGGAGGCCTGGGATGCTCATGGACTGCGGTTCGCGGCACCGGCGCGTACATTCATGGAACAAACGGGGAGAGTTCCGGTGTAATTCCGTTCCTGAAAGTTTCTAACGATATCGCTGTTGCCGTGAACCAGGGCGGCAAACGTCCCGGAGCACTCTGTAGCTACTTGGAACTCTGGCATGCCGACATCGAAGAGTTTCTCGATCTGCGTAAGGAGACAGGCGACGAACGTCGCCGTACTCACAACATGAATACCGCAAATTGGATTCCGGACCTTTTCATGAAAAGGCTCAAGGCAATTTCAGACGGTACACTCTCGAAAGAGGCTACCTGGACGCTCTTTCACACAAACGATGTTCCCGATCTGCCGAACTTGTATGGACGCGCGTTTGAAAAGCGCTACTTCGAGTATGAGAAGCTTGTTGACGACGGCAAACTCTGGGGGCGAAGAATTCGCGTCCTGGCGCTCTGGAAGAAGATGCTGGAGGCCCTGTTCGAAACGGGACATCCGTGGATGACCTGGAAAGACCCGGCAAACATTCGCAACCCGCAGGATCACGCAGGCGTAATACACAATTCGAACTTGTGCACGGAGATCGAGCTTAACACGAGCACGGATGAAATCGCGGTGTGCAACCTGGCATCGGTTAATCTATCAGCGCACCTCCGCGACGATGGCGAACTAGATCACGACAAACTCAAAAACACCGTCGCAACGGTTATGCGTATGCTTGATAACGTGATAGACATCAATTTCTATCCCGTAGAAGAGGCATCCACCGCTAATCGCAAACACCGTCCTGTCGGTCTAGGCGTTATGGGACTTCAAGATGCGTTGTACCAGAAACGAATAGCTTTCGATTCCGAAGAAGCGGTCGCATTTAACGACCAAACTCTGGAGGCTATCGCCTTTTATGCGTACAACGCTTCGAGCAGCCTGGCCGCCGAACGCGGAGCCTATGCAACTTACGAAGGATCTAAGTGGGACAGAAACCTTCTGCCGTTGGATACCCTCGATCTTTTGGAAAAAGAGCGCGGAGTGGCAATACCTACAAGTCGTGTAAGCCTGATGCCCTGGGAAGAACTACGCGCAAAGATCGCGCGTCACGGAATGCGCAACTCCAATTGTCTTGCGATTGCTCCAACCGCAACGATTTCGAATATCGTCGGCTGCAGTCCCTGCGTCGAACCGACTTACAAACACATCCATACGAAATCAAATTTGAGCGGTGAGTTTATTCGTACCAACGACCATTTGATTCGAGAGCTCCAAACGCTGGGACTTTGGGACCAACAGATGCTGGCGGACCTCAAATATTTCGACGGAAGCGTTCAACCAATTGAGCGGGTTCCCGATGACATCAAACGTCTCTACAAAACCGCATTCGAAATCGCACCAACCTGGGTTCTACAGTGTGCCGCGGCTCGACAGAAGTGGATCGACCAGTCTCAAAGCACAAATCTTTGGTTAGCGGAACCGGACGCTCGCGTAGCTAGTTTTATGTACCGGGAAGCGTGGGAGCGTGGCCTCAAGACGACTTACTATCTACGTACACTGAACAAGAGCGGAATTGATTCTACCCACCGCGAATCGCGGGCAAAGGCGGCAGAGCCTGCCGCATGTTCGATTGAAGCGATGCGAAATGGCGAGATCTGCGAGGCTTGCCAGTGAGTTAAAAGCGGCCTGAGGCGGAAGGGATCTGGCTGCGACTGACCTTCTGTTGAGGTCGACCCTGGAAGGTCGATCACGATTCACTCGCCGAACCGTTTATTCAGTTTTTCTAAAATTCGGCACAAGAGTTTTGCCCGCTCAACCAAGCTATCGATGTATATAAACTCTTCAGGGCTGTGAATCGACCCTCCGCGCGCGCCTAGATTGTCGACATTTGGTAGACCTGCGACAGCCAGTCGATTCCCATCACAGGTTCCCCCGGTTTTCCCCGTCGGTAGGGAAACACCAATTTCTTTAGCTGCCTCTTGCGTGAGGATAACGAGCTGGTGAATAGCAGGCGTGCACGGCTTGGGCGGTGCGGTGAATCTTCCCTCGATATCGGCGCGAAATTCAGTCTGGGAGTGAAGCTCTGCTATGAAGTCTTGTAGAAGCTTTAATGTTCGTTGCTCGTCTTCAAGGGTGGTAGTTCGCACGTTAACTACGCAGGTAGCCAGATCGGGAACGACGTTATAGCTGCTTCCGCTTTGCACGACGGCCGGATTCAGATAAATCGCTTCCTGCTGGCGGTTCAGCTCTTCACAGAAAAGCACGAACTTCGCAAGTGGTATCAATGCGTTTCGACCATCGCGCGGATTTCTGCCGCTGTGCGCCGCTTTGCCATGAAATCGCAGCGCGAATACACCAGAACCTTTCCGTTCAGTTGCAATGCCGCCGTTCGCTAACGCGGGTTCGAAACAGAAGCCGCAAACGTGTCTTTCGGCGATCCGGATGAGTTCCTTACCAGAAGCCGGCGATCCGATCTCTTCGTCCGGATTCAAAACGATCGTCCAGCCGAAATGTTTCTGTTCGGTAGACTGTTCAAACGCCCGAAGGCCGTGAAACAAAATCGACAATCCGCCTTTCATGTCGCATACACCAGGCCCATGCAGACGACTCGCTTCCATTAGCTCGACTTTCTGAAAAGGGTGCTCTGGGCCGTAAACGGTATCGAAGTGGCCGAACAAGAGGACTTGGTTCGGTAGCTGCGATCGTTTTCTGAATACCAGCAAAGGACGAAGCTCACCCGAGTCCAGGGTAATTGTTCTTCGCTCAGTCTCTGGATCCAGGGCTTGGAATTGATCTGAGATCCGGTCCGCGACGTGGCTCAAGCCTTCCGCATTCCTGCTCCCGGAGTTGATGGATGCCCACTCGATAACGGTACTGAGCAAAGAATCAGCTTGGGTATCAAGCCAGTCGAGAGAGGGCATTTGAGTGTGAGGGCAAGTGTGGGTGTGAACCTATGGCGTTGGATTCAGGCCTTTTGAAAATCATAGATGGATCCCAGTTTTAGGATCTGTGTTAGCTGATCCAACGCAGTCCGCACTTCGTTGATCAAATGTAGGTCGAGTAGATCCGGCGGGGCTAAGCTCTCGCGGTAGTGCTCTTCGATCCAATGTTTCAGTTGCTGGTAAATCGTATCCGTCAGGAAAACCGTTTGTGGCAGTGATTCGATTTCTTGGTCGCTCAGAACCACTCTGTTACGCAAGCAGGCAGGGCCGCCGCCGTTGCGCATGCTTTCCCGCAGGTTTAGAAATTCGGCCCTAATTAGCGGACAATTCTTATCAGCAATAAGCGCCTGAATAGTTTCAAACACTTGCGATGACTGTCGGGATTCTTCCGGCGCGATCAAAACCATTTTGCCGTTCCGATCCGTGACTATCTGGGAATTAAAGAAATAAGATTTCACTGCTTCCTCCAGGGTAAAGCCAGCGATTTTGTGGTGGATCAAATCATCGCCGCATTGAGCGCGATAGGCTCTCTCCAGCTCGGGGATTATCTGGTCGGAATCGGCAAACGCAGATGGGTGGTAGAGGAAGAGATTCAGATTACCGGTCGAAATTACATCGTTGTGAAAAACACCAGCATCAATCGCTGCAGGATGTTGTTTTGCAAAAAAAACGCGTTCGCCGGGGATCTGATGGTTGCGAGCAATAGCTTGGCATGCAGCTAACGTCTGTCGCCGCGGATACCGTGACGGCGCTTCGCCACCATTCCTTCCATAGACAAGTAAATGGAGCCCTGCCGTTCCGTAAGAAGGAGCGAACCGGATGTGATTTGCGGCACCTTCATCACTGAACATCAGAGCGGCCGGAAGTGGTGGGTGGTGCGTAAATCGATCCGGGTCAGCAAAGATAGTTCTCAACAGATCAGCTGTGTCCCTGGCCTCGAGCGAGCGATGAAAGTTGGTGATAAGATTTGCTGGAGTAAAATGGGTTTTACTGTCGCCGGTATCACAGCTCGGCGCCATGGTTGCGGCGTTGGCGGTCCACACGCTCGAGGCGGAGAAACAGGCGGCCAACAGCTCTGGAGCTTGATCGGCAGCCTGTTGAACAACAGATTTGTCGGTCCCGGTAAACCCCAAATCACGGAGAGCGCTAATTTTTGGGCGAGCCAGCGGCGGCAGAATCGCTTGCCGCACCCCTAGCCTGGCGAGGAAGGCCATTTTTTCCAGGCCCTGCAGCGCGGCTGTCCGTGGGCTGGAGACCGCGGCTCGATTTTCTATCGAGGCGCGATTACCCGGCGAGAGCCCTGCGTAGTTATGGGTGGGACCAACAAGCCCATCGAAATTAACTTCGTGGTACATGGCGCTATTTGGGGCGCAGCGGCACGTAAATCAGTCGGTCCCCGATTTGCACTTTGAGTTGACGAGCAGTTTCAGGAGTAATCGCCACCGAATCCTCTTTCACTCTCTCAACCGATCCAAGACAAGCGCGGAAGTTTAACGAGACGTATGCAACGATATATACATCTGGATTGTCTATCGGACGTATCTCAGTGACGCCCCCAAATTGTGCGTTCTTTATCGTCCGAATTTCCTTTCGGTTTGCTGTGACCAATGGGCCAGCATCAAATATGTCGACCTCATCTGATTGCTTGAATCCTTGCGCTAAAAGGATCTTTAAGGCTGGAGCCGCGTCCGTATGCACTTTACCAATCACAGCCTGTGCCTCGGGCGGAAGCATGGCGACATAGATCGGATACTTCGGCATCAGGTCACGAATGAAATCTTTCTGGCCGATACCACTCAGAAAATCGGCGGCGGCAAAAGTCTGATCAAAAAAATGGCGCCCGACCGCTTCCCAGAAAGGTGATAAGCCGGCCTCATTGGTAAAGCCGCGCAGCTCAGCAATCACCCTTTCGTCGAACCTCTGGGGAAACGAAGCAATAAATAAGAACCGGCTAAGCGATAAGAGCTGGCCTAGACCAGCACGCCGGTATTCAGGACGCAACGAAAGGCTGCATAGTTCGGAGGGCCCTTTGTGATCAAGCTTCAGATGGAGGACATCCATCTGTCTATCGATTCCGAGAGGTGCATGCACCAGGCGCTCTTTCTTAACCTCGTAAGTATAAAATGGGTCAAACCCGCCAACGCGCGCGATAATTCCTGCCGTTCCAACGACCTCGGCGTTGGGCACCGATTCCAGCACAAAGAGGTAATGGTCGGCCCCGGCTGATTTGATACGGTAGTCGAACGACCGGAGCGAATGATTGATCCGATCTTCCAGCGCAGATTCCTCCGGCGGCAAGGAGGTCATGCCGTCCTTGATAGAAAGCGCCAGTGCTTTTAATCCGGCCAGATCTTTCTCTTCGATCGGTCTAAGGACAAATTCGGCGTGCATAACAGGGTAGCCCAGCTACCGCCTACTCCTCTAACCGGGAATCGAGCCTGGAGCAAATCGGAGCGACGGAGATCGAGAAGGATGCTCGAGCGCCCGTTTACATTCTCAATCCCAAAGGAATCGTTCTTCAAAAGGAATTCTGTGTTTCTTGAGGAAACCGACGTACTCCTCCTGAAAGCTTTTCACGCGGTGATGTTCCGCCTGATTCTGAATGTACCTGATTGTATCTGGAACATGAGAGGTGCTGACGGCAAAGGCTCCATAACCCGTCTGCCAAGCGAAGTTCCTCAATTGTCTAAATGTTTCATGAAACCAGGCTGATGAGCCCCCTTTGATTAATTGGACCGTTTTGGCGACAGAGAGCGTGGTCGGCATAGATAGGAGCAAATGCACATGATCTTCCACACCGCCTATGCAAATCGGCTTCACGCCGTTCCTTCTGGTTCCCCAAGGACGGATCCCCCCGCGCAACCG
>Ga0207684_10003229_pt1 | contig 16005 bp, 15 predicted proteins | sample KBSK5501metaG_FD_184342 | JGI IMG/M metagenome (GOLD analysis project Ga0207684, IMG submission 184342) | Corn, switchgrass and miscanthus rhizosphere microbial communities from Kellogg Biological Station, Michigan, USA - KBS K5-50-1 metaG... | ecosystem: Host-associated > Plants > Roots >...
CGCTTCGACGAGCGCCCGCGCCGGCGCGAAGCCGGGAAGCCGCAGGTAGAAGGAGGCGGCGGGGAGCAGCGTCGCCGCGCACGGGGCCTGGGCGAGCGCCCGCATGCCCGCCTGGGAGACGTGGACGAGATGGTCGGCGGAGCGCGCGCCCAGCTCCGCGGCCAGCTCCGCGCCGCCGGTGGGCGTGAGCTCGTCGGCGTGGACGCGCAGGCCGAGGCCGCGCTCGCGGGCCGCGAGCAGCACGCGCCGCGTCTCGGCCACGCTGAAGACGCCCTCCTCGCAGAAGACGTCGCAGAAGACGGCCAGGCGGCGGCGGGCGACCTCGGGGATCATCTCGTCCACGAGCAGGCGCAGGTAGCGCTCCCGGTCGCCGCGGTGCTCGAGGGGGCACTCGTGCGCACCCAGGAACGTGGGGACGACGGTGACGGGGTGCGCGGCCGCCGCATCACGGATCGCCTCGAGCGACCGCATCTCGGCCTCGAGCTCGAGCCCGTAGCCGCTCTTCACCTCGGCGGTGGTGGTGCCCTGGAGCAGCATCTCGTCGAGGCGGGAGCGGATCGCCGCCGCCAGCTCCGGCCGGGACGCCTTACGGGTCGCCTCGACGCTGCGGACGATCCCACCCCCCGCGGCCGCGATCTCGCGGTAGCTGGCCCCGGCCAGCCGTCGACGGATCTCCTCGTCGCGGTCCCCCGCGAAGGCCAGGTGCGTGTGGGCGTCGACGAAGCCGGGAACGACGGCCGCGCCCTCGGCGTCGAGCACCGTCGCCCCCGGTACGGGGGTCACGGCCGTGGGAAGGCCGACCTCCGGCCCGGCGTAGACGATGCGCCCGCGGTGGCAGGCCACGGCGACGTTCTCGACGAGAGCGAGATCGCGCAAGCCGGCGCCCGTGCGCGGAGCGGCTCCCGCCAGCGTCGCGAGGCGGCCGATGTTGAGGACGAGGAGATCGGCCGGCGTCATCGGCGGGAGGCGCGATCCCGGGCCGCGGCGGACGGCGAGACTACCGGCCCTCTTCGCGCCGCTTCATGAAGCGGAGGTTGTCCTCGACCTCGGCCTCTTCCTGCAGGTCGAGGATGTGGGTGAGGCGGGTGATGAGGGCGCGGACGTCGGTGCGGAGCGAGCTGCGGTGGGCCCTCAGGTCGAGGATGCCGCGCTCCACTTCCTGGGCCCGGCTCTGGGCCAGCTCGAGCAGCCGGTCGGCCTGTATCTCCGCCTCCTTGACGACGCTCTCCGACTGCTTGCGGGCCGCTTCCTTGATCTCCTCGGAGAGCCGTTGCGCGGTGAGCAGGGTGTTCTTGAGGATCGTCTCCCGCTGGCGGTGCTCGTCGACCAGCGCGCGGAGCGACTGCACCTCCTGCTCGAGGCCGTCGCGCTCGCGCTGCAGCGCCGCGACCTCCTCCGCCACGATGTTGAGGTAGGTGCGGACCTCGGCGGGGTCGAAGCCGCGCAGCCGCTGGGCGAAGGTCTGCCGCTGGAGGTCCATCGGAGAGATTTTCATACCACGCGTCTCCCTTGGCTGCCGCCTAGGGTCGCACGATCGCGGCGCCGGCTCAAGGGTTTCGCGTCGGGCCCGCGCCGGGAGCCGAGGCCGGGGAGGGCACCGGGGTCGGGAGGTTCGGGGGAGGCGCCTCCACGGCGGCGGGGGGCGGCACGTAGTAGGTGGGCTGGCGCAAGCGCTGGCCGAGATCTTCCAGCGTCTGCACGACGGCGAAGCGAGCGAAGATCACGAGGCCGAAGAGCACCAGGAACGCGATGTCGAGAGGGAAATAGCGCAGGCTGCTGGGCAGCATCCGGCGGATCACCCGCTGCGGAGGGTCGCTGACCGTGATGAGGAAGCGGACGATCGGGTTGCGCGGGTCGGCGTTCACCCACGAGATGATGGCTCGGCCGATGAGCAGCCACATGTAGAGCCACAGCAACGAGCCGAGGACCTGAGCGAGCCCGATCAGGATGTTTCCAAAGACGAACACCGTGTCCTCCTTTAGTCGTGCCGCTCGCCGAAGATGGCGGTGCCGACCCTCACCAGCGTCGCGCCTTCCTCCACCGCCACCTCGAGGTCGTGGCTCATCCCCATGGACAGCTCGGCGCCCTCGATGAGGCCCTCCTGCTTCGCGCGGTCGCAAAGGGCTCGCAGCCGGCGAAAGTAGGGGCGGGTCCGTTCGGCGTCCTCCTCGTAGGGGGGCAGGGCCATGAGGCCGAGCAGCCTCACCGCGCCCAGCCCTCGGAGCGACTCGAGCGCGGGAAAGAGCTGGGACTCGTCCAGACCGAACTTGGTCTGCTCGGCCGCGAGCTCCACCTGCACGAGGGCCCGCAGCTCCCGCCCCGCCGCCGCCGCGGCCTCGCCCAGCCGCCGGCCGATCGGCGCCCCGTCGAGCGAGTGCACCCAGTCGAAGAGCGCGGCCGCCTTCTTCGCCTTGTTCGACTGGAGGTGGCCGACCAGATGCCAGCGCAGCCCCTGCGGAGCGAGGTCGGCGAGAGCGGCGACCTTGCCCTCCGCCTCCTGGACCCGGTTCTCGCCGACGTCGCGAACGCCGGCGGCGAACGCCTCGCGGACGGCCTCCGGCGGATGCGTCTTGCTCACGGCCACGAGCGTCACCTCGCCGGCCGTACGGCCGACACGCGCCGCCGCCCGGGCGATGCGGTCCCGGACGGCGGCCACGCGGTCGGCGATCACTTCTTGGGCTTGAGCGCCTGCAGCAGGCCCTGGGCGGTGGCCACGTTCTGTGCGTTCGTCGGGTTCATGGAGAGGTACTTCTCGAGGCTGGCGACGGCGTCGGGGACCTTGTTCTGGCCGACGAGGATCGTGCCGATGTAGAAATACGGCTCCGCGTTGGTGGGGTCGGCCGCCGCCGCCTTCTGGAACGCGGCGAGGGCCTCCTCGCTCTTTCCCGAGTTCAGGTTGAACACGCCCAGGTTGAACTGGACCTTGGCGTCGCCCTCGTTGGCCGCGCCCGCCTTGTTCATCAGCTCGATGGCCTTGTCGCCCTGGCCGCTCTCCTGGTACACCCGGGCCAGGGCGAGGCTCGCTTCGCTGTAGGACGGCTTCAGCTCGAGCGCCTTCTTGTAGGCCGCTTCCGCGCTCGCCCAGTCCTTCTTCTGGGTGTAGATGTACCCGAGGTTGTACTGCACCTCGGGGATGGACGGGTTGGTCGTGAGGATCTGGTTGTACGCGGCGATCGCCTCGTCGTACTTGCCGGACTGCGTGAGTTCCGTGGCGTTCTTGAAGGCGGCGGAAAGCTCGGCCCGCCCCTTGTCGGCGCCGGCCGCCGCGGCCTGGGCCGCGCTCTTGGTCATCAGCTTCATGTCGTTGAGATAGGTGGGCTCGCCGAGGCTGATCCGCGCGTCCAGCACTCCGCCCTGGTAGCCCTCCTTGGTGACCGTCACCTTGTACACGCCCGGGTAGATGCCGACCTGCGTGTACTCCCCCTTCTTGTTGGTCTTGGTCTCGTACTTCCGGGTCACGCCGCCCTGATACTCGATCGTCACGATGGCGTCGACGATCGGCTGACCCTTGTCGTCCGTGATCTTCCCGCGGGCGGTGCCCGTCTGGGCCCGGGCCGCGGACCCGGCGAGGGCGAGGGCCAGGAACAGCCCGCCCGTGACAAACAAACGCTTCATCGCATGGTCCTCCAGAGGGGCCCTCCGCCCCGCAACCTTTCCATTCTGTCACGCCGCGCCGGCCCGGGCTAGAGCCGCTTCCGGTAGGGAATGGGGTCCTCGGCCCCCGCCTCCGCGAACCCCTTGAGGCGCAGCCGGCAGCTCTCACAGACCCCGCACGCCTGGTCCTCGGCCTGGTAGCACGACCATGTCTTCTCGAACGGCGCCGCGAGCTGTCGTCCCTGCCGGACGATCTCGGCCTTGGTCAGCGAGATCACGGGCGTGACGATGCGCAGGTCGGTGTCCGGCCGCGTGCCCTCGCGGATCGCCTTCTCGAAGGCGCGGTAGAACTCGGGCCGGCAGTCGGGATAGCCCGAGGAGTCCTCCCACACCGCGCCCACGAAGATGGCCCGCGCTCCCAGCGCTTCGCCCCAGGAGGCGGCGGCCGAGAGCAGGTGGGCGTTGCGAAACGGCACGTAGGACGTGGGAATCACCCCGGGCACCGGCGGGCCCTCGCGCACGGGCACCGCCGGATCGGTGAGGCTGCTCCCGCCGATCGCGCGCAGGTGCGTGAAGTCCACGACCAGCGTGCGCTCGGCCCGGAAGTGGTCGGCGAGGAGGCGGAAGCAGTCGAGCTCCTTGGCCTCCGTCCGCTGGCCGTAGTTGGCGTGCAGAAAGGCCAGCCGGTGCTCGGCCGCGGCGATGGCGGCGGTGAGGCAGGAGTCCATCCCGCCGCTCACGCAGACGACCGCCCGCGGCTTCACACGCCCCTCTCCACGCCCGGCCAGAGGTACTTGTGGAGCTGGACCTGCAGCCTCGCGGGGAGACCGTCCTGCAGGATCCAACCGGCCAGCTCTCCCGGCTCCAGGACGCCGTGCACGGGCGAGAACAGGACCGGGCAGCGGGCGAAGAGTCCCCGGTCCCGCGCCAGATCGCGCGACCACTCGTAGTCGGCGCGGCCGGCGATCACGAACTTCACCTCGTCGGTCGGCTTGAGCAGCTCCAGGTTGCGCCACTCCATGCGGTGGGTCTCACCCGAGCCCGGAGCCTTGACGTCCATGATCGCGACCGCGCGCCGGTCGAGCCCGTCCAGCAAGACATGGCCCGAGGTCTCGACCAGGACCTGCCAACCCGCGTCGAGGAGCCGCGTGATGAACGGGAAGGCGGCCGGCTGGGAGAGCGGCTCACCGCCGGTCAGCTCCACCAGACGGCACGGATGGCGCTCGATCTCGGCGATCACGTCCTCCTCCGCGCGCCGGGTGCCCTCGTGGAACGCGTAGGCGGTGTCGCACCACACGCAGCGCAGCGGACAGCCGGTCAGGCGGACGAAGACGCAGGGCTGCCCGGCCCGGGTGCCCTCGCCCTGGATCGAGAAGAAGACCTCGTTGACGGTCAGCACGATCGGCGCCGCGGTGCGCTCACTCGGTGTACGTGGCGCTGCAGCCGGGGGCCTCCCAGACCCGCACCCGGCGGAGGAGGCGGCCTTCCTCGCCGAGGCCCTTGCGGACCTCGAGGAAGAAGTAGCGCGCGACGGCTTCGGCCGAAGGGCTCTGGCCCGCGAAGGCCGCGTGCGCGTTGACGTCCCGGTAGTGGAACCGAGAGCAGACTTCGGCCAGCACCTTCTTCAGATGCTCGAAGTCGAGGACCACCCCGATCCGGTCGAGCGTCTCCCCCGCCGCCACCGCCTCGACCCGCCAGTCGTGCCCGTGGACGGGCTCGATGGGACGGCCGTCCTCGGTCAGCCGGTGGGTGGCGCAGAACGTCGTCTCGTAGGCGACCTCGAACACGGTCCTAATCTAGCAAAATCGGCCTCGGGCGCGGAATCCCGAGCCGCGGAGCCTCTCCAGGGGTCCCGCGGCTGTGTGCGAGAATGGAGTTCGCCCGGTCCCATTCCTCATGCGAGAGAAAGCCTACGTCTCCGGTGTCCTGCTGGGCGCCGGGCTGCTCCTCTACCTCGGCCGTGACCTGCTGACGAGATCGGCCCTCCTGACCTGGGGATTGTCGTTCGCGGGGACCACGGCGGTGGGCATTCTCGCGATGGCGCTGTACAGGGTCCTCGCCGAGCTACGAGCCAGCCGGCACGAGCTGGCGCGCAAGGGGGCGGAGCTGAACTTCGCCTTCGAAGTGCAGCAGGCGCTCTTCCCGAGACAGTTCCCCTCGAAGGGCGGCCTCGAGTTCGCGGCAGTCTGCCAGCCGGCGCGCGGAATCAGCGGGGACTACTATGACGTCCTGCCGCTCTCCGACGGGCGCGTGGCCTTCGCCCTCGCCGACATCAGCGGCAAGGGGATCTCGGCCGCGATCCTGATGTCCAACCTGCACGCGGTCCTGCGGACGCTGGCCCGTACCGTTCGTATGCCCGGTCAGTTGTGTTCTCAACTCAATCGCCACCTGTACGAGATCACCCAACCCGCGGCCAAGTTTGCCACGTTGTTCTATGGCGAGTGGAACGGGGCCGACCGGCAGCTCAGCTACGTCAATGCCGGTCATCCCCTTCCTATCCTCCTCGGATCGGGCCGCGGGCGGAGGCTCGATCGGGGAGGCCCGCCTCTGGGACTGTTCCTCGACTCCGAATATCAGGTGGGCCAGGTCCCGCTTCAGCCGGGGGATACCATCGTGGTCTACTCCGACGGCGTCACGGAAGCGGAGACCCCGGAAGGACAGTCCTTTGGAGAGGCTCGGCTCGAGACCCTCGTCGCCGCGCACTGCGAAGAGCCATTGTCTGAGATCCAACGAGTGGTGCTCGTGGCCGCGCGCGATTGGTCAGGCCAGGAAATCGTGGACGACATGACCCTTCTGCTCGCCAGGGTCACCGGCCCCGCCCGGGAGGTCCAATGACGGGCAGTCTGGGACTGCGAGATCATGTTCGCCTTCTCGTCCCCCTGTTCGCCCTGATTGCGGCGGTATGGGCGCTTCGGCTCGTGCTGGACGCTGCCGGCACCCCGAACGGTATCGTTCGGCTCTCCAGCGTCACTGTCGCCGGTGCCGTATCCGTCCTGCTCGCGGTTGTCCTGATGCACTTCCGGCGTCTCGGGCGCTATTCGAACGTCATCGCCGCCACGATCTTGCTGGTCTTCTGGACCCAGCTCCTGATCGTATTGGCGATTGCGTTCGCCGCCGTGACCGGCGTTCGAAACGTCTTCATCGCCGCGGAGTACTCTCCTCCTCACGGATCCGGCCCCTTGCCGCACATCGTCGGCCACCTGACCTTCGGCTTGGGCTTTGGCATTCTGGTCGGGTCAGCGATGGCCTGTTTGACCCTATGGACGCTTCGAAGGCTTGTGCCGGTGGAATCGGAGCGGCAAAGCTCCTACTAGCGGCGGAGTGGGCTCGGTGTCGAAGAAGGTCCTCACCTCGTCGAGCTCGTGCACCAGGCGCGCGCCGGGCAGGCTGGCCAGGAAGCGCCGTCCGTAGGCCTTCTGCACGAGCCGGCTGTCGAGCACGGCCAGCACGCCGCGGTCGGTGGAGGCGCGGATGAGACGGCCCAACCCCTGCTTCAGCATGAGGATGGCGACCGGGACCTGGTAGTCGCCGAACGGGTTGCCGCCACGGTTGCGGAGCCGATCGATGCGGGCCGCGACCACCGGATCGCCGGGAGAAGCGAAGGGCAGCTTGTCGATGATCACGCACGAGAGCTGCTCACCGACGACGTCCACGCCCTGCCAGAAGGACGCGGTGGCGAGGAGCACGGCGTTGGGGGTCGAGCGGAAGGCTTCCAGCAGAACCGGCTTGGGCGCCTCGCCCTGGATGAGGAGCGGGTAGGGCACCTCGCCGGCGATGCGCTGGGCCACCGCGTTCATGTTCGCGTAGGAGGTGAAGAGGACGAAGGCGCGTCCGCGCGTGACGGCGAGCAGCCGGACGATCTCGGCCGCCGCGCGCTCCACGAAGCTCGGTGAGACGGGATCGGGCATTCCGCGAGGGACGTAGAGCACCGCCTGCTCGGCGTAGTCGAAAGGCGAGGGCAGGAGCAGCTCCTCGGTCGGCCGGAGGCCGAGGCGCTCCTTGAGATAGGCGAAGCCGCCGTCCACGGCGAGGGTGGCCGAGGTGAGGACGCCGGCGCGCAGCCCTTCGAAGAGCAGCTCCTGCAGGCGCGCGGAGACGTCGATGGGCGTCGCTCTCAGGAACACTCCTCGGCCGCGCGTCTCGACGAAGTAGACGTGGCCTTCGTCCTCGGCCGCGAGCACGAAGGCCAGCTCCTCCCGCAGCGCCTGGGCCCGCCCGGCGAGGGCGGTGAGCGGCTCGGGCCGTTCGGGGAGCGCGAGGATCGCGGTGCGGAGCCCCTCCAGCCGGATCAGCAGCGCCTGCGCCTCCTCGGCCGCGTGGCTGGACATCCAGCCGGGAGCCAGTCGCCGGCCGTGCCCGGCGGCCAGCACCTTGAACAGCCGCTCGGAGCGGTGACGCACCGTCTCCAGCTCCGATCGCACGTCCGGAGCATCGAGCCGGCCCGCCTTCAGCTCGCGCTCCACGTCCCGCGCCAGATCGTCCACCCGGTGGGAGGACACGTGGACCCCGAAGTACTGCGTGGCGACGTCCTCCAGCAGGTGGGCCTCGTCGAGGATCAGCGTGTCGTAGGGAGGGATCACCTCGCCGTAGCTGGACTCCCGGACCGCGAGGTCCGCGCAGAGCAGGTGATGGTTCACGACGACGAGGTCGGCTTCGAGGGCACGCTGCCGCATGCGTGTCACCCAGCAGGGGTCGAACTCGGGACAGGCCTGGCCGATGCAGTTCTCGCTCGAGGCCGAGATCTCCCGCCAGAAGTCGACCGTGTCGGGCAGATCGGCGATCTCCGAGCGGTCCCCCGTCTCGGTCCGCGGGGCCCAGCCCTCGACCGCGCGGAAGAGCGGGATCTCGTCGAGCCGGCGGAAGCTGCCCGCCTCGCCGAACGAGCGGAAACGCATCAGGCAGAGGTAGTTTCCCCGGCCCTTCATCACGGCCACGTTCAGGTCGCGGCCGAGGGCGCGGGCGAGGAGCGGGATGTCCTTGTTGAGGAGCTGCTCCTGCAGGTTCTTGGTGCCGGTGGAGACGACGACGCGCCGGCCCAGCTCCACCGCGGGGAGAAGGTAGGCGAGGGTCTTGCCCGTGCCCGTGCCGGCTTCCGCCAGAAGCAGGCCGCCGTCGCGGAGCACCTGGTCCACCGCCTCCGCGAAGCGCTGCTGCGCCGGCCGCTCCTCGTAGCCGGGGAGCGCCCGCGCGAGCAGGCCGTCCCGTGCGAAGAAGGTGTGTTTCACGTCCGCTCGCGCCCCCGTCACGAGGGGGATGTTAGCGCGAATGAGCATGCGACCGGGACCAACAGCCCTGAGCAGCGGAGCGCCCGATTCACTCGGGCGCGGAGCGACATGGGGGGGAGCGCGAATGCGCGCGGGGGGGTGCTTTCGTTAGGCCATACCCCCCCGAACTACTGAAAGAACTCGGTCGTAGGCCTCGAGTCGCGCGGCGTAGAGCGGGAATCGGTCGCCCAGCTTGGTGACGTCGCGCTTGACGTCGGCCAGCGCCGACTCGTTCTCCACCGCGGCCAGCGCGCGGGAGATGAGCCGGCCCACCTCCTCCATGTCCTTCTCCTTCATGCCGCGGGTGGTGAGGGCGGGGGTGCCGACGCGGATGCCGGAGGCGACCATCGGAGCGTTGGTGTCGAAGGGGATCGTGTTCTTGTTGACGGTGATGCCCGCGCGGTCGAGGGCCTTCTCCGCGACCTTGCCCGTGATGCCGCGGGCGAAGACGTCGATCAGCATCAGGTGATTGTCGGTTCCCCCCGAGACGAGCCGCCAGCCCTCGGTCTTGAGGGTTGCGGCCAGGGTCGCGGCGTTCGCCACGATCTGCCGCTGGTACGCCTTGAACTCCGGGGCCAGCGCCTCCTTGAACGAGACCGCCTTGGCCGCGATCACGTGGACGAGCGGCCCCCCCTGGATCCCCGGGAAGACGAGCTTGTCGAGCTCCTTCGCCCATTTCTCCTGGCACATCACGAGCCCGCCCCGCGGCCCGCGCAGCGTCTTGTGGGTGGTGCTGGTCACGAACTCCGCGTGGGGGATCGGGCTCGGATGAAGCCCGGCCGCGATGAGGCCGGCGATGTGGGCGATGTCGGCCATGATCACCGCCCCGCACTCGTCGGCCGCCTTGCGCACCGTCACGAAGTCGATGGTGCGCGGGTACGCGCTGGCCCCGACCACGATGACCTTCGGCCGGTGCTGCCGGGCCAGGTCGAGGAGGGCGTCGTAGTCGATGCGCTCGTCCTCCTTGCGCACGCCGTAGGCCACCACGTTGTACATGCGGCCGGAGAAGTTCAAGGGATGGCCGTGGGTCAGGTGCCCCCCGTGCGTGAGGTTCATGCCGAGGATGGTGTCGCCGGGTTTGCACACCGTCATGTAGACCGCGGTGTTGGCCTGCGCGCCCGAGTGCGGCTGCACGTTCGCGTGGTCGCAGCCGAAGAGCTGCTTCAACCGCTCGATGGCCAGCGTCTCCACCACGTCGGCGTACTCGCAGCCGCCGTAGTAGCGCTTGCCCGGATAGCCCTCCGCGTACTTGTTGGTGAAGACGGTGCCGAGCGCCTCCAGCACCGCCTCGGACACGAAGTTCTCGGAGGCGATCAGCTCCAGCTGCGCGCCCTGGCGGCGCGTCTCGTTACGAATGGCCTCGGCCACGTCGGGATCGGTCCGGACCAGGTCGTCCATTGGGGAATCTTATTCGAAAACACGGGGGGGTACCGGTCAACGAAAGCACCCCCCCGCGCGCATTCGCGCTCCCCCCCCGCCGCTCGCTCGGGAGTGCGGCCCGAGCGCAGCGAGGGCCCGCTGGCGCGGCTCCACGTAGTGGAGGCGCGCAGCAACCCCTCGCTCGCTGCTTTCGGGCGGTCGTGATCCCAGTCACGATGCGATGGGCGGCGCCCGTGGGATCCTCGCTCCGGAAGTGGCGCTCGCACGCCGCGAAGGAGGCACCATGCGCATCCCCGGATCCGGAGCCGACACCCCACCCGCGACGGGTGGGCGCGAGTCCACTCTCAGCGCCGACCTCACCGTCACCGGGACCATATCCGGACAGGACCTCGACGTGCTCGGGCACTTCGAAGGCGAGCTGCACCTGGCCGGCCAGCTCCGAACCGGCGGCTCCAGCCGCGTCAAGGCCGTCGTGAAGGCGAAGGCGGTCGAGATCGAGGGAGAGTTCGAGGGGGAGGTCCGGGCCGAGTCGTTGCGCCTCTCCCCTACCGCGCGGGCGCGCGGGACGTTCGTCGCGAAGCGCCTCGTCATCGAAGAGGGCGCGATCTTCCACGGCGCCGTGAACCGGGAGCAGCCCGCCTCGGCCGCCCTGGCCGCCCCGGGGGTCCCGCCCGCGGCCACCGTCGAAGAGACCTTGACCGCCTCCGCCGCCGTATAGAATCCCCCCGCAAGGGGGATCTTGGTCGAAGGGCCCGTCGTCGTCAGCCGGAAGGGAGAGGCGCGCGTCCTGCGCGGCCATCCCTGGATCTTCCGCACCGACGTCGTGCGCGCGCAGGGGATCACCCCCGGCGCGGTCGTGCGCGTCGAAGGGACCCGCGGGCGCCCTCTCGGCTTTGCGTTCTACTCGGCGCGGTCGGAGATCCGCCTCCGCATGATCGACCGCGGCGAGACACTCCCCGAAGCGTTCCTGCGCGACCGCGTCGAGGCCGCGGTGCGCTGGCGGGAGAGCGTGGCCGAGGGAGCCGCCGCGTGCCGCCTGGTCCACGGCGAAGGCGACCGCCTGCCCTCGCTGATCGTCGATCGATACGGCGACTACCTGGTCGTGCAGACCCTGTCGCAGGGGACCGAGGCCCGCAAGGAGGAGGTGGTACGGATCCTCGTCGAGCGGCTGCGGCCCGCGGGCATTCTCGAGCGCAACGACCCCCGCGTGAGGGCCCTGGAGGGCCTCGACCAGCGCGTGGGCCTGCTCCACGGCGAGGTGCCGGAGCGGGTCGTGGTGAACGAGGGGGACGTCCGCTTCGAGGCGGACCTGTGGCGCGGGCAGAAGACGGGCCTGTTCCTCGACCAGCGCGAGAACCACCTCGTGGCGCGTTCCTACGCGCGCGGGCGCGTGCTCGACGGCTTCAGCTATCACGGCGGCTTCGCCCTCCACGCCGCGCGGGTCGCGCGCGAGGTGCTGGCCGTCGACACTTCCGCGGAGGCGGTCGCCCAGATCGTCCGCAACGCCGAGCGCAACGGGCTCGGGAACGTCGCCGCCCGCGAGGCCAACGTGTTCGACCTGCTCCGCGAGCTCTACGACCGCGGCGAGCGCTTCGACACGGTGATCCTCGACCCGCCCGCATTCGCCAAGAGCAAGGACGCCGTCGAGAAGGCCGTGCGCGGCTACAAGGAGATCAACCTGCGGGCCCTCAAGCTGCTCGAGCCGGGCGGTTGCCTCATCACCTGCTCGTGCTCCTACCACGTCCACGAGGCCGACTTCGAGGAGATCCTGGCCGCCGCCGCCGCCGATGCGCCGGCGACGGTGACGGTCGTCGAGAAGCGCCGCCAGGCCCGCGACCATCCCGTCGTCCTCGGCGTGCCGGAGACGTACTACCTCAAGTGCTTCGTGTTGCGGAAGCTCGCTTGAAGGCTTCGCGCGCCGTCTCGCGTGTGGACGCCATCGGCGCGGCCGGTTACGATGGCGCCCCGATGGAGAGCGCACGCCGCGACCGCGCGTTCGTCGCCCTCGGCCGCGCCGCCGAGGCGCTCAGCCGCACCGGGGACCTCGACGCCCTGCTCGTCGAGGTGCTCCAGGCCGCGCGCGAGGCCGTCCCGGCCGCCGACAAGGGCGCGATCCTGTTCTGGGACGAGGTGTTCCAGACCCTTCACGTCAGCCACACCATCGGTTACGACGACCCCCGCGCCCTGAAGGCCACCTTTCCCGTCCCGCGCGGGTACGCGGCCCGCTGCGCCCGCGAGCGCCGGCCGCTCGTCATCGACGACGCGCGCCAGGACGTCGACATCCGCTACGACGGGGAGATCGACGAGCTGCGCGCGATCCAGAGCGCCGTCGTCGCCCCGCTGCTCGTCGGCAGCCGGCTGCTCGGCGTCATCAGCCTCGACGCGCTGAAGCGGAGCGCCTTCGACGAGAGCGATACGGCCGTGCTCGTGGTCCTCGCCGGCCTCTGCGCCCTCGCCGTCGACAACCTCCGGCTCCAGCGCGACCTCGACCGACACGTGCAGGAACGAACGGAGGCCCTCTCCGCCGCGAACGTGGAGCTGAGCACGTCGCTCGGCGAGCGCGACAGGCTCGTCGACGGCCTCACCGAGGCCCTGACCCGCGTCAAGACGCTCAGCGGCCTCCTGCCGATCTGTGCTACGTGCAAGAAGGTGCGTGACGACACCGGCTACTGGAGCCAGATCGAGGCCTACATCCGTACGCGCACCGAGGCCGAGTTCACCCACGGGATCTGCCCCGACTGCACCCGCCGGCTCTACCCGGAGCAAGCCGCCAAGCTACGCCTCGACGACTGAGCCGGGATCCTAGAGCGTCGGCTCACTCAAAAAAGTTGACAATGACGCACTAAGGGCCTAGATTCCGTGGTTGGAGGATCGTTCTCATGCGATTGGATCAATTCACCGTAAAGGCCCAGGATGCAATTACTTCCGCCCAGACTGACGCGGAGAAGCGGGACCATCCCGAGGTGACGCCCGAGCACCTCCTGCAGACGCTGGTCTCCCAGGAGGGAGGGGTCGTGCCGGCGGCGCTCGGCAAGATGGGCCTCAACACCGGCGGGATCCTCCAGGACGTGGCGCGCGCGCTCGACGCGCTGCCCCACACGCAGGGCGCGGCGACGCATCTCTCGCCGAAGCTGGACGGCGTCTTGAAGCAGGCGCTGCGCGAGGCGGAAGCATTGAAGGACGAGTACGTGTCCACCGAGCACCTCCTGCTCGCGCTCCTCGACGCCAAGACGCTCGCGGGCGAGATCCTCAAGAAGCACGGCCTCGAGCGGGACGACCTGCTGGGGGTGCTGAAGGAGATCCGCGGCAACCAGCGCGTCACCGACCCCAACGCCGAGGACCGCTACCAGGCGCTCGAGCGATACGGCCGGGACCTCACCGAGCGCGCCCGCACCGGCAAGCTGGACCCCGTCATCGGACGCGACGACGAGGTCCGGCGGGTCATCCAGGTCCTGTCCCGCCGGACCAAGAACAACCCGGTCCTCATCGGCGAGCCGGGCGTCGGCAAGACGGCGATCGTCGAGGGGCTGGCCCAGCGCATCGTCTCCGGCGACGTCCCCGAGGGCCTCAAGAACAAGCGGATCATCGCCCTCGACCTCGGCGCCCTCATCGCGGGGGCGAAGTACCGCGGCGAGTTCGAGGACCGGCTGAAGGCCGTGCTGAAGGAGGTCCAGGAGTCGCAGGGCGAGATCATCCTCTTCATCGACGAGCTGCACACGGTGGTGGGGGCGGGCGCCGCCGAGGGTTCGATGGACGCCTCCAACATGCTGAAGCCGATGCTCGCCCGGGGCGAGCTGCGCTGCATCGGCGCCACGACCCTCAACGAGTACCAGAAGCACATCGAGAAGGACGCCGCCCTCGAGCGCCGCTTCCAGCCCGTCTACGTCGACGAGCCCACGGTGGAGGAGACGATCGCGATCCTCCGCGGCCTCAAGGAGCGCTACGAGGTGCACCACGGCGTGCGGATCCAGGACTCGGCGATCATCGCCGCCGCGACGCTGTCCCACCGCTACATCGCCGACCGCTTCCTGCCCGACAAGGCCATCGACCTCATGGACGAGGCGGCCAGCCGCCTCCGCATCGAGATCGACAGCCTCCCGGTGGAGATCGACGAGATCGAGCGGCGGATCGTCCAGCTCGAGATCGAGCGCCAGGCCCTGAGGAAGGAGAAGGACAAGGCGTCGCGCGAACGGCTGGCGAAGCTCGAGAAGGAGCTGGCCGAGCTGCGCGAGAAGTCCGCGGCCATGAAGGCGGAGTGGCAGAAGGAGAAGGCGGCCCTCAACAAGGTCAAGGAGCTGAAGGAGAAGATCGAACGGACGCGCTTCGAGGCGGAGAAGGCCACGAGGTCCGGCGACCTCAACAAGGCGGCGGAGCTGCGCTACGGCATCCTGCCCGCGCTGGAGAAGGAGCTGCAGGCCGAGGAGGCGCGGCTGGCCGAGAACAAGGGCGGCAAGCGCATGCTGAAGGAGGAGGTCGACGCCGAGGACGTGGCGGAGATCGTCTCCAAGTGGACGGGCATCCCCGTGTCGCGGATGCTGGAGGGCGAGCTGGAGAAGCTGCTCCGCATCGAGGACCGCCTCCGCCAGCGTGTCGTGGGGCAGGAGGAGGCGCTGATCCTCGTCGCCAACGCGGTCCGGCGCTCTCGCGCCGGGCTGGGCGATCCGCGGCGGCCCATCGGCTCGTTCCTCTTCATGGGACCCACCGGCGTCGGCAAGACCGAGCTGGCCCGCGCGCTGGCCGAGTTCCTGTTCGACGACGAGAAGGCCATGATCCGCATCGACATGTCGGAGTACATGGAGAAGCACTCGGTATCGCGCCTCATCGGCGCGCCTCCGGGCTACGTCGGCTACGACGAGGGCGGCCAGCTCACCGAGGCCATCCGCCGCCGGCCCTACGCGGTCATCCTCTTCGACGAGATCGAGAAGGCCCATCCCGACGTGTTCAACATCCTGCTCCAGGTGCTCGACGACGGGCGGCTCACCGACGGCAAGGGCCGCACGGTCGACTTCCGCAACACCGTGCTCATCATGACGAGCAACGTGGCCAGCGACCTCATCCAGGAGATGTCGCGGAGCGAGCGTGACAGCAAGGAGATGAAGGACCGGCTCATGGACGCCCTGCGCCGGACCTTCCGGCCCGAGTTCCTGAACCGCATCGACGAGATCGTCACCTTCCGCTCCCTGAGCCTCGAGGACATCCAGCGGATCGTGGACATCCAGCTCAAGGACCTCCAGAAGCGGCTGGCCGACCGCAAGATCACGATCGAGCTGACGCCCGAGGCCAAGAAGGTCCTCGCCGAGCGCGGCTACGACCCGGTCTTCGGAGCGCGGCCGCTCAAGCGCACGATCCAGCGCATGGTCGAGAACCCTCTGGCGCTGGAGATCCTGGCCGGGAAGTTCAAGGAGGGGGACCAGATCGTCGTGGACCTCTCCCGCGACCGGGAGACCTTCGCGTTCCGCAAGGAGGCGGCGGTCGCCCAGCCGGCCTGAGGACCGCCGCCTCCGGCGTTTGCCGCGCGTAGCGAAGCGTTTTCGTGCGCGGCGGACGGGAGGATTGTTCCGAGCGTCCGCCCTTGGTGACATCAGACGCGGAGCGGAGCGCGGCACATCCCGAACACGCGGCGGCGGTCGCGCAGCCGGCCTGAGGGCCGCCGCCTCCGGCGTTTGCCGCGCGCAGCGAAGCGTTTTCCTGCGCGGCGGACGGGAGGATTGATTCCGAGCGTCCGCCCTTGATGACATCAGACGCGGAGCGGAGCGCGGCACATCCC
>Ga0207684_10003230_pt1 | contig 16003 bp, 15 predicted proteins | sample KBSK5501metaG_FD_184342 | JGI IMG/M metagenome (GOLD analysis project Ga0207684, IMG submission 184342) | Corn, switchgrass and miscanthus rhizosphere microbial communities from Kellogg Biological Station, Michigan, USA - KBS K5-50-1 metaG... | ecosystem: Host-associated > Plants > Roots >...
ACCAGCAGCATCCAGTCGATGGAGAGCCACTGCGTCATGGCGGTCAGGCTTCCATCGTGTCATGCAGCGTCACGCCGCGTCATGGCTTCTTGCGCTTGACGGCCTTGAGCGCGCGAGGCGGGGCGGGCGGCGGGTCCGTCACGGCGATGCCGCTGGCGACGTAGGTGACCCCATGCAGGGCCAGGTAGTCGCGGATCAGTTGCCGCACGACCTGCGACGGCGTGCGGTCCTGCTGTGCGCAGAGCTGCTCGAACGCGGCCTTCTTGTTCGGATCGATGAGCAGCGTCAGCCGTGCAGTCTTCAGCTCCATCGGGCCCTCGGCATGCTAATTGGATGATGACTCCCGGCACATCCTACCCGACGGTGTGCGATTGATGAAGGCGCCGATTCCCTATGCCGATGCCCCACGGGCCTCTATGGCCGCTGCTGGTCCTTCAGCGCCGAGGCGATCAGCGCGAAGGCCGCCAGCAGCTGGTCGGCCGCCGCCGCGTCCAGGCCCTTGGGGCGCCGCACCGCACTGATCCCTTTGCGAACCAGCGCCTGGCCCTTGCGGGCGAAGATGATGCTGTTGCTCAGCTCGCCGTCGTCGACCACGAGGACCGCGTCGCCGAAACTGCGGCGGATGCGCTCGACGTGGAGCTCGTAGTGCGTGTGCCCGTAATGAAGGTTGGTGACCATGAGGCCGCCCGGCTGCAGCGACGCGTGGCAATCGTCGTAGAAGCGCTGCGATGACAGGCGCGCCGGCTGCCCGTGGTTGTCGAACCCGTCGACCAGCAGCACATCGAGCAGCGTGGGACGGTGGCGTACAAAATGCGCACCGTCGCCGCGGATCACGCTGAAGCGCTCGTCGTCGCGCGGCACGTGGAACTCGTCGCGCAACGCGATCACGTGCGGATTGATCTCGACCACCTGCAGCGTCGCGCGCGGCAGGTAGCGATGGCAGAACTTGGCGAGCGAGCCGCCGCCGAGCCCGATCATCGCGATGTTCGCCGGATCGGGGTTGAACAGCAGGAAGCCCATCATCGTCCGCGTGTACTCCAGGCTCAACGCGTGCGGATCGTTCAGCTGCATGCGGCTCTGGATCTCGCCGATCGAGAAGTGCAGCGCCTTCTCGCTCAGGCTCTCGTAGACGAAGGGCTTGACGTGGCGGGCGGATTCGAGGGTGTCGGGCATCGGGTCGTGTCAGCGGATCAACGGAGTCGCAACGCAGTCGTCACGGGTCGGGTTCGGCGGTCAGCTCGCGGTCAGCTCGGAATGCCCAGCACATCCAGCACGCCGCAGACGAATGTCAGCGGGTGGGGCGGGCATCCGGGCACGTAGAGTGTCGGCGCGAAGCGGTCCAGGAAGCCGCGATCGAGAGCCGTCGAGCCCTCGAACGGGCTGCCGGAGATGGCGCACGCGCCCACCGCGATCACGAGTTTGGGGTCCGGCATGCCGTCCCAGCACAGCTGCAAGGCTTCGACCATGTTGCGCGTGATGGCGCCTGTCAGCACCAGTCCGTCGGCATGCCGCGGCGACGCGACGATGTCGATGCCGTAGCGGCCGATGTCGAAGTTGACATTGGTCAGCGCATTGACTTCGAGCTCGCAGCCGTTGCATCCGCCGGCCGAAACCGAGCGCAGCTTCAGCGAACGGCCGAAGCGCTTGCGCAGCGCCGCGGACACCTCGATCGGGTCGACATCGGGCCGCGGCTGGCTCACCACCAGCGCGCGGCGGTCGGTGGCCGCGAGCCGGAAGTCGTTGGTGAACGAGATCCGGCCGCTAGGGCACGCCGGCTCGCAGTCGCCGCACAGCACGCAGCGGCCCAGGTCGATGGCAACCGGGTCCAGCGTGATCGCGGCCGTCGGGCACGACGCGACGCAGGCATCGCAGCCCGCCGCGCAGTCGCCTGCGCCGATCACGGGCTTGCCGCGGAATCCCACAGGGTCGGCCTTGCGCGGGTCGGGGATGTATTGAGTCCCTTGCGAGACCCTGACGGCGATGGACTTGAACATCGGTGTTTCCTGGGCCCTGGCTCTTGAGGTGTCAGAGGTCGTTCCCGCAATAGGACAGGTCGAAGCTCTTGTTGCAGATCGGGAAGTCCGAGATCTCGTTGTCGCGCAGCGCGAGCGCGAGGCCGAACCAGTTCAGCAGCGACGGGTCCTGCACCTTGTAGTGGATCAGGCGTCCGTCGGCCCCGGTCTCCAGCGCTTGCACGACCGGCCCGCGAAAACCGTCGCGCACCGAGACGCACAGCGTGTCGGGCTGCAGCGTCTTCACGGGCAGCGGCTCGCCGCACACCAGATCGAGCGCCGGCGCTTCGAGCACCTGCCGCAACCAGCGCAGCGACTCGTCGATCTCGCGCATGCGCAGGGCCATGCGGGCCCAGCAGTCGCCGCCTTCTTCGGTCAGCAGTGCGACGGGGTGAGCGCCGTACAGCCGTCCCGCAAGGCTGGTGCGCGTATCGACGACGACGCCGCTCGCGCGGGCCGCCAGGCCCGTGAGGCCGATGTCGTGCGCGGCCTTGCGGCTGAGCGCGCCCACGCCGACGAAACGGGACCGCACGCTGCGCGCGCTCAGCATCAGGTCGTTGACTTGCGCGAAGTCCTTCGAGAAGGACGCGAGCGTGGCGAGCAGGTCCTGCCGCAATGCCGAGGTCAGGCCCGCGCGCACGCCGCCGGGGCGCAGCCAGCCACGGCCGAAGCGGCTGCCGCACACGCGCATCGTCGCGTTGATGATCGCGGTGCGCAGCCGGCCGTAGGTGGCGCCGCCTTGCAGGAAGGCGATGTCGGTCGCGAGCCCGGTCAACGCCGCGAGGTGCATCGCCACGCGTTCGAGTTCGAGCGCCGCCGCGCGCACGAGCTCCACCTCGACGCCGACCGGCGTGCCGGACAGCGCCTCGACCGCCGCGCAGTAGCCCCATGCGTAGGCGATGCTCGTGTCGCCGGCGATGGATTCGATCGACGAGGCCAGCGCCAGTGGCGGCCGCTGCAGCAGCAGCGCTTCGATGCCGCGGTGCTGGTAGCCGAGCTGGATCTCCAGATGGTGGACCACCTCGCCGTGGCACATGAAGCGAAAGTGGCCGGGCTCGATCACGCTGGCGTGGATCGGGCCCACGCCGACTTCGTGGACCTCCGGCCCGCGCACCGCGAAGAACGGGTGCTCGCGGATGCGCTGCTGGCGCGCGCCTTCGTAGCGCACCGGCTTGAGCCACGGATGGCCCGCGGGCTCGAGGCCGGTCTGCTCCCACAGTTCGCGCTCGAACATCTGGGCGGCCGGATGCCCGGCGGTCAACGACGGGTAGGCCTCGTGCCGGCTTGCACGGCCACGCGACACGGTCATGCGGCCATCGTGACCTTGCAGCACGGCCGTGGTGATCACCGCGCCATCGGCATCGGGACGGCCGAACAGCGTGACCAGGCGGTCGCCTGCGTCCAGCGCCTGCGCACACGCGCCGGCCCATTCGGCGAGGCCGGCTGGGGGCAACTCGTGCGTCGCCGCGATGACGACCGGTTCGACCAGCCCCATCACTGGCCCCCGATCGACTGCGCCACCTGCACCAGCAGCTGGCTGATCGGCGCCGGCGTGTAGACGCCCAGCAGGACCAGCGCCCCGACGAAGCCGAGCTTGGGCAGCGCCGCCACCCAGGTCTCGCGGACGGCAGGGCCTTGCCGTTCGGACGGGCCCCACAGCATCGGGAAGATCGAGCGGCCGGTGGCGACGAAGATGATCGTCAACATCGTGCACATCAGCGTGAAGGCGATCAGGTTGCCGGACTGCACGATGCCCGAGAGGATCAGCATCTCGGCCATGAAGCTGCCGAACGGCGGAAAGCCCAGCAGCGCGAACGTGCCCACCGCGAACAGCAGCCCGGTGAACGGCATCACGCGGATCACGCCGCTCAGCGACGCGACCGCGTTCGTGCCGTAGACCGCACGCAGCCGCCCGGCGGTCAGGAACAGCAGCGCTTTCACGAAGGCGTTGCTGACGATGTAGAGCACCACGCCGTAGGCGGCCGCCTTGCCCACCGACAGCCCGATCGCGATCACGCCCGACGAGCTCACGCAGGCATAGGCGATCAGGCGCTTGTAGTTGCGCGACGCCATGATCTGGATCGCGGCGACCGTCAGCGACAGGCAGCCCATGATGAGCAGCTCGTGCGAGACGAAGCCGCCGTCGTCGACGCGGAACGCCTGCAAGATGCGGAACACCGCGACGACGCTGATGTTGAACTGCACGGCTGCCAGCAGCGCGCTGGTGCTGGTCGGCGCCCCTTCGTAGGTGGCGGGCAGCCAGCCGTACAGCGGCGCCAGCCCCAGCTTGCTGCCCAGCCCGAACAGCATCAGCGCGAGGCCGAGGCGCTGCCAGCTGTCGCCGCCGGGCGGCAGCATCGAGGCGAGCCGGTCGAGCGCGAAGTTGATCTCCAGGCCGTTCAGGTGCGCGCTGCGCGTGAGGCACATGAAGCCCAGGAAGGTCAGCGCCAGCGACATGGCCGAGAACAGCAGGTAGTTCCAGGCCACGCGCCGCGGCGCGGCCGCGTCGCCGAGCGCCACCAGCGGCGCGGCGCACAGCGTGGTGAGCTCGATGCAGACCCACAGCACGAGCAGGTAATTCGACATCACGCCCAGGTTCATCGCGGCCATGAACGCGAGCGACAGCGCCGCGCGCGGCAGCATGCTGTGCGCCAGCGTCCGCGACGTGCTGACGCGCGACGACATGTAGACGCTGATGCCGAGGAAGACCGCATTGATCACGAGCAGGAACAGCATCGAGGTCGCATCGAGCACGAAGTAGCGCTGCATGAAATACAGCGGTAGCGTGGTCAGCGGCGTGCCGACGAAGACGGCGATGCAGATGCCGAGATTGGTCAACGCAACCGCCACCAGCGTCGGGCCGACCCAGCCGTGGCGAACGATGGTGGCGGTGGCCGCGGCGCTTTCGGCGGTGGCGTTTTCCGCGGCAGCGGGCAGGGCCGGCACGGCAGGCGAAACTCTGCTCATGGCGTCTCCTCGCGCGTCGCCGGCGCGATGCCGGCCGCAAGCGCATCGGGCGACCCGATCAGCCGGCTGCCGACGGCGACGGTGGCCAGGTACGCCAGCGTCAGCGCGGCGTGAACCGGCAGCGGCCAGGGCTCGGGCAGCAGCGACTCGAACACCGCGATCGCGTTCTCCATGTACAGCAGCGCCACCAGCTGGGCCGGCGGCGAATCGTTGGTCGACAGCAGCAGCAGCGCGATCGCGACCATCGCGCCGACAGCGCCGAGCGCGAGCGCGCCCACGTCGGCCATCGCTGCGCCGCCGAACTCGAATGCCAGCACGATCAGCGCGATGCCGATGGCCCAGGCGAACAGGTTGGAGGGCATCAGGTCCAGGTTCGGCTCGTGGCGACCGAGGATCGCCCGGCGCAGCAGCATCGGCACGACCACCGCGCGCACGGCGATGACCTCGGCCAGCACGACCAGCGCATGCGGCGACAGCGATTCGTGGTGCACGATGCCGTTCCACCCGAGCGCCACGGCTTGCAGCGAGAGCCACACCGGCGCCGAGCGGACCTTGCCGAAGAAGACCGGCATCACCGCGGCCAGCAGGAAGAGGATCAGCGGCAGCCGCATCAGAGCCCTCCGACGACGCTGCCGGCGGCCGCCAGGCACAACGCCGCGACGGCCGAGGCCAGCATCAGGTACCGCGGCACCAGCCGCATGCGCAGCCGCGCCGTCAGCGACTCGACGCAGCCGACCGCCGCCGCCACGGCGGCCATGAGCGCGAGCGACGCCAGCGTGGCGTAAAGCGGCGCTCGGGCCGGATCGAACGGGTTGAGCAGCGCCGCGATCAGCCCGGCATAGATCGTCATCTTCAGCGCGCCGGCGTACTGCATCGCCGCGAGCTCGGGGCCGCTGTGGTCGAGGATCATGACCTCGTGGACCATCGTCAGCTCCAGATGCGTCAGCGGGTCGTCCACCGGCACGCGCGAGGCCTCGGCCTGCAGCAGGATGAACAGCACCGCGGCGGCCGGCGCGGCCAGCCAGCGGAACGAGTCGGCGTGATGCAGCTCGCCGATCAGCGCGGCGAAGCTGCTGTGGCCCGTGGCCATGCCGGCCGCGCCGATCAGCAGGAACAGCGCCGGCTCGACGAAGGCCGTGAACGAGGCCTCGCGGGCCGCGCCCATGCCTTCGAAAGAACTGCCGACATCCATCGCCGACAACATCAGGAAGATGCGGGCCAGCCCCAGCGTGTAGGCAAACAGGATGAAATCGTGGCTGAACTGCAGCGGCGCGAAGCTGCCGAGAATCGGCGCGATCATCGCGGCCAGCCATGACCCGGCGAGCACCACATAGGCGCCGGCGCGAAACAGCGGCGTCGAGACCGCGCTGTAGACCGGGCGCTTGCGCACGAGCCGCAGCAAGTCCCAGCCGGACTGCAGCAGCGGCGGCCCCTTGCGGCCGGCCCACAGCGACTTGGTGCGGTTCACGAGGCCGACCATCACGATCGGCATCGCCAGCGCGACGAGCAGATGCAGGAGCACAAGGCCCAGGCCGGCGTTCACCGCAGCGGCCCTCCGGCCAGCACGACCAGCCCTGCGATGACGACGATGGCCGCGAGCGCGGCCGCGAACGCGAAGCGCGGGTCGTCTTCACGCAGCCGGCCGGACAAGTCGCTCGCCGAATTGTCGCCATGGCCGATCACCGAGAACAGCCGCCGCTCCACCGCATCGACGCAGTCGGTGATGAGGTAGGCGTCGTCCGGGAAGTAGCCGGTCGGCGCCTTCTGCCGGCGCAGCAGCACCATCACCACGCGAAAGCGCGCGCTGAAGTCCGTCGAGAAGCTCGAGCCCGTGTACTGCATCCGCGCATTCGGCGCGCCGTAGCCGCAGCCCCAGGTGACGTGGCGGGCCCGCACGCGAGTCCGGCGCGATCGCAGCCACAGCATGAGCGCGACAGTCGCGGCGAGCGCGCCCGAGATCATGCCGATGCGCGACAGCGTCTGGCCGATGCCGGCCAGCACCGGCGCCTTCGGGCCGGGCAGCAGCGCCAGTGCGATCTCGGTCGGCCCTTCGACGAGCATCAGCCCCAGCACCGGCACGACGCCCAGCACGACGACCGCCAGCCCGTGCAGCCCCATCGGCAGCAGCATCCAGCGGCTCACCTCGGTGGGTGCGGCCACATCGGCATCGCGCGGCGAGCCGAGGAACACGATGCCGAAGGCCCGCGTGATGCTCAGCGCCGACACCGCGCCGACGAACGCGAGCAGTGCGCCCGCGACGCACAGCGCGACCTTGGCGGACGCCGGCATCGCGGCGCCGCTGAACAGGCCCGAATAGATCACGAACTCGCTGGTAAAACCGTTCAGCGGCGGCAGGGCCGAGATCGCGACGCCGCCGACGATGAAGCTCAGCGCCGTCCACGGCATCAGGCGCGACAGGCCGCCGAGCTTTTCGATGTTGACCGTGTGCGTGGCCTGGTAGACCGCGCCCGCGGCGTAGAACAGCTGGCACTTGAAGAAGGCGTGGTTCAGCACGTGCAGCAGCCCGCCGGCGAAGCCGATCGCCGCGAGCGCCGGGTTGCCCCAGGTCAGCCCCAGGCAGCCGACGCCGAAGCCGATGCCGGCAATGCCCACGTTCTCGGTCGACGAGTAGCCGAGCAGTCGCTTCAGGTCGCGCTGCCCCACGGTGTACAGCGCGCCGACGACGGCCGAACAGGCCGAGAAGGCGATCAGGAACCAGCCCATCCATTCATCGGGCGTGCCGATCAGCCAGACGAATCGCACGAGCGCGTACAGCCCCGCCTTGTGGATGACGCCGGACATCAGCGCCGACACGTGCGCCGGTGCCGCGGCATGCGCGCGCGGCAGCCAGGAGTGGAACGGGAAGAACGCCGCCTTCAAGCCGAAGCTCGTGACGAGCAGCAGGAAGACGAGGTCGCGCTCCGACCCGGGGTTGTGCCTCAACCAGTCGCCGAAAGTGCCGAGCTCCCACGACCCCGAGTGCGTGTACAGGATCATGAAAGCGGCGACGAGGAAGATCAGCCCGACGTGCGTCGACACGAGGTAGTTGAACCCCGCGAACCGCACCTTCTGGTTGGTGTAGTCCCAGATCACGACCAGCCAGGCGGCCAGCGCGGCGATCTCCCAGCCGAGCAGGAAGACCAGCGCGTGGTCGGCGGTGTAGACCAGCACGAACGACAGCGCGGTCAGGTTGAGCAGCGCGTAGTGCACGCCCAAATGCCGCACGCCCGAATGCCGCGTGCCCAGCTGCCGCGTGCCCAGGTGCCGCGCGCCCAGGTGCCGTGGCGCGGCCCAGAACGCTCGCAGGTAGCCGACCCCGTAGACGCTGCCCAGCAAGGTCATCGGCAGCGACCAGGCCAGGAAGAACGCGCCCAGCGCATCGAGCCGCATGCGCAGCGTGCCCACCGGGTAGGCCCACGCGAGCTCGCCCACCAGGGGCGGCCCGCCGAACAGGACCGGCGCGATCGTGACCCAGACCAGCCCGGTCGCGACGACCTGAGACGCGATGCCGATGCCGGCGCGCACGCCGTTGCGCAGCGGCAGCAGGCACGCGAGCGCGCCCAACAGCAACACCAGGACCGCCGAGATGAGGCCGCTCATGCAGAGCGTTGAGAACAGGGCACGAGACTGGCTCCGGAAGGCGCTTGCCGTGGGACCGAAGTCCTATTGAATGATACTCCTATGATAATAGAAGTGACATACGGAGAGCCCATGGAACTCAAGACGGCGCGCCTGACGGTGCTGGTCGATCCCGCGAAGAAGAAGGCCTTCGAGGCCTTGTGCGCCAGCCAGGACGTGACGCCGTCCCAGGTGGTCCGGCGGCTGATCCGCGACTACCTCGCGCACCACGGGGCCAGCTTCGTCCCGAGCGGGTTGGACGAGGCACAGGCGCTGGCGCCCCGCGCCTGACCATGCCCGGGCCGTCACGCGGCGGCGACGAGGCTCAGCCCTGCGGCCAGAGCCTTCGGCTGCCGCCGCGCCGCCGGTCCGCCTGGACGTCGGTCGCGAACTGCGTGTTCAGTTCCGTCGCGCGCGCCATCAGCCTTTGCAGCGCGCCCTCGAGCGTCGCCAGGGTGGCATCGTCGAGCGTGGCCATCAGCTCATGGTTGATCCTGGCGACCTGTTCGAACAGTTCGTCGTACATGCGGCGCCCGGCATCGGTCAGCGATACCTTGGCGCGCCGCGAATCGGCCGCGAGCACGTCCCGGCTCGCGAGGCCTTTCACGACCAGCTTGCCGATGGCTCGGGATGTGCGGGCGCGGTCCAGGCCGCCACGCTCCGCCAGCGCCGACGGCGACAAGGGGCCGTCCAGGGCGAGCAGGCCCAGTAGGCGCCATTCGCGGCGTGCCACGCCGTAGCGACCCTCGCACAGGCGGATCACCGGCGCCCCGCTGAGGGCCAGCAGCCGCGCCAGCCGGTAGTTCAGCAGATCGTTCACGTCGCATGGCACGCGCAGGCTCATGGGTCGCCAGGGTCAACACTGACCAACGTTGACTGGAACCAGGTTCGCAGCGAACCGGCGGTGTCGTCTTCGGCGCCGTCGCGTCATTCGAGTTTCAGACCGATCGCCTTGACCAGCGCGCCGAAGCGCTCGCGCTCCTTGTCGTGCTGCGCGATGAATTCTTCGCGGCGCATCGCCGCGGGTTCGGCGCCCAGGCCCTCGATCGCCGCGACGACCGTGCCTTGCTGCAGCGCCTTGTTGATCTCATCGTGGACGCGGCCGACGATCTCGGCCGGCGTCCCCGCGGGCGCGTAGACGCCGAACAGCGTATCGGCGTCGAACCCCGGCAGCCCGCTCTCCGACAGCGTGGGGACGTTCGGAAGCTGCCGAGAACGTTTGGCACTGCCCACCGCCAGCAGCTTGAGTCTGCCCTCCTTGACATGCTTCAGCCCGGGGCCGGGGTCGAACCAGAAGTCCAGCTGCCCGCCCAGCAGATCGGTCAGCGCCGGCCCGGCGCCCTTGTACGGCACGTGCGTCGCGTCGACCTTGGCCATGCGCTTGAACAGCTCGCCCGCCAGGTGCGGCGAGCTGCCGTGTCCCGGCGACCCGAAACTCAGCTTGCCGGGGTTGGCCTTCAAGTAGGCGATGAACTCCTGCACGTTGCCGGCCGGGACGCGCGGGTTCGTCTCCAGGTACACCAGCACGCGTGCCACCGAGGCGACCGGCGTCAGATCCTTCTCCGGGTCGAACGACATCTTCGTGTAGATCAGCGGATTGATCGTGATCGCGCCGCCCGAGCTGAGCAGCAGCGTGTAGCCGTCGTTCGGCGACTTGGCGACTTCGGCGCCGCCGATGTTGCCGCCCGCACCGGGCTTGTTGTCGACGACGATCGGCTGCTTCAGCGCCTGCGCCAGCTGCGGCGCGATGGCACGCGCGATGACGTCGGCCGCGCCGCCGGGCGCGAAGTTGACGACCAGGCGGATCGGCTTGGCCGGCCAGTCCTGCGCCGATGCGATGCCGGCGCAAAAGAGGCTGGCAGACAGTGCGAGGCCGAAGCGGCGCAAGGGTCCCCTGAAATTCATGCAAGTCTCCGGTGGTTGGAATGGGGTCAGAACGGGTATGGGCGCGGTTTCGTCTGCACCGTGATCCAGCGCAGGTCGGTGAACTCCGCGACGCCGGCCTTGCCACCGAAGCGGCCGATGCCGCTGCCTTTGACACCGCCGAACGGCATCTGCGCCTCGTCGTGCACGGTGGGGCCGTTGACGTGGCAGATGCCCGATTCGATGCGCCGCGCGACGTTCATCGCACGCGCCACGTCGCGCGAGAACACGGCTGCCGACAGGCCGTATTCGTTGTCGTTGGCGCAGGCGATCGCGGCCTCCTCGCCGTCGACGCGGACGATGCCCTTCACCGGACCGAACGACTCTTCACCGTAGATTTTCATCGCCGGGGTGACGTGGTCGAGCAGCGTCGCGGGCATCAGCGTCGAGTCGGCCTTGCCGCCGCAGACGAGCTTGGCGCCCTTCGCGAGCGCGTCGTCGATCAGCTGGTTGCAGCGCGCGACGGTGGCGATGTCGACAACGGATCCGAGCACCACATCGCCTTTGCGCGGGTCGCCGAGCCGCAGGCTCTTCGCTTTCGCGGCGAGGCGGGCGACGAACTCGTCGGCGACTCGGTCGTCGACGACGAGTCGTTCGGTGGACATGCAGATCTGTCCCGAGTTCGCGAACGCGCCGAATGCCGCTGCCGCGACCGCGGCGTCCAGGTCGGCATCGTCCAGCACGATCAGCGGCGCCTTGCCGCCCAGTTCGAGCACGGCCGGCTTCATGTGACGTGCGCAAGCCGCGGCGATGATCTTGCCCACACGCGTCGACCCGGTGAAGTTGACGCGCCGCACGGCGGGGTGCGCGATCATCGCGTCGACGACGGCCGCGGCATCTGCCGGCGCGTTCGTCACGAAGTTGACGACGCCCTTCGGGAAGCCCGCTTCCTGCAGCGCATCGACGATCAGGCCGTGCGTCGCCGGGCACAGCTCCGAACCCTTCAGCACCACCGTGTTGCCGCAGGCGAGCGGCGTGGCCAGCGCGCGCACGCCGAGAATGACCGGTGCATTCCACGGCGCCATCGCGAGCACCACGCCGGCGGCCTGGCGCACGCCCATCGCGAGGCTGCCGGGGACGTCCGATGGAATCAGTTCGCCGCTGATCTGGGTCGTCAGCGCCGCGGCTTCGAGCAGGATGCCCGCGGCCAAGTGCACGTTGAAGCCGGCCCACAGGCCCGAGCCTCCGGTCTCGGCGGCGATCGCCGCGGCGAACGCGTCGCCCTTGGCCTCGAGCGCCTGCGCTGCTTTCATCAGCAGCGCGCGGCGTTCGCCCGGGCCGGTGGCCGACCAGGCGGGAAATGCCGTCGCCGCTGCTTCGACCGCCGCGGCGGCGTCGGCGACAGTCGCTGCCGGCGCCCGGGTCGCGACGCTGCCGTCGAGCGGGTTGCGGCGCTCGAACGTGGCACCGCTGCCGGACGGCCTGCGCTCGCCGTCGATCATCAGGGAAATGGTGTTCATCTATGTCGTTCGATCAAGAGCTGCATGGCTGTTCCTCGCCGTGCGGCGATCAGGCGACCTCGACTTCGACGACGACAGGCGCCGTCGAGCGCAGCGCTTGCTGCAGCGCCGGGCGCAACGCGTCGGCATGCGCTACGCGCACCCCGTCGCAGCCCTGGCCCCGCGCCAGCGCGACGAAGTCGATGCCGGGCAATGCGGTGCCGGCAACCTGGGCGCCCGGTTCGTAGCCGAACACGGGCGCGAATTCCTGCAGCGCGGCGTAACGCCGGTTCTTCAGGATCACGAACGCGATCGGCAGCTTCAGCTGGGCGGCGCTCCACAGCGCCTGGATCGAGTACATGCAGGAGCCGTCGCCCATCAGCCCGATCACCTTCCTGCCGGGCTTGCCGAGCGCGATGCCCACCGCCGCCGGCATGCCATGCCCCAGCCCGCCGCTGCACATCGTGTAGAAGGTCTCGGTGCGCAGGATGGGCAGGTGGCTCTGCATCACCGGGCGCGAACTCGGCGCCTCCTCGACGATGATGTGGTCGGGGTCGCGCATCTCGGCCAGCGTCTGCAGCACGTACGCCACCGACATCCGCTCGCCTGCCGCCGGCGGCTCGGCCCGTGCGCCGCGCGCGCGCGGCGCCGGCAATGGGCGCGGTATCGGCGCAGGCCGCGCGAGCAGGTCTTGGAGGCCGAGCCGGATGCTGCCGACCGCCGCGGTGCCCACCGGCGCCCACGCCGCGATGGTCGGGTCGTCGATGAGCTGCACCAGTGCCGCGCCGGCCGGCAGGTGCGCTCCGCTGCCTTCGACGTGATAGGTGAATGCCGGTGCGCCGATCGCAAAGACGAGATCGTGGCCTTCGAGGCCCTTGACGATCGCCTCGCGCATGGCCGGCAGGAATCCGGCGAACAGCCGGTGGTCCTCCGGAAAGCCGCAACGCCCCGACATCGGCGCGACGTAGACGCGTGCCCCGTGCCGCTGCGCGAGCGCGACGGCCTCGTCCCACGCACCGCTGCGGTCGACCGCAGCGCCGATCACGAACGCCGGCCGCTCGCTCGCATCGAGCGCGTCGCCGATGCGCGCCAGGACTTGCGGCTCGGGGCGGCTGCCCGTGCTGACGACGCGCGGCTGCACTCGTTCGGTCTCGCGGTCCCAGTCGTCGGCGGGAATCGACAGCAGCACGGGGCCGCGCGGCTCCTGCATCGCGACGTAGTAGGCGCGTGCGATTGCCAACGGAACGTCTTGCGCGCGCGCCGGCTCGCAGCTCCACTTCACGTAGGGCTTCGGCAGCTCGGTCGCCTGGTTCGAGTACAGGAACGGATCGAACGGCAGGATGGCGCGCGCCTGCTGGCCGGCGGTGATGACCAGCGGCGTGCGGTTCTTGTGCGCGGTGAAGATGTTGCCCATCGCGTGGCCGACGCCCGCCGCCGAGTGCAGGTTCACGAAGGCCGCGTTGCGCGTGGCCTGTGCGTAGCCGTCGGCCATGCCGACGACCACCGACTCCTGCAGCCCGAGCACGTAGCGAAAGTCGGCCGGAAAGTCGCGGAACAGCGGCAGCTCGGTCGAGCCCGGGTTGCCGAACACCGTGGTCATGCCGAAGTCGCGCATCAGCTCGATGGCGGCTTCGCGCACGGTGGGTGCCGGGCGGTGGGGGGTGGTGGGTTCCATGGGTGCGCCTTCAGACGAATCCCGTCAGTATCCGGACCTGCCGCCCATACGACAATTCGATGAGCGTTCTAAGTCTTATCCACGTCATGAATATCAACGAGCTCGACATGAACCTGCTGCGGGTCTTCGACGCGGTCTATCGCGCTCGCAACGTCAGCCGCGCGGCGGAGTCGCTCGGGCTGTCGCAGCCGGCCACCAGCCAGGCCTTGACGCGGCTGCGACTGCTGCTGAAGGACGCGCTGTTCATGCGCGCGCGCGGCGGCGTGTTGCCGACGCCGAAGGCGGACCTGTTGGCACAGGCGGTGCGGCTCGCCATCTCGACGGTCGAGGCTGCGCTCAACGAGGCCGATCGCTTCGACGCGGCGACATCGCGCAAGACGTTCCGCTTCCACCTGAGCGATATCGGCGAAGCGCGCTTCCTTCCGCCGTTGCTGGCCCGGCTGCAGCAGCTCGCCCCGGGCCTGAGGGTGCACAGCTTTCCGCTGCCGCACGACGACATCGCCGCGGCGCTGGATCGCGGCCAGCTCGACTTCGCGATCGGCTTCCTGCCGGCGGTGCGCGACACGCGCAGCGTCGTGCTGCTGCGCGATCGCTACATCGTGCTGGTGCGCGACGGGCATCCCGCGGTCGCACGCAAGAAGCTGCGCGCCGTCGGGTTGAACGAGCTGGCGCGGCTTCGCTTCGTGGCCGTGAGCTCGCATTCGGAGACGCTGCGCATCCTGCATCTGCTCAGGCTGGAAGACCGGCTGATGCTGACCGCCTCGCATTTCCTCGCGCTGCCGGCGATCGTGCGCAACACCGACCTCGGGGTCGTGATGCCGCTCGAGATCGCGCAAGGCTTCGCCGCCGGCGGCGGCTACGCGATCATCGAGCCGCGGCTGCCGCTGCGCGACTTCGGGGTGAGCCTGCATTGGAGCCAGCGCTACGAGGGAGATCCGGCGCAGATCTGGATGCGCAGCCTGCTGATCGAGCTGTTCAAAGGAACGCAGCCGGTCCGATGACGCGCGCCGCGCCGCGCCTAGAGACTTTCTCGCCAGTAGTCTGATTCCATCGGACTATCCTGCCCGCGTGGACGTTCGTGATGGCTTTGTCGATGCGGTGGGCAACACGCCGCTGATCAAGCTGCGCAGGGCTTCCGAGCTGACCGGCTGCACCATCCTCGGCAAGGCCGAGTTCATGAACCCCGGCGGGTCGGTCAAGGATCGCGCGGCGCTCTACATCGTGCTCGACGCCGAAGCGCGTGGCGAGTTGCAGCCGGGTGGCGTGATCGTCGAGGGCACGGCCGGCAACACCGGCATCGGCTTGGCGCTCGTGGGCAACAGCCGCGGCTACCGGACAGTGATCGTGATCCCGCAGACGCAGAGCCGGGAGAAGAAGGATGCGCTGCGACTGTGCGGCGCCGAGCTGCGCGAAGTGCCCGCGGTTCCGTACAGCGACCCGAACCACTACGTGCACGTGGCCGAGCGGCTCGCGCTCGAGCTCGCGAGCAGCGAGCCGCACGGCGTGCTCTATGCGAACCAGTGGGACAACCTGTCCAACCGCGACGGCCACGTGCGCTCGACCGGCCCGGAGATCTGGCGCCAGACGGACGGTCGCATCGACGCCTTCATCTGCTCGATCGGCACCGGCGGCACGCTGGCCGGCGTCGGCCTGTACCTGAAGCAACGCAAGCCGGGTGTGGTGATCGCGGCGGCCGATCCGATGGGCGCCGCGATGTACCACCACATCAAGCACGGCGAGCTGCGCGCCGAGGGCAGCTCCATCATGGAAGGCATCGGCCAGAGCCGCATCACGCGCAACCTGGACGGTGCGCCGATAGCCGATGCCTACCGCATCGCGGACGACGAGGCGCTGCCGGTGCTCTTCGATCTGCTGCGCGAGGAGGGGCTGTGTCTCGGCGGCTCCAGCGGCATCAACGTGGCCGGCGCGATCCATCTCGCGCGCGACCTCGGCCCGGGGCACACGATCGTGACGATCCTCGCCGACGCCGGTACGCGCTACCAGTCCAAGCTGTACAACCCGGCGTTCCTGCGCGAGAAGAACCTGCCGGTTCCGGCGTGGCTCGCGTGAGCCCACTTGATGGATTTTCTATCGTCTGATCGAAGACATCGTCGCTTTATCTTTTCTCATCCAGCGCCGAGACTCGCCGGATGCGAAGCAAGCTGTTCGTTCCGGGCTCGCGCCCCGAATTGTTTTCGAAGGCGCTGGCCGGTGAGGCCGATGCGCTGTCGTTCGACCTCGAAGACTCGGTGGTCGAGGCGCGCAAGGGCGAGGCCCGCGAGGCCGTTCGTGGCCTGTTGCGATCCGATGCGGCACGCGGCAACGGCAAGACGCTGATCGTGCGCGTGAACGCAGTGGGCTCGGCGCAC
>Ga0207684_10003233_pt1 | contig 15989 bp, 17 predicted proteins | sample KBSK5501metaG_FD_184342 | JGI IMG/M metagenome (GOLD analysis project Ga0207684, IMG submission 184342) | Corn, switchgrass and miscanthus rhizosphere microbial communities from Kellogg Biological Station, Michigan, USA - KBS K5-50-1 metaG... | ecosystem: Host-associated > Plants > Roots >...
AGGCGGCCACCCCCCGTCCGCCCATCCCTGTGCACCTGCCGACGGCCGGCGTGTGGCCCTGCGCCAGCCTGCCGGCCGTCAATGAGGACCAGCGTTGGAATCACGTCGTGGCCACCGTCGGCATCTGGAGTGTGAACGGCACGGTCGGCGCCCTCAGCTTCAAGCTCAATGCCAGGACGCTGTATGACCCAGCACTGGATCCGCCTTCGGACCTGACCATGTATCTGCGCTATGGAGCAGGGGCACTGGCCGTCGGCGGGCTCTTGATCGCCATCCCCTATCTGTTCGTGCGGCGCCGCGAGATCCTCGGCGGCAACAAGAAAGCCGCCTGACCCAAAGTCGGGAAACTTGGCTCTGGACGAGTCCTGAGACTGCCCATATAATCCGGGCAGTTCGATGAAGGGAAGCGGGCGGTATTCAGAAAGCGCCGACTTGGACGTTGCTTTTCTGATAACGCCGCTGTAGAGTCTTTTCCATGCTGGGGATTGGGGACGTTGGCAGCGCCGTGACCCAGCGGGTGAAAACCTTCGGCAAGAAAGACGTCTCCAAGCGTAAGAAGGCCTTCATCCTCGGCGGGTTCTGCGCGGCGCAGGTGCTCGACGTCACCACGACCCACATCGGGCTGGCGCAAGGACGGCAGGAGCTCAACGGCGCCGCCGCCTGGATCATCGCCCACAACGGCGAGCTGGCGGTCTATGCGATCAAGCTCACCCTGGTCGCGGGGCTCGTCGTCTTCCTGCTCTTCTTCGGGCGTCGCCGCCGGAGCCTCTGGAACGCCTACCTGATCGCGGCCTGGATCACGACCTTTGCCGTGATCAACAATCTTTACCGAATCCTGAGTTAGCACGAGAGCGAGCCCGCAGGGCGAGTCGCGCTTTCGCGCGTAAGCGCCGGTGCCGCATCATGAACTAACCGGCGGGTGCGTCGTCCAGCGGCCCATCGCGCACTCGGCCGAAATCACGAGGGCCTCGTGTGCGCGTACAGGCCGCATACGACGCCCGCCTGTTACGCCCGAAAGGGCGGCGCCCCGAGGGGCGCTAAAGACTAAATTGATCGCGTGATCCCTGCGGCTCTCAGCTTTGGCGAAGTGTTGACGCCGCTGTTTTTCTACGTCGTGATCGCGGCCTACATGGCCTTCGTGCTGGTCTCGGCCTGGCAGTTTTCGCGCCGTCCGGAGCCGGGTCGCTCGATGCGCTTCATCAATCTCACGCTCGTCCCCCTCGGCGTGCTGGTCGCGCTCGTCGGCGTGCTGGCGGCCAGTTTCAATGCCTTTTCGCACCAGGAGGGGACGCCGAGCACGATCTGGGCCATCGTCATGGTGGCGCTCGGCCTCGGCGGGTCGTCGCTGCTGCTCGCGTTCGAGGGCTTCGTCCTACGCAGTCGGGTGCGCTCCTCGAACGAGGAGCGGCGCGCGATTGGGTTGCGCAGCTTGAGCCTGATCGCGACCACCGTGCCGCTGGTCGTCCTCGGCCTGCTGTTCGTCGTGCTGGCGCTCCGAATTTCACTTTAGAATCGCCTATACTTGACTGGTCCGATCAACTATTGAGGGGACCTGAGTGCGAATGCGCTTGTCGATGAAGACGGAATACGGTGTCCGGGCGATCGTAGAACTGGCGGCCAACGCTGGGCGAGGCGCGCTGCAAAGCGGCGAGATCGCGCGGCGGCAGGTGATCCCGGGGCCGTTCCTTGACCAGGTGCTGATGACGCTGCGCCGCGCCGGCCTGGTGCAGTCGACGCGCGGCCCGCATGGCGGGCACGTGCTGGCCCGCAGTCCGGAAGACATCCGTCTCGATGAAGTGATCGCGTGTCTCGAGGGCGATGGCGTCAAGAGCCGCCAGCCGGATGGCGCTGAGGCAGGAGACAGCCGGGTGCTGGCGCACGTCACCGAGAAGGCCGAACAGGCCGCCCGCGATGTCTTCGCCTCACACACCCTGGCCGACTGCCTTCGCTTGCGCCGGACGCAGCCGCAGGTCTTTCACGGCATCTTTCATGCCGCGCCGGTCAGGCCGCGGAGCTCCTGATGCCTGAGGCGTCGCTCACCGCCGAACAACGACAACGCTACGCGCGCCATCTCGCGCTGGCCGAGATCGGGCCCGCCGGCCAGCGTCGCCTGCTGCGCTCGAGTGTGCTGATCGTGGGCGTTGGCGCGCTTGGCTCGCCGGCTGCCCTCTACCTGGCGGCCGCGGGCGTCGGTGCGATCGGTCTCGTAGACCACGACTACGTCCGCCTCTCGAACCTGCAGCGACAGGTGATCCATTCGACGGCCGGACTGAACCGTTCGAAGGTCGATGGCGCCGCCCGCACCGTCGGCGCGCTGAATCCTGAGGTCAAGGTGGACGCGATCGAGGCTACCGTTGACGAACACAACGCGATGGAGCTCCTCCAACGCTACGACGTCATCGTCGACGGCACAGACACATTCCATGCCCGCTACCTGCTCAGCGACGCCGCCTACCTCCTCCGCAAACCGCTGGTGCACGGCAGCATCTTCCGGATCGAGGGGCAGGTCACGGTCTTCGTGCCGGGTCGCGGCTGCTACCGGTGTCTCTATCCGGAACCGCCGCCGGCGGGCGCGATCGAAGAATCCGAACAGGTCGGGGTTCTGGCGCCGCTGCCGGGCATCATCGGCACCATCCAGGCCGCCGAGACCATCAAACAGATCACGCGCACCGGCGACCCATTGGTGAACCGTGTGCTGCTCCACGACACCATGGCGATGACCTTTCGCGAAGTGCGCTATCGACGCAATCCCGCGTGTCCGACCTGCGGCGACCGCCCCACCATCCAGTCGCTCGCCGATTACCGCGCCGTGGTCGGCGCGGAAGAGGGCCGCCGATGACTGCCGAGCGACACCATCGCCAGCGGATCCTGGCGGAGGTCGGCGAGGCGGGGCAGCAACGGCTCGAACGGGCCTCGGTCGCGATCGTTGGCCTCGGGGGTCTGGGTTCGCCCGTTGCCCTCTACCTGGCGGCGGCCGGCGTCGGACGGCTCGGACTGATCGACGACCAGCAGGTGGAGCTCTCGAATCTCAATCGGCAAATCCTCTTCGAGGACTGCGACGTGGGCCGACCGAAGGTCGAGGCCGCGGCCGGTCGATTGCTGATTCTCGACTCGGCCCTCCGGCTCGATGCTCGTAAGGAGAGCGTTGGCGCCTCGAACGTCGAGGCCATTGTTGCGGAATACGACGTGGTCGTCGATGCCACCGATTCCTTCGAGACGAAGTTCCTGCTGAACGACGCCGCTGTCCTGCTCCGCAAACCGCTGGTTCATGGCGCGGTCCTGCGGTGGGGTGGCCAGGCCACCACCGTGCTGCCGGACGGACCGTGCCTGCGGTGCCTTTTCCGAGAGCCGCCCGATCCGGCCGATATCGAGACCTGCGAGGAGGCCGGCATCATCGGCGCGGCAACCGGCGTCGTCGGCAGTGTGCAGGCGGAGGAGGCGCTCAAGGTCATCCTCAACGTCGGCATACCGCTGAGCGGCCGGATCTTTCAGCACGACGGTTTGCGCGGCGAGACTCGGATCACCGCGTTTCCGCGCGATCCCGACTGCCCGGTCTGCTCCCCGCGGGCGCGGATTACCGACCTCTCGCGTTATGCGCAACAGGTCTCGCCACGCGGTCACCTACGGAGCTGATGTCGACCACGGCGGAGATCGGCATCTTCGGCGGCTCTGGCTTCTACGAGTGGCTCGACGCGCCCGACGAGATCGAGATCGCAACGCCGTACGGCCCACCCAGCGGGTCGATCGCGCTGGCCGAGGTTGGCGGGCGCACGGTGGCGTTTCTGCCGCGCCACGGACCCAACCACGAGGTCTCCGCGCCCTTTGTCAACTATCGCGCCAACGTCTGGGCGATGCACGAGCTCGGCGTCACGCGGATCATCGGCCCGTCCGCCGTCGGTAGCCTGAAGCCGGAGCTGCACCCCGGCGACCTGGTGATCTGCGATCAATTCTTCGATCGGACTACCGGTCGCGCGGACACCTACTATCCGGGACCGGATGTCGTGCATGTCAGCGCCGCCGACCCGTATTGTCCGGAGCTACGCGAGCTGGCCTCACGCATCGCGCAACAGCGATCGCTGCGCTTTCAGCCCTCGGGAACCGTGGTCGTCGTGCAGGGCCCGCGCTTTTCGACACGAGCCGAGAGCCGGTGGTTCAGCCGGATGGGCTGGGACATCGTCGGCATGACGCAATATCCCGAGGTGATCCTGGCCCGCGAGCTCGAGATGTGCTACCTCAACCTCTCATTGGTGACCGACTACGATGCCGGACTCGAGGAAGCGCCCGAGGTGGCGGCGGTGCAGGCGCACGAGGTCATGCGGGTGCTGGCCGGCAACATCGGCCGCGTTCGCGACCTGCTGGCCGTCTTGATCCCGATCATCCCAACCACCCCGAGCTGCAACTGTCAGCACTCGCTCGAGGGTGCTCGGACGTGAGCCTAAAAAAGAAGAAAGGCCGAGATTGGGGTCTCGGCCTTCAAGGAAGGGGAAGCGGGGATCACGATATCGGTGGGGGTGTTAAGGACCAGTGAAGGGTCCGTAACGGCGCTGTCACGGGAGTGGACGGGGGCTCGATCGAGCGTCAGCTATAGTCCCCAGCAATGAGGGTGCTGATCACCGGCGGGGCCGGGTTCATCGGTCAGCGCACCGGCCAGCTCCTGCTCAAGCAGTCGCACCAGGTCACGATTCTCGACAACCTGTCGCCACCCGCGCACAACGGGCCGCCGGCGCTGCCGGCCGGGATGGAGCTGGTCGAGGGCGACGTCCGCAAGCGCGAGGACTGGGTGAAGGCGCTGAAGGACAACGAGGTCGTCCTCCACCTTGCGGACCACCATGACTATTTGCCGTCATTCAGCAAGCTGTTTCACATCAATGCGGTCGGCACGGCCATCCTGTTCGAGCTGCTGCTCGAGGGAAACACGTCGGTGCGGCGGATCGTGCTGGGATCGACGATCGCCGTCTACGGCGAGGGCAAGTATCGGTGCGGCAAGGACGGCGACGTTTACCCGCTGCCGCGCCGGGTCGACGTGCTGGAGCGCGGGGTTTGGGATCCGCCGTGCCCGATTTGCGGAGGCGCGGTCACACCGATGATCACCGACGAGTCAGTCACCCGGCCCACGAGCGCCTACGGTCTCAGCAAGCTCGCGCAGGAAGACCTGGTTCAGTTGCTCGGCGACCGCCACGGCATCGAGTGGGTCATCCTCCGTTACGGCGCCGTCCAGGGAAAGGGCCAGCCGTTTCAAAACGCGTACTACGGCGCGCTGCGCATCTTCGCGCTCCGCCTGGCGAACAACCAACCCCCGGCGCTGCTCGAGGACGGAAACCAGCTGCGCGATTTCGTCGACGTCGAGGATGTGGCGCGTGCCAACCTGGCGGCCATCAGCGGCCTCCCTCCGGGCGCCTACAACGTCGCCACCGGCCGGGCCCACGCGGTGATCGACCTCGCGCGCACCCTGGTGCGGATCGCTGAGCGGGACCTTACGCCGGAGACGCCGGGACGGTACCGGGTGGGCGATCCAAGACACGTGGTCCCGGACGTCAGCCGGCTGAAGGCGGCCGGATGGGAGGCGCAATCCGGCCTGGAGACGATGGTCCGCGAGTACTGGGAATGGCTGCAGCAGCAGCCCAACCTCGACACCTACTTCGAGGGCGCCGACCACCTGATGGAGCGCACGGGGACCGTCCGCGTGGCGCGATGAGCGGGGGACAACGGCGCCGCTACCCGATTCTCTACGCGGTCCAGCGGTGGAATGATGGCAAGTGGTTCTACGGTGGGTTTTTCATCATCCTGGTGGTGCTGACCACCATCAAGCTTTACCAGCACCAGCCGATCATTTCGTTCATCCCGGTCACGGTGCTTGACGGCGCAATCCTTGTGGCGTTCTGGCTGATCCCGCGGATCTCTTACGTCGAGGTATCGGATGACGGGCTTCGGATCCGCTACCTGCTGCATCACATCGAGCTGCCCTACACGGCACTGTCGCGGGTCCGCCGGCAACCGCTCGAGGTCGCCTTTCAGCCCGCGGAGCGCCGACGATTCGTCAACCGTTTCGTGCGGCGCCTGGCGCGGGGGCCTGCCGCCTACATCCGGCTCGACCGCCGGCAGGGCCACCTGATCGAATCCGCCGAGCGGCAACTCGGCCCACGTTTCGTTGCCGGTGCGGACATCGTCGTTCCGATCGTCGACGTGGATGACTTCGTGGCGCAAATAAAGGGCCGGCTGCGCGGCCAAGCGAGCTGATGCAGGCCGGACCAACCCTTACGGCTCCGACCGCATCCGAACGGCGAGGCTCGCGCGCCGCGTGGTGGCGCCTCGACGGCACCGACCTCTACTGGCTGATCGCCCTGACCGTGGTCGCAGGTATGCTCCGCTTCGCCAGCCCCATCTTCCTCGACATCTTTGCCCATCCCGGATCGGCCGCCCCCATCAGTGCCTGGGGGATCGGGCACAACTATCAGGATCCCTCGATTTCGGGGCTGGGCAAGCCGAACGACATCGCGCCCAACTCGCCGTTCATCTTCGACGAGCTGTACTTCGCCAACGATGCGCACAAGGACCTGCAGGGCCAGGACTACTTCGACCCCGAGCCGCCGCTCGCCAAGCTGCTGATCGCCGTCGGTATCAAGCTTTTCGGATTCAACTCCTTCGGCTGGCGCTTCATGCCGGCGCTCTTCGGCACGTCGCTGATTCCCCTGATGTACCTGCTCGCCCGGCAGCTATTGTCGGTGCGGTTCTTCGCGATCGCCGCCGGCGTGCTCACCGCCTTCGACGGCATGACCTTCGTCGAGGCGCGCACCGCCGTCATCGACATCATCCCCATCACCCTGGTGGTCCTCGCCTACCTCCTCTTTCATCTGCATCTCAACGCCGACGCGGTGTCTCGACGGCGCTGGATGATCGTGCTCACCGGCATCACGCTCGGCCTCGCCCTGGGCGCGAAGTGGACAACGCTGGCGGCCTATGGCGTCATCATCGTGGTCCTGGCATTTCGCCTGATCGTGCGCTGGACTCGCTACGACAGGGCCACCGCGGGCATCGCCCTGCTCAGCCTTTCCCTGTTGCCGGCGGTCTTTTACCTGCTGACCTTCATCCGCTACCTGACGATCACCCACGGGATCACCAATCTCGCGCTGCCGGCACTCGGCTTCGCGCCCTTCCACTTCAACCCCGGCGCGGCCTGGACCGAGATCGCGGAGTGGCACCGCCAGACCTGGCTCTACCACATCAATCTGAAGGCGGACCACATCTTCTACAGCCCCTGGTGGTCCTGGCCACTCGACTTCCGGCCGGTCGTCTATTACTACGCGGGTCAAGGTCTGGGCGTCGACCAATCCAGCGGCTCGACCCTGGTGGCGGAGATTTTCAACCTGGGTAATCCGCTGATCTGGTGGGCCGCGACCGTTTCATTGGCGGGGATCGCGATCGGGCTGCCGGCACTGATCCGCGACTACCGGTCGCGGCGCGAGCTCGATCCAGCCGAGGCGGCGCCACGCGATGCAGCGGGGCCAGTGGACCAGCGGCTGTACACCTCGATCTTCATCCTGGTCGCCTTCTTCGCGGCATGGCTGCCGCTCTCGCGCGTGCCCCGCGGGCTTTTTCTTTACCACATGCTCGGCGGGTTGCCGTCAATGTTCCTCGCCCTGGCGCTCGCGCTCACCTATCTGCGCACGCTGTCCGGTCATCTGCCGGGGATGGCGATCCGCTTCAACGGAGCGGTGCCCGCCTACGCCTACCTGGTGATGGTGATCGGCTTCTTCCTCTACTTCTATCCACTCTGGACCGGGCTGCCGCTGACCTCGGACGCGCTGAACAGCCACGTCTGGTTCGCACTCACCAAGCCGCTGCCCAACTGGTGCCTCTGCTACTGGACCTCCCCGGGTTAGCCCTCGTCGCCGCCGTTCTTGTGCTGGGGATCGGCCTGGCCCGCGGCGGGCCACCCTGGCTGACCTGGGGCGAGCGCGCCGTGATCGGCATCGTGCTGGCGGTCGTCGGGCTCACCTTGCTGGGCTACGTGCTCGCGCTGGTGATCGGCGTCACTGTGGGACTCGTCCTTCTGCTGGCAGTGGTCGGCCTTGCGGGCGGTGGCTTCCTTTTGTGGCGTCACCGGCGCAGATACTTTCTCCCCGCTGTTCCACGCCGGAGCGGGGCCCCTTTCGCGCAGCCCGCCACCGTCTCCATGGCCGTTGCCGTCGCGGTCGTCGCGCTGGCGATGGGGTATTTGTTCCTTCGCGCCGTGGATGTCACCCCCGCAGCCTGGCTGGCGCACTACAACAACACCTGGTCCGACTGGTCGTTCCACGCCAGCTATACGACGACCTTCGTTTACGGTCACAACCTGCCACCGCAGAACCCGATCTTCGCGGGGACGCCCTTCCGCTACACCTTTGCGCCCGACTTCGCCAGCGCGCTGCTGGTCGCGGGCGGTTGGAGCATCCCGGCGGCGCTCGCCTGGCCGAGCTGGGCGATGACCATGCTCGCGCTCAGCGGGCTCATCCTCTGGGCGCGCCGCCTGACCGGCGGTATCGGGGCCGGCGTGATCGCCGTGACGTTGACGTTGCTGGGCGGAGGCCTCGGATTCTGGGTCTTCTTCGGCGATGCGGCGCGGCTCGGGTTGATCAACACACTGGCAAATATCCCTCGGACCTACGACCGCTCCTGTCCGGACCTGACGTGCATCAGCCCGTCGTACAACATCCAGTGGTACAACCCCATCCTCTCTTACTACCTTCCGCAGCGATCGTTCGTCTTCGGCGCGGCGATCGTCATGGCAGTCCTGCTGCTCTTAACGCCACCGCTGCTGAGCACACCGTTCCTCCGGTGGCGCGAAACTATCACGACGATCCGAACGTCGTGGCGGCGCTGGACGATCAAGAGCGAAGCGGTCGCGTTCCTTACCGCCGGCGGCCTGACCGGCCTGCTGCCGTTTTTCCACGTGCACAGCCTGGTCGTGCTCGGCATCGTGACGGTGTGCTGGGCGCTCCTCTTCCCCAGGCCGGCGTGGCTGGGGTTTTTTGCCGTGATGGCGATCCTCGCCGTGCCCCGGCTGCTGATGGCGGTCCCGGGTGATCCCGGCGCGCCGCCGGATCACCAGTACCCGCGCTGGCTGGTCGGCTGGGTTTCCGGGGCAGACTTCCCGGCATGGTTCTGGATCAAGAACACGGGTCTGTTCTGGCCGCTGCTGCTACTTGCCCTGCTGAGCCCGCTGGCGCTACGCGGCCGGATCCGGCTGCTGATCGCACCCTTCGGCCTGGTATTCCTCGTGGCCAACCTGATCAAGTTCCAGCCATGGGATTGGGACAACAGCAAGCTGCTCGTCTTCTGGTACCTGGCGAGCGGGGTCGCCGTGGGGGCCCTGCTCGTGCGACTGGCGCGCGCGCACCTGGCTGGCGCCGTAGTCGCGGCCGCCATCTGGCTGAGCCTGGTCGCCTCCGGCGTGCTCTCGCTCCTCCAGTACCTGCCGCCCCAGGGCCCGGCGTACGTCTGGTTCACAACGGAGGAGGTGCAACTCGCCGAACAGGTGCGCCAGCAGACCCCACCAAAGGCGGTCTTCGTCACCGGGGAGCAACCGACCAATCCCATCGCCGACCTCGCGGGACGCTCGGTCTTGATGAGCTACCCGGGCTGGTTATGGAGTTACGGCATCAACTACACGCAGCGGGAGGCCGACCTGGCTCGCATCTACAACGGCGGTCCCCAGGCACTCAACCTGCTGCACCACTATCACGCCGATTATGTCGTGATCGGGCCGAACGAGACCAGCGTTTTGCATCCGAACGTTGACTACTTCAGGACCCAGTTCCGGCTGGTGCTCCACACCGCGAGTTACCAGATCTACGCCGTGCCGCCGGGCTAGAATGGCGGCGTGCTGACGCGCTTCCTGATTCACATCGTCGCCCTCCTCTTCGTCTTCTATTTCATCTGGCACATTCACTCGAGCATCCTCGGCGCGGCCATCATCATGGCCGTCATCCTGGCGCTGGTGAACGCCATCATCCGCCCGGTGCTGCTGATCCTCACCCTGCCTGTGACCATCGTGACATTGGGGTTGTTCGTCATCGTTCTCAACGCGCTGCTCTTCGCCCTTTCCTTCGCGGTCCTGCAGGGACTCTTGAACGTGCATTTCGACCTGACCTTCTTGCAGATCCTGATCGGCTACGTGATCTACGTCATCGTCAGTACCGTGCTGACGAACCTGATCCGCTAGGCTCAGGCTAGAGACAGGTCGCGGACGACCCGCGCGAGGTTGTCGCGCCAGATCGATTCCGGGGTCGGGGGCAGGATGTCGTCCCAGATCGCCGCAAAACTGCCGATCAATTGAGGAAAGCGCGCGGGCCGGGCCATGAACCACCAGTGGAGGTGCTCGCTGCCGTCTCCCCAGCGGCAGACATGCACCCGCCCAACGCCGTCGATCGACCGCACCGCGCGTTCGATGCGCGCCAGCAGGGTGCCAAGCTCGGCGGCCATTTCGTCGGGCAGGTCCCCCGGTTCTGCGTAGTGCGCGCGCGGGTCGAGCAGAAGAACCACCGGCATTCCCGAGGGCTGTCCGAGCGCCCGAAGTCGCCAGCGCTCCGTGGTCCAGATGAACGAACTGTCAGGAGCGGCACAGGCTCTGCAGTCGAGGCCGCCCTCACCCTGGCGTGCCGCGTCTTTCTCAGTCGGCGGCCGTAGTGTGCGCGGTCGCATGTCGCCTTCGAAGGGAAAGGTGTCCCATTCCTCCACCTTCGGCATCCGTAGCGCGTTGGCGGCACGCCGGTACAGCTCCTCGGGTGTTTCGGGCATGGGGCTATGGTAGTTTGGCTCGCAGGTGGAGTGGCCGGCGTCTTTCTATGCCCTCAAGCGTGGCGACGGCTGCGAGATGTGCCGACAGGGTCGCCCCGATGAGACACGGTGGGGCGTGCGGTTCTTCGCCGGTCGGGTGTCGGATGCATACCTGCAGCGAGCCAACATCCAGCGCGGTTACACGGTCGTCGTCTGGCGCGGTCGCCATGTCGCCGAGCCGACGGAACTCTCGGCAACCGATGCGTCTGCGTACTGGCTGGAGGTGCTTCGCGTCGCCCAGGCGCTCGAGACGCGGCTGAAGCCCGTGAAGATGAACTACAACGTGCTGGGCAATTCGCTGCCCCATCTGCACACGCATATCATCCCGCGCTACGCCGACGATCCCCGGCCGGGCTGGCCCTTTCCCTTTCCTGAACATGACCCACCGCCCATCGTCGACCAGGTTCTACAAGAAGACGTCGAGGCCCTGCGAACGCTGCTGACCTAGAAGGCCCAGTACCCGCGGCCGAAGGCGAGCCCGAAGACCATCAGGCTCACGAACGAGACCGCCATCATCCCAAGGTAGACCCATCGCTGGTTGATCCGTCCCACGAGGAGGAAGAGGGGATACATCGCGAGGAGATAGCGCGGGATGCTGAGCCAGAAGGGAAGGAAGGTCACCATCACGGTGAGCACCGTGGCATAGGCGGCGTCCGATGGTCGCAGCCGCAGCCAGCTGAGGATGGTCGTGGCATAGGCCGCGATCCCGCCGGCGGTCTCGCCGCCACCGACGGTCAGCTTCTCCCAGGGCACCCGCCAGCCGATGCCGCGGATGGCGTCGGCAAATCCCACCCAGGGCGCCGAGAGTGAATGCGACCAGTGCTGGCGTTGGACGCTGATGAAGGCGAACGCATCGCCGAGCACGAGCAGATTGGTGGCGAGATACGTCAAGAAGCCGAGCAGGATCAACGCCGGCGCGAGGATCGCCTGCCACACCTCGCGCAAGGCACGCCGCGCGTAAAAGAGCTCGATCACGAGCAACGGCAGCAGCGCGAGGCCGGTAAGGCGCGCGGCGGCGGCGAGACCGCCGAGCAGCCCCGCAAACAGCCAGCGCCGCCGTCGCGCCGCGAGCACCGCGCCGAAGGCGAGCGCGCAGAAGAGGGCTTCCGTGTAACCGACCAGTAGGAAGTAGGCGGTTGGAAAGACCAAGAAGAAGGCGGCCGCCCGAAAGGCGGCGTTCTCCCGCAGGTCCTGTCGAGCGAGCTCAAAGAGCAGGATGGCGGCGACGACGCCCGCGACATTGCTGATCAACAGGGCGGCGGTCCGGGCAGGAAGGCCGGTCGCGGCGATCGCACTGATCAAGGCCGGATAGAGGGGAAAGAAGGCGATCAGGTTGCGTGCATCGCCGGTCGCACTGTAACCGTGGGTGGCCAGGTAGAGGTAGTGCTGCGCATCCCAGTGGTCCCACGCGCGACCGAGGGCAGTCAGTGGATCGGGGCCGGCTCCGAATTCGGCCAGGGTAAGGGTGACGAGCACAGCCTTGACCAGCAGCGAGAGGAGGAGAAGGCCCAGCCACGGCCGGATTCGATCGGGAGCGAGCCGCATGATCGGAAGAGTTCGGGTAGCATAGCGACGCAACGGCTTACCGGCCGTCGCGCTGAGTGACTTCACAAGCCTGGCTTCCGATTTTCCGCGCCATTGGTGCGGAGATCCGTGGGGAGATCGTGCCCCTCTCGGGCACGGCGCGCGGCCGCGAGGTGGTCGGCCTCGGCGCGGGCGGCGACCAGACCGTCTATCTCGACGAAGTCGCCGAAGGGATCGTCGTGCGCCACCTGGAGCAAGCCTATCGCAGCGGTTTGCGTTTTCATTTGATCTCGGAAGAACTCGGCGAACGTGACTTCGGCGGCCCGGCGCTGATCCTGGCCGACCCGCTGGACGGCAGCTTCAACGCCAAGATGGGACTGCCGTACTATGCGGTCGTGCTGGCCGCCACGGAGGGTGACCGATTTCGGGACGTGCGACTCGGCTACGTGCAGAACCTGGTGACGGGGGATGAGTTCCACGCGATCCATGGCGGCGGCGCCTTCCGCAATGGGAGGCCGCTGCAACCGAGCCCGGCCGACTTCGACGGTCGCTCGATCCCGGTGGTTTCGTTCGATGCCCCCAGCGGTGTCGAACCGCGGGAACGAGCCGCCACCATATTCGCTAAGGCGGAGAAAGTCCGCCAGCTCGGCTCGGCGGCGCTGAACCTCTGTCACACGGCGGCCGGCGCCGTCGCGCTGCAGGCGACGCCCGCGCCGGTTCGCGCCTTTGACCTGGCCGGCCCGTTGCTGATCCTTCGCGAGGCGGGCGGCGTCGTTAGCGACTATGACGGCGGCCCGGTCGACGATGTCTCGGTGCGCCTCGACTCGAGGACCACCCTGCTGGCATCGCTCTCGGCACAAGTTCATGCCTTCGCCCGCCAGCTGGTTCTGGAGCGGGCCTCCTGATGCTCGAGCCGGAGCAGACGACCTTCATCATCCTGTCCTTCGAGGGTCCGGACGTGTACTCGCAGGCCGGTGGGCTGGGCGTGCGAGTGAAGCAGCTCTCTCGCGCGCTGGCCGAGCGCGGTTTCGAGACCCACCTCTTCTTCGTGGGTGACCCCGCGCTGCCCGCACACGAAAGCGCGCTCGACGGCCGGCTCTGGCTGCACCGCTGGAGCCAGTGGATCAGCCGCTACCACCCGGTCGGGGTCTACGACGGCGAGGACGACAAGGTAGCGGACCTGAATCGCAGCCTGCCGGATGCGCTGGTGAAGGACTTCATCCGACCCGCGATCGAACGCGGCAACACGGTGGTGGTGCTGGGCGAGGAGTGGCACATCGCGCACGCCATGTCACTGCTCTCCGACGGGCTCTACTTCGCGGGGTTGCGCGACCGCTGCCTGCTCTTATGGAACGCCAACAACCACTTCTCGTTCAACCGCATCAACTGGGGTCAGCTCGGCTTCGTCGCGACCCTGATGACGGTGAGCCGCTACATGAAGCACATCATGTGGCGCTGGGGTGTGAACCCGATCGTGGTGCCCAACGGGATTCCCGGGTCGATGATGGCCCGGGTGAGCCAGGCTCAGGTGCGGGCGGTCCGTACCGCGGTCGCGGCCCCCGCTTTCCTTTTCAAGATCGGACGCTTCAGTCCCGACAAACGGTGGCAGCAGGCGATCGCCGCGGTCGCGCAGCTGAAGGAGCGTGGCGTTGGAACCAGGCTCCTGATGCGCGGCGGGCTGGAGCCATTCGGCGGCGAGGTGCTCGACTTCGCCCGGCAACGCGGCCTGAGCGTGGTGCCGCTCTCCACCCGCATCGACGACGTCGCCGGGCTGGCGAGCGCGCTCAAGCAAAATGCCGACGCCGACATCTGGAACGTGACGGCGTTCCTGCCGGACGACTTGCTGCCGGTGCTCTATGCCTCGGCCACCGCGACCCTCGCCAACAGCGGGCACGAGCCATTCGGCCTGGTCGGCCTGGAGGCGATGGCGTCGGGCGGGATTGCTTTCGTGGGGGCGACCGGTGAGGAATACGCGCAGCCCTTCAAGAACGCGATCGTGATCGAGACCGAGGACGCGGCCGAGATCGTCGCCTACGTCACCAACCTGGCCGCCCGCCCCGAAGCCGCCCGCAATATGCGAATCGCGGCGCAGCGCACCGCCCGGGACTACACCTGGCAACGCGTCATCGATATCCTGTTGCAGCGTTTGGAGTTCGTGGCCCTCAAGCAGGGGCTCAAAACCCCATGAGAGGATAGAGCTCGATGCCCAACTCGCTCGTCATCTACATGGTGGCCCACCAGCCCAGACGGGTCCGCCTGCCGGCGCTGCTGATACCCCGCGGAACCCCGCCCGAGAAGATGGACGCGCTGATCTTCGACGACCAGATGGATCGGCGGTACTTCGACAAGGTGGCGAAGTACTCCTACCGGCCGGCCACCGAGCTCTTTCAGTCGCTGGTCGACAAGGGCATGAAGATCTCGCTCGGGTTCTCCGTCTCGATCCTGCTCCAGATGCGGCGCTACGGGCCCGACGTGCTCGCGGGTTTTCAGAAATTGGTGAGTCACGAGAACGTCGAGCTGGTGGCGGTCGAGCCCTACCACTCCTTCATCTTCTACCTCGACATCGCGGCCTTCGCCGAGCGGATGGCGTGGGGCAAGCGGCAACTCGAGGAGACCTTCCAGAAGACGATCTCGGTCACCGACACGACCGAGATGTTCATGTCGAACGACGTCTACTTCCAGCTGCAGGCGAGCGGGTTCAAGGGCGCGGTCATGGACGGGCGGCCCTGGGTGATGGGCTGGCGCGAGCCAACCCACCTTTATCGGTACCCCAATGAGGAGATGCGGCTCCTCACCCGCCACTTCGAGTTGAGCGACGACGTCGGCTACCGCTTCAGCAACCGCGAATGGAACGGCTGGCCACTGATGGCCGATACCTACGGCGGCTGGCTCCGCGGCGCCATGGGAGAGTTCGTGTTCCTCGCCTGGGACTTCGAGACCTTCGGCGAGCATCACCGCGCCGACTCGGGCATCTTCCCCTTCATGCACGCGCTCCACGACGACCTGGTCAAGAACAAAATGAAGTACCTGACCCCGTCGGAAGCGATCGCCACCTTCAAGGACGCCCATGAGATGCCGCTGCCCGAGTATGGCTGCACCTGGGCCGGCGATGGCGGCATGGATTTCTTCCTCGGCAACGAGGCCCAGCAGGGCATCTTCCGCCTGATGCATCACATCTACAACAAGGCCAAGCTGACCAAGCATCCCCATCTGATGGACATCGCTATGTGGTTGCTGCAGTCTGACAACCTGCACTTGATCCAATGGTTTTCGAAGAGTGGGAGCCAGGCGGAGGTCTCCGCCTACTTCACGCCCGACGAGTGGTGGGAGCTGGGCGGCCTTGGCATCCTCCGCGAGCAGCAGCGCGTCTACGTCAACTTTCTGCGCGCCATGGACGAGTATGCGTAGTCGAAATCTTGCCCGCTGATACTGATCCAACCTAAAATTCGAACGGAATGATGAGGGGGGGACTCCGATGAGTGGTCTCCCAGCTTCTCTTCCGGGCAGCGATTTTCCCCCCGTGCTCGTCGCCGATGACGACCCCGACGTCCGGACCATGTTGCGGACCCTCCTCGAGCTGGATGGTCACGAGGTGATGGAGGCCAAGGACGGCGACGAGGCCTGGCGGCTGTGCCTCGAGTACCAGCCGT